>VOFE01001065.1_pt1 | contig 30001 bp, 25 predicted proteins | sample 5384071 | NCBI WGS metagenome assembly VOFE01 (sample SAMN12384724, study PRJNA508395) | human gut metagenome | isolation source: healthy gut D | host: Homo sapiens
TGCTTCAAGCCGCCCACGCCGCCAAGCGGCGAGGTGTCGACGTCGTCGCGGGATACATCGAGCCGCACGAACGTCCGGCAACTGCCCATCTTGCACAAGGGCTTGAGAACGTGCTCTGTAAACTCATCGAGCACAACGGCATTGCGCTCAGCGAGTTCGATCTAGATGCGGCTATCGAACGCGCCCCTCAGCTCATCCTTATCGACGAGCTCGCCCATACGAATGCGCCGGGGTCTCGCCACGACAAACGCTATCAAGACGTCGAGGAACTTCTACATGCGGGCATCGACGTCTATACGACCGTGAACGTTCAGCATATCGAGAGCCTAAACGACATGGTTGCATCCATCACCGGCGTTGTCGTGAGCGAACGAATCCCCGACCGTATCTTCGATGATGCCGACCAAGTCGAGCTCGTCGACATAGAGCCCGAAGACCTACTTGAGCGCCTTCGCGCCGGCCTCGTCTACCGTCCCGCACAAGCCGACCGAGCGCAACAGCATTTTTTTACCGTCGAGAACCTCACCGCACTCCGAGAAATCGCGCTGCGCCGCTGCGCCGATCGCACCGGCCACCTCACAGACGCCGCACGCGTGCTGGGAAACCGTGACTACTACACCAGGGAGCGTATCTTAGTCTGCGTCTCCCCGGCGCCGACCAATCCCCGCATCGTCCGTGCCGCCGCACGCATGGCGAAAGCGTTTCGCAGCGAGCTCGTCGCCCTGTTCGTAGAGAGCCCGCGCACGCAAGCCATGAGCGATGATGAGCGCGCCAAGCTTGCAGCCAATATCGCCCTAGCCGAGCAGCTCGGAGCACATATGGAAACCGTCTATGGCGACGACATCGCGTTTCAGATTTCCGAGTTCGCGCGCCTGTCGGGTATTTCGAAGATCGTCATGGGGCGCACGGGTGAGCGCAGCAGCGTCCGTCAGGCCCTCTTCGGCCGCAAATCTCTCGTAGAACAGCTCATAACATTCGCCCCGAACCTCGACATTTACATCATTCCAGAACAGTCGACTCCGCCCTCCCGACCCAAAGGACGCCGCCATGCGCTCGCCCCGCAGCCGCCCAGCAGCCGAAACGTGCTTCGCACGCTGGCCCTCTCTCTTGCCGCCACGGCGATCGGCACGGCTTTCCGCCATCTGGGATTTGCCGATTCCAGCATCATATCCCTCTATATCCTCACGGCCCTGCTGACCGCCGTCACCACGACGGGGCGTATCTGCACGATCGTATCGAGCGTGCTCTCTGTAGTGCTTTACAACTTCTGCTTCGTCACACCTCTGTTTTCGCTCGCCAGCTACGACCGAAGCTATCTGGTCACGTTCGGCATCATGTTCGCTACCGCTATGGTCGCCGGCGAGTTAACTGCGCGCATCGCCGACAACGCCCGTACATCCGCCGAGAACGCATTCAAAACGCGCGTACTCCTCGAAACGAACCAGCTCTTGCAGCAAGCCCATAGCGCGGAGGAGTGCGCCCGCGTCGCCATGAACCAACTCGTCAAACTGCTAAAACTCGACGTGGTCTTCTACCCCGCCGAACACGGCACGCTCGGCAAGGCGCTCTATGAGTCCGCTGGCACCGAAAACCGATCCGCGTCGCTGCTCACCGACTACGAGCGCGCCGTTGCAACCTGGACCTACACCAACAACAAGCGCGCGGGCGCAAGCACGCGGACCCTGCCTGAGGCGCGCTGTCTCTACCTCGCGGTTCGCACCGGCGACAAGGTATTCGGTGTCATCGGTATCGCCCTGGAGGGGCGCGAGATCGAAGCCTTCGAGCATTCGATCGTCCTATCTATCGTAGGTGAATGCGCCTTGGCGCTCGAAAGCGATCGGGCGGCGCAAGAGCGCGAAGAGGCTGCGGTCTTGGCGAAAAACGAGCAGCTGCGCGCCAACCTTTTGCGCTCCATCGGCCACGATTTGAGGACACCCCTCACGGCTATATCCGGATCTGCGGCAATCCTTCGGAAGAGTGACGAGAAGCTCAGCCTCGAACAACGCTGCGATCTTGCCGATGCCATCTACGACGACTCCCTCTGGCTTATCGATACCGTGGAGAACCTCCTCGCCATCACACGCGTCAAGGACGGCACCATTCGCCTCAACTTAACATCCGAGCTCATCGACGAGGTCATCGAGGCCGCCCTCAGCCATGTCGCCCAAGCATCGCATGGACGTACCGTCACCATCGACCACACTGACGACATCCTGCTGGTACGCATCGACGTCCATCTCATCATGCAGGTGCTTACGAATCTCATCATGAACGCTTTCAAATACACGCCCGAGGACTCGACTGTCACCATCAGCGCACGTCGCGAGGGTGCGTTCGTCGTGGTGGACGTCGCAGACGATGGGCCGGGTGTGGCAGACTGCGACAAGCCTCATATCTTTGAGCGCTTCTTCACCTCAAGCAATACGCGGCCCGTGGATTCGCGTCGAAGCATCGGCCTTGGGCTGTCACTCTGCCGTTCCATCGTGGAGGCGCATGGCGGTGTCATCGAAGTTCGCGACAACCACCCCCGTGGGGCCGTCTTCCGTTTTACCCTGCCCGCCGAGGAGATCGAGATTCATGAATAATGCCGCTAAGCCACGCATCCTCCTGGTCGAAGATGACCCGACCGTTCAAAACCTCGTTTCGACCGCGCTTGACCTCCACGGCTATGTCGTGAGCAAGGTTTGCAACGGCCAGGCCGCCATCATGGATGCGGTGTCGCACGGCCCCAGCCTCATCATGCTCGACCTCGGCCTTCCCGACATTGACGGTATCGAGGTCATCACGAAGATCCGAAGCTGGTCGGCAGTCCCCATTATCGTCATTTCGGCGCGCACCGAAGATTCCGACAAGATTGCAGCACTTGACGCAGGGGCAGACGACTACCTCACCAAGCCCTTTTCTGTGGATGAGTTGCTCGCGCGCGTACGTGCGAATTTGAGGCGCTCCTCGATGGCGTCGAGCGAGTCGACAGAAGCGAGCACGTTCGACAACGGTCCGTTGCATATCGACTACGCCGCGGGATACGCGACGAAAGACGGACGCGAGCTCTCGCTCACCCCAACCGAGTACAAATTGCTCGTCCTTCTAGCGAAAAACGTCGACAAGGTGCTTACCCACACCTTCATCACCCGCGAGATATGGGGCACGAGCTGGGACAGCGATCTGGCGAGCCTGCGCGTGTTCATGCGCACCCTGCGCAAGAAGATCGAGGCAGACCCCTCTCACCCCAAGATGATTCAGACGCACATGGGTGTCGGGTACCGCATGCAGCGTCTCTAGCCCACCCCATAAAAAGTTGCGGTGGAATACGGAGTAGATGAGGCCTTTGACAGCCAAAACAGTCCGTATTTCACCGCAACTGATGGGCGGGATGGAGTTAGAGGCCCAGGTAGGCAATCATACCTTCGACGGCGAGTTTGGCACCAGCTACGGCATGAACCACGGTGAGCGGGCCGTTGACCACGTCGCCGGCGGCAAAGACGCCAGGCACGGTAGTCATGCCATACTCGTCGACCGAAAGCAGGCCGCGATGGTCGGTCTCCAGACCGCCCGTTGTAAGCACGAGCTTGTCCTTGGGCACTTGAGACGCCGCAATCACAACCGTGTCGGCGGACACGTGATCGAGTTCTTCCTCGTAGCCCACCACGTTGTTGTCCTCGTCAAAGATAGCCGTCTCGAACACCGGACCGTTGTCGTCGATGGCGCAGATCGCCTTGCCGCACACAATCTCGGCACCGTCAAGCTCGGTCAGCTCCACCTCGTCATCGATGGCAGAGATATGGCGCGATCGGGCGTACACGGTAACCTTGCGAGCACCCGAGCGCAGGGCCGTGCGGGCAACATCCATGGCCACATTGCCGGCGCCGATAACCGCCACGTTCTGCCCGATTGCCACGCTCGTGGGATCGACCAGATAGTCGATACCAAACAGCACATTGCCGCGCGACTCGCCGGGAATACCCAGCTTTCGAGCTCGCCAGGTGCCGGTACCAACAAAGACCGCATCGTAGCCGTCGCGCAGCAAGTCGTCGATGTGGAGCGCACCGCCGATGGTGGTCGAGGGGCGAACGCGCACGCCGAGCGAGCACATCACGTGGCGGTACTTTTGCACGAGCGAGCGCGGCAGACGGAACTCGGGGATACCGTACTCCAGCACGCCGCCGATCTCGGGCCGCTGCTCAAAAACAGTGACGGCGCAACCCAGCTGCGCCATCTTAATGGCCACGGTCATGCCGGCAGGGCCGGAGCCGACCACGGCGACCTGTTTGCCGCACGACGGCACGGGTTTCCACTCTTTGCGGTCCAAATACGCCGTAGAGATATAGTTCTCGATGCTCGAAAAATGCACGGGCGCGCCCTTTCGGCCCTGGATGCACGCGCCCTCGCACTGGCCCGAATGGTTGCACACCATGGAGCAGACCGCACTCATCGGGTTATTCTGGAACAGCAGCTCGCCCGCCTCTTGCAGACGGCGCTGCTTAAAGAGGTCGATAACCTGCGGAATGGGCGTCTGCACCGGACAGCCCTTTATTTGACAGAACGCCTTTTTGCAGCCCAGACAGCGATTTGCTTCCTCAACGATGTGGATAGCCACGCAATTCCCCTCTATCGACCTGGACGAAATCGGCTTCTTAAACCAATTTGCCCGAATTTATAACCATAGATACGTCAACAGTGCGGAAAAGGGCACCGAAAGGCATCTCACAAACGCGCAGTAGCAACCCCTTCCCTCGCACGGAGCCACTGTGCAGCCCCGTCATCGAGATCAAAAGATTCGCCACCCCTACGAATGGCGAATCTCTCTACAGGCAGACGCCGTCTTTCCAGATACTGATCTCGTGGCAACCGCGGCGCTCGGCACTCGTTAGCTTACCGCTCGCTGTATCCAGTACCAGCTGATACAGGTCGCGGGCAGCCTCGTCGAGTGTGCGTTCGCCTGTGGCAATCACGCCGGCGTTAAAGTCCATCCAGTTGGCCTTGTGGTCGCACAGACGCTGATTGGTGAACACCTTGAGGGTGGGCGCCGGTGCACCAAACGGCGTGCCGCGTCCAGTCGAGAACAGAATCACGTGACAGCCAGCAGCCGTCAACGCCGTGGTGGATACCATGTCGTTGCCCGGGCCGCACAGCATGTTCAGGCCATGCTTGGTGACCTGACCGGCATACGGCAGCACGTCGACGATGGGTGCGGAGCCGCCCTTTTGCACGCAGCCGCAACTCTTGTCCTCGAGCGTGGTGATGCCACCGTCCTTGTTACCGGGACTCGGGTTCTCGTAGACCACCTCACCATGGCTAATAAAGTAATCCTTAAAACCGTTAAGCATGTCAGAGGCAGCGTTAAAGACCTGCTCGTTCTCGCAGCGATCGAGCAGGATGCTCTCCGCGCCAAACATCTCGGGCACTTCGGTGAGCACCGACGTGCCGCCACGGGCGACGACCATATCGCTCACGCGACCGATCGTGGGGTTGGCGGTAATGCCCGAAAGACCGTCAGAGCCGCCGCACTTAAGACCAATAACCAGCTCTGAGGCCGGAATGGGCTCACGCTTGGCCTGCTTGGCCAGGTCAGCCAGCTCGGACAGAATCTTGTGGCCCTCGATCTGCTCGTCGGCTACATCCTGGCAGGTGAGAAAACGAACGCGCTCGTGATCGAAGTCACCGAGCTCGTCGAGCACCTGCTGATGCGTGCAGTTCTCGCAACCGAGCGACAAGAACAGCACGCCCGCGGCGTTTGCGTGACGCGACAGCGCCACCAACAGACGACGGGTCTGGGCATGGTCGGCGCCGGTCTGTGAGCAACCGAACGGATGCGGGAAGTAATAGACGCCCTCCAACGAGCCCTCGACCAGGTCCTGAGTCTGCTCGCACATGGCACGAGCGACTTCGTTGACGCAACCGACGGTGGGAATGATCCAAAGCTCATTGCGCGTGGCGGCACGACCGTCGGCACGGCGGAAGCCCATAAAGGTCTCGGCCTCGACCGGCTCAACGACCGGATGTGTCGGATTGTAGGCGTACTCGATCTCACCCGAGAGGTTGGTCTTCACGTTGTGCGTGTGCAGCCACTGGCCGGGCTGAATGTCCTTCGTCACGTGGCCGATGGGAAGACCGTACTTGATGACATCCTCACCGGCTGCAATGGCGCGCACGGCCATCTTGTGACCCTGCGGGATATCCTCCGCGGCAACGACCTCGCCCACGCCGGGAACCTCGACGGCAGCACCCTTGGCGAGCGGCGACAGCGCAACGATGACGTTGTCGGCCGGATTGATCTGGATAGTGTTCATTACAAAGAGTCCTAACCCTACAGGTTGAGCAGAAGTCGAGTGACGCCCGCCAGTTACCCGGCGGGCGTACAGAAGGATTTAGGCCTGAGCGTTCGCGAACGCCTGCTTGACGCCCTCGGAGCGCACGACGGCGAGAGCGTTGACGACAAACTCCTCCAGGCCGGCGATCTGCGTAAGATCCTCGCCCCACATTTGCTCGTTGGAGAGCACATCGTGCACCAGCTCGGCGTCGTCGGCGCCGGCGTGAGCAGCGTAGAAGTCGAGCACAAAGGCGTCGTCCTGAGCGGTGAACTCGGTGCCGTCGGAGCGACGCAGGTGCAGGCCGTCGCCCTCGCGGGACACGAGCTCCTGCGTGTAGAAGGAGATGAGCGTGGCCAGGCTCGTCGCCAGGCACTTGGGCAGGTTGCCGGTCTCGGCAGCGTAGTCCTTGAGCGTAGGCAGGTCGCGGGCACGCCACTTAGCCGTGGAGTTGAGGCAGATGGAGAGCAGCGCGTGGTCGATAAACGGGTTGTCGAAGCGGTTCTCAACAGCGGCGGCAAAGGCCTTGCAGTCCTCGACATCCAGGTCGGCGGCAAGCGTCGGAATGACCTCGTCGTAGAGCATAGTGTTCATGAAGCCGCGGACGGTCTCGTCGTGCATGCAATCGCGCACGATATCAAAGCCGGCAACCCAGGAACCCGGGACAAAGGCGGTGTGGGCGCCGTTGAGGATGCGGACCTTGCGCTTCTTGTACGGGGTGACGTCGGGGGTCACAAAGACACCCGGCAGACCGGCCTTCACGAAGGGCAGACGCTCCTTGAGCGATTCGTCACCCTGGATGCCCCACATCTGGAAGGGCTCACGCACGGCCAAGAACGGATCTTCATAGCCCAAGCGCTCGGCCACGGCAGCGGCCTCCTTGGGATCGCGGATGCGACCCGGAACGATGGTGTCGACGAGCGTGGTGCAGACGGTGCAGTCGTTGGCCATCCACTGCGAAAACTCGTCCTCCCAGCCCCAGTCGCTCACGTACTGGTTCATGATGCGCAGCAGCTCCTCGCCGTTATGGTCGATGAGCTCGCAGGCGAGCACGATGACGCCCTGCTTGCCGGCAGCCCAGCGGGCATGGAGCACCTGGGCAAGCTTGGCAGGGAAGCTCACGGGGGCATGTCGTCGGCCTTGCAGGACGGATCGTAGGCGATACCGGCCTCGGTGGTGTTGGAGACGATAATCTCCAGGTCGTCGGAAACGGCGACCTCCATCATGGCACGGTAGTCAGCCTCGCGATACGGATTGAGGCAACGGCTGCAGGCGCTGATCACGCGGGAATCGTCAACCGTGTCACCGTTCTCCTTGCCGCGCACCAGTACGGTGTACAGGCCATCCTGGGCATTGATACCATCGGCGAAATCGAAGGCGCCGCTGATGGGCTGCACCATGACGACCTTGCCGTTCCAACCGGTGGCCTCGTTGCCCATATCGAAGAAACGATCGACGAAGGCGCGCAGGAAATTGCCCTCGCCAAACTGTAGGACCTTCTCGGGGGCGTCCTTGGGCAGCACGTAGCCCTCGTAGCCGATCTTCTCGAGCGTCTCGTAGCTGATGTTATTCATAGAGGTTTTCCTCTCAACTCAAGTTCCGGTACGGCATCGCCGCACCGGGTTGCATTCATGATTTTTCAAGCAGCGGGGCTATTTATCGATCGTCTCGATAGTGCTCTCGCCGATCTTGCCGCGCTCCCAGCGACCATTCGACAGGTCGTTGGAAATGGAATTGAACTTCTTCTCGGTAATGTCGTAGAGAGCGAAGATAATCAAGGCTGCTACCAGAAGGGCGCAGGCGGGATAAATCGTCAGAGCGCCCTTGATGCCAAGCAGCGTGGCAGCCGTCTGGGGCTTATTTGCCACATATCCGGTAAGGGCAAGGATGCCGCCGGAAATGATCGCGGCAAGGGATTGCGCAAGCTTACGAGAAAAGTTGAACGCGGCGTAGGTCGTACCCTCCTTGCGGATTCCCGTGTGCCATTCACCGTAATCGATAACATCGGAAACCAGGTTCCAGGTGATACCGTTGGGGATGGCAAGCGCGACGTAGCCGATGGTGACGAAGATGATGAACGTCACGGTATTGGTCGGCAGGATGAAGTTGAGGCCGTTTGCCACAGCGCCGACGATAAAGCAGGCGACGCACGTGCGCTTCTTACCGAAATGCTTGACGAGCGTCGGGATGGCGAGAATGGCGACAACCGACGTTCCGATCATGATGCCGTTGACAACGGGCTGCAACGCGATGTTACCCAGGTTGTACTGGCAGAAATACACCATCATGGTGTTGTTGGTGTTCATGGCCGAAATGGTAAACAGCGTAAGCAGGATAACTGCTCCCAGGTTCTTGTTGGTGAAAACGACCTTGAAATACGTGCTGAATGCGCTCGACTTCTTGCCGGCCTTTCCCGCAGCCTTCTCCTCGGCCTGTCGATCGATACGGATATGCTCGCGCGTTCCTAAAAAGCAGATGGCGAATCCGGCGATGCCGCACAGTCCCATGACGACAGCTGCAATCGTATAGCCGTGCGGATTGCCGTCGAGCGTGTCGCCACCCGCAAAGAACAGGACCAATGGGATGAACGCTACGCCCGTGATGAGCTGTGCGCAAAGCGAACCGGCCTGGCGCGTTGACGCCATGTGCGCGCGGTCATCGACGTCACGCGTCATTACCGTGGCCAGAGATCCGTACGGCACGTTGGTGAAGCTGTATACGACGCCCCAGATCATGTAAGTTATCAGCGCATAGGCAATTTTACCTGCCATGGGAATATCGGGCGCAGTGAAGGTCACCACGGTTAGAACGGCAAGGATCACGGCCGAAACCATCATGACCGGACGAAACCGACCGTGCTTGCCAATCTTCTTTCTACCGTCGACGAATGCACCGGCAATCGGGTCCATGAACGCATCGAAAATCTTGGTGACGGCGAAAATCAGGCTCACTACGCCTGGCGAAATCAGACAGATGTCAGTGTAGAACTTGGTCAGATATGCTTGACCAAGATCGAACATGAATCCGTTGCCCAAATCGCCAAAGCCATAGCAGATTTTCTCACGCCAGCTCAGCTTGATATCCTGCGAGCTCTGCATCGATCTCGAATCCGCCTGAGCAGACACGATCTGCTCGTTTTTCTGTTGCCCTGTTACCATATGGTCCCTCCCCTTTGCAACCGATTTCACCAATCGGAGCACATACAGATCTATGCCTCGGCGGTGTCCAGATCGAAGCCAAAGTAGCGAACGGAATTGTTGTAGCTGATATCGCGCACGATGGTGCCCAGCAGCTCCATGTCGGCCGGATACTTGCCCTGCTCAACCCACTCGCCGATCACGCTACACAGCACGCGACGGAAATACTCGTGGCGCGGGTAGGACAGGAAGGAGCGGGAGTCGGTGAGCATGCCGACAAAGTTGCCCAGGACGCCCTCGTTAGCCAGAGCCGTGAGCTGCTCGCGCATACCGACCTCGTTGTCGTTGAACCACCAGGCGGAACCGTTCTGGATCTTACCGGCGGTCGGAGCCTCCTGGAAACAGCCCATCACGGTATCGATCATGGTGTTGTCGATGGGGTTCAAGCTATACAGGATGGTCTTGGGCAAGCCGCAGGTCTCCTGGATGGAGTTGAGGAAATCGGCGAGCTGGTCGGACGGCGTGTAGTTGGAGATGCAGTCGTAACCGGTGTCGGGACCGAGCTTGGCGAACATGGCACGGTTGTTGTCGCGCTTGCAGCCAAAGTGCAGTTGCATGACCCAGCCCAGGCGGACATACTCGCCCGCGACAAACTGCATAAAGGCGGTCTTGTACTTGAGGACCTCTTCCTCGGTGAGCGGCTCGGCAGCCAGGCCCTTGGCAAAGATGGCCTCAATCTCATCGGCGGTAGCCGGGACATACATAACGTAATCGAGTGCGTGGTCGGAGGCGCGGCAGCCCAGCTCGTGGGCAACATCGTAGCGCTTGGAGATGGCGGACTTCATGCCCTCAAAGTCGCTGACCTCAACGCCGGCAACCTCGGAAAGGTGCTTGCAGTAGTCGGCGAACTCCTGGCCGCGCTCGATGCGCAGAGCGGCGTCGGGGCGCATGGCGGGAACGACCTGAACGTCAAAACTGTCATCGGCGGCAATCTTCTTGTGCCACTCAAAGCTGTCGGCGGGGTCGTCGGTAGTGCAGATCATGCGGACGTTGGACTGCTTGATCAGGTTGCGGCAGGTAAAGCTGGCCTCGGCGAGCTTGGCGTTGGCAAGGTCCCAGACCTCCTGGGCAGTCTTGCCGTTGAGGACGCCCTCGTAGCCAAAGTAGCGCTTAAGCTCCAGGTGGCTCCACTCAAAGACGGGGTTGCCAACGCAGCGACCCAGGGTCTCGGCCCACTTTTGGAACTTCTCGCGAGCAGGGGCGTCGCCAGTGATAAAACGCTCGTCGACGCCGTTGGCGCGCATCAGGCGCCACTTGTAGTGGTCGCCGCCCAGCCAAACCTCGGTGATGTTCTCGAAACGCTTGTCCTCCCAGATCTCCTTGGGAGAAATGTGGCAATGGTAGTCAACGATGGGCATGCCCTCGGCAAAGCTGTGGAACAGTTCCTCGCCGGTCTTGGTGCTCAGCAGGAAATCCTGATCGTCCATGAAGTTTTTCATCAAACAACCCCTTTGTTTGCGGAGCGGGCGCACAATACGCTCGTCATCCTCTAGGTGAACGTTCACCATACTAATCCATTACGACTCAAAAGGTGAACGTTCACCTAACTACCATGGGGTAAACGGTAGGTTTTGACCGATTAACGGTTGCCGAGCCATGGATCCTGCGTTGAAGCGGCACAAAGAAAGGCCGCTGACGGCAGATTCGCCATCAGCGGCCTTCGAAACAATTTTTCGATCCCCTGCCAAAAAATACGCGGCAAGTAGGGAACTCCCTAAACGCATTAGATTCCGGCGAGCTCGCAGTAACGATCGACGTTGCTGGCAAACACCATCTCAACAGCCCCCTTTTGCACAGGCTCCGCCGGTGTCTTCCCCCACAGCAGGTAATCGCCTAAGGTCTTGGCGCCACGATATGCCAGACTCACCGGGTCCTTGTAGACGATGTTGGTAAAGATGCCCCGACGCAAAGCCAGCGCACTTTCTGGGAACAGGTCGTTGCCAATCACCATTACTTCGCCGGCCTTGTTAGCCGAGACAAGCGCATCGGCAATCAGCTCAGAGCCCACGGCGAACACGCTGCAGATCAACTCGGGGGCTTCCGATGACCTTAGACGCTGGTTGAGCTCGTGCTCGAGCTGCTTGACCTGGGCATGAGCACCGGTCAGATCCTCGACCTGCCAGGGAACATTGTGCTCGCGAAGGTAATTGTGGAAGGCACGAGCGGTCAAATAGTGCGAGTCGGTATAGGGGTCGCCCGCCAATAAAAGCACGCGGGTATCGATCCCAGAAGCGTGAACCAGGTTGGCTGCCTGCTCGGCCATCAGGCTTCCCGCTGTGGAGTAGTCGGCCAAACTAGCGCCCAGACGATCGAGGTGAGGGCGGTCGCCGTCAACGAGCTCAATCGTCACGCCCGCCTCGGCGATCTGCCCCAAAAGCTCAGTCGCACGATCGTCGCCCGGCGCATAGGCGAGCAAACCATCAATCTTCTCGCCCACCTGCAGACGCTCGTCGATTTGCTCGAGTGCATCAGCGTAGCCGCCCACGCCAAATTCAACGCGTTCAACGGTAATGCCCTGGTCGATGACCTCTTGCTCAAAGCGATTGCAGCCTTCCCATAGGTAACGATAGAAATAAGCGCCCTCACGCGATGCGCACGGCAGACAAAACAGCAGATTGATGTCCTTACGACGCAGGCTCGAAGCACTCGTGTTGCGGTGATAGCCCATCTCCTCAGCCTTAGCATTAACCTTGGCACGCACAGACTCGCTCACGCCGGCCTTGCCCGTAAGGGCCTTATGCACGGTGTTAATGGAAACGCCAAGCTCGGCGGCTATGTCCTTCATGGTGACGCGTGCGCTCATAGGGTTACTCCGGTACAGACGGGCAGGTAATAAACAATTCAGTTAACGATACCCCAAAAAATGCATGTCTACTCGCCGCACTCACGCTCGAATGTGTAAAAAGCCCCGCGAACGGATGCTCGCGGGGCGTTCAAGATACCCAGTTGTTTATTTGACACCGCGGCCTAAATTCTCGGCCACTTTGTCGACGCCTTTCAGCGCGGCGCACGTCTTTTTGTTGGAGCAATGCCCCGTGCAAGCGCCGCCCTGAGCGCAGTCGGCGCAAGTGCCCTTGCGGTAGATGCGCACGCATACCGCGACAAACGCAATACCGATAACAGCCAGTACAACAATATCGATAGGTGCCATAGCAAGCCTCCTCTAGTTAGCCATCACTTACTTTACCCTATTCTCCACCTACCAAAACGGGACAGGTTTATTTTGGTTGGTTTTATCTGCGGAAACGCCACATCTCCCCCACCAAAAAGCCCGAGTGTCGCTGGGACACCCGGGCTCGTGGAAAGGGGTTAATCCTTATTCGGACTTAAGCGGAAACTGCGGCGGAAGCAGTGTTGGTCTCGTCCTCGTCGGTCCAAGCATGCTTGGGCATGGGACGGAAGATCTGTAAGAGCATCGCAACCAGCAGTACAACGGCGACAATCGTCCAGAAACCAAACTGTCCCAGCACGAACAGGTTGTAGAACTGATTGATGAACAGGCCGATCACCCAAGCGAAGAGGCACTCGTAGCCGATAGCAATCGCGGTCCACTTGCCGGAGTCCATTTGGTTGCGGATGGTACCCATGGCGGCAAAGCACGGAGCGCACAGCAGGTTGAAGGCACCGAATGCCACGCAAGCGCCCATGGTCGGGAACATACCGGCAAATGCGGTCCACAGGCTCGGATCGGTCTCGCCGGCATCGGCAACGGACAGCAGCGAGCCAGCAGTGGCGACGACGTTCTCCTTGGCGACGAGGCCCGAGACGGTCAGCGCGGTTGCCTGCCAGGTGCTAAAGCCGAGCGGGGCGAAGATCCAAGCGACCAGGTTGCCGAGCATGGCAAGCACGGAGTAGTCCATGAACTCCTCGGGGATGCCGTCCATCGCAGGCAGGAAGCCAAAGGAACCGTTGTAGCTACCAAAGTTAGACAGGAACCAAACCACGACAGTGGACGCGAAGATGACCGTGCCGGCCTTCTTGATAAAGGCCCAGCAGCGCTCCCACACGTGCAGCGCCCAAGAGCGGATCGCCGGGAAGTGGTAGGCAGGAAGCTCCATAACGAACGGCGTCGGGCGGCCGGCGAAGAGCTTGGTCTTTTTGAGCATGAGGCCCGAGGCGATGACGGCAAAGACACCCAGGAAGTAGAAGAGCGGGCTGATCCATGCGGCAGTGGTAGAAGAATCGCCGATGATGGAACCCATGAGCAGGGCGATGATCGGCAGCTTAGCGCCACAGGGAATAAACGTGGTGGTCATGACCGTCATGCGGCGGTCCTTCTCGTTCTCGATGGTCTTGGTAGCCATGACGCCGGGGACGCCGCAGCCCGAGGACACGAGCATGGGGATAAAGGACTTACCGGACAGGCCAAAGCGGCGGAACACGCGGTCCATGATAAAGGCGGCCCGGGCCATATAGCCGCAGTCCTCCAGGAAGGACAGCATGACGAACAGCAGGAACATCTGCGGGACGAAGCCGAAGATGGCACCAAGCCGCCGACGATACCGTCACAGACCAGCGAATCGACCAGGCCACCGTCCTCGGTGCCGCCCGCCACAAGGGCGTCGTGGACCATGGTGGTGATACCCGAGACATACGGACCATACTCCGCCGGGTCAACCGAATCGGCAGCGTCACCCGCAGCCTCGACAGCTGCGTCATAGGCATCGCGGCCCTGACCGAGCACGTACCAGCCGTCGGTACCGAAGAGCTGGTCGTTGGTGAAGTCGGTCACCGTGCCACCCAAGGTGGAAACGGCGATGTAGTACACGCAGAACATGATGACCACAAAGATCGGCAGGCCCAGGATACGGTTGGTAACCACGCGGTCGATCTTCTCGGAGGTGCTCATCTTTGCCGGAGCCTTGGTGAGGCACTCGTCAATGATGTGGGCAATCACGCCGTAGCGCTCGCCGGTGATGATGGACTCGGCATCGTCGTCGCAGTCCTGCTCGCACTGGGCGACCAGCTCCTCCACGCGAGCGGCCTTCTCCTTGGTGAGGTTGATGAGCTTGCAGGCGTCCGCATCGCGCTCGAACAGCTTGACAGCGTAATAGCGGCGCTTGTTGGCGGGAACGCTCGCCGGCAGATTGTTCTCGATGTGGTCCAGAACGTCCTCGATGGAGGAATCGAACTTGTGCTCCGGCACCTGGCCCTTAGAAGCAGCGGACTTCTTGACCTGCTCGAAGAGCTCCTTGATGCCCTTGTTCTTAAGAGCGGAGATCATCATAACCGGGCAGCCGAGCTTCTTGGAAAGCTTGTCGGTGTCGATCTTGTCGCCGTTCTTCTCGACCAGGTCGGCCATGTTGAGAGCAACGACCACGGGCAGGCCGGTCTCGATAACCTGAAGCGCCAGGTACAGGTTACGCTCGAGGTTGGTGGCATCGACGACTTGGACGACGACATCGGGCTCGCCGCTCATGAGGTAATCGCGCGAGCATTGCTCCTCGGGGCTGTAGGGGGAAAGCGAGTAGATGCCAGGGAGGTCCGTGATGGTAACGTTCTTGTCGCTTAGGAGCTTGGCTTCCTTTTTCTCAACCGTGACGCCGGGCCAGTTGCCAACGTAGCCGTTGGCGCCGGTGATCAGGTTGAAAAGCGTGGTCTTGCCGCAGTTGGGGTTACCCGCCAGCGCGACATGGATCTGAGAATCCGCCATTCAATCCTTCTTCCTTGTTTGCCCGCGCTGCTTTCTCCGCGCAGGCTGGATAATGTGCTTCAAAGATGCTGTATTAAGTTAGAAAAACCTAACTTTATCTGCAGAAATACGCGCAAAGATCCCTTACTGGACCTCGACGACGGCGGCCTCCTCCTTGCGGATGGAAAGCTCGTAGCCGCGCACGTTGATCTCGACCGGATCACCGAGCGGTGCAACCTTCACGACCTTGAACGAAGTGCCCTTGATGAGCCCCAGGTCCATAAGGTGGCGGCGAAGCGCACCCTCACCGTGAAGCTTGACGATGGTGGAGCTCTCGCCCACCTTAACGTCACCCAACGTCTTCATTTACTTGTCCCCCTTTCAGTGCGTACAGAAATACCGTCGACTAACCGACGGTCATGATGTGCATGGCAACCTTGGAATCGATACCAAAGCGTGCGCCCAGCACGGTGACGATGATATTGGCGCCACTCGAGCTCACCACGTGGATTTTCGTTGCCCTCGACGAAGCCGAGGTCCTTGAGGTGGTGTTTCATGTCCTCATTGCCCTTTACACGGGACACGCGCACGGTTTCGCCCGCTTTTACCATCGAAAGCGGCATGGCCGGCATCTGCGGTCCGCAAGACATGAGTGGCTCCTAACGTCAGTTCGTCCTCAACATCGACGCGGTAAAAGTTAACCACGCCTATGTTCGCTTTAGTAAACTAACACGTGGTTAACTTTTTGGAAAGGGTCCCCATTCAGATTTCGAAAAAGTTTCCTATACGAAACAAAAGGGCACGGCAAAGGACCATCCTTTACCACGCCCTATCATGCTTAGAGTGAGAGATTTCTGATCGACGTAACGCAGGAAGCCTCGTCTACGCCCGAAACGCGGAAGATGATGTCCTCGCCGCACTCGCCGTAGAGAGCCATGAGTCCCATGACATCGCGGCCATCCGTGTGGCGATCGCCGATACTGACTGACACGTCGCAACGATGCTTGGCAATGATGTCATAGAGCAGCGCAACCGGGCGGGCATGTAATCCCAACGGATCTTTAATCGTCTTTGTAAACTCGACCATGTCCCCTCCCACGACATCGTACATTCGGCTGGCAAACCCAGCCATGTGGTAGTTATTGTAGCGTTAGATGCTTGTCGAGGGCCCTTTCGGACACCGTGGACAAAAAGTGGCAAATATGAGTACTGTCACAAATTTAGTAGCAGCAGAATTGAGAGCAAATTGGCCGATTTGGCCGATTTTAATGTTTTGGAAGCCATCGAATCGCGTCTATAGGGGGTTAGATAAATTGATTTTGAGCCCATTTTCGCTCAGAACAGGCCGAAAAATATGACACCTCTTTTGCAACAGTACTCATATTTGGTATTTTTTGACCACAGGGTCCAAAACCATGCTCCAAAACACAAAGGAGGGGCCTCGTAAGGCCCCTCCTTAGAAAGGGAATCGATTTATTCCACAGCCGTAGATTAATCCTAGCCGCTACTCCATCATATCGAGGACGGAAGGGCGAAGCTCGTTCTCGGCGGCCTCGGGATCGGTCTCGCGCAGGCGGTTGATGTAGCGGTTGTACCACGTCACGGCAAGGCCCAAGAAGACAACCACGCCGCCAACGTTGTAGACCAGCGTCAGCCACAGCGGCTGATCGAGCGGAATGGTGCCGCAGATAAGCACGAAGCAGAAGACCACAAGCAGGAATGCGGCAACGACCAGGCCAAAGCTGCGCGAACCCATGCGGAAGCCACGGGGAGCGGCGTCAAAGTTCTTGCGCAGCATAAAGTAGGCAAGCAAAATCAGCAGCGGTGGGAGCAGAGCGGTGGCAGCAGTCATGTTGGTAACGATCATGAGCAGGTCGTCGAGGTTACCGGAGCCCAGGGCCGGAATGATCAGGATGGGGACGACGATGGCGAACTGCAGCCAAGCAGCGCGGGCAGGAATGCCATGCTCGTTGAGCTCGACGATCTTGCTACCAAAGACGCCCTTGGGGATCTCGGTGAAGAAAACCTTGATGGGAGCAGAGGTCCACATCATGAGGGAGCCCAGCGTGGCGGCGAGAAGGATCAAGCCGATGGCGCGCGTAGACACTTCCATGGGAATGCCAAAGTGGGCAAAGACAGCGCCGAATACGTCGAAGATACCGGTGGAGATGGCAACGCCGCCCTCGGGGATGAATAGGTTGACCAGCAGCGAAGCGCCTGCATACAGAAGGCCGATGGTCAGGCCGGCGATAACGACGGTGCGCACGAAGGCCTTGACGCCACCCTTAAGGTCGTTAAGGAACACGCCGACAGACTCAGCGCCGCCAACGCCCTGGATGATCCAGGCAAGCGTACCGAAGAAGCCCCACGCAGTTGCGAAGTTGCTCATGTCGGGAGCCATGTTAGCGGGAGTAGGAGCCGTAGCGAACTCAACGCCGCCAAAGGCAGCAGCCAGGGACAGCAGGATGAACACGGCGGTCAGGCCGAGAGCCGCGGTCGAACCGAAGGAGGAAATGGAGCCGATCCACTTAGCGCCCTTGGTCGAAACCCACGTGGCGATAGCAAAGACGACGATCTCGATAATGGTGATCCACAGCTGCGAAAGCTCGGCGTTGGCACCAAAGAACACGTAGCTCGCGTAGATGATGACGTTGGGCAGGACGGACGCAAAGAAGAACAGGTTAACGAACCAGTAGCTAAATGCCGTCAGGAACGCCCAGCGACCACCCATCGAGGTCTTAACCCATGCGTACACGCCAGACTCGGAGTCCTTGTTGAGGCCGACGAACTCGGCGGTAACCAGGGTATAGGGGACAAAGTACAAAAGCGTGGCGAAGAAGAACGACGGCGCAGCTGCCAAGCCGATGGCCGCGTTGTTGTTGATGATGTTCTTGATACCGAACACGGCGGCGACCGTCATGCCCAGCAGAGCGAACGAACCAATCGTTCCTCGTTTTTCAGAGCTCATAAGCCCTCCCAATCATCTGTTAAATGTCATCTAAAACCGTCCGAGCTGCAAGTGCAAACACGGATGGCGCAACTGCTAAGGGGAATGGGGAAAAGGGAGTCAACAAAGCCATCCCCCTTAACGGCGCGAAGCAAACGTCCAGGCGGACGAATACTACTTGTTGGGGAAGGAATAACCTTCGACTGTCACGTGCAGTACCACGACGCGGGGATCCGCGGCATCGGCCACGACACGGTAGGCCTCGTCAATTTCGACGACGGCAACGCCGCCGGCGGGAATCGTCACGGTCTCCCCCGTACCCTCAAAGCGCTCGCGATCATCGATATCGCTGTAGGCGCGCGTACAGGTAAGATCGGCCTTGGAAGCCACCTCAACGGTCAGATTGCCGTCGAGCGGGGCGAGCACGGCATGGTAGCGACGGTGACCGACCAGATCGGCAGTAGCCGCCTCGTGGGCGTTCACCCACCAATACACCAGCGAGTCGCCGATAGAGTACGCCACATCGTGCTGCAGTTCAGAAACGCCGTCGAGTGCCTGACCGGTACGCATCCACTTCTTGACGGACTTCATCTGAGCGTCGAAATCGGCGCGCGAGTTAAAGACATGCATGGCTTATGCCTCCTTAATGGGTGCCAGCGCCTGAGCCAAATCGGCAGACGTCAGCGGTCGCAGGGACACCTCAAAGCTGAAGCTCTCAAAACGGGTGCGATAGGAATCGAGCACCTCGGAACCCCAAGAGTTCGAGCCAAGGCCGAGCAGCTGGTCGTTGATGTTAACCGTGACCGTGTCGCCCGGAACAAGGTCGTAGACGTGCTTGGCATTATCAATAGCCTCGCAGCTATAGGGCCATGCCGAGAACGAGAACGGGTTGGAGGCAGCGTCAACCGGACGGGTTACCAGCACGCCGTCACCGTGGCTGGAGCGCAGGGCAACCCAGCGGGTACCCTCGCGGTTGGCGCAGTCCTGAGGCATAACGTAGGGCGTGAACATGTCGTCGACCGTAGTGCGGTAATGACCGACCGGGTTGGCGCGCAGCGAGTCCGGATAGTTCTCGCCCGGACCGTGGCCATACCACTCGACGGCACGATCGCAACCGGGGACCTCGAAGGAGATGCCGATGCGCGGGATGATATCCGAGTAATCGCCGTAGGGCTCGCCGGAAACCTTGAGGTCGACGCGGCCGCTCGGAAGCACGGTGTAGACGAGCTCGACGCGCATGCCGAACGCGCGGACGGGAGGAGCGATACGCTGGCTCACGGTAACGACGACCGCATTGCCATCCTGCTTCCAAGAAACCTTGCGGGTAGACGTCTGCATCACATCGATGAAGTTGTCCTTCCACAGGGAGTCGTACTCCTGGGCGTGGTTATCGACGAGCGGATGCCAAAAACCAACCTGTGGACCAGAGGCCATGACGTCGCGGCCGGATGCCTTCCACTCGCTCACGGTACCGTTGACCTTGCTGAAGGTCAGCTCACTGTTGAGGGAGTGAATGCGGATTTCCCGCTCGGTCTCCTCGACCGTAAGCTCAGGACGAGTGGGAGCCGCGATGGCTGGCGCCGGATGGTTGGCGATGGCAAACTGGCTTGCACCCAGTTGGAACATCGGCTCGCACCAGACGTGAGCGGCCATGGTGTAGGCGTGCACGGTCAGCAGGGTCTCCCCCACTGCGGCCTCGCGAATCACCAGCGGCAGCTGGACGGACTCGCCGGGGGCAACCGCACCGGGCATGAGCGTCTTGCGGCACACAACGTCGCCGTCCACCAGGGTCTCGGCCGACAGGCAAACGTCCTCGAGGGTGGTAAACCAACGCTTGTTGGTGACGGTCAGCTCGCCTGCCTCGGCGTCATAAGCCATGCGGACCGGGCAGATGACCTGGCCATACTCAGTGAGGCCCGGACTCGGCTGCTGCCAGGGGAACACCATGCCATCGATGCAGAAGTTGCTGTTGTTGGGGTAATCGCCGTTGTCGCCACCATACATATCGTAGGCAACGCCGTCCTCGGTCACAGCAGCCAAACCGTGGTCGCACCATTCCCAGATAAACTGGCCTTGATGCAATCCCAGCGATCGAAGACCTCCTGGTACTCGGACAGGCCTCCGGGGCCATTGCCCATGGAGTGACCGTACTGCAGTTGATGCGCGGCTTGGGGAACGGATGCTCGCCAAAGTCGTTCATCTGCGACACGCGGGAGTACATGGTGGAGATGACGTCGACGGTATCGGCGTTGCGGTCCTCCTCGTAGTGGACCGGACGACCATCGAGCTCGTGAGCCTTGGCGTACATCGCGCGGATGTTGCAGCCATAGCCGCTCTCGTTGCCCATCGACCACATAATGATGCAGGCGTGGTTGCGCTCCTGCATCACCAGGCGCTCAATGCGGTCGACGTAGGCCGGCCCCCATGCCGGGTCGTCGGTGACCAGGGCGATATTGCCGATATTCTCGAAGCCGTGGCTCTCCATATCGGTCTCGGCGACCAGCATAATGCCATACTCGTCGCACAGCTCGTAAAAGCGCGGGTCGTTGGCGTAATGGGACGTGCGCACCGCGTTGATGTTGTGCTGCTTCATGAGCTCCAGGTCGCGGCGCATGCGATCGAGGCCCACGGCGCGGCCCTTGTGATCGTCGTGATCGTGGCGGTTGACGCCATGCATCTTAAAGTAAGTGCCGTTGAGGTAGATATGATTGCCCTCGACCGTCACCTCGGCAAGACCCTGGCGATGCGGGACGTACTCGCTGACCTGGTCACCGTCGTAGACCTCAAACGTAAGGTCATAGAGGAAGGGGTCCTCGGGATTCCAGAAGTGGGCATCGGTCACGCTGCACTCGGCATGGCCGTCGACGCACTCGCCCGTAGCCACCACGTTCTCGCCATCGCTGAGCGTAAACACGACGCGGGAAGCGCCCTCGGCCACCGTATCGAGCGTAATCAGAGCGGCATCGCCCTCGCGGTGCGTGCGGAACCTAAAGTCGACCAGGTGTGCGGCGGGACGCTGCATAAGGTACACATCGCGGAAGATGCCCGATGCCCACCACATGTCTTGGTCCTCGATATAGCTACCATCGCTGTACTGCAGAACCTTGACCGCAAACAGGTTGTCACCCTCGACAAGCGCGTCGGTCACGTCGAACTCGGCAGACAGGCGCGAGCCCTTGGTCATGCCGATAAACTTGCCGTTGACGTACAGCTCGCCATAGCTCTCGATGCCGTCAAAGCGAATGATCTCGCGAGCGCCGGCAGGCACGGCGGGAAGATTGACGATGCGCTGGTACACGCCCGTGGGATCGTCAGAGGGAACGAACGGCTGATCCACCGGGAACGGGAAACCCTCGTCGGTGTAGGCAAGGTTGCCATAGCCGTCTACCTGCCATAGGTGCGGAACCTCCACGTGATCCCACTCGGGCTCGTACGTGGAAAGCTCCTCGTTAGAGACGGCAGCAGGCCCCTCAAAGAGGCGGAACTGCCACGAGCCGGACAGCTGGACAAACCCGCGCGACAGCTCGCGGCTGTACGTAGCGGCGAGATCGGCGGTCTCGTAACCCATAAAGTACGCATGGGGTGCCAGGCGGTTCCTGTGGGTGAGCGCTTGGTTTTCCCAATCGTTAATGGCGTCCATGGTGATGCTCCTTCGTCATCGTAGTGATTCTTGTGCAACCGGTTGTCCTTATCTTACGGGCGATGCAAAATACTGTGCAACCGGTTGTACAACCGCGACACTTATGTCACCCTGAGTATCGAAACTCAGCGCAAGACATCGTTCTTAAGCTCGTAGGCAACCGCCACGCCCGCTGATATCTCACCCATACGAGACATATTCGATTGCGGCTTGGTTGCAAAACGACACCGGTCACCGGATATCATGAACGCTGTTCAGGCGCACTATAGTAAGCTGTATCCGCACCAGCCCGTATCAGCGACAACTTCGACCGCATTCTCCAGGAGACGCCATGACCCAACCAGTTCGCACCGCACCTACGCTTGCCGAGGTTGCCGCAGCTGCCGGCGTGTCGCGCTCCACGGCATCGCGCGCTCTCAACGATTCGCCCCGCATTAGCGAGGAAACCAAAAAGCGCGTCCGCGCGGCGGCCAAGGAAGTCAATTTTGTCCCCAACGCTCGTGGCCGAGCGCTCGCTGTCGGGCGCACGGAAATCATCGCCGTGCTCGTGACCGAGCCCCTGAGTGAACTCTTCAGCGACCCCACCTATAGCGAGTTTTTGAGCGGCATTACCGAGGAACTGTCGGAGTCGTCCTATCTGCCCGTTATCTTGCAGGCGTCTTCTACGCATGAGCGCAACCGTGCACGCGAGCACTTTGAGCGCCGCTCGTTCGACGCCGTGATCGACGTCTCCCCCTACAAGGGCAGCGAGCTGCTCGAGGTGCTGCGCGAGCTGGGCGTACCCACCGTGTTGTGCGGCCAGCTCGAGGGCCACCCCTATCGCGATGTGTTCTCGACGGTCTACTCTGACGACGAAGAGGGCGGACACTTTGCGGCACTCGCCATGAAGGAACGCGGGCGCAAAGATATCGTCGCCGTGTTGGGACCGCAAGACAACCCCGCTGTTGTCGACCGCCTGCGCGGCTACCGTGCCGTCTTGGGCGAAGACCTCCCAGACGCAAACGTTATCTATACCGGCTGGAACAACGGAGACGGCTATCAGGCCATGCACCAGATCCTCGCGCGCGAGATTGCTTTCGATGGCGTGCTCTGCGGATCGGACCGTATCGCGGCTGGCGTCATCACCGCACTCAACGAGGCAGGCCTATCCGTTCCGGCAGACGTTTCTGTCGTCGGCTTCGACGATCACGAGATTGCGGCGCGCTGCGTCCCCGCGCTCACGACCGTCCGCCAGCCCCTGCGCGAAGAAGGCCACATGGCCGCCAACATTGCGCTCGACATGATCAAGGGTGCCGAGCCCACCACCTCCGTGATGCACATGCAGCTGATCCAGAGAGACTCGCTATAAGAAATTGGGGCAGGCTTTCCGCCAGACAGTTGTTGCGGAAAGCATGCCCCGTTTTGAGCGCTCATTCTGGGGCACAGTTTCCGTTAGACAGCTCAACCGGAAACTGTGCCCCATTATTTTGCCGAATTCTGGGTCGCGCTTTCCCAGAGGACCCCTTTGGGAAAGCGCGACCCATTCCGGACGTAGATTCCGGGATGCACTTTCCGCGACGTCCGGTCATCCCAAGCCCTCACAATCTCGGCGCATAAAAAACGAGGGAAGGCACACGTCCTTCCCTCGTTGCAAGCAATATGTAGCCGCTCGCCTACATCAGGCGCAGGCTCGTTCCGTGTTGTCCTTAAGCAGTTCCATGAATTCGGCGCATTGCAGACGCACGCGGCCCAGGATATCGCAGGAGGGTTCCCACGGACCGGCCGCAAAGAGAACGAGGTCTCCGGTTTCAATGTTGAGGGCTTCCGTGAGTTTTTGCTTTTCTTCGTCGGAAAGGAATTTGGAGATGGGGCTTCTCCAGTCTTCCTCGCGCACCTTGATGTAGGCCAGGCCCTTGGCTCCGGCTTCCACGGCGGTTTTCGTCAGGGCGTCGATTTGTCCGACTCGATCTGGAACGGCGGTGACGGACGTGTTGAGCACCTCGGCGTGGTCGGTCAGGACCTCGATCTCGCCGGTCGCGAGCTTGGCGTTGGTGGTCTCCTCGCCACGGGAGCGCACGACGCCGTGGATCTTGATGGGCCACTCGGGACGCATGGTCTCGGCGATCTTAAAGGCGTCGCCGTCGGAGTGCTCGGGGTCGAAGGTGAGCTGCGTGATGCCCTCGCGGTCACGAAGGTCGCAGAAGATAAGGCCGCCGTGGTCGCGGCGACGACTCACCCAACCGGTGAGGGTGACCTCTTCGCCCACGTTCTCGCGGCGAAGCTCGCCGCAGGTACGGGTGTGCATGGAATGCTCGTCGATGGGACGGGTCTGGCTCATACCAGTGATCCTCCTTTATGGATCTGTGCCGCCCCGTGTCGTTCCGGGCGGCGTCGTACAGATTTGCCCAGCCTGCGTAAACCGCGCAGCCAGACATGGCGTTCTATCTTATCGCACCTGTGTCGATGTGCCGCGGAAAAGTAGCTCCTGCCCAAAGACTTGACGGAGACGAAACAATTGACGCGCCGCGGTACCCGCCCGCGCTCGTCACGTGCGACAATATGCCCCAATAAAACAGCACTTGGAAAGGCCCGTCATGACTGCACGCCTCATCGTTATGGATATCGACTCCACGCTCATCAACCAGGAGGTCATCGACCTGTTGGGCGAGGAGGCAGGCGTGGGCGAGCAAGTTGCGCGGATCACCGAACGCGCCATGCGCGGCGAGCTGGACTTTAAGCAAGCGCTCAAGGAGCGCGTGGGGCTGCTCGCCGACCTGGACGAGAGCGTGTTCGAGCGCACCTTTGAGCGCGTGACATTTACCCCCGGCGCGTTGGAGCTTGTGCGCTCGGCACACAGCAAGGGCTGGAAGGTCGGCGTGGTGAGCGGCGGCTTCCACGAGGTCGCTGACAAGATCGTGGCTGCCGCGGGTATCGACTTTTGCCTGGCCAACCGCCTGGAAGTCGTCGACGGCAAGCTCACGGGTAAGCTGGCGGCAGACATTGTGACCAAGGAGTCCAAGCTCATCCAGCTGCTGGATTGGGCAGTTGAGTGCGGTGTCGATATGGCCCATACCGTCGCGATCGGCGACGGCGCCAACGACATCCCCATGATTCAGGCTGCGGGCACGGGCATCGCGTTTTGCGCCAAGCCCAAGACGCGCGAAGCCGCCCCGTTTGCCATCGACGAGCGCAACCTGATGCTCGCCATGGACATCATCCTGCGCGACTAGCCGATCCGTCTAACAATTGAATCAGTCTGTCCTATAGTTTCCGAACAATTTTGTCTTAGTGTTCGGAAACATACCCTTTGAGTGCTAGACTTTGCGCCGTCGAAGGGAACATATATGGATAAGCGAGATCTTGAGCAGTTGCTGAGCGATGTTGCCGGCGGAGCAGTCACCCCGGCTGTCGCCCTTACGCGCATCCAGACGGCGCCAACCGCCAATCTGGGTTTTGCGCAGCTCGATCTTTCGCGCGGGGTGCGCCAGGGAGCCGGCGAGGTTGTCTACGGCGCCGGTAAAACCGCCGAGCAGATTGCCGCCATTATCGAAGCGCTGCACGATGCCGGCCAGGAGCGCATCCTGGTCACGCGCCTGGACGCCGAAAAGGCAGCCCGCACCTCGGAACTCCTCGACAACGGCATCGACCTGGGATATGTCCCGGACGCACAGCTCGCCCTCGTAGGAGGCAAGCCCTCCCCTACCGGCAATGGACGCATCGTCGTCGCCTGCGCCGGTACGAGCGACCTGCCCGTCGCCGAAGAAGCCACGTTGACGGCCGAGTTCTATGGCAACGAGGTCGACCGCCTCTACGACGTAGGCGTCGCCGGCCTGCACCGCCTGCTCGCGCATGCCGAGGAACTCGCCCAGGCACAGGTGGTCATTGCCATCGCCGGCATGGAGGGCGCGTTGGCGAGCGTTATCGGCGGTCTGGTGAGCTGTCCGGTCATCGCCGTTCCCACCAGCGTGGGCTACGGCGCAAGTTTTGGTGGCGTAGCCGCGCTGCTCGCCATGCTCAACTCCTGTGCCAGCGGCGTATCGGTCGTCAATATCGACAACGGCTTCGGCGCCGCCTACCAGGCAAGTCTTATCAATCATCTGAGCGCCGGCACACCCCGCGCCCGCTAAGGAGCATTCCATGTCCAATCATCAGCACACGCTTATCATCGACGGCACCTCGGGCATCAGCGGCGATATGACCGTCGCGGCCCTGCTCGACCTGGGCGCCAGCGAGGAGCACCTGCGCGAACAGCTCGCCACACTGCCGGTCGACGGCTTTACGATCGCCGTCACGCGCGTAAACAAGCATGGCATCGACGCCTGCGATTTCGACGTTCAGCTGGCAGAAGAGCTCGAGAACCACGACCACGACATGGCATGGCTCTACGGCAACGAAGCAGCTGCCGAGCACACGCACGAGCACGAGCACCACCATCATGACCATGACGAGCATGAGCACTGCCATGAGCATGATCATGAGACCCACGGCCATGGCCACGAGGGTCACCATCACGCCCACCACCATCACCACCGTTCTTTGGCGGACGTCACCGCCATCATCGACGGCTCGCAGTTAAGCGATGGCGCCAAGCGTCGTGCGCACGCCATCTTTACCGCGCTCGCCGCCTCCGAGGCCAAGGCCCACGGCAAAACGCCCGAGACCGTCATGTTCCACGAGGTAGGCGCCGTCGATTCCATCGTCGACGTCTGCTCTGTCGCCATCTGCCTCGATGACCTGGGCATCGAGGATATTGTCGTCGAGTCGCTCTCCGAGGGCCACGGCACCATCCACTGTGCCCACGGCCTCATGCCCATTCCCGTCCCCGCTGTCGTCAACCTGTGCCAGGCGGGCAATATCGCCCTCACGCCTGCACCGGTCGCCGGCGAGCTCGTGACGCCCACGGGCGCCGCCATCGTCACCGCGCTGTGTACGTCCGACCAACTGCCCTCACGCTACCGCATCGAAGCCGTCGGCTACGGCGCTGGCAAGCGCCCCTACGAGGGTTGCTCCGGTACGCTCCGCTGCCTGCTCGTTCACGCGGACGCATAGCCATGGATGCCCGCAAGGCAAAAAGCCGCGCTGCCATCGTTTCGGCGTTCTCCGAGCTGCTGCGCGAAGAGGACTACGGCAAGATCACCGTCGGCGACATCATCGCGCGCGCCCACGTAGGCCGCGCGACATTCTACGGCCTCTTTAAGAGCAAAGACGACCTACTGTCCGAGCTCGTGAGCGACATCTGCACCCACGCCCTCGACGACGATGGTACGCCGCTCGACGACCCACTCGTGCAAGTCGAGCATATCCTCAACAACCTCTGGGAACGCCGTCAGGGCGTTCGAGCCCTCGTAGCCGGCGCCGGCTCACGCGTCTTCGCCGACTGCCTCCGCAAGACCATCATGTCGCGCGCAGCCGAAACCGTCCCCGTCGACCCCGCAGGCCCCGCCGCCACCATGGACCGCAGCTTCTTACTACACCACATAGCCTCAAGCTTCGTAGGAATGGTCCAATGGTGGGCCTGGCACAACTTCCAAGCAGCCAAAGCCGACGTAGCCAAAGACTACCTATCAGCCATTAAGCCTCTCTTCAACTGAGTAAACCCCTCATCCCAAAGTTCCGACCTCATCTCAAAGCGCCGCCCCAACCCAAAGCACAATCCATCCCAAAGTGTCGACAGAAGCCCAACGCCCCTACCAGCAACAAGCCCCTCCCATCCAAATTCAGATATATATTGGGTTGCTTGTACGAACGCAACAAAGATCCCGCAGCTGTCCGCATGGGGTAACTTCCCAGCGCATTCCGCAGGACGCAAAAAGGCTCGCCGCACGAAGTGCGCAGCGAGCCTTTTTGCATGTCCGAGGACGCGCTGGGAAGTTACCCCATGCGGCCAGCGGACAACTATGTAGCCTCAGACTAGAACATGCCCAAGAAACCATGCACAAACAGCGCGGCCAGAGCGGCACCGACAAACGGAGCGATGCCAGGAACAAGCAGGCCATACTTCCAGTTGTTGTCGGCCTTGTTCTTGATCGGCAGCACCTGATAGGCCATGCGAGGACCAAGGTCACGAGCCTGGTTCATGGCGAAGCCAGTAATGCCGCCCATGCCCATGCCAACAGCCCAAACGATCAGACCGACGCAGATAGCGAGCATCAAAACGTTCTCGCCGGCACGGCTAGCGGTAGCCAGGATGGCGCTGATGAACACAAAGGTGCAGATAGCCTCGCAGAAGAAGTTGCGGGCATAGTTGGTGCCCTCGGTGGTGGGGTTGGTCGAGAAGATGTTGCGCTGGGCAATAGGGTCGACGACGCCGTCGGAAGCCTTGAACTCATCGGCATACATCAACCACGCGATCACGGCGCCCACAAAGCCGCCGAGCATATCGGCAATCATGAAGGGGATGCAGCTGCTCCACGGCACCAGGCCCACGATGCACTGGGCAAGCACCATGGCGGGGTTCATGCACACGGCGCCGCCAAAGATAAACAAGGCGACCGAGATGCCAAAAGACCAGGTGGTGATGCAAACATGTGGCCGGAGCCCTGATACTTGGTGCCCTTAAGCACGGTATCGCAGTGCACGCCCACGCCAAAGATGATCATGAGGGCCGTTGCGCCGAATTCGCAGAGGAGTTTGGTAAGCATAAAACCTTATCTTTCTTGTCGGTTATAAACGGTTCGTTTAGGCCGCGTACTAGTGCTGTGCGACGACAACGCCCAGGCCATCGGGAATGACGGCCACCTTGGCATCGGCACCCTTCATCTCAAAGGCGAGCTTGAGCGCCTCATCGAGGGTGTTAACCGGCGTCATGTGCATATCCTTGATCATCTGGTGATCGCACAGGTCGGTAACCATGATCACAGGGTGATGCGCCAGGATGCGGGCAAAGATCTGGCTCGTCCACTGGTCGGGCAGGGTCTCGTCCTTAGGACGGTCGATGCAGGCGCGCTCAAACTCTGCCGGATCATTGTCGGCGATGTTGTGATAGAAGCCCTCGCCACCGTGACCGTCGGCACAGCCGGCGACGTCGATGATCACGCCGCCCTCGGGAAGCGTGGCCTCGGCAGAGCACATGCCCTTCACGGCCTGGTAGATGTTCTGGTCGAGCGGGTAGCCGCCGTTGGTGGTGATGGCAATCTCGCACTCGACGGGCTCAACGCCGGCAAGGCTCTTCACGAACTCGCAGCCAGCCTCGTGCGCCTTGTGGATATCGCCGGCAAAGGAGCCGATGACCTCGTGCTTGCCGTTGAGCACCACGTTAAGCACAAAGGCAAGGTGAGCCATCTCGGCGGCAGCAAACATGTCCTCGCTCACGTGGTTGTGGCACAGGTTGCCGGCACGCGAGTGGGAATCATTCACAAACTGACCGTTGTGGTTGTACATGATGGTCTTGTAGCTGGCGATGCCAGGCAGGACGGACTTGCGGCTACCAGAGAAACCGGCAAAGAAGTGCGGCTCAATAAAGCCCTCGGCAAGCAGCAGATCGCAATCGGCGGCAATCTTGTTGATGATGCACTCGCCACCAGAAGGCAGGGTGCCGATCTTTTTCATCATGCTGTCGTCAGTCGCGACGTGCATAACGATTTCCTCGTTGGCAACGATCTCCTCGCCGTACTTGTTGACGAGTTCCTCATGCGTCGACGGACGATGCATACCCGTAGCAACCAAAATGCGCACGCGAGCCTCGGGCGCAGCAGAATGGATGTGATGCAGCAGAATAGGCATCGTCACACGCGAGGGAACGGGACGCGTATGATCGGAGCTAATAATGACAATATCCTTCTTGCCAGCACAAAGCTCCTCGAGCGACGGCGAACCATAAGGTTGGCAAGCGACTCCTCTACCAGCTCTTCCTGCGATTTCGTGGTCTTAAACTCGTTTTGATGACCTTCCATCACACCCGCGAAGTTCTTATCCTCGAGCTCCAGATGCAACGTCTTGTGGTCAAACGGCAGTTCGCCAGCGACATTTCGATGTTGTCGATGAACGTGGAGAACAGCGGCCACTCCTCGTACGCCTGACGCAAGGTGTTCAGGTCGCCGAACTGCTCGCACGCGGTGCCGAGGCCGTACCATGCGGCCAGGTTGATGCGGGCCTGTGCCCAGGAGAAGATCCACGGAATGGTGCGCAGATCGTCGAGGGACTTGGCACCCAGACCACGCTTCGCCGGACGGGAGCCGATCGGCAGCAGGCCGATTTCGGTCAGCGGCGTGACGGTGGAGAACCACGGTGCGAAGCCGTCGGTGTTCAGCAGGTCGAGGAAGCGGTTGTGCGCGGCCTCGTCGAGCTTGCTGGCCATGT
>VOFE01001081.1_pt1:0-17500 | contig 30001 bp, 24 predicted proteins | sample 5384071 | NCBI WGS metagenome assembly VOFE01 (sample SAMN12384724, study PRJNA508395) | human gut metagenome | isolation source: healthy gut D | host: Homo sapiens
CTCCGATTCGGGCATGTTCTCGATGATCTCGTCGAACGCCTCGACGGCCTGGCGCATCTTGTCGTTCTGTGTGGCGATGAAGGCATAGAAGATATAGGGATCGTCCTTGTCGCGCATCTCGGTGAAGGTGGCGAAAGCGGTATAGGCCAGCGAACGCGCCTCGCGCATCTCCTGGAAGACCACGGCGTTCATGCCGCCGCCGAAATAACTGTTGAAGAGCGTCTCGCCCGGATCGTTGTCGGTCGAGAACTTCTCGCCGCGGTTCGAATATTGGAGATAATAGATCTGTTTGGCGTCGTACTGCGCCACGTTGACCTCGCTCTTGTCCACCGTCAGCAGCGGGAAACGCACCTTCCGCACCGGCTTCAACTCCTGCGACGTACGGTGGATCGCGTCGAGCGCGGCGATGAGCTTCGCCTCCGTCTCGGGACCGTAGTACATCACGTAGTGCTCGTAGTCGCTCAGGCTCCGGATCCGCGCCAGCAGTTCGTCCGACGTGAGCGCCATGAGCTGCTCGTCGGTCAGCGTCCGCGCCCGAATCGCTTCGGGGCCGTAGAAGGTATACTGTTGCAGTGCGCGGAAGTTGGCGTTCTGGTTCAACTTAGCGTCGTTGCGCGCCTTCATCGCGTTGGCTTTGAGCTGCGCGAGCACGGCGTCGTCGCCCTCGACGTTCTGCATGTACTCCTCGGCCAGCTTCACGGCCTTGTCCATATTCTCCGCAAGTCCGCTGATCGTCACATAGATGCGCTCGCCGCCCGCATGGATGCCGAACGAGCAGGCCAGATCGTAAAACTCGCGCTGGATCTCCTGCAACGACTGCGTATCGGTGCCCAACAGGTCGAAATAGTCCGACGCGATGCCGAAGGCGGGATCGGTCGTCGTACCGAAATCGTAGACGTAGTAGAGGCTGAACAGCCCGTTGGTGGTATTCTGCTTATAGAGCACCTCGATGTCCTGCTTCATCTTGCCGACCGAGAGGTCGCTGGCATAATCGACGAAGACCGGCTGCACGGCCTCGACCTCGGCGGCCTGGATGGCGGCGAGGAATTCCGACGACTTGTCGCGGTTGGTGGCAATGGGCGTGATCTGCGGCTTGTCGATCTTGTGGATATTGGGATCGACGCCCTGGCGCTTGTAAACGGCTGCATAAACCTCGGGATCGAGCTTCTCGTTGGCCCACGCCACGACGTCGGCCTTGGTCACCTTCGACAGGCGGTCGAGCTCCTCCACCGAACGCTTCCAGTCCACACCGTTGATAAAGGCGTCGACATAGGCCATCGCGCGGTTGCCGTTCTCTTCGAGCGCCTGCATCTCGCCGCGCTTGTAGTTGGCGATCGTCGAGGCGAGCAGCTCCTCGTCGAAATCGCCGGCCCGCAGCTTCCCGATCTCATCGAGCAGCATGTCGCGCGCCTCTTCGAGCGTCTGCCCCGGCTTGGGATAGCCGATGGCCACCATCATGCCGTAGTCGGCCAATTGGAGGCCCTCCGCACCCACGCCCAGCATTTTCTGCTGCTGCTGGATATCGACGTCCAACAGGCCGCACTTGCCGTTCGAAAGCAGCGAACTCACGAGCTGGATCATGTCGGCGTCCTCGCTCGAAGCGCCGCCGGTGCGCCAGCCCAGGTAGATCATTTCGGCCTCCTGCCCCAGCACCGTCTTCTCGACGGGAGCGGTCATCGCCGGTTCGGGCGTGAAGGACCATTCGGGCAGTTCGGGATTGGGTTTCAGTCCGCCGAAGTACTTGTCGATCGTCGCGATCATCCGGTCGGGATCGAAATCGCCCGACAGGCAGATCGCCATATTGTTGGGCACGTAATAAGTCTTGTAGTAGTTCTTGATGTTGGTGATCGAAGGGTTCTTCAAATCCTCCTGCGTACCCAGCACGGTGTGCATTCCGTAGGGATGGTGCGGATAGAGCGCCACCATGAGCGAGTCCAACATCTTGCGGCTGTCGCTTGTGAGCGACATGTTGTACTCCTCGTAGACGGTCTCCAACTCGGTGTGGAATCCGCGGATCACCGCATTGGCGAAACGGTCGGACTGGATCTTCGCCCAGTTGTCGATCTGGTTCGAGGGAATCTCCTCGGTGTAGACGGTCATGTCGTAGGAGGTGAAGGCGTTCGTGCCCGCGGCGCCGATGGCCGACATCAGCTTGTCGTACTCGTTGGGAATCGCCAGCTTCGAAGCCTCCTGCGACACGGAGTCGATGCGGGCATAGATCGCACGGCGTTCGTCGGCGTCGGTCGTGGTGCGGTAGACCTCGAACAGACGCTCGATTTCGTCGAGCATCGGACGCTCGGCCTCGTAATCCTGGGTGCCGAACGACTCGGTGCCCTTGAACATCAGGTGCTCGAAATAGTGAGCCAGACCGGTCGTTTCAAGCGGGTCGTTCTTCGAACCCACGCGCACGGCGATGTAGGTCTGGATGCGGGGCGCCTCCCCGTTCACGGTCATGTAGACCTTCAATCCGTTGTCCAGCGTGTAGATACGGCTATGCAGCGGATCGTCGACGACCTCCTCATAGCGGTACTTCGAACAGGACGTAACGACAAGGCTCAACACCGCTGCCGCTACCAATAAAAAGACTCTTTTCATATGATTGCGAGTTATGTTATCCTAAAATACGGTGGCGAACCACGCCCGCAGGGCCGGCCACGTGTCGGCCACGACGAAGGTCAGCATCCCGACCGCAGCCACCAGCTTGATTCCCGTACCGACCAGAAACGACAGGAACGATCCCACGCCCACCACCAGCGCCTGCCCGATCCGTTCGCGGTCGTTCAGCAGTTCGCCCGCGACAGCCCCTACGAACGGCCCCACCACGATACCGATCAGGCCGCCCACGAACAGGCCCGCGATCATGCCCACCGTGGCGCCGACCATTCCGGCCCGTGTGCCGCCGAACAGTTTGGCCATGTACCCCGGCAGAAAATAATCCGCCGCAGTCACCGCGGCCGTCAGCCCCGCCCACAGCCACATCTCGGCGGGCGTCAGCGTCGAATAGCTGCATGCATAGGCGCAAAAAAGCCCCGCATAGCTCAGCACAGGGCCGGGCAGGACGGGGACAATGCAACCCACGATGCCGACGAGGCAACAGAGGAAAGCCGTTATGGAGAGGAATACGTCCATCTCGTTCGGTTTTTATCGTTCCACGGCAGCCGGTGCGGCCGCCGCATCTATTCTACTCTACCAGACGGTTGGTCGCCGTGTCGGGAAAGATCACCCACGGGCGGAACGTCTTCGCCTCCTCGAACTCCATGCGGGCGTAGGAGGCGATGATGAGCACGTCGCCCACCTGCGCCTTGCGGGCGGCTGCGCCGTTGAGACAGATCGCACCGCTGCCGCGCCGGCCGCGGATCACATAGGTGTCGAGCCGTTCGCCGTTGGTAACGTTCCATATCTGCACCCGTTCGCCCTCGATCAGGTTGGCCGCCTCCATCAACTCCTCGTCGATGGTGATGCTTCCCACGTAATTGAGGTTCGCCTCGGTAATGGTCACCCGATGGATTTTCGATTTCAGTACTTCGATCTGCATCATCCTCTTCGCATTATTTGATCCGGATATTGTCGATCAGCCGCACGGCGCCCGCCTGCACGGCGATACACCCCTGGATGCGTTCGCTCTCGTCCCAGGCTGCCACCTGCTGCATCGTGAGAGCGTCGACCGACTGGAAATAGATCACTTCGAGCAGACCGCTGCGCTCCGTCTCGCGCGTGACGAAGTCCGCCAGTTCGGCAGGCGTCATCCCTGCGGCACGTTCGGCGCCAAGCCTCAACGCCCGGCAGATATCGGGCGCGGCGGCGCGGTGTGCGGCATCGAGCAGGGCGTTGCGCGACGAAAGGGCCAGCCCGTCGTCGCCGCGCACGATCCCGCACTCGACGATTTCGAGCGGAAAGCCCGACTGGGCGACCATCGACTTCACCACGGCGATCTGCTGGAAATCCTTTCTCGCCGAAATAGGCACGCGCAGGCTGCGATCTACTACCTGGCCGAAGCGGCCAAGTGCGGACGCGACATCCTCTTCGACCAGAATTTCAAATACAACCTTCCCGTGCGCCGCACGTTGGAGGTGATTTATGAGAATTACGACGGCGACCGGACGACGCCCGAATGGAAAGCGTTGGAGAAATACCTCAAAAAAGTGTGGTTCGCCAACGGCATCCATCACCACTATTCCAACGACAAGTTCGTACCCGAATTTCCGAAGGAGTATTTCCTCGCGGTTGCCGAGTCGATCCCCGTCGAGAAGTTCGGCGACGAGCTCAATGCGCTGCGGGCTGTGGTCTGCGAGGCGATTTTCAACCCCGAACTTTATAAGACTCAACTCAATCAGGCTGAAGGTCAGGATTTGGTGGCCACTTCCGCCAACAACTATTACGAAGGCGTGACACAGGCCGAGGCCGAAGATTTCTATCGTGCCATGGCCGATCCGGCCGATCCCGAACCGGTCTCCTACGGATTGAATTCGAAGCTCGTGAAGGATGAGGACGGAACGATCCGCGAGCGGGTGTGGAAAGTAGGCGGTATGTATTCGCCGGCGATCGAGAAGATTGTTTACTGGCTGGAGAAGGCGCAAGGCGTTGCCCAGGAGCCGCAGAAGGCGACCATCGCAGCCCTCATCGACTATTACAAAACCGGCGACCTGAAACGATTTCGACCGTTATAACATCCTGTGGGTGCGGGATACCGTATCCAACGTCGATTTCGTGAACGGGTTTATCGAAGATTACGGCGACCCGCTGGGACGCAAGGCGTCGTGGGAGTCGCTGGTCAATTTCATGGACAAGGAGGCCTGTCATCGTACGGAGGTTATCTCCGAGAACGCCCAGTGGTTCGAAGACCACTCGCCCGTCGACCCCGCCTACAAGAAAAAGGTCGTCAAGGGCGTCTCGGCCAAGGTGATTACGGCAGCGATGCTGGGCGGCGACTGTTATCCTGCGACACCGATCGGTATCAATCTGCCCAACGCCGATTGGATCCGCAAGGAGCACGGTTCGAAATCGGTGACCATCGACAACATCACTTACGCCTACGACCGCGCGGCGCACGGCAACGGCTTCGAGGAGGAGTTCATGCTGCGCCCCGAAGACCGCGAGCGCATCGACAAATACGGCAAGATCGGCGACGATCTCCACACCGACCTGCACGAATGTCTCGGACACGGTTCGGGCCAGCTGGCACCGGGCGTGAAGGGCGGTGAGTTGAAGAACTATACCTCGACGCTCGAAGAGACGCGCGCCGACCTCTTCGGCCTCTACTACCTGGGCGACCCGAAGCTCGTCGAGCTGGGGCTCGATTCCGTCGTTGGATGTGGCATAGGCGGAATACGCCCGGTATATCCTCAACGGCATGATGACGCAGCTCGCCCGCATCGAACCGGGCAAGAACGTCGAGGAGTCGCACATGCGCAACCGCAAGCTGATCGCCGAATGGTGCTACGAGCAGGGCAAGGCCGACAACGTGATCGAGTGGCGCACCGAGCAGGGAAAGACCTACGTCGTGGTCAACGACTTCGAGAAACTGCGCGAGCTGTTCGGACAGATGCTGCGCGAGATCCAACGCATCAAGTCCGAAGGCGACTACGAGGCGGGCAAAGCGCTGGTCGAACAGTATGCCGTCAAAGTCGACCCGAAACTGCACCGCGAGGTGCTCGATCGCTACGAAGCGCTCCATATCGAGCCTTACGGGGGATTCGTCAATCCCGAATACGAACTGGTGGAACGCGACGGCCGGATCGTCGACGTGAAGATCGCCTACCCCGCCAACTACGTGGAGCAGATGCTCGGATACTCCCGCGACTACTCGTTCCTGCCCGACCGGAACTGATGCCGGACAAGACGGTGCAAACGGGCGGAGCCTTTCAAAGAAGGTTCCGCCCGTTTCGCGTTCCGGCACTTCCGCAGCTTCCCCGCAGCGCGGCCGGACTTCCGACGTCGGCCGTCGCCGGCACCGCTGACAAGGAAGCATTGCACGCGAAACAAGAAAATACGGTACCGCATTCCGACCGGATTTCGAAACGGTTCGTCCGCCGGCACAACCTCCGGCATCGCCGCACGATAGCCCTGCGAACCGCCGCCCGCGCGCCTCCGGCCGCTAAATCTCCGGCGACGGCCCGCCCGCCGGCTTCCGACGAACGCCGCAGCACGGAAACGTAACATTCAGAACGGAACGGTATTTGAACGGAGAAGGGACGATAGCAACTCTTAAAAATTTTCAGGACTATGACCACAAAAAATCTACTCACGTCATTGCTCGTACTGCTGGCCGTCGCTGTCGTTTCGTGCCAGAAAGAGCCATCCACCTCCGGGCTTCACGAGGACTATCTGGTCTACACGGACTACGACCAACAGGCCGACTTCTCCGACGTGGAGACCTTCTATCTCCCCGACAGTATTCTGGTGATCGGCAACGCCGACAAGACCGAATACTGGAAAGACGCCGATGCGCAGGAGATCATCGGAACCGTCGCCGACCTGATGGAATCCCGCAACTTCGTCCGCACGGACGACAAAGGAAACCGCGCAGACGGGTCTGCAAATCAGCTACGTCGAGCGTGTGACCTATTTCGTCGGGTACGACTACCCCTACTGGTGGTGGTACTACCCCTACTACTGGGCTCCCGGCTACTGGGGCGACTGGCTCGGCTGGCACTACCCCTACCAGGTCTATTACGGTTACACGGCCGGTTCGATGCTCATCGAGATGGTCGATCTGACGGCCGACCGGCAGAGCAACCGCAAACTGCCAGTCATCTGGGACAGCTTCATCGGCGGCCTGCTCACCTCGTCGCATAAGGTCAACATGCAGCGTACGCTGGACGCCGTGAACCAAGCCTTCATGCAATCGCCCTATCTGGAAACCAATTCCGTAAACCGTTAATCATTCATCGCTATGAAAACACTTTCCATATTCAGTCGTAAAGCGTTGTTGCTCGCCGTCGCAGCGGTTACCTTCGCCCTGCCGGGACGGGCGCAGCTCATCCAGAACACCTACCTCAACGTCGACTGGCAAGTGACCGTTCCGCTGGGGAGCGCCTTCGCCGACAAGGCATCGGGCTGGGGTATGAACTTCGAAGGCGGTTACTTCGTAACGCCCGAAATCACCGTCGGCGCCTTCATCTCCTACCAGACCAACATCGAGTCGATCAGCCGTCAAACCCTGCAACTGGGCAGCGGCGCCGCCATGACGACCGCACAGAAACACACCCTGTTCGAGCTGCCGTTCGGCGTCGTGGGACGATACAATTTCCTTAAAGGGAGCGTATTCCAGCCCTACGCCGGTCTGCGTATCGGCGCCGACTATGCCGAAATGTCCTCCTATTACTACACGATCCAGCAATATCAGGACACGTGGGGCGTCTATCTCTCGCCCGAAATCGGCGTGAGCATCTTCCCCTCGCCTGCGCAGCGGTTCGGCTTCCACGTAGCGCTCTTTTACAGCTACGCCAGCAACAACGACGATCTGCTGATCTATACGATGAACAACATCAACCGCTTCGGCGTGCGCGTCGGTATCTCGTTCTGACCGCTCCGGCTGAAAGAAACGGCTGCCTCTGTTTTTGAGAGGCAGCCGTTTTCAGATCGGGTTCCGACACCAGGTCGCGCAGGTAGCAGACCCTCCGGTCGCGCGGATTCTTCACCTTGTCGGACGATCCGGTGATCGAGGTCATCGTCGAGACGCCGCGCTCATGCAGCAGATCGTAGACTTCCTGCAACCGGGGATTGACCGCCAGACGGATATAGGCCATGATGTATTTCCACGGAATCGGGCAGGCGTCGTAGGCGTCGAACATCTCGCGCGAGCTGATCTCGCAGCAGAACATCACGTTGCGGATGCCGGCGTTCCAATAGTACATCGCCTCGTCCAGCGAACGGACGCTCAGCATGATGTTGTGGTACATGGACCACTCGCCGCCGGGCCGGAGCCGGATGTAGTAGTCGAGACTCGCCTTGCGCACCTCGTCGCTCACGCCCTTGGTGTTGATGTACTTGTTGTCGAAATTGAACACCACCTTGTCCTTGCCCCACTCCAGCACATGTCTTCAGACGGGGAATGCCTATAGGCGTCAGTTTGCCGTCGCGGTCCACGAGGAACAGGCGCTGCAACTCCTCGTAGGTGTAGTCGGCGACGAGGCCCTTGCCCGTGGTCGTGCGGTCGATCGTCAGGTCGTGCATGAGCACCATCACGCTGTCCTTCGTGAAGCTGAAGTCGATTTCGAAAAAGGTAGGCATCAGCGACAGTCTTCTCGCACGACTCGATGCAGTTTTCGGGATAGCCGGGCATCATGCCGCCGCGGTGGCCGCTGACGATCACGTCGCGCTTGGGATCGTAGGTGAAATAGGCCTGAGCTCCTCAATCGAATTGATCTGAACGGTGTGCAGCCGTTTCTCCGACGGGGACGCTCCTCCGCGACGCAGCATGCGGCAAGCGTCAGCGCGGTCACTGCGATGAAAGGTCTCTTCATAGGATTGCAGCCGACTTAACGGATTCGTTTTTCGACCTCGGCCGTAGCGGCGGCGATCTCCTCGGCACGGATCGGTCGCGGGGGATTCCGCGATTTCGGATACGGCCGACGCAGCCCCCGTGCGGTCGATGGCGATCCTGCATCTTGACGCTCTGCGGGTCTTCGGGGTTGTCGTAGTGCAGGGCCGCACCGACACCCAGCAGCAGGTTGGGCGTGCCGATGCCGTACTGCGGGCCGTGAGGACCGGCTTTACGAGGCGGTCGCCTGCCGAAAGCTTGCGGAGCGGCTCGCGTCCCACGCGGGTCACGTCGTCGCAGAGGTAGGGGTTGCGGAAGCGCCCGATGATCTTGTCGATATAGGCGAAGTGGGCGTCGCGGTCGAAGCCGTAACTTTTCCACCAGCCCCCGCCCGCTCTCGCGCATGGCGGCTCCTTGACGACGGCGTGGATCTGCTCGTCGGAAATGCTCTCGTCAGATCGTCATGTAGCCCTTCATGCGGCCCAGGTAAGCCGTGATGGCGTGGCCGGTGTTGAGCGTGAAGAGCTTGCGCTCGATATAGGCGATCAGGTTGTCGGCCGGATTCATCCCCTCGATATGCGGTGCACCGCCCACGAACGACTTCTCCTCGACGTTCCACTCGTAGAAATTCTCCACGACCACGTCGATCGGGTTCTCGCTCTTGACCGGCGGCACGATGCGGTCGACCGAGCAGTCGGGGAAGCCGACGTGCGCGTCGCACCATGCGGCCTCCTCGATCGAGAGATGCTTGTAAACCTCCTCCCTGAGCTGCGAGGTGGCGCACGTCGCGGCTCTCCACGTCCATGATATGCACGGTGTAGGCGCCGTCCTTGTTGATGCGGTCGATGACCTCCATGTTCACATCGGCGAAAACCACATGGTACCCCGCCTCGGAGAGTACCGCACCGATGAATCCGCGGCCGATATTGCCCGCGCCGAATTGAATTGCTCTTTTCATATCGTCTTGCAAAAAGATTGATTGATGTTTTTCCGATTCAGAATTGTTCCAGCCAGTCGAGCGCGTAGCGTTGCCACTGCTCGATATATTTGAATTCGGGCTTGATGCCCCAGCCGTGGTCTCCCGTGGGAAGACGTGGATCGAGGCCTTCACGCCGTTGCGTTTGAGTGCCTCGTAGAAGAGCAGGCTGTTGACCGGCGGAACGATCCGGTCGTCGTCGCTCAGCAGCAGCAGCGTCGGGGGCGTCAGCGCCGAGACTCGCTTTTCGAGCGAATAGTTGCGCGCCTCCTCGGGCGAATAGTCCTTGCCCAACAGGTATTTGAACGAATTCTTGTGCAACTTGCCCTCTTCGGCCGTAATGACCGGATAGAAAAGGATCATGAAAGCGGGTTTTCGTCCGAGATCGTTCCGGTGCTGGCCGCCAGATGACCTCCCGCCGACGAACCTACGATCCCCACGCGCGACGCGTCGTATCCCCACTCGGCGGCGTGTTCGCGCATGATGCGCAACGCCTGCTCGGCGTCGTTGCGCGGCACTTCGCAGTGACCGTTGGGCATACGGTATTTCAGCACGGCGGCCGTCGTACCGTGGTCGGCCAGCCAGCGCGCCATGTCGTGCCCCTCGTAGCCGATGGCCAGGTTGTGATAACCGCCGCCCGGACAGACCACGACGGCACGGCCGCTCGGCTCCTCGGCCTTGTAGACGAAAAGCTCGGCGACATTGTTGTTCGCCACGAAGACCTCCTTTTCGATGACGGTCGGCCCGAACAAGCCGCTCGACGTCGGGGCGGAAGCATTGTCCCAGATGACGATGTGTTCATCCTGCGCACGGGCCCCCAGCACGGCGGAAGCGCAGCAGAAACAAGTTAGAAACAGTTTTTTCATCGTATTGAAATTTGGATTGAGTAAGGGCTTCTGCAAGCCGGAGTCACCCGACGCCGATCAATTCGTGTACCTCCGACGCCGTAGCCGCTTCGACGGCCCTGCGTGCCGTCAGTTCCGCCTGCGGCGTTTCGAGCCCGCGAATACGTTCCTTGACGGCCGGAACGGAGGGCGGCGCCACGCTCAGCTCGTCGAACCCCAGTCCGACGAGCAGTTCGGCATGGGCTACGCATCCGGCGAATTCGCCGCAGATGCCCACTTCGCATCCATGCCTATGAGCCGCATCGACCGTCAGCCGCATCGCGCGCACCACGGCCGGATGCAGCGTATCGTACATCGCCGCGATCCGCCGGTTGCCCCGATCGACGGCCAGCACGTACTGCGTGAGGTCGTTGGTACCGATGCTGAAAAAATCGACCTCGGCAGCCAGTTCGTCGGCCATGAACACCGCCGCCGGCGTCTCGATCATCACCCCGACCGGAATCCGGTCGTCGAACGGCACCTCCTGCCGGCGCAGCTCCTCCTTGCACTCCTCCAAAAGCGCCAGCGCGTCGCGCAACTCCGCGAGCGAGACGATCATCGGAAACATCACCCGCACGCCGCCCCGGGCACTGGCACGCAGGATCGCCCGCAACTGCGTGCGGAACATATCGCGCAATTCGAGGCTTACGCGAATGGCGCGCCAGCCCAGAAAAGGATTCTCCTCTTCGGGAAATCGATAGTAAGGCAGCGATTTGTCGCCGCCGATATCGAGCGTGCGGATCACCAGCGGCCGGCCGCCGCAAAGCTCGGCGGCCCGGGCATAGGCCGCCGTCTGCACCTGTTCGTCGGGAAAGCCGTCCTGCCGCTGCATGTAGAGGAACTCGCTGCGGAACAGCCCGATGCCGTCGGCGCCGCTGCGGATCGCCCGTTCCACTTCATCCACGCTGCCGGCATTGGCCAGCACGGCCAACGCCCGCCCGTCGCGTGTCATGACCGGCTGCGATGCGTATGCATCCGCAGCCGCGGATCGTGCCTCGGCCTCCTCCATACGCCGGCGATACTCCGCCGCCGTATGCTCGTCGGGAGCGATCAGCAGTTCGCCGGCCGGGCCGTCGAGCACCACGATCGTGCCGTCGTCCAACCGGTCGAAATCGTCGCCCAACCCCACCACGGCAGGCAGGTTCCGGTTGCGTGCCAGAATGGCCAGATGGCTCGTCGCGCTGCCTCGCCGCGTCACCACGCCGCGCACGCACGAAAAATCGATCCGCGCCGTATCCGACGGTGCCAGTTCGTCGGCGGCGAGGATGCTCCCGTCGGGAATCGCGGCGAAAGGATCGGCCTCGGAAGGCACCAACTGCCGCAGGATGCGGCGACATACGTCGCGCACATCGTCGGCGCGCGCCCGCAGGTACTCGTCGTCGATCTGCGCGAAGAGCGCCGCCAACTCGCCGGAGGCCGCATGGACGGCATCGGCGGCAGTCATTCCCTCCGCGATCTTCTCCGCCACGTTCTCCATGAGCATCGGATCGGCCGCCAGTTCGAGGTGCGCGGCGAAGATTTCGTTCGCGGCCGCCAGTTTCTCCAACTCCCCTTCGGCCGCCGCCACCGCCGCATCGAAACGCGACTGCTCCGCAGGCCGCTCGCCGGACGGCACGACCCGGCCCGAAGGCGCGTAAGCTCCGGCCCGATAACGCCACACGCGCCCGATCGCCACGGCATCGGCCATGGCTTGTTTCACCCGCAACCGCAGCATGACGACCTAATCGGTTATCGCCTCGATCGCGGCGACCACCTCGTCGAGTACAGCCTGCTCGTTGTCGCCTTCGACCGCGACTTCCACCTCCGAGCCCTTTTTCAACCCCAGCGAAAGGATGCCGATCATGCTCACCCCGCTGACCGATTTGGCAGGCGTACGCAGCGTCACCTGCTGTCCCGACGCCTTGACGAGCGCCACCAATGCCGATACGGGACGCGCGTGCATCCCGTTCGGAGCTTCGATTGTAACAGTCTTCGATACCATATTTCAAATAGCCAATTTTTCCAGAATATAACGGGGATCGTCCGTCGTTTTAAGCCGTCGGAGCACCTCCTCGTCTTCGAGCGCCGACGTCACCCGCGCCAGAATCTCGATATGTTCGTCGCCGGCACCGGCGATACCGATCACCAGCTGCGCCCGTTCTTCGCCGAAATCGACCCCTTCGGGATACTGCATCACGACGATTCCCGAACGCCTGATGCGCGACTTCGCCTCGGCCGTCCCGTGGGGAATGGCAATACCCATGCCCAGATAGGTCGTGGCCACACGCTCGCGGGCGACCATCGCCTCGGCGTATTCCCCGTCGACATAACCGCAGGCAGCCAGCAACGCCCGGCGGCACGGATCGCCTCCTCCTTGCCCACAGGCGCCAGTCCGGTACGGATCCCCTGCAAGGTCAGCATCTCCGACGCCGGTGCAGCGGGAGTTGCCGCTGCGGGCACCTCCTCCGACTGCGGAGCTTCGGATGCTCTGGTTTGGCCCTCGATCCGGCCGTACAACCCGTCGAGGGCAGGATCGGAGAGGAAATTGCCGATCACGATCACCTCCGACGCGGGCGCAGCCTTCCCGGCGCGCTGCGACAACTGCGACTGGCACACGACGACATCCGTCCCCTCCGGGATCGTGTCGACCGAACTGTTGGTAACACGCACGCCGCTGCCGAGCGGTTCGATGCGTTTGCGGAAACGGGTCGCACCCATGGCACTCGATCCCATGCCGGCATCGCAGGCGAAGACGACCGTGCGGATCGGCCCTTCGAGCGCACGGGGCGCACGGCTCGTTCCTCCGATAACCGTTCCGTTAGGCTTCTGAACGGGCTTCACCTCCTCCAAATGCGCACGTTTGACGATCGGCGCCGCAACGAAGAACGACACGGCTGCCGCGACCACCACCCCGGCGAGCACCAGCAGCGTCTCCCCCTTCGGTGCCATCGCCGCCACGGCGATGATGCTGCCGGGCGACGCGACGGCGGTCAGTCCCGTTCCGGTAAGCGAATAGAAGAGGATCGCCGCGGCCGAGCCGACGATCGGCGCCACGATAATGGCCGGGCGCATCAGTACATAGGGGAAATAGATCTCATGGATGCCGCCGAAGAACTGGATGACGATCGCTCCCGGCGCCGACGAACGCGCCGCGCCGCGCGCGAAGGCCCAATAGGCCAGCAGGACGCCGAGGCCCGGCCCGGGGTTGGTTTCCGAGCAGGAACATGATCGACTGCCCCGTTTCGCGGGCCTGTTCGATGCCGATCGGCGAGAAGATTCCGTGATTGACGGCGTTGTTGAGAAACAGCACCTTGGCCGGTTCGATGAAGACCGCGACCAGCGGCAGCAGACCGTGTTCGATCATCAGCGACACGCCGGCCGACAGGAAGACGGTCAGCGCCGAAACCACCGGCCCCACGGCATAGAACCCGATCAGCGCGCAGACGATTCCCAGGATGCCGACCGAGAAGTTGTTGACCAGCATTTCGAATCCGGCGGGAATGCGTCCCTCCGCCCAGCGGTCGAAGGAGCGGATCACCCAGCCGGCAAAGGGCCCGATCGCCATGGCGCCGATGAACATCGGGATGTCACTGCCCAGAATCACGCCCATCACCGCTACGGCGGCAATCACGCCGCCGCGATCGCCGGCCACATGCCGTCCCGCCGTCATGGCGATCAGCAGCGGCAGCAGATAACGCAGCATCGGTTCGACGAGCTGCCCCAGACTCGCATTGGGCCACCAACCCGTCGGAATGAAAAGAGCGGTGATGAATCCCCAGGCGATGAATGCGCCGATATTGGGCATGACCATACTGCTCAATGATTTACCGAAGCGCTGAATCCGTTCTTTCATTTTCGGTCGTTTTTAGAGCCTCCGCCGCGCACAGGCCGGAGGGGACGAAATATTTAACAAAGATACGAATAAGCGAGGGCAAAACAAACCAAAGTTTGATTTTGCCGAGCGAGAGTATCTTCGGCGCAAGCCAAAGTACGAATAAGCGAGCGCAATGTCAAATTTATTTGAACATTGCCGAGCGGGAGTATCTTCGGCGAAGACAAAGATACGAAAAGTCGGGCGCAGAAGCAAACATTTATGTTTTATTATGCCGAGACGATATATCTAAGGCGTAGCCAAAGATACGAAAAAAACCGCGCGTGAAAGCAAGCACGGTTCGATTTTTCGAAGTACGATACCCGCCGGAGCGAAGTCTAAGGTAGTGAAATAGCCTGTATAATCGCCTGCTCACGCAGAAAAAAGTTCTCACACGCCGCTGCATCCGACAGTGCACGACGCCCTATCGCCATCTTGTCATTGCACCGCATCGGCGGCATTCCGACATGCGCCGCACTATTTTCCTCCCTGCGCTCACGCATAAAAAGAGCGGGCCGGCATACGCCGACCCGCTAAAAAAGTATCGGGTCAGGTCAATCCTGCAAGCAGCGAACCGTAAGGCCCACGCCCCCGATGAAGTTCGAGTCCGTTGCGAAACGCTGGTTGTCCGACCACATGCGCACCACGGCACAATAACCTTCGCCCATCACTCCCTGGGTCGACGACCACCAGCCGGCGCTGTACGACGCATGATCCCACTGCACGCCGCCGTCAGCCGGATTGAACGAGTAGGAACGGAACCCGATCGGAATCCCGCTGAATTTCGTCGCATTGTTCTTCGACTTATCGATACCGGGCCACGTCGGCTGCGGATCGCCTTCGATCATCGAAGGAAGGTTCCACATCAACTCATCATCCGGATAATCCATGGCCAGCGCTTTGGCTATGGCCGTCTCATCCACCTCGCCGTTGCTGCCAACCGCCGCCATGTCCGCATCGAGCACGTACTGCGCCAACTGCTGCCACTCGGCCTGCGACGGGATGTGCCATCCCTCGGGGCAGACGCCGCGGACAGGAGCCTGATCGGCCGACGTCTGAGGTTCCTCCCCTTGCAGAGCCGCCTTCCAGTTATAGAAGGCACCGTAAACTTTCAGGGCCTCGGCGCCGAGTTGTGTCTCCCTTATCATAATCGGACCAGATATAGTAGCGCGGCTCCGTATCGGAAACATCGTCGTGCTGTTCGGGCAGATAACGCAGATTCTCCGCCATCCACACCTGATCGGCCAGTTTCACGGTCTTGTAGACATTGCCGTCGCGGGCATCGGTCATGGTTCCCTCTACGGGAGCGGCGGGACCTTCCTTTCGATAGGTCGTCACCGTCACTTCGGTCGATGCCGTCGCTCCGGCGTCGCCCTCTACCGACAGCTCCAACTTCAATTCGCCTTCGGCTTGCTCGGCAGGAAACGTGTATTCGATCTCGAAAGGCACGTCGGTCACCTCAGGAACGACTATGCCTCCCACTTTCAAAACGACCTTTTCGATCTCGCCGACCGTAGCGACACCCGTTCCCGCGATCGTCAGTTTCTCCGCAAGATTGACCGAAGCACCCTCTTCGGGCTTCTCGATGCCGCAGACGACCTGCTGCTCCTTATCGGGCGGAGGCGTCGGCCCTTCGTCGTCAGGCTGCGGCGCAGGATCACTGTCGCTGCAAGCGACAGCACAAGCCGTCCAAAGCAGCATGAACAAATATTTTTTCATTCGGATTTTCTTATTTTGTACAGAACCGCACATCGCCGCACGTCACACCGCCCGACAACACCCGAGGCTCTGTATAATTACACGATAAAGCGTATCCCGGACTGATCCGGGATACGCCGTTGATAACAAAATCTCAGTCTTTCAGACAGCGCACGGAATAACCGCGCTGAGGCTGCGTACCGAATTTAGAATATTCGAGACCGTACTGCAAGTTGTTGAGCACGACATATCCGCTACCCTGCGTCTGCATATCCGTCGTCCAGAAAGTCGCCGACGACTCCGAAAGGCTGAACGAACCGGTATGCCAGCATTGTCCGGCAGGGATTCCGTTGAATCCGAACGTATCGCGAGGCCCGTTCGCCAGATCGGGATTCTCCTGCGAAGCATTCGAGTCGCTCCAACCTTCCTTACCCGCCAGTGCCGACCAGACATTCTTGCAGTCTTCGTCGAACACCCACTCTCCGTCCAACTCATTATACCAGCCGTTTCCTTTCACCGGCGGCAACTGCGAAGCTACATAATCCTCCAAAACCTGCCATTCGGCCTTGCTGGGAAGGTGCCAGCCAGCGGGGCAGATCCCCTGGACACCGCTCGGAACGGCATCGGCGCTGCCGCCCTGTGCATTCTCCTGATCCATGGCTCCGTACCAGTTGTAGAGAACGCCGTATTTTTTTATACTCCTCCGTCGCTTTGGCCGCCGCCCATCCTCGCCGTCGTAATTCAGCACGAAGTAAAGCGGGACGGTAGCCCCTACGGTGGCCGACGGTTTATTCACGGAGGAGATAGGCCAGATTTTCGGCCATCCACGTCTGGTCGCCGATCTTCACGGTGCGATAAACATGGTTGTCGCGCGTGTCGACCATTTCGCCTTCACCGGGCTGAGGTGCAGGTTTCTTGACCGTTACATTCACCTCCGACGAGGCGCTGCCGCCCTTGTCGCCTTCGACCGCCAGCTCGATTTTCAACGCCCCTTCGGCTTGGTCGGCCGCAACAGCGTATTCATAAGTAAACGGCACGTTCGTCACCTCCGCGATCGTCTTGCCGCCGACCTTCAATACAGCCGCAGAAACCGAGCCGATATCGGCCGTCGCATCGCCTTTGATCGTAATCGTCGCCCCGAGGTCGAAAACCGCCCCCTCGGCCGGCTCCGAAATCGTACAGGTAAGATGCTGTTCGGGCGCTTTGAGCGTAACCGTTACCTCGTCCGAAGCTTTCGCACCCGCGTCGCCTTCGACCGCCAATGCGATCTTGAACTCACCCGCGGCCTGATCCTCCGCAAATTCATAATCATAAGTAAAAGGTACAGACGTAACGTCGCTCACGACCTTGCCGCCTACGGTCAATGTCACTTTCGAGATTTTCCCTGCATCGATCTCCGCATCGCCCTCGATCGTCATCTTTGCAGACATATCGACCTCTGCACCGTCGGCAGGTGCCGAAATTTCGCACGTCACATGCTGATCAGCAGAGGGGGGGTACGTCGTCTCCGCCATTGTCGTCGCTGCAAGCGACCGCCGCCAGCAACAAAACAGGAAGCATCCACAGTTTTTTCATCATAATCCGAAAACTATCTAATAAATTAACGAAAA
>VOFE01001081.1_pt1:22500-30001 | contig 30001 bp, 24 predicted proteins | sample 5384071 | NCBI WGS metagenome assembly VOFE01 (sample SAMN12384724, study PRJNA508395) | human gut metagenome | isolation source: healthy gut D | host: Homo sapiens
CCTTCTGCCTGCCGGGTTGTCCCATTCGGATATTCGCGGATCAATTCTCGTTTGCAAATCCCCGCGACTTTTCGCAGCTTACCACGTCCTTCTTCGCCTCCAAGAGCCTAGGCATCCCCCATACGCTCTTTATTACTTTCTTCTTTCATACCGACTCCCTATTGTAAGTCGGTACGCTTATCTCATTTCCCTTAATTATGTCAATGAACGATGATCGAATTTTCGATTGGAGGATAAGGGAGTCGAACCCTTGACCCCCTGCTTGCAAGCAGGAACAGCTAATCCCCCGGTCTCGTGAGTCCCGTGCGGACTTGAACCGCAGAACATTATCAGTGTAGTGCTCTAACCAACTGAGCTACGGGACTGTGCCGCAGGAAACCCCACTGTATAACATAAAAATTACCGGTTTTGAGAAAAAGCTCGCATCTAACTGTCGAAGCAGTCATACTCTCCAGAAAGGAGGTGTTCCAGCCGCACCTTCCGGTACGGCTACCTTGTTACGACTTAGCCCCAGTCATCGGTTTTGCCCTAGGTCGCTCCTTTCGGTCACGAACTTCAGGCACCCCCAACTCCCATGGCTTGACGGGCGGTGTGTACAAGGCCCGGGAACGTATTCACCGCGCCATGGCTGATGCGCGATTACTAGCGAATCCAACTTCATGGAGGCGAGTTTCAGCCTCCAATCCGAACTGAGATAGGCTTTCGAGATTCGCTCCCCATCACTGGGTGGCTGCCCTCTGTACCTACCATTGTAACACGTGTGTCGCCCCGGACGTAAGGGCCGTGCTGATTTGACGTCATCCCCACCTTCCTCTCGGCTTACACCGGCAGTCCCGATAGAGTGCCCAGCTTGTTTGATCGCTCAAACGCTCTGATGGCAACTATCAGTAGGGGTTGCGCTCGTTATGGGACTTAACCCGACACCTCACGGCACGAGCTGACGACAACCATGCAGCACCTAGTTTCCTGCCCCGAAGGGAAATCCTGTTTCCAGAATCGTCAGTAACTTTCAAGCCCGGGTAAGGTTCCTCGCGTATCATCGAATTAAACCACATGTTCCTCCGCTTGTGCGGGCCCCCGTCAATTCCTTTGAGTTTCATTCTTGCGAACGTACTCCCCAGGTGGATAGCTTATCGATTTCTCTTAGTCACCGACTGTGTATCGCCGACAACGAGCTATCATCGTTTACTGCGTGGACTACCAGGGTATCTAATCCTGTTTGCTCCCCACGCTTTCGTGCCTCAACGTCAGATATAGTTTGGTAAGCTGCCTTCGCAATCGGTGTTCTGTATGATCTCTAAGCATTTCACCGCTACACCATACATTCCGCCTACCGCAACTACTCTCTAGCCCAGCAGTATCAACGGCACGTTTGGTGTTAAGCACCAAAATTTCACCGCTGACTTACTAAACCGCCTACGCACCCTTTAAACCCAATAAATCCGGATAACGCTTGGATCCTCCGTATTACCGCGGCTGCTGGCACGGAGTTAGCCGATCCTTATTCGTACGATACTTTCAGGCAGATACACGTATCTGCGTTTACCCTCGTACAAAAGCAGTTTACAACTCATAGAGCCGTCTTCCTGCACGCGGCATGGCTGGTTCAGACTTCCGTCCATTGACCAATATTCCTCACTGCTGCCTCCCGTAGGAGTTTGGTCCGTGTCTCAGTACCAATGTGGGGGTTAACCTCTCAGTCCCCCTATGTATCGTCGCCTTGGTAAGCCGTTACCTTACCAACTAGCTAATACAACGCATGCCCATCCTTTACCACCAAAGCTTTCAACTCCGAAAGATGCCTCCCAGAATATTATGGGGTATTAGTACCGATTTCTCAGTGTTATCCCCCTGTAAAGGGTAGGTTGCATACGCGTTACGCACCCGTCCGCCGGTCGCCATCAATAGTATTACTACCATTATGCTGCCCCTCGACTTGCATGTGTTAAGCCTGCCGCTAGCGTTCATCCTGAGCCAGGATCAAACTCTCCATTGTATAATTTAATGTTTTGTTAAATCTTTCGCTCTAATCTCAAAGGTATTGTTTGAAATCACTCATATAGAGTGGATTAAACTTAGCTGCTCAATATTTTCAAAGAACGTCGCTCTATCTTAATCGTTAGAACTTTTCGCGTTCGTCTCTGCTTCATTTTTCGAAGCGGAAAGCGGTGCAAAGGTAAAACCTTTTTTCGGACTTTCCAAATCTTTTTCAAAAAAAAACTTCAAAAGTTTCCAAGGCTCTTTCAGAGCGGAAAGTGGTGCAAAGATAACTCATTTTCGCATCCCTTCCAAATCTTTCGAAAGATTTTTTCGAACGAACTTTTCAGAGAACCTCGTTGCCTTTCAGAATACGTTTCGTTTTCTGATTGCGGGTGCAAAGATAAGGCATTCCGTCGGATATTTCCAAACATTTCCTAAACTTTTTTCAATATTAATTTTCATCCTGCCATCACATCGCTATCCGACAAGCAGTTACGATTTTCCATTTCCGGCGGAAATATCCATATATAATAAGGTGAGAGTTTATCGGCCGATTCCGAAACAAAACCGTCGCTGCATACAAACATGCAGCGACGGACTTCGGTTTTATATCCGGACGGCAACGGAATGCCTACTCTTTTTCCAGAGAGCGGAGGGCAAACGCGTGCGTAATACGATAAATTCCGTAGGCGAAGAAGGCCAGAGAGATCATCGAAACGATGAACAGGCCGTTCCACGCAGGGCTGACGAGAAAGAAAAACGAAAAGATAATCGCCAGCACGGCCAGAATAATCAGCCAACTGCCGTCGGTATAGCGCCGGAACTCATAGGCTTCGCCCAACGCCCAGAAAGCGCGGAACAGAATCCAGAAACCAACGACATAGATCAGTGTCCCCACGACCGACCCGATGGGCATGACCATCAGCATGATCGCCAGCAAAAGTTCCATGATTCCCGTCACGAGCATCCAGCCCCAACCGCGCAGCATATCGCTGTTGGAGGCGGCCAGCACGATATCCATAATTCCGTCGACGAGCAACACGGCGATAAACAGCATCGACAGTGCGACGAGCGTCGCGTCGGGCGTCACCAGACAGAGTACGCCGACCAGGATCGAAAGCAGGCCGGCAATCAACGACACCCACCAGTATTTGACATGGCGGCTGTCCCGAACAAAGACATTTGTTTTCATACAAAGAAGGGTTTTGCCCTATCCCGAACAAAAACAATGCCCGGCCGCAACCGCAGCGGGTTGCAGCCGGACGATAACTGCCGGCCGAAGCGGACAATGCGCTACTTGAAAGGCGAATCGGGCTCCTTGGACATATACCAATAGAAGAGCCTGTCGAGCAGCGACGGCCAAAATTTCTTGACGAAATGCGTGGCACGTCCCTGAAATTCCATCAGGCACAAACGCTTGCGCCGAACGACCGCACGGGCGATGATACGGGCCACCTCTTCGGCCGTCATCATCTTGCCCTCCTCGCGGGGCGTCTCGCCCTGCTGCGAGCCGTCGGCCGTAAGTGCCGAAAAGCGCACGTTCGAAGCCGTAAAGCCCGGACAAGCGATCATCACGTGCACGCCCTTCTTGCGATTCTCGATACGGATCGTCTCCAAAAAGCCCGTCATCGCATACTTCGAAGCCGAGTAACCGGTACGACCCGGCAGCCCGTGAATCCCGGCAACCGACGACACGCCCACGATCGAACCGCGCGCCTTCTGGATATAGGGAAGCGCATACTTCGTACAATTAACGCAGCCCCAGAAATTTACATCCATCAACTTGTGCAACACCGCCAGATCGACCTTGTCGAACAAGGCGCGCATCGAAATGCCGGCATTGCAGATCAACACATCCACCCCGCCGAACGTATCGACCGCCGTGTCGATCAGTCGCTTGCAATCGGCCTCGCGCGTCACGTCGCACACGGCATAGGCGGCGTGTCCGCCCGCCGCACCGATCCGGCCGACAATCTCCCTCAACGCATCTTCATGCCGCGCCCCGAGCACCGCATTGGCGCCCGCAGCAGCGAAATACTCGGCCAGTGCCCGGCCGATTCCCGACGAAGCGCCGGTCACGACCACGGTTTTTCCCTTAAAAAAATCCATATCTTCAAATTATGATTTCCAATCCGTCGTAAGCCAGTTCGACCCCCCGCGGCAGAAGAGCCGTCGTCGCCGCGTGCCGTCCGATCTCGTGCGACACATGCGTGATAAGCGCCCTGCGAGGCGCGACCCGGGCGATGAGTGCCAACGCCTCCTCGACATTGAAATGCGAGGGATGCGGTCGAAAACGCAGGGCGTTGACCACCAGCAGCTCCACTCCGATCAATTTCCCGACCTCCGCGTCGGCGATCGTCTTAAAATCGGTCAGGTAGGCCATGCGGCCAATGCGGTAGCCCGTCACTTCGAAACGCTCGGAGTGGTGCCCCGACACGGGCACGATTCGCTCGCCCGCGATTTCGAGCGGCCGTGCGACGTCGATCTCGTGCAGCCGGATGTCGGGTGCGCCGCGGTACTTCTCCTCCTCGAAGGCATAGTCGTAGTCCTTGCGCACGACACGGGCCGCAGCAGGCGCCGCATAAATGTCCACGGGATGAATCACCGGCGGGTAATCCACGAAATTGAAAGCGCGCACGTCGTCGATACCGCCCGTATGATCCTTGTGCTCGTGCGTCAGCAGGATCGCATCGAGACGGCTTACCCCCGCACGCAACATCTGGCAGCGGAAATCGGGGCCGGCATCGATCACGAAACGCGCTCCGCCGTCGGTCTCGATCATCGCCGAGGTGCGCAACCGCTTGTCGCGGCTATCGGTCGAAGTGCAGACTTCGCAGCGGCATCCGATCACCGGCACGCCCTGGAGGTTCCCGAACCAAGAATCGTCAGTTTCATTGGAACAAAGATACGATTTGCATTTAAAAATGGAAAACCAAGAATTAAAAATTCGGATTTATCATCCCGAAGAGGAAGCCTTCGGGAGTTCCGACGTGAGGATCAACCATTGCGCACCTGCCGGTCGGAGTTCGCGGAGGACACCGTCGTGCGGGCCTCTGCGGGCGGAGGTGCCGGCCCGTGCGGCGCCGAGATGTCGCAGGGCGTTGGAATATCTGTCTCACCGATTGTTCTGCTGCCCGTCTTATCGGTCAGCTCGCGGCCGGCGGAAGATGCTTTCCGAGCCGCAGAGACGAGGTGCAGCCCTCCGCACCGGACGGCTGCGGACTGCCGCTCTTCGATCAATGGAATGAATAATCATCGTTGCGCGCAGCGCACAACAACTCCGCTGTTTTGTACACCCGCTCCGGGCGCTCGCGCCGATGCCGTCATTGCTTCCGCTATTTTCGCAGTGCATTCCCGCAGGCCGGAGGCCTGCTAAATGAGAAGAGAGGAATTCAAATCGGAATAAATCACCGTTGCGCAAAGCGCACAACTGTCTCCGCATTGCGAAAAAGCGGGAAGAAGAACGGGCGGCGGATGCGCCGTCGAAAACGCGGGCGCAAGCCGTCGGCCGTTCCCCGACTTTTTCGCCCTGCGGACACTTTTGGCGCCACCTTTTGGCAGCAAAAGGTGGTAAAGATTTTCTTGCAGGAAATTCCCGAAGAGAAGGTCGGGATTTTCCCAAAGAATCGATCGGGAAATTTTTCTTCTCTCAGATTTTTTCTTGTGCTTTTGGCTTGATCCAAAAGCACCAAAAGATCAAGCAACGCGAAAAGTAGCGGGCGACGACACCCGCGTTCGCTGAGCGATCACGAAAGACTGCGCTTTTCGCACGATCGCTCCGGGCGCTCGCACAGGTGTCGTCACTCTTTCCGCTATTTTCGCAGTGCGATCCCGCAGGCCGAAGGCCTGCTAAATGAGAAGAGAGGAATTCAAATCGCAATAAATCATCGTTGCGCGAAGCGCACAACAGACTTCGCCTCGCAAAATTCAGATCTTCAACCTCCGCCACCGTCCGCTGCGGATGTAGGCATAGGAGAGCGCCAGCGAGATCAGATAATAGACGTGGTCGGCCGTCCAGCAAAGCGCCACGTCGGCCCGGAGGACATAGACGAGCCACAGCGTATAGAGCGTATAGGCCGTGACGCAGACCAGCGTAATTCCGAGCGCCGTACGCGTATTGCCCGTGCCCGAAACGCTGAACTGATAGATGAAGGCCGGCACGCACGGCACGATCGTCGTGAGCATGACCTCAAAGCGACGGCACGGCGGCGGCAATCAACCCGCATTGCCCGTATAGGCACCCAGCACCACGCGGGGCAAAAGCGCGAAGAGCAGCGATACCGGCAGTACGAAGGCAAAGCAGAGGCGCACCATACGCCGGCACAGCCCCATACCCGATCCGCCTCGCCAGCTCCGATCAGGTTGCCGACCAGCGAGCTGGCCGTCGAAGCGAAGGCGTTGATGAAGAGGAAGACCACCGACGAGATGCTGCGCACCATATTCGTAACGGCGAGCGGCCGCTCGCCCAGGTTTTCGATCGCCACGAAGAAGATGAACCAACTGATAAAGGCGATCGCCTCCTGCAACATGATCCAGACCGAAACCCCGAACACCTGCCGGAGAATCTTCCACTCGATTCCCCTGAACCGGAACAGGCCGTAGGCCCGCCACGCGACACGACGATAGGTGTAGACGACGAAAAAGACGAGCGACACGGCCTCCGAAATGACCGAAGCGATGGCCGCGCCTGCGATTCCGAGCGGCGGAATCCCCCACCCTCCGAAAATCAGCAGGTAGTTCAGCACCACGTTCGTCGGACCATGACCACCGAGTTGGCCGTCAGGATACGGGTATTGGTCGTCCTGACGTAGAAGGCGCGGAACATCGCCGCGGCGAACGAGAAGAAGAACCCGAACGTACGGTAGCCGAGATACGACTCGGCGGCGGCGCAGATCGCCCGCGACTCGATCAGATGTCCCAGCAGCCACGGCGCCAAGGCCCGCGACACCCCCGAAAAAGAGAACGGCCATGCCCAGCAGAAACCACATTCCCTGCATGAAGATCGGCCCGATTCCTGCGAGATTGCCTTCGCCGTTGCGGCGCGCGATAAGCACTTGCGCACCGATGCTGAACCCGAACCCCACCATGAAGATCGTCAGGTAGAAGATGCCCGCAATGGCCGACGCACCCAACTCGACCTCGCCCAGTTGTCGAAATGGCCGATGTTGCAAACGATGGCCTGGTCTTTCATCTGGGCCATATGTTCGATGGTGATGATGTCGCAGTTACCGGTGGTCGTAACGAAAACGTTGCCTTCCTTGACGGCTTCTTCCATTGTCGTCACTTCGAAGCCTTCCATGGCGGCTTGCAGGGCGCAAATCGGATCGATCTCCGTGATCAGAGTACACGGGCTCCGTAAGAGCGCATGGAGTGGGACAGCCTTTACCTACGTCACCATATCCGGCTACTACTACGACTTTGCCGGCGATCATTACGTCGGTAGCGCGCTTGATGCCGTCCGCCAGTGACTCACGGCAACCGTATAGGTTATCGAATTTGGATTTCGTAACGGAGTCATTAA
>VOFE01001187.1_pt1 | contig 30001 bp, 32 predicted proteins | sample 5384071 | NCBI WGS metagenome assembly VOFE01 (sample SAMN12384724, study PRJNA508395) | human gut metagenome | isolation source: healthy gut D | host: Homo sapiens
CCTCCGGCTCCGAAAAGCGAAGAAAAGGCTTCCATATAGTCCGTACGCAACTGGTCTATCGTCACGTTGACCACCAACCGGGGGACAGGATGCGACGTCTGGGCTTCCATATTGGCACAAGTCAGCACCATAATCAACGGAGTCAGAAAACGATAGCTTTTTAGAATGCATGGCTTGCTTATTTTTCTTTTTTTTCGATAAGCTTATCCAATAGCTACACGAACGTAGCAACAAAGCTAAGGCCAAAGGTACAACTACCACACAAAAATCTTGTGGTATCAGGGCAGAAAAAACATAAATAATATTAAAACCGACGCATTTAACGGATGATAGTAAGTTTTTCTCCTTTTAACAGCACACCAAACCACCCACGGCATAGCCACCAACGGAATGGGATTGAAGACCCAAATCTGCCAATTCGAGCCTACTGTGGGATGAACGGAGAAGAAAAAGAGAAACGTGACCACCAATCCGATTCCTCCGACCAATGACATCAAAAAATGTCTATCCCCCAAAAACATGCATGACGCCACTGTTCCACTACGGTCAACCCCGCCACACAAAAAGAAAAGTATCCATACGGACAGTGCCGGAGACCAAGGGAATTCTTTCTGTATTTCCACATCACGCCCTTCAACCACTTCCGATTGAGACAACACCAACGGCCGCGTACTGCCGTCGGAACCCTGAATCACCGCGCCATTGGCGTAACGCAACAAATAAAAAGGAGCGAACATCTCGTCACGTACAGAAATAGGACGGTCAGCCTCCGCCCCCAAACAAATGTCATTACCCAATTCCGCCCAGGGATGCTGAGCTGTATACTGATGAATAATCTCACGATAGGTATGGACAGTGTCTTGCTCCGATAAATGATCTTTCCCTCCACAGCTTCCTCTATACGGTCGCGTGCCCGCGTCGTACAATTATCATAAAGAAAGTTATAACGGTATTCCCGGTTTTCCGGACGCATATTCTCTACCAACAGCGTCCAAAGCCGTTCCTTCTCCGATGCCCTCAGGTTCAGCACTTGCTGATAGACGGCCGACCCACGCTCTTCATATTCCTCGGCAAAGTAAGCAAAAGGCAAGGCTCCAATTTGATAATCGCACTCGCCGCGCGTAAAGCGCCATATAAAATTCGGACGGTTGAAGCTGAACACACCGTAATTAAAAACCCAGTCCTCCCCGTGGTATATGATTTCACACGAATGGCCGTATGACCATACAAAGAATACACTTCGGTTCCGGGAGAACAAGTCAAAAGACTAACCTCGACAGAGTCGGCCGGAAAGGCATGAGCCATCCCTCCTATATATAATAAGGTGTATAAAAACACAAATCTCAAATATCTCATTCCATGCCATATTTAGCTTTGCAAAGTTAGTGCATTTTCCCTTTTGCCCCATGCCATTCACGGAAAAAAGCGAGACGAGCATCTTTTGACAAAGAAATCATCTGCCATGTTATTTTTTGATTAACTTTGCAACCGCAAAGCATGAACACGTGAATTTAATCATAGACATAGGAAATACGCTGGCCAAACTGGTAGCCTTTGACGGTGATACTCCGGTGGAAGAAATCAAAACCTCAAATGAAACACTGGAACGCCTGCCGGAATTCGTGAATAAATATGCGTTTAAACAAGGTATCGTCGGAAGTGTATTCGGCATCACCGCAGAAGCCGAACGACAACTGAAAAGGCTCGACTTCCCTTTGCTGTATTTAAATGCACAGACTCCGTCCCGATCACAAACGATTACCGGACTCCGGACACGTTGGGAGCGGACCGGTTGGCTGCGGCTGTAGGTGCCTACATGCAATACCCCGGGCATGACATCCTTATAGTCGATGCCGGAACATGCCTGACTTACGAATTCATCGACAAAAACGGACATTACAAAAGGAGGGTGCATTTCTCCGGGACTTCAAATGCGCCTAAAAAGCCTCCGTGCTTTCACAGCCAAACTTCCGTTGATAGACAGCGAGGGCCGCTCTTAGACATCGGATATGATACGGAAACGTCTATCCGCTCCGGAGTCATTCAGGGCATGAAGTTTGAAATAGAAGGACGCATCAAATATTTCCAAGAAAAATACCCGTCCCTTTTGGTTTTTTTAACTGGTGGCGATATTTTTAACTTTGATAGCAAAATAAAAAATCTCATCTTTGCAGATAAATATATAGTGCCCAGAGGGCTAAACCGAATATTAGCATTTAATAATGAGCAGTCATAAACTTATACTCTGCGTGTTGCTGGCCATGGCAACACTATATGCTCCCGCACAGACCAATGGTTCAAACTCCCCGTATTCCCGTTTCGGACTCGGCAGCTTGAAAGACCAGTCGCAAGGTTTCAACAAGGCTATGAGCGGAGTGGCATTGGGATTCCGCGACGGAAACCGCATCAATATGCAAAATCCGGCTTCCTATTCTGCCATAGATTCCTTATCATTCATCTTCGACGTAGGTCTCACGTTGCAAAACGTAAATTTCAAAAGCGGAGGCAACAGTATCAATGCGCACAACACCACGTTGGACTATATCAACGCGGGCTTCCGTTTGTGCCCGGGATTGGGATTTTCATTCGGTTTTATCCCGTTTTCCAGTATAGGATATGACTTCTCGGAAAGCAAATATCTGGGCGATCATTTCAACAGCGGTTCGACCATGACTTATACCAACAGCTATACCGGCGACGGAGGACTGCACGAGGTGTATGTGGGTTTGGGATGGAATCCGTTCGCAGACTTTTCTGTCGGAGCAAATTTCGGATATGTATGGGGAAACTATGCCCAAAATATCACGCAGACTTTTTATGAAGACGGAACAGCCACCAGCGCAAGCAACGGGCTACGTCGACAAATAGAAGCAGACCTTTCTTCTTATAAAATAGATATCGGAGTACAATATCCCATTAAAATCGGTAAAACGATGTTTTGACTCCCGGTATTACATACGGTATCGGACATGCAATCAACTCTCCTGCCCATTATTACAGTTATGTGGCCAACGGAGATACCACGAAATCCGTCATAGAAAAGGCTTTCGAATTACCCACATCTTTCGGAGCCGGATTGGCATGGGCACACAAAGAGCAATGGAAAGTTGGTTTGGACGTAACTCATCAAAGATGGGGAGAATGCCGTGTGCCTCAAATTATAAACGACAAGTTTGTCAGCACTACGGAAAACTATATGAACCGCACCAAAATTGTGATCGGAGGGGAGTTCCAACCGGACCGTTACAGCAGCAAATACTTAAGACGGGTACAATATCGTATGGGGGCGTCTTTTTCCACACCTTATTATAAGGTAAACGGACATAACGGCCCACGGAATTCGGTGTAACGGCGGGATTCGCTCTTCCCGTATCCAACAATATCAATAACCGTTCCGTGGTCAATATCGCATTTCAGTGGGGCAGGTCCGTTCCTAGCGTATCATCTTTAATTACTGAAAACTACTTGCGTCTCAACGTCGGTATTACGTTCAACGAAAGATGGTTCATGAAATGGAAGATTCAGTAATGAGAAAAAAGTAAGGTAAAGTCTACGACGGATTGTCCCGTTTGACCCACATAACAGTCTCCGTTTGGGCGACTGTTATGCTTATTTTAATACTCTCGTGCTCTACGGAAAAATCAAACCACGCTCCGGCCGTAAACGAAAACGACTCCTTGCCTTTCATGCAATCGTGGGGCATCTCGACTCTCATTTCAGACTCCGGAGTCATCCGCTATAAAATCACGGCAGAAGAATGGAATATCTACAATACGACCAATCCGCCGCGATGGACTTTCGTAAAAGGCATACTTTTGGAAAAGTTCGACTCCACGTTCCATATCGATTGGTTCGTGCAATCGGATACGGCATATTGCCACAATCAACAACTATGGGAGTTGCGCGGACGTGTGGTCATACGCAACCAAGAGAGTACTGTCTTTTACCAGCGAAGAACTTTTTTTGGGATATGGACCGTCATGAAATGTATTCCAACATGTTCATGACCATCCGGAAACCGGATGAATTCCTCAAGGTTATAATTTCCGTTCCAACGAACAAATGACACGCTACTCTGTCAGCAACGCCAATGCCGAAACGCCTTTCAGCGACAGTGGCAGTTCATCCTCCAATGACTCGGTCATGCGTGCCGCTCCCACCAAACCCAATCAGCCATGACACTGACCATTATAGAAATCATCATCATACTGTTGCTCTCCGCCTTCTTCTCGGGGATGGAAATCGCATTTGTTTCTTCCAACAAACTTCGAGTTGAGTTAGACCGTAGCGATGCCAGTCTAACTTCCAAAATTCTGACCATATTTTATACACGTCCGAATGATTTCATCTCGACCCTTTTGGTCGGAAACAACATCGCGTTGGTCGTCTATGGTATTTTAATGGCAGGAGTGATCAACGAATTCGTCCTTTCTCCAATCCATTTAAACCAACACGAAGGACTGAACGTGGCTTTGCAAACCATCATTTCAACCCTAATCGTATTAGTAACCGGAGAGTTCCTTCCGAAAACGCTATTCAAGATAAACCCTAACCGCATGCTGAAGATATTCGCCGTTCCGGCGTTTATCATCTATATACTTCTTTATCCCGTATCCAAATTCACCAGTGCGCTATCTCGCGGCATACTACGCCTGATGGGACTTAAAGTAAACAAGAAAGCGTCGGAACAAGCTTTTACCAAAATAGACTTAGACAACCTGATACAATCCAGTATCGAATCGGCTCAAAATGAAAACGACATTACGGATGAAATCAAGATATTCCAAAATGCCTTGTACTTCTCGGAAGTCAAGGTTCGGGACTGTATGGTGCCACGGACAGAAATAGAAGCGGTGGAAATCAGTTCATCCATAGAAAACCTTAAAAACAGGTTTATTGAAAGCGGAAATTCCAAAATCATCGTTTACAAAGAAGACATAGACCATATCGTAGGCTTTATCCATTCATCCGAAATGTTCCGGAACCCGGCAGACTGGACTTTACGAATTAAAGAAACTCCCGTGGTCCCGGAAACGATGTCTGCCCAAAAGCTATTAAAGAAGTTCATGCAGCAGAAAAAATCTCTGGCTATCGTAGTAGACGAATTCGGTGGAACTTCGGGAATCGTAACGATGGAAGACTTAGTAGAAGAAATCTTCGGCGATATTGAAGACGAGCACGACAATACAAACTACATTGCCCAAAAGGTCGATGAGAATGAATACGTCCTGTCCGGACGACTGGAAATAGAAAAAGCCAATGAATTGTTGGGATTGGATTTGCCGGAATCCGAAGAATATGTCACGGTCAGCGGACTGATTCTACACCAGTATCAAAGCTTTCCGAAACTGAACGAAATCATCAGATTCGGCCATTTCGAGTTCAAAATCATCAAGAATACAACGACAAAATAGAACTTGTACGTCTGAAAATCGTCGAATAACTAAAATTTTAGCCCGACAGACATGAATATGTGCGAAGATTTTTGTATCTTCGTGCGCTTAAATCGTTTAAAGAAAATAATAAAAATAATAATCATTTAAATCAATGGCAACATTACAGAAAATCAGAGCTAAAGGGGCCTTTGCTGGTCATCGTGATCGGTCTGGCTCTTTTGCATTCATTGCCGAGGAAGCCATGCGCTCCATCAGTCTGCTTCTAACGAAAGCAAGCAGCAAGTCGGCGAAATTTACGGAGAGCGGATTTCAGTACATGAATTCCAAAACTTAGTGGACGAATATGCGGAAGTTGTGAAGTTCACCAGTGGCAACAGCGCACTCAACGACCAACAACTCACTCAATTACGCGACCAAGTTTGGAACACATACGTCAACAACAAACTCATCGAGCACGAAGCTGAAGAATTGGGACTGACTGTCACTGACGCAGAAATCCAATCCATTATTTCGGAAGGCAACAGTCCCATACTGATGCAAACACCTTTCCGCAACGAACAAACCGGCCGTTTCGATGCCAATGTACTGAAGAAGTTCCTGACCGATTATGAAGGCATGAAAACCAAAAGCGAACAGATGCCGGCCGAATACATGGACTACTATAACAGTCTCTACAAATTCTGGATGTTCATTGAAAAAGACACTCCGTCAGGAAAGTCTTGCGCAAAAATATCAAGTACTGCTGAGCAAAGCGATGTTAGGCAACAAAATCATAGACAAGGCCGCATTCGAGGCACGTACCAATGAAAGCGACATTATCATGGCAGCCGTGCCCTACTCTACCATCAATGACAAAGATATCAAAGTGGAAGAAAGCGACTTAAAAGCCAAATACAATGAGTTGAAAGAAAGATTCAAGCAAACAGCCGAAAGCCGTGACATTAAATTTATCGATGTTCAGGTCAAAGCCAGCGCAGCCGACAAAGCAGCCTTAGACAAAGATATGGCAGAAACAGCCACAGCTTTGGCTGCTGGAGGCGACATTGCTAAAATTGTCCGTGAGAGTGGCTCTACGATTAATTACAGTCCGCTTCCGGTCAGCAAGAACATATTCCCCAACGACATAGCTTCACAGTTGGATTCCATGGCTGTAGGACAGATGAAAGCTCCTTATTATTATGCCGGAGACAACACGATGAACATCATCAAGGTAATCAACAAGATTTCCGCACCGGATTCCATCCAACTTCGTCAAATACAAGTAGCAGGCGCCGATATGAATGCCATCCAAAAGACAGCCGACAGCATCATGACGGCATTGCGGGGCGGTGTGGCTTTCGATTCCATCGCCAAGAAATACAACCAGACCGGCGAGAAGACATGGATTACTTCACGTAATTATGAAGGTGCTCCTTTGGACGGCGACAACTTTGAAGTTTATCAAAACCATCACCAATATGCCGGTAAATGCCACCGAAAAGATTGACTTTACCCAAGGATGCATCATCGCACAAGTGACAGACCGCCGTGCCATGATCAACAAATATGATGTGGCCGTAATCAAATGCCCGATTGAGTTCAGTAAAGACACTTATGCAAAGGCTTATAACGACTTCAGCCACTTCATCGCTTCCAATCCTACCCAAAAGGATATCGAAGCTAAAGCACTGAAAAACGGCTATAACTTACAAGAGCGCAAAGACTTGTTCAACAATGAACATTATGTAGGAGGAGTAAGCAACACGCGTGAGGCCATGCGATGGATATTCAATGAAGACACCGAAATAGGCAATGTATCTCCTCTTTACGAATGTGGTGAGAACGACCATGCTTGTGGCCATCCTTACCGGTATACACAAGGAAGGTTACCGCACGATGGAGGATATGAAAGAATATCTCACGCAAGAAGTCATCAAGGACAAAAAAGCCGAGATGCTGAAAGAGAAACTGGCTCAGACGAAGAGCATAGCAGACGCCATGAAAGTACAAGGTGCTGTAAGCGACACCATCAAACACGTGACGTTCAGTGCCTCCGCTTTCGTAATGAAGACCGGCTCCAGCGAACCGATGTTAAGTGCCGTAGCCAGCAAAACAGCGGCCAATCAATTCGCAGGCCCGTTCAAAGGTAATGCCGGAGTCTACACGTTGCAGGTTATCAATAAGAACAAATCGGCCGAGAAGTTCGACGCTAAAAAAGAAGAAGCTCAACAAGAGTCTCTCAACATGCGCGCCATCAGCCGTTTTGCCAATGAACTGTATGAAAAGGCCGAAGTAAAAAGACAATCGTTACCTCTTCTTCTAAGAAAAAGCAGAGACTTTACGACAAAAAACAATAGAAACCTACAAGATGATATGGTCTTGTAGGTTTTTTCGTTATATTTGTAGAGTAGACCTTTCTACCCATTAAAAAAGAATATTATGGAAGATTTCAACTTACTGGCCCCTCTACTGCTGGCCATTGTCGGCTTGTTAGCCGGCGCTATATTAAAGTCCATACTGAAACGAACCGGTTTTCCCTATACCGTAGGACTGTTTGTATTCGGTTTACTGATAGGCCTCCTCAACCGTTTTCATTATTTCGACTTCATGCCACGCGTAGAAAATGCAGTGGCAACCGTAGCCGATACGAATCCGGATTTCATTCTATATGTTTTCCTCCCCATTTTGATATTCGATGCGGCATACGAGATGAACATGCACATCTTCAAGAAAACATTGGCCAATTCCACCTTACTGGCTGTCCCCGGATTAGTCGTCTGTATGTTGCTTACAGCCGCCCTCATGATTGGCATCAGCCTGTTTGCTCCAGAGTACACCTCGTGGACATGGCCGTTGGCTCTCATGTTCGGCGCCCTCATCAGTGCAACCGACCCGGTAGCCGTCGTAGCTTTATTGCACGAACTGGGTACCAGCAAACGCTTCTCCACTTTAGTAGACGGAGAGTCTTTGCTCAACGATGGAACCGGCATCGTATGTTTCATGCTGTTTTCGGAGCCTATACGCTTAGTGGAGCAAGCACAGCTTCTCCCGTAGTGCAATTTCTGGAAGTCGTTATTGGCGGAATACTTTTAGGATTCTGCCTGGCCCGACTGACAATCTGGTTCATTACACGTATCAACTCGGAAGAGATGATACAAAACAGCGTCATCATCCTTTCTGCCTACGTCACGTTTATCCTGTCCCAATACTATATGGGCATATCCGGTGTCATCGCTTTAGTGGCTTTCGGACTGACTATCTCTTATACCGGCCGCCCCAGACTGAAACCGCAAGTCAACGTATTCATGGAAAAGTTCTGGGGACTTCTTACCCATATAGCCAATACATTAGTCTTTATCATGGTCGGTGTGGTCATCGCAGTGAAGGTAGACCTGAATTGGTCCGACCTCATCATTTTGCTGCTTGTCTACGTAGGGCTGAACCTCATCCGGTTTGCCATGATCATGCTTTTCTACCCCGTTATGAAAAGATTGGGATACGGACTTTCCAAACGCGAGTCCGTCATTCTGACATGGGGTGGCCTGCGCGGAGCATTAGGTATGACACTGGCCCTGATGGTTTCTTACACACCGGGAATTCCGGAAGACATCAGACGACAGGTCTTGTTTCTCACAGCCGGTATCGTCACGCTCACTCTTTCCATCAATGCCACCACCATGCGTTGGCTACTGAGACGATTGGGCTTAATACAAGTTTCCAGTGCCAGAGTACTGATAGACTCCAAAATCCAAGGATACTTACACGACAGTGCAGAAAAGTATATGGAAAAACTGTCTGCAAAGGCGGCATTGCACGACGCAAACTGGAACAAAGTGAAAAAATACCTTCCACCGTCTCTGTCTTTGTCTCCGTCCGGATCTCTTCCCACAATGGAATTCCTTTCCGAAATACGTCTCCGTATATTGGACCGCGAAAAGGCCGTATGCCATCAACTTTATGATGAAGGTGTCGTTTCGAAAACCACATTCCTTCATTTGATGAACTCTCTCGACGAGATGTACGACCATGACGGACAGTATGCGTTAGACTACCGCCCCTCCATATTCAATTATTGCAACCGCACCTCCGTCCTGCCTCGTATCCAGAAGAAACTTCACTTGGGGACAGCATCAGTTTCTACTTCCGTGAACGCATCGTAAACGCATATGACCTGGCCAGAGGGTTCATCATTTTACAAAACGAGGATCTGAACCTATTGAACGAACTCAATGCTTCCGAACTCCTCACACCCGATCAGAAAAACGATTGGACATTCTTCGTACGGAAATCAACCATAACATAGACCGCATGAATCATGTCACCTTGCAACTGGAACAAAATTACCCGAAGGCTTACCGCCATGCACTCACCGTCAAGTCTATCCGTATGATGCTCACTTACGAGCGTCGCACCATCCGTAAACTCCAAGACGATGGCGTGATTTCAGAAAAAGACGCAGAACGCTTCATCGAAAAAGTAGACGAACGGACAGACCAAGGCAATTCTTTCCGTTATTCAATGCCGGGTACTCTATTACGGGGAATACTCCACGCAATAAGCCCGAAAAAAGAGATGACCCACAATGGGACGGAACGTCAGGTTTCGTCCCACTTTATTTCACCCAGTCTTCCAATTTCTTTTTCAGCACTCCCGTCCCATAACCACTCCATACATGTATAATCCGCCCTTCAGGCGATACAATCACGTAATGAGGAATACCTTTGATACCATAATGAGCGTATATTCCCACTGTATCCTGCATATCATTCAGGTTGATTCATGTACAAAACAACATCAGCTTTTTTTCTTCATGGTACTACTAAATATAAAAACCCAAAGGTGTCGGATATACCGACACCTTTGGGTTTTATTAAATTTTTAATTCATTAATTGTTCTCCGGACGCAATTTACGCACCGTTTCTGCCGTACGCCACATTTCACTGTCGTGCAAAGCCTTCAATTCAGCTTCCAACTTCACACGATAGTCCGGTTTCGAGTTGGAATCAATCGAGATTTGCGCTTCATTACCGGTCACTACGCTCTGGTACAACTTTTGCACCACCGGCTTGATTGCGTCGTGGAACGGACCCATCCAGTCCAAAGCGCCACGCTGCGCTGTCGTAGAACAGTTCGCGTACATCCAGTCCATACCATTCTTGGCGAATAAAGGCATCAAGGATTGAGTCAACTCCTCGACCGTCTCGTTGAAAGCCTCGGAAGGAGTATGTCCATTCTCGCGCAACACTTCGTATTGTGCCAACAACAAACCTTGGATAGCGCCCATCAAGGAACCACGCTCACCAGTCAAATCGGATGTAGCCTCACGCTTGAATGTGGTCTCGAACAAATAACCTGAACCGATACCGATACCGAATGCCAATACTTTATCCAATGCCTTACCACTGGCATCCTGATAAATAGCATAAGAAGAGTTCAAGCCGCGGCCTTCGAGGAACATCGTGCGCAATGAAGTACCCGGAGCCCTTTGGGAGCCACCATAATGACGTCAATATCTTTAGGAGGCACCACGCCCGTACGGTCACTCCAGTTAATAGCGAAACCATGAGAGAAATACAAGGTCTTGCCCGGAGTCAGATAAGGCTTGATGGTCGGCCACAACTGCATCTGAGCTGCATCGGAAAGCAACATGCAAACTATCGTACCCTTTTCGGCAGCTTCCTCAAGAGAAAACAAAGTCTCTCCCGGCACCCAGCCGTCAGCCACAGCCTTGTCGTATGTCTTGCCCTGACGCTGGCCTACAATTACATTAAAACCGTTATCACGCAGGTTACAAGCCTGACCGGGTCCTTGAACACCATACCCTAAAACTGCAATCGTCTCGTTCTTCAATATTTCACGAGCCTTTTCCAATGGAAATTCCTCACGGGTCATCACGGTCTCGATAACACCGCCAAAATTCAATTCTGCCATTTTCTATTTCTGTTTTGTGCGACAAATAGCCGCGTTCTTTATTAAAATTCTTTTTTGTACGAAACTCGACGACAAAGTTACAAAATTATTCTAATACACCTACAATAAATTGCTATTTGTTATCAAATTTAAGTTTACTTCGACACACGACTTCCCCTTCGGGATTCTCTCCGCCGACGTTTTTACGCACTTCGATATCGTAAGTCCCGTCTTCGTTTTCCTCACGGAAGAAGCTGAGCGTGTCACCGGAATAGCTTTCGGCCACGTACGCCATTTCAAAACGGCGGATGACATGTCCGGCATACCAATCTTTGGAAAACAAGTCCAACACATGTTCAATATATTTAATACTGTTCACATGCCCGTTGATGTCAATATCACTATAATACACATCCATAGAACGTACCGGCATACAACTGCTCACTTTGATACGACCGGGCTTCTCTATCGGACAAGCCTTTTCCGTCTCTATATAGTCCACGATGTCACCGCCGTGCAGCGACAACAAGTCGGCCGGTTTGCGGGTATCCATATTGATCATGGCCCACACGGAACGCGCATAACCGTAAACCTTCCCGTCCTTCCCGTAAATGGCAAAGTTACGGTCGGTAAACAAACGGTACACGTTCTCCACCCACGTATCTACCGAGAATTCCTCATATTGAGCCGGCATATCTTCCAATTCGATGGCCAGGCGTGACAGTACCCACGTATAGTTACTCTCATTCAGTTCCGCCATACCGAAACCGCGCTCCGTGGCATGGAATCCGGCACAGTTGAGCAAATGGTTGCCCAACACCCCCATGAAAAGCCTTCCCGTGAAATCCACGTGAAAAGGTTCGGCCACAAACGAGTAAGTCCCGACTTTATTCTCTTTCATTCGAATCCTTACCTTATTTATTCCTTATTCTGAAGCTCCTCGTACGCACGCCGCCGTTCTTCCAAAAACTCGTCCAGATATTCCGTGCAACTCTTCGTAATGGCAATACGCCCCGAACGCACGTATTGCAACACGCACTTATACTCATTCAAGGCGAAATAAAGCGACATGATATCGTCCGTCATTCCCTTTTTGCTGACCACGGTATAAGTCGGATTCACCTCCACAATCTGCGCTCCGTGTTGACGTACGGCCTTCGAGATGTCGGATTCTCCAACACCTTGGGAGTAGCCAGCTTATAAAGCGCCACTTCCTGGATGAAGATTTCGTCGTCCGTGAAATAATGAGCCTGGAGCACATCTATGCGTTTCTCTATCTGTTTGGTGATAACCTGTATCTGTTCCTCCGTGCTCCAACAGGTAATGGTGTACTTATGCACCCCCTTTATACTGGAAGCCGACACATTCAGACTTTCGATATTCACCTGCCTGCGGGTAAAAACCGCCGTCACCTGATTCAAAAGCCCTGCAAAGTTCTCGGAGAAAACAATCAAGGTATAGAATTTCTTCTCTTGTTCCATCTAAAAATCCTCCCGTTAATAATCCAAAACCATGTCGTCCACGTCATTGCCCGGACAACACATCGGCAACACACGACCTTCTTCTATCACCGCCACCTGCAATAAGTAAGGCTCGTCCGTATCGACCATCTCCTGTATGGCCGCAGCCAAATCCTCACGCTCCACGACCGTACGGTTCGGTATGCCGTAAGCCGAAGCAATCATATTGTAGTCCGGATTCATCATCGGCGTGAAAGAATACCGTTTCCCGAAGAACATCTCCTGCCACTGGCGCACATTACCCAGATAGTTGTTATTGAGCAATATGATTTTCACCGGACTGCGTTGTTCCATAATCGTGCCCAACTCCTGAAGTGTCATCTGAATACCTCCGTCGCCTAAAAAGAGACATACCATACGTCCCGGAGCGCCGAATGTGGCTCCGATGGCAGCCGGTAATCCGAATCCCATCGTCCCCATACCGCCGGAGGTTACGATGCTGCGTTGTTCCGAGAATTTGAAATAACGGGCAGCCATCATTTGGTTCTGCCCTACGTCGGTCACCAAGACAGCCTTATTACCGGTCATCTCCGTTACCTTACGTACGACCTCCCCCATCTTTATCGGTCCGTCTGCCGGATGGATTTCAGGTTCTATCACTGCCTCCTTTTCTCTCTCGTGATGTTCTCCGAAGCTGTCAATCCATTCCGTATGCCGATTGGGTTTCACCTGTTCGAGCACCTGAGCCAACGTCTGTTTGCAATTTCTAACACGGCTACATCTACCGGTACATTCTTGTTGACTTCACTGGGATCTATTTCAAAATGTATCTTTTTGGCCTGACGGGCGTATGTACTTAACTTACCGGTGATACGGTCGTCAAAACGCATGCCTACGGCTATCAACACGTCACACTCCTGCGTCTTGATGCTGTTGGCCAGACTTCCGTGCATACCCAGCATCGCCATATTCAACGGATGGTCGGACGGCAAAGCAGACAAGCCCAACAAAGTGCAACCGGCAGGAATATCGGCCCGTTCAATCAACTGACGGACTTCTTCTTGCGCGCCGCCAAGCTCAACCCCTTGTCCGACAAGGATAAACGGACGTTTCGCGTTGTTTATCAATGCAGCCGCCTGACGTATCGCCCACGGGTCGGTCTTGGGTACAGGCACATAACTGCGAATGAAATCCGTACCCTGCGGTTCGTAGTCCACCAAGCCGACCTGCGCATTCTTGGCAAAGTCCAACACGACCGGTCCCGGCCTGCCGCTCTTGGCAATATAAAGGCACGGCTTACCGCCCAAGCCACATCTTCCGGACGACGGATCTGATAGGCCCATTTGCTGATGGGTTGCGTCACACCTACCAAGTCGCATTCCTGAAAGGCATCAGACCCCAACAAAGAAGCACCGACCTGCCCGGCAATCACCACGATGGGCGTACTGTCCATCATGGCATCCGCAATACCGGTAATGGTGTTCGTCGCCCCCGGCCCGCTGGTCACCAAAGCCACCCCGACCTTGCCCGACACACGGGCATACCCTTGTGCAGCATGCGTCGCCCCTTGTTCATGACGCACCAATACATGGTTCAACTTATCTTTATATCCGTACAAGGCGTCATATACCGGCATGATAGCTCCGCCCGGATAGCCGAAGAGCGTCGTAACCCCCTCGTGCTCCAACGAACGCATCAAAGCCTCTGCGCCTGTTATCTTTTCTTTTGCCATATTGAAAACTGTTTTTAATCTATCATACGAACTCCACCCTTGTCGGCCGAACTCACCATCGAAGCGTATGCTTTTAGCGATTTGGGTACGACACGCTTACGCGTCATCGGACGTTGCGGACGGGCAGCCAATTCAGCTTCGCTCAACTTGACATTGATGCTCCGGTTCGGGATGTCTATTTCGATAATGTCTCCGTCCACAATCTTGCCGATATTCCCACCGGCTGCCGCTTCGGGCGAAATATGGCCGATGCTCAAACCGGAAGTTCCTCCGGAAAACGCCCGTCGGTAATCAGGGCGCACTCTTTTCCCAAATGGCGGCTTTTCAGATAGGATGTCGGATAAAGCATCTCCTGCATACCCGGCCCGCCCTTCGGTCCTTCGTGAGTGATGACCACCACATCGCCACTTACCACACTGCCGTTCAGGATACCTTCACAAGCATCTTCCTGAGAATCGAACACCTTGGCCGGACCGCTGAAATGCCAGATGCTTTCGTCCACTCCGGCCGTCTTCACCACGCAACCGTCTTGGGCAATATTCCCGAACAACACGGCCAGGCCACCGTCCTTGCTGTAAGCATGTTCCACATCGCGGATGCACCCCGTAGCACGGTCAGTGTCCAACGTATCGTACACCTTGCTCTGCGAACCCATCTTGTTACTGAAGACTCCGCCCGGCGCACTGCTGTAAATACGCTGCGCCTCATCGTCCACCTGTCCGGAGGTAATACTATATTTCGCAATATCTTCGCCTAAAGTACGGCCGTTCACCCTGCGGCACGACGTATCCAACAAACCGGCCTTTGCCAATTCACCTAATATATTAAGGATGCCGCCTGCACGGTTACATTCCTGGATGGAATACTTCTGCGTGTTGGGCGCCAACTTGCATAGACAGGGCACTTTACGGCTCAGCGCGTCGATGTCCGCCATCTTGAAGTCCACCCGGCCTCGTTGGCCACGGCCAACAGATGCAGCACGGTGTTGGACGACCCACCCATGGCAATATCCAACGTCATGGCGTTCAGGAAAGCCTGGCGCGTGGCGATGCTCTTCGGCAATACGCTCTCATCTCCTTCCTCATAATATTTGAACGCATTCTCTACCACTAATCTGGCCGCATCCTGAAACAAACGGATACGATTGGCATGCGTCGCCAAAATAGTCCCGTTCCCCGGGAGGGAAAGTCCGATAGCCTCCGTCAGGCTGTTCATGGAGTTGGCTGTAAACATCCCCGAACAACTACCGCAACCGGGACAAGCACAAGCCTCAATCTTCGCCATCTCCTCATCGCTCACCGACGTATCGGCTCCTTTGATCATAGCCGTAATCAAATCGGCATTCTCCCCGTTGATTTTGTGTGCCTCCATCGGCCCTCCGGAAACAAACACCGTAGGGATATTCAAGCGCATACTGGCCATCAACATACCCGGCGTGATCTTGTCGCAATTCGAAATGCAAATCATGGCATCCGCCTTATGCGCGTTGACCATATACTCCACGCTGTCGGCGATGATGTCGCGCGAGGGCAGAGAATACAGCATCCCATCGTGCCCCATAGCGATACCGTCGTCGATGGCTATCGTATTGAACTCCGCAGCATAACATCCCATCTTTTCGATTTCGGCTTTCACCATCTGCCCGATCTCATGCAAATGCGTATGCCCCGGCACGAACTGGGTGAAAGAATTGACGATGGCCACGATCGGCTTCCCGAACTGTTCACGTTTCATCCCATTGGCCACCCACAATGCACGGGCTCCCGCCATACGGCGTCCTTCAGTGCTCTGCGCACTGCGCAACTTATGTTTCATCTTTATAGCGTTTTTATACTTTTTCTTTATAGTGCTGCAAATTTAGCCCCTTTTTTCATATTAGACAAAAGTTTAGGGTATAAAAGTGAGATACACATAAACAATAGTTATCAAATCGAGCGGTATTAAACAAAATCAACATAAACACCACTGTATTTAATTTCAAACTATCACTTAAGCCTTGCAAATATATCATAGAGTCATCAAAACCATACCCTCACAAGCTTCTGCTGTTTCGGCAAAGTTTGATTTTTTCTTATCTCTCCGGCATATAAATCAAATATTATATCTAATTTTGTAAATTCAATATATATAGCACGATTGATTAATATTCAAAATGGCAAAACCTTTTATAAAATGGGCTGGTGGCAAAACACAGCTACTGACACAATTTGAAAATATTCTCCCTCACAACCTTGAGGAAGCTGAACATTTCACATATATAGAACCTTTCGTCGGAGGAGGAGCCATGTTATTCCACATGCTGCAAAAGTATACCAATATAGGTCGTGTTATAATCAATGATATCAATCCGAATCTTATTACCGCCTATAGAGTAATACGAGATACCCCAGAACGTCTTATCACAGACTTGAAAATGCTTCAAAGGGAATTTAGACAAAACAGCAATGAAGAAGCAAGAAAAGAATATTTTCTTAGGATTAGGAAATCATACAATGAAGATACTCACAATGATGTAACAAACACAGCAATGTTCATCTTTTTAAATAGAACATGTTTCAACGGCTTGTATCGTGTAAATTCCAAAGGATATTTCAATGTACCGTTTGGTAAATATACCAATCCCACTATTTGTGATGAAGAATTACTCTTAGAAGATAGCAAAATATTACAAAACGTAGAAATCCTTTGCGGTGATTACACTCTAATCGAACGTTATGTAGACAATAATACTTTTATATATTTCGATCCTCCATATCGCCCGCTTAGTACAACTTCAAGCTTCACTTCTTACTCTAAAGAAAACTTCGATGATACAGAACAAACCCGGTTAGCTCATTTTTTTGCCCGACTCTCAAGATACGGCTGCAAAATGATGCTTAGCAATTCTGACTGTTGTGCACAAAATCCTAACGACACTTTTTTTTGAGAACCTTTATGGAAACTTTATCATCGACAAAGTCCATGCTTCCCGTTTTGTCAATGCCATTCCGTCAAAAAGGGGGAAGTTAACTGAAATTCTCGTAAGGAACTATTAATTTCACAGCAAGTTCTCCTATTCAATAATCTTTTAATCACAAATCATAAATACAAATCTTATGGAATTCTTAAATCTGCAAATTGAGGAACGAACAAAAATATTCATCAACAATGCCCTCCTGACCAATAGAGGATTCAATTATTATGTTGATTGGACAAATGTTAACGGTTATAATGAGTTCATGGTAGAGATCCATGCGATGGACATTCTGATAGGTTGCAAGGACGACAACGATTTTAAGGACAAATTCATCACTCTTATTTCTAAACTCCCCCATGTTGTATTGCTGTTTCCATTTTTATTCGGACTGGCAAAAGATGAAAGAGAAAAACTTTATAGGAATAAAACACAACTCACAATAATTCAAGATGAATTGAACTGTGCAGACCATTTAATATATAGCTTTTCAAAAAAACACAAAATATTTAGATGACAATGAAATAGAGATTTTCTATAATTTTTTCGTCCGAATGGGACTAAAGAATTTATATCAAAATGTTATTGAAAAAAGTACATTAGATTATATTATAGGAGTATTGGTAGGCATGGACTCCAATGGACGTAAGAATAGAGGAGGAAGAGCTTTCGAATTGGCAACCTTTCCTCTATTTGAGAAAATAAGTAATAAATATAAATTAATCCTGCTAACACAAAAGCAATTTAAAACCCTAAGGACATTTGGCTTTAATATATCTGAAGATATAGCCAATCGAAAGGCTGATTTTATTTTATTGGATTATAAAAAGAAAAAGCTATCAACTTCGAAGTTAATTTTTACAACGGCTCGGGTTCCAAGCCGGAGGAAATAATAGACTCATATATCAACCGCCAAAATGATTTAAAGTCAGTGGGCATAGATTTCGCACTTGTCACAGACGGGAAATGTTGGTCTTCGGCTTCCAATCAATTATCAAAAGGATTCAGACATTTGGATTTTCTACTCAATTTCTATATGTTAAAACATGGGATGTTGGATGAAATCGTCAATAAGATCTTCTTCAATAAAAAAATAATGATTGAACCCTACTTTAGGTCTTTAGACCGTAATTTCACGCTCCTTCACGGAGATTGCAGAAAATTACTTCGCAATTTCGACTTTAAATTCAACTGTATCTTTGCAGATCCGCCATATTTCTTGTCAAAAGGCGGAATCAGCATACAGAGCGGCAAGATTGTGTGTAAACAAAGGCGATTGGGATAAAGGCAAGACACACCAGGAAATGATGGAGTTCAACATGGATTGGATCAAGCTCTGCCATGAAAAATTAAAAGATAATGGTACAATATGGATTTCAGGCACTTATCATAATATTTTCTCCATAGCCAACTGCCTCACAGAATTAGGATACAAAATTCTGAATGTGGTGACATGGGCTAAAACCAATCCGCCACCTAACATTTCATGTCGTTACTTCACTTATAGTACAGAATTTATTATCTGGGCACGTAAAAACGAGAAAAAACCACACTTCTTCAACTACAATTTGATGAAACAGTTGAACGCCGGTAAACAAATGACTGATGTGTGGCATTTACCTGCCATTGCCCCATGGGAAAAATCCTGTGGCAAGCACCCGACCCAAAAACCTCTCCTTGCTTTCACGCATCATCATGGCTTCCACAAAACCAGGCGAATGGATACTTGACCCTTTTTGTGGCAGTTCAACTACTGGCATTGCTGCCAATTTACTTAGACGACGTTTCTTAGGAATAGACAAAGAGCAAGACTTCCTCGAAATCAGTAAACGACGCCGTGAAGAAATCGAAAACAACCAAATTTTACACAAGTACCGTTCTAAAATAAAAGATATAAAACTAATGGATTCTCTATACCCATCTGTAATGAATGAAGATATTGATATACAATATATTGATTTGCCATTTTGATAAATATTCAAATCCTAATGCTATCAACTCAATCACAGTCTTGTCCTCATTCCTAATATATCTTTTTTGTTCTTTCAGGATATGAGACTTCCACAAATCATATCTTTTCGCTGACAAAATGTAAGTCATAAGCCCCTTTCTCTAAAGGACAATATTCTGATTCCGGACGCATTCCACGAGGTATTATCCTATTTTTGAATACAAAAATTTATATTTAAGCCCTGTTTTTCACTTCCTTTAACTCAAAATGCGTTTCAATCACAGCCGAATGATTTTTCGTTCGGAGCAAAAACATTTTTATCTCCGCAGATTGCGTACCCATCTTCTGCGCCCTCTCGGAAAAAACACCTGAAAGCGAAGCCGAAATATGCTTTTGCCAACTATTTTTCTCTAAAAGAACCACGTTTGCAGTCAAAAACGGATGGCAATATGTCACGCTGTTGCTACCTCATATACGTACATCTCTTCACTCACGTCTACATACCAAGTTTATTTGTCGCACAAATCAAAAGCAAAACCACTGATTGGCTGTCAAAAGGATATTCTCCCAGCACGTAAGAATCACGTATTTTCAAACCAATTCGGTCTGGATACAAAATAACGAAATCTCACAGGGGATGGATTGACAATTTGACAAATCGCCACACCCGCCCCAAAAAATCATCCCATATCTTGCGAGCAACTTTCTTTTTTATTCGTAACTTTACCACGTTTAAAATTCAAAACATGCACATTACATCTCCCATACGCACGAAAGATACGGTCGACACGTTAGTCCGTTTGTGGGAAGCCTCCGTACGCCGGAGCCACCATTTCTTGACGGAGGCCGACATACGGCGACTCACCCCTTTGTAAAGTCCGGATTGGCCCACATCGAACGGCTTTTTTGTGGCGTATGTGCAGAATGAACCTGCCGGTTTTATCGGTCTCGAAAAAACAAGATCGAAATGCTTTTCATCGCACCGGACTTCTGGGGCATGGGCATCGGGAAAGAACTGGTACTGATGGCCTTCAGGAAATTCAATATACGATATGTGGATGTAAACGAGCAAAACCCGCAAGCGGAAGGCTTTTACCGCCATTTGGGCTTCCGAACCTTCGAACGTACGGAAACCGACGGACAAGGCAATCCTTTCCCTATCCTGAAAATGGAACGGGAAAGGTTCTCCCTGCGCCATGCGACACCTGAAGACATTCCGGTTCTCAAAACCCTCTTTACAGACACCGTCTTACGCACAAACCGCAAGGACTACACCCAAGAGGAAGTGGAAGACTGGGCTGCGTGCGCCGACAAACCCGGCCATTGGAAAGAATTGATTGTCACACACCATTTTATGATAGCCGAAGAATACCCCGGACATACCGTAGGCTTCGCAGCCGTCCGCCCGGACGGCTATTTGCATTCCATGTTCGTGCACCACGACTTCCAACGCCAAGGCATCGCCTCCCTGCTTCTGGAAGACATGGAAAAATACGCCCGGTTGCAAGGCGTTTCGTACATCACGTCCGAAGTCAGCCTGACAGCCTGCCCGTTCTTCGAAAGCAAAGGTTACACCATCGTGGAAAAACAGCAGAGAAAAGCCATGCTACGACTTCTGACAAATTTCAAAATGAAGAAACCAATCGTTTAAGATAGTCAAAAAGGAAAATACGTTTCCGATTATCATTTATTTGCCGTAACTTTGCGACCCTATATCAATAATTAGAAAACATATATGGATACGACACCCAACAAGTACATCACCGTCGCATACGAACTCTATACGGATTTCGACGGGAAAAGAGAATTAGTGGAAAAAGCTCCTATCGAACACCCATTCCAGTTTATTTCGGATATGGGCACAACTTTGGATGCCTTTGAAGCACAAATCAAACCGTTACAGAAAGGAGAGAAATTCAACTTCACACTGTCCGTAGAAGAAGCTTACGGTGAGTATGAACAGGAACGCGTACTGGAACTGAACAAAGATGTATTCAAAGTAAACGGACACTTTGACAAAGAGCATATTTATCCGGGAAGCGTGGTGCCCTTGATGAATGCAGACGGAGCACGTTTTAACGGAACAATCACAGATGTGAAAGAAGATACCGTAACCGTAGACCTGAATCATCCCTTGGCCGGAAAAGCGTTGAACTTCATCGGCGAAGTCACTGAAAACCGCGATGCGACAAAAGACGAAATACAAGGCATGCTCAACATGCTGAGCGGCGAAGGAGGTTGCGGATGCGGTTGCGATAGTTGCGGCGGGGGGTGCGGAGACGACTGCGACTGCGACGGCCACCACCATGAAGAGGGTTGCGGATGCGGACACTGTCATTAAAAGCGGCATCTATATATTTTATATTGAAAGGGTGAGACATGAGCAATACATTTGGTAATATATTCCGGCTGACGACTTTCGGAGAAAGCCACGGGCCGGGAGTAGGCGGAGCCGTCGACGGATTTCCGGCCGGCATCGACATCGACTTGGACTTCATACAACACGAGCTGGACCGCCGCCGTCCGGGACAAAGCAGAATCACGACTCCCCGCAAAGAAGCGGACAAGGTGGAATTGCTGTCCGGAGTGTTCGAAGGCAAATCGACCGGATGCCCCATCGGCTTTCTGGTACGCAATACCAACCAGCATTCCAATGACTACGACAACATACGCAACCTGTACCGACCGTCACATGCCGATTTCACCTACACTCAAAAATACGGCTTGCGCGACCATACGGGCGGAGGACGCTCTTCGGCACGTGAAACCATAGCACGTTGCGTGGGCGGTGCCTTGGCAAAACTGGCCCTCAAACAAATCGGTGTGGAAATCTATGCCTATACCTCACAAGTGGGTAATATTGCTTTGGAACACGATTATACGCATTACGACCCGACACAAATCGAAACGAACGATGTACGTTGCCCGGATGCGGAAAAAGCCGCTTCCATGGAAAGCCTCATTTCGGAAGCCAAAGCAAAGGGAGATACTATCGGAGGTATCATCACGGGGTAATCCGCCATTGCCCCATAGGGCTGGGCGAACCGGTTTATGGTAAACTCCACGCCGCATTGGGAGGTGCCATGTTGGGCATCAATGCCGTAAAAAGGATTCGAATACGGACGAGGGTTTGCCGGAGTAAGCCAACGGGGAAGTGAACAAAATGATGTCTTCATCCCCCAAAACGGAGCCATCGGAACGCGTACCAACCACAGCGGAGGCATACAAGGCGGAATCAGCAACGGGCAGGACATCTATTTCAGGGTAGCTTTCAAGCCGGTCGCTACCATCCTGATGGAACAGGAAACCGTAACACTGGACGGAACCCCGACTATCATAAAAGCCCGCGGACGGCACGATGCTTGTGTACTCCCCGTGCGGTACCTGTGGTAGAAGCGATGGCGGCCATGACGATTCTGGATTATTATCTGCTCAACAAAACCACTCATTTGTAATTGCAACGAAGAAAAAATATCCGGATTCGTAGAAAAAAACCGTTCTTTCGTAGATTCTATTTGGATATAGTCGAAGAAATAACTATCTTTGAAACGTAAAAGAAATAAAGTTGTGAAACTTTAAGATAGCTTAGTTAAAAGTTTAGTTTAGTTTTTGTGTTGGTATCCCGCTTCAGTTTTGAGGCGGGATATTCTTTTTCCCACATGTTCCTTTTTCTCCTTTTTTTCTTTCAGCAGATTGAAAAATCAATCACAGCAGAATGATTTTTCAATCTACTGAAATTGATTATCCGATCTCAAACCGACTTCTCACAGCTTTCCTCCCTGCCGAAAAATTTAGTCTCAAAAAGCCTTCGCATCTTTCATACCTTTTGAAATTCAACAATTTAAAGTGAACTTTCTACGTCTAAAGGATTCACCATGTATTCACCACAAGACGACTTGAAACCCACCGGGGAAAAAGAACACCCCCTGCTGATTCCTGCATATTTTTTATAGTGTTGATAATTAAATTATGATTTAAAGCTTAAATCATAATTTATATTCCCATTCCTCATTCTTTTATGCATTTTTTATTCGAATCGTTAGTTTTAAAAAGCACTGTTTCATTTTCTCTATAAAAACCGAAGCACACCTCATTGCATTTTTGGCACACAATTATTATTTTTTGCAAAACAAAATGACGCTATATAATAAAATATCATTGCATATAGATTATGAAACAAGAGAAACAAAATCCTTTTATCAAATATAACGGTATTAAAGACGCAAAGGTGCACATCCACAAGACCAAGGCATCCCCGTACCGGAAAAAGGTAAGTACGGAACCGGACTAGTCTTCTTTCCGAAAGACGAGAAACAGCATTCGGCTATCCTCAGTATCATGATCGAAGAGATCGAAAAGGAAGGGTTGACCTTAATGCATCTGCGCAAAGTACCTGTCAACACGGACATCTTAGGAAAAGACGCACGGGATACAGAGCCGGATATCAAACAGGTGTTCATCACCGGATGTGACGACCAGCAAGTATTGGAACTGAAACTATACATCATCCGCAAACGAATCGAGAAACGGATGGCGGCATCCGATATTGCTGTCGACGCCGGCCTTGGCAACAACGGGGAAATCACGTCCAATCATCCAACCGGGCATGAGCGACTCCGCCTCGCTCGACAATGTGCTGGAATTCTTCGTAATGTCGGGACTAAGTCTGCCGCACGCAATGGCAATGCTCGTGCCGGAGTCGTTCAACGACAAGAATCCTATCAGCGAGGATTTGAAAGCGTTTTATGAATACCACTCCATCCTTATGGAACCGTGGGACGGACCGGCCGCACTGCTTTTCAGCGACGGACGGTATGCCGGAGGAATGCTCGATCGCAACGGCTTGCGCCCGGCACGTTATCTGATCACGAAAGGCGGTATGATGGTCGTGCGATCCGAAGCTGGAGTAATGGACTTCGAACCTGACGAGATAGAGGAAAAAGGACGCTTACAGCCGGGCAAAATCCTGCTTGTCGATACAGGAAGGCAAGATCTACTATGACGGCGAGCTGAAAGCGCAGCTTGCCGCCGCACGCCCATACCGACAATGGCTGTCGACAAACCGCATCGAGCTGCACACGCTACGCAGCGGACGCAAAGTGGACAATGCCGTCAGTCTCTTCGGCAGAAAGCTGCGTGCTTTCGGATTCACGCGCGAAGACGTGGAACGCACCATAAAGCCTATGTGCGTGAACGGGTCGGAGCCGGTCGGTTCAATGGGAAACGACATACCGCTTGCCGTCCTCTCCGAGCGTCCGCAACTGCTGTTCAACTACTTCCGACAGCAGTTTGCACAAGTGACGAACCCCGCCATAGACCCAATCCGCGAACAGCTGGTGATGTCGCTGACAGAATATATCGGCGCTGTGGGCATGAATATCCTTTTGCCAAGCGAGTCGCACTGCAAGATGGTGCGTCTGCCCCACCCCGTGCTGACCAACACGCAGCTAGATATTCTTTGCAATATCCGCTACAAGGGATTCAAGTCCGTCAAGCTGCCGATGCTGTTTGATGCGGCAAAAGGCACCGCCGGGCTGCAGGAAGCCATCTATGAGCTGTGCCGCCGCGCCGAGGCATCTGTCGCAGACGGTGTGAACTACATAATACTGAGCGACGAGGGCGTCGACCGCGACCATGTGGCAATTCCGTCGTTGCTGGCGGTGAGTGCTGTGCACCATCATCTGATTTCGGTGCAGAAACGTGTGCAGACCGCTCTTATCGTCAAGAGCGGAGAGATCAGGGAGGTGATGCATGCCGCACTGCTGCTTGGCTACGGAGCAAGCGCCATCAACCCTTATATGTCGTTCGCCATGCTCCAAGATCTGGTGAAGCGCAGGATGTGCAGCTCAACTACGAAATGGCACGCAGCAACTACATCAAAGCGCTTTGCAAGGGTCTCTACAAGGTCATGAGCAAGATGGGAATCAGCACGATCCGCAGCTATCGAGGCGCCAAGCTGTTTGAGGCAGTCGGCCTTCAGCGACCGTTGCTGCGCAACTATTTCGGGACACAGACATCGTCCATCGGAGGTATCCGCCTGAAGGAAATCGCCGACAGCCATCGCATTTCCACGATGATCAGGCCTTTAGAGGGACAAAGACGAAGACGACGATTCTGCCAAACATCGGGCAGTTCTCATATCGCAAAGACGGCGAGCGCCACGCCTGGAATCCTGAAACGATTGCACTGCTGCAGCTTGCCACCCGTCAAGGCAACTACAATAAATTCAAAGAATTCACAGCCGCCGCCGACCACAAAGCAGAACCGATATTTCTGCGCGACTTCTTCACGTTCAAGAAAAATCCGATTCCGATTGACGAAGTGGAGCCGGTAGAAGAAATTGTAAAGCATTTCGTAACTGGAGCAATGTCGTTTGGAGCCATCAGCAAGGAAGCCCACGAGGCGTTGCCCTAGCAATGAACCGATACGGCGCACGCAGCAATACGGGCGAAGGCGGCGAGGACAGCAGCCGCTTCCACGAGGCGGTCGACGGAGTGTCGCTGTCGAGCAAGACAAAGCAGATTGCCTCCGGCCGCTTCGGCGTCACCGCTGAATATCTAGTGAATGCAGAAGAGATACAGATCAAAGTCGCCCAAGGCGCAAAACCAGGTGAAGGTGGACAGCTGCCGGGATTCAAGGTTAACGACGTGATTGCCAAAACACGCCACTCTATTCCAGGTATCTCGCTCATCTCTCCTCCTCCCGCACCACGACATTTACTCGATCGAAGACCTCGCACAACTGATCTTCGACCTTAAAAATGTCAATCCGCGAGTGCCATCAGCGTGAAGCTCGTGGCGGAAAGCGGTGTCGGGACAATTGCAGCGGGCGTAGCAAAGGCTAAAGCCGACCGCATTGTCATATCGGGAGCCGAAGGGGGAACAGGTGCTTCTCCGATGAGCTCCATCCGCTACGCCGGACTGCCTCCCGAACTGGGATTGTCGGAGACGCAACAGACACTGGTCATGAATAACCTTCGCGGGCAAGTCCGGCTACAAACCGACGGACAGTTGAAGACCGGGCGCGACATCGTCCTGATGGCCCTGTTGGGAGCCGAAGAGTTCGGTTTCGCCACCTCCGCCCTGATCGTACTGGGCTGCGTGATGATGCGCAAATGCCACATGAACACCTGCCCGGTGGGTGTCGCCACCCAAAACGAGGAACTGCGCAAACGTTTCCACGGCCGTTACGAATATTTGGTGAACTTCTTCACCTTCCTCGCCGAAGAGGTCCGAGAATACTTGGCGGAGATGGGCTTCAAAAGGCTGGATGACATCATCGGGCGTACGGACCTGATCGATAAGCGCCCACCCACGCCATCTGCATCCGGCAAATACGCATTGCTCGATTTCTCCAAATTGCTGCACATCCCAGCACAGGCTGCTACAAATGCCATACGTCATACGGCAGAGCAGGTCCACTTGACCGGACATGTAAAAGACCAGGACATTATCCTGCATGCCATGCCGGCCATCGAGCACCGACAAGAGATTTCTTTGGATTATGCCATAGCCAACACCGACCGCTCGGTAGGTGCCATGCTCTCCGGTGAGATTGCCAAACGATACGGCAACTCAGGATTACCGGAACATACGCTTAATATCAAATTCAAAGGTTCGGCCGGACAGAGCTTCGGCGCCTTCCTTGCGCACGGTGTCAACTTCCGCCTCGAAGGAGAAGCCAACGATTATTTAGGCAAAGGCTTGAGCGGAGGACGTATCAGCGTGATGCCTCCGGTACGGTCGACCTTCATAGCCGAAAACAACACGATTGCCGGAAACACCCTGATGTACGGGGCGACAAGCGGCGAAGTGTATATCAACGGACGTGTAGGCGAACGTTTCTGCGTGCGTAATTCAGGTGCTATCGCCGTCGTTGAGGGAGTCGGCGACCACTGCTGCGAATATATGACCGGAGGACGCGTGGTGGTTCTCGGACGTACAGGGCGCAACTTCGCCGCCGGCATGAGCGGCGGTGTTGCTTATGTGTGGAACAAGGAAGGAGACTTCGACTACTACTGCAATATGGAGATGGTCGAACTCTCGCTGATCGAAGACAGCACGACACGCAAGGAACTGCACGAACTGATCCGCAAACATTACCATTTCACTGGCAGTCACCTCGCAAGCAAAATGCTTGACAACTGGAACAAGTATGTGGATGAATTCATACAGATCGTCCCGATCGAATATAAAAAGGTCTTGCAGGAAGAGCAGATGAAGAAGTTGCAACAAAAAATCGCTGAAATGCAGCGCGACTACTAAACGGCAGGGATACGTACCCGGCAAGTGAGGAGCGACCGTCCTTATGCGTGAGGAGTCACCGTCCTTACAAGGTCCCCCCTACCCATCCGGGCCGAATTACGAAGAAAAGAAAAGTATCAGTATAAACAATCAATTACCAACATGGGAAATCCGAAAGCATTCCTCACCATACACCGGCAAGAAGCCGGATATCGTCCCGTTCATGAACGCATCGACGACTTTAGCGAAGTAGAACAAACGCTCAACAGCAGCGACCGCCGCACACAGGCTTCCCGCTGCATGGACTGCGGCGTGCCCTTCTGCCACTGGGCCTGCCCGTTAGGTAACAAACAACCCGAATGGCAAGACCTGCTCTATAAAGGCAGATGGCGCGAAGCCTTCCACGTGTTGGAGCAGACCTGCGACTTCCCGGAGTTTACCGGACGCATCTGCCCCGCTCTCTGTGAGAAAAGCTGTGTGCTGAAACTGAGCTGTGACGAGCCTGTCACGATACGCGAGAACGAAGCCTCCATCGTAGAGGCCGCTTTTCGCGAAGGATACATCCAACCGGTCCGCCCCATCCGCAACGGCAAGCGGGTAGCCGTGATCGGCAGCGGCCCGGCCGGACTGACAGCAGCCAACCAACTGAACCGCCGGGGATACGAAGTAACGGTATTCGAGAAATACGAACTCCCAGGCGGCCTGCTCCGATTCGGTATTCCGAACTTCAAATTAGGGAAGAACATCATCGACCGCCGTATCCGGCTGATGGAACAGGAAGGGATCGTCTTCAAAGTCAACACGATGGTCGGCAACGAAGTATCCGCCAAAGAGATCGCCTCGACGTTCGATGCCGTCTGTATCGCCATCGGTTCCGAAGTGCCGCGCGACCTCCCCATCGAAGGGCGTAATCTGAAAGGCGTCCATTTCGCCCTCGAACTGTTGTCACAACAGAACCGTATCCTCGAAGGCATCGTCATCCCGCCTAAAGACATCATCAACTGCAAAGGCAAGAAAATCCTCATCATCGGTGGCGGCGACACGGGAAGCGACTGCGTCGGGACAGCCAATCGCCACAAAGCCGCTAACGTGACGCAAATCGAAATCATGCCCCAGCCGCCCGTCGGACATAACCCGACAACTCCCTGGCCCCTGTACCCGCAAGTGCTGAAAACGAGCAGCAGCCACGAAGAAGGATGCATCCGCCGCTGGAACCTCGCCTCCGTCCGTTTCATCGGCGAAAAGAACACACTGAAAGGCGTCGAAGTCGAAGAGGTGGAATGGTTGCCTGCGAAAAACGGCGGACGTCCCGAAATGTGGAAGACAGGCCGTACGGAAATAATCGAAGCCGACCTCGTCTTCCTCGCGATGGGCTTCATCCACCCCGAACAGGAAGGGCTGATCAAAGAACTTTCCATCGCCGTCGACACACGCGGCAACATCGCCGTCGATCCGGGCACCAACCGGATAGCCGACACTAATATCTTCGCCTCAGGCGATGCCGTCAGCGGTGCCAGCCTCGTTGTCCGTGCCATGGCCTCCGGTCGCAAAGCAGCAGCCGCTATCGACAAATACCTGCACCCCCATAAATCATAATTCATAATTCATAAATCATAATTCCCATGTGTGGTATTACAGCAATCTTCAACATCCATAGCAGCGCCGCCGACCTTCGTCAGCAAGCCCTGAAAATGAGTAAACGTATCCGTCACCGCGGCCCGGACTGGAGCGGCATCTATCAAGGAAAAACCGCCATCCTCGCCCATGAACGCCTCTCCATCGTCGATCCTGCATCCGGCGGACAACCGCTGAGAAGCAAAGACGGCAAACTGATCCTCACCGTCAACGGCGAGATATATAACCATCGCGAACTCCGCGGACAGTTGAAAGACGAATACGAATTCCAGACCGGAAGCGACTGCGAGGTCATCCTCGCCCTCTACCGCAAATACGGCGTGGGATGCGTGGAAAAGCTGAGCGGGATCTTCGGATTCGCTCTCTACGACGAAGCGAACGACTGTTACCTGATCGCCCGCGATCCGATCGGCGTCATCCCCCTCTATATCGGCCACGACGACGAAGGGCATCTCCTTGTGTCATCCGAACTGAAAGGGCTCGAAGGCTTCGCCACCGCATACGGCCAGTTCCCTCCGGGACACTATTTCTATAGCCGTGATAAGGATTTCACCCGCTGGTATATCCGCGACTGGATGCAATATGATAACGTGAAAGATAATCCTGCCAGCGTAGAGGAACTGCACGATGCCCTCGAAGCGGCCGTACGCCGCCAACTGATGAGCGACGTGCCCTATGGCGTACTCCTTTCCGGCGGTCTGGACTCGTCCATCACCTCCGCCATAGCCAAAAAATACGCAG
>VOFE01001246.1_pt1 | contig 30001 bp, 30 predicted proteins | sample 5384071 | NCBI WGS metagenome assembly VOFE01 (sample SAMN12384724, study PRJNA508395) | human gut metagenome | isolation source: healthy gut D | host: Homo sapiens
ATCGGTGCCAGAACGTTTCCGGATGCACCAAGTCCTACTGCGATTCCGGCTGCGATTACACGGAGAACGCCCCAGAAAATGGAATCACCGATACCGGCCAGAGGTCCCATCAGGGAAGATTTCACCGCATTGATGGAGCTTGCATCAAAATCCTTCTGCTCGCTGTTTTTCTTCTCCATGGATGCCACAAGACCCATGATGAATGTAGATAAGGTGATGGTTGTATTGAAGTAAGACATACTTCTTGTGAGGGCAGCTTTTTTGCCTTCCTCATCGTTTTTGTAAAATTTATTGATAAAAGGCATCAGGGAATAGCAGAAGCCGGAAGCTCCCTGTTTTGCCGGGCTTACTGCCGCATACAGAGTAAAGGAACGCCAGAACGCTTTTCTCAGCATTTTTCTTTCATCTGCAGGAATGGATTTCGTTAAATTACTCATGAGAAAAATTCCTCCTCTTCTTCGTCAAGATATTCGTCAGCGCTACCGGCCGGTGAAACTGCTACTCTCTGTGCTGCAAGCTGATTCAGCTTGTAATCGTTCATACCAATGGAAATGGCAATGATCACACCGATCACGGCAAGGGCGATCAGCGGAAGGTTTAAGTATGCTGCAAGGACAAAGCCCAGGAAATAAAACATACAGATCTTGTTATCCCAGAGCATCTTCATCAACATTGCCATACCTACTGCCGGAAGAAGTCCGCCGCAAACTGTCAGACCATTCATAACAACATCCGGGATGGCATCCAGAAGTGCACTGACTGCATCAGATCCGAACAGGATCCCGAAAAATGCGAACAAGGAATATAAAAACCAGTTTACAGCCCAGAGCCCATAGTGAAGAGCAACGATCTGTTTTTCTTTTCCTTCTGCCGCCAGACGGTCGAAGGTTTTTGCAAACATACCTACAATAAAAATGTAGAGAACGGTCTTGATCTGAAGACCAAGGATACCGATTGGAAGTGCAAGTGTCAGGGCAACCTCAGAGCCTTTGCCAAGCATGATGGCAAAGGCAGTTCCTACAGCTGTGGCAATTCCGGGTTCTGCTGCAGAAGCTCCGCCAATATTTACAACTCCCATGAATACAGCTTCCAATGAAGCTCCGATGATAACTCCTGTGTGAAGATCTCCAAGGAACAGACCTACCAGTGGCCCGATGACGATCGGACGGTTCAGCATAGTAAATCCGACCAGCTCTGCACCGCCGACACAGATAAATACAGCAAGTGCTACAAGAAATGCGTTTAACATTTTTTTCTTTCCTCCCTTTTTTGTGCTACGTTTTATTTATTCAGTGGATGTCAGTCAAGCTTGTCCAGTACATCCTTCACAAGCTTCTGCTCATCATTGGGTACCTGCTGCATACAGGCCTTCGGATCAAGAGCCACCAGCTCTTTCAGTGCCTGCTGTTCTGCTTTTGTCAGCATGATAGTCGGGGTCAGGACAAGCTTCTCGGAAACATCGATCCCATCAAAACGTCCCGTATTTCCTACATTGAGGAATCCGATCTCACCAACACTTTGTCTTATCTTCAGAGCATCCTTTACCGTTCTTGTCAGAACCAGGATACGCATCCTGGATGCCTTCGGATTGTTTAAGATACGAATGGCTTCATCCACCGGTTTGATCAGCGATTTGATTCCGCCCGGTACGGCCATTTTCAATGCCATCTTCTGGGTGTTATCGTTAGCTGCCTCGTCGTTAGCTACCACGATTCCCTGTACAGCCAGCTGTTTGGTCCAGGTCATGGCAACCTGTCCGTGGATCAGACGGTCATCTACACGAAGTGCGGTGATCTTTGCTGTGGAATTGTCATAGGACTGGGGAGCCAGAGCTTTTTTCGGTGCGGATTTTTTTGCATACGATGCAGCATCTTCTGAAATCTGCGCAGTATTTTCGATACCCTGTGCAGTATCTTCTTCAGCATTTTTTTCAGATGTGGATTTCTTTCCACCGCCAAGGTCTACCATCTGAAGCTCTTCTCTGGCATCATCGATGAACTCCTGGATCTCCTCCTCTGTCACATCGTCATCTGCCATCATAACCTGCATCAGGACCGGAAGGTTGGTTCCTGTGATCAGTATGACATTTTCTTTCTGGCTGTATCTCAGAAGCTTCTGATTTACGCTTCCTCCCATCAGATCTGTGAAAACGAAAATCCTGTCGTTTTCATGCTGTGCGAAATATTCTTCAAACTTTTTCTCCACATTGTCTTCCGGTGTCACATATGCGTCGATGGTTGTGATCTCATCCATTTTTCCAACGATCAGCTCTGCTGTATAACGAATGCCGGAGGCCATTTTTCCATGTGTGGCGATCAGAATCTGTTTCATCTGGTATTCACTCCTTCTGTACTCTTTCCCTTTGGTTATGTACCTAACCTTTATGTTCACACTATAGCATCAAAATTAGGCTGTGTAAATAGGTTATGTACATAACCTATCATTGTAACAAGTTCAAAATCATGGTTTTGTGCAGGTTTCACATAGAACAGCAAATGCTTATTATCCACATCTTCAGCACAAACCCACACATGATAACTCTTTTACGATTTCAGGTAAATTTACAAAAAGCCGAAAATACTCTGACTGTCAGACACTGACAGTTCCCGTATATTTCGGCTTTTGATATCTTTATATCTCAGATTCTCTGTACTCTTTCTCTGTACTCTTACTATATTGAAAGTCCCGATTTTCTGTTTTTCACAGTTCTGCAGTGACTTCTCGTATCTACCCCCTGATCAGATCAGGTACATTCTCTGCAGACTTACTTTTCCTCATGCTGCGGCTGTACAGATCTCCTGGGGATCAGCGTGACCGGAAGCATGATCTCATTTTCACGCTCTTTTTCCACTCCATTGATCCGTTCCATCAGAATTTCCACTGCAAGAGACGCCTTCTGCTCCACATTCTGGCTGATAGTAGTCAGACGAGGCACGGAAAATTCCGCATAGCTGATGTTATCGTATCCTGCAATTCCAATCTCCTCCGGAATCTTTACTCCACGACTGCTGAAAAAGCTGATAGCCTCCAATGCATAGAGGTCCGACAGGAAAAACAGTGCGGCCTTTGGTTTTTTCCGCTGGAGCAGCCACGCATAGCTTTCTTTTCGTTTGGCGTAGTTCATTCCAAGAGCAGTAAACTGCACCTTCTGCTTTTTCTTTGCAAAATCCTTCGCCGCCCGCTGAGCGCCCATGTAACGAAGATGGTCCACACCATTATCACGGCCTGCACAAACCTGGATATGCTCATAGCCGCATTCCAGAAGATATTTTGTCATAAGATAGCCGCCGCTTTCGTCGTCCAGTCCGATATTCAGGACATGTTTTTCCTGGCCTGCATCAAGCTCACCGTATGCATCAATGGAAACGATCGGTTTGTTGATCAGCTGATAGATCTTTTCACAGTTGCTTTTGCTGAAGGAGATGGCAATAACGCCATCTACATCCCAGCCCATGACCATCTGGAATATCTTATCTGTATCCTTTGCGAAATACAGCATCAGATAATATCCCAGCTCCTGCACGTATTTCTCGATAAAACCGATGATCTTTCCATAAAAAGGATCTCCGATGATAGAATCCCTGAAGTCTTTATGATAATTGATCACAACTGCGATCAGCTGGGATTTTTCTTTATTCAGAACTCTCAGTCCCATTTTCTGGACATATCCCATTTCCCGGATAAGATTCTCGATCTTCTGAATATTGGCAGGAGATACTTTTTTTGTTTTTCCATGTATGACATTGGAAACAGTTGTTGTACTCACGCCTGCTCTTTGTGCGATTTCCTTAATCGTTGCCATTATCTTTCCTCCAGAGATATTTCTGTGCGGAAGCCACTGCATTGGCTCCATCTGAAACAGCAGTTACTATCTGGCGAAGTGCCTTGGTACGAATATCCCCCGCTGCAAAAACCCCAGGTGCGCTGGTAACCCCCTCTTCTCCTGCACAGATATATCCATTTTCATCCAGCTTGAGCTGATCCTTTACAAGTGTCGTATTAGGAACGATCCCCACAGCAATGAAAACACCATCTGCGGTCAGCTCCCTCTCTTCATTTGTTTTTATATTACGGATCTTAAGACCGGTCACTTCGTCCTGTCCCAGGATCTCAAGGGGAACACTGTCCCACACCATTTCTATATTCTCACAGGCAAAAATTTTCTCCTGAAGTGTCTGATCTGCTCGAAGCGCATCACGGCGATGAACAAGATATACCCTTTCACAGAGGCCGGAAAGAAAAACTGCATCCTCTGCTGCCACGTTTCCTCCCCCCACTACCACTGCGGTCCGATCCTTATAAAAAGCTCCGTCACAGGTAGCGCAGTAGGAAACACCAAGGCCGCTCAGATCATCCTCTCCCGGGATATCAAGTTTCCGGTGCTCTGCCCCAAATGCAAGGATCAGAGATTTCGCCTGATATTCATGCTTTTTTGTACGGATCGTCTTGATCTCTCCGGAAATATTTTCCAGGGAAAGAATCTTCTCTCGCTGCGGTTCCAAGCCCAGCTTCCGGGCATGTGCCCCAAAGGCTTCTCCGAGATCCATGCCCGATATCCCCGGCATTCCCGGATAATTATCCACCGCATAGGTAGCTGTGACCTGGCCGCCCGGTGCAAAGTTTTTATCGATCCATATGGTATTTAACCTGGCCCTGGACGCATAGATCGCTGCCGTGATCCCTGCCGGACCTCCGCCTAAAATTGCAAGATCATAAATATCACTCATGTTATTTCTCCATTTTTGTATATTTCCGCTCACATAATATCATAGATTCCGTAATTTTCCAATATGATAGAACAAAGCGCCACTCTGAAAGGACGTTACTGTTTGCTTCGAGACCATCAGCACTCTACACATGGTATATGTCTGTAAACAGTAATGAAAGATTGTCTTATGTCTCTTAAAATCAGGAAAAATAAATCTTCTATTTTCATCACTCTGCTTCTTATCCTGGCACTTCTCACCGGCCTTACTGCCGGTTATTTTTCCACTCACGGGATCACAGAAAACGGAAAATTCGAAGCCTTTTCCGGAAAAGTTTTTCAAAATGAAGTTTCCGGCAGCACCCTTACCCTCCATTATACCCTGGCACATCCGGAAAAACAGGGTATCCGGCGAAAAAAAGCTTCTCTTGGCACTGTCCCCACAGATATGAAAAATACATACCAGATCTGCAGCCAGTACGAAAAAAAGCTGAAATCCTTCCGCTACAGCCGCCTTTCCACGGAAAATCAGCTGACGCTGGACTCCATGCTCCTCTATTACCACACGGAAAAATCACTGGGCGACAATTATCTGCTTCAGGAGCCTCTTGGCCCAAGTCTTGGTATTCAGGCTCAGCTTCCGGTTCTTCTGGCGGAATATGCCTTTTATGAAGATCGTGATATCACCGACTATCTCACTCTTCTCACCACCATCCGCCCATACTTTCGGAGCATCCTGGAATTTGAGAAAAAGAAACCGAAGCTGGCTTCTTTATGAGCGATACTACCCTGGACCGGATCCTTGCACAATGCAGTGCTTTTATCCAGAATCCCGACAACAATTATATGCTGGAAATTTTCCAGAAAAAGCTATCCGAATATGGAAAACTTCCTTCCTCAGAGCAGAACGCTCTGGTCCTGACCCACCAAAATCTTATGAAAACAGAAGTCATCCCAGCCTATCAGGAACTTATGACCGGTCTGGAAGCTTTGCGTGGCACAGGAAAAAACACTCGTGGCCTGACTTATTTCAAGGGAGGAAAAGCCTACTATCTCTATCTTCTTCAGAGTCAGACCGGCTCTTACGTTCCTGTAAAGCAAATGGAAAAACGACTCTCCGGACAGCTTTCCGACGAGATCGGCATCGCAGGAACCATACTTCGACAAAACCCGGAGCTTCTGACTACTCTCAGCCGGGGAATCACTTTCAGAGAAATGAAACCTGCCCAGATGCTGAATGCCTTGCAGCAGAAGATCCAAACAGACTTCCCACCTCTCACAGATGTCACCTTTGAGCTCCGCACAGTCCACGATTCCATGAAAGAATATCTAAGCCCCGCCTTTTATCTCACCCCACCTATGGATACCGGAACCCCCAATGTGATCTACATAAATCCGGCTGCCAGCTACCAGGGCCTGGAGCTTTTTACCACACTGGCACATGAAGGATTCCCGGGGCATCTTTACCAGACTGTCACCTTCCAACGCCAAAAATCCTCCAACATCCGAAATCTTCTCTGCACCTCCGGCTTTGCAGAAGGATGGGCCACCTACATCGAACCCTATGCCTACCAGTACGCCGCCGATTATATTCAGGATCCTTCTGCCACAGAGCTTGCCAGGATCTCCTGGCTGAACCGAAGCATCAATTTATGCATGTACTCCCTTCTGGACATTGAGATCCATTACAACGGCTGGACTCAGGCCGAAGTCGCCAGCTTTCTAAAAGCCTTTGGTATCGAAGACAGCGCCGTTGTCTCCGAGATCTACCAGTATATCCTGGAAACCCCGGGAAATTATCTGAAATACTACTGGGGCTACTTAAGCCTTCTGGACTTACGCACTTCCGAACAGAACCGCCTTGGCCAGGACTTTGATCTGAAAGCTTTCCACAGCCAGATACTGAAGATTGGTGGTGTACAGTTCCCGGTGCTGGAGAAGTATATTGATGCGGAATTTTGAAACTATTTTTTCACTCCAACCCAGCAAAAAACAGTTCATAAAAATCATCCTCACCCTCAAGCATCGGAGAATTCTCTCCGCCGCCATTGGTACTCCTCTTCATCGCTGCATAAAATTCCTCACCAGCTGCGATCAGATCCATCTCATAAACCGGAACCCCAAGCTCCCGGCACTTCTTACAGAAAGCAGCCAGCGGCGCTTTCTCCCTGCGGGTAGCAAGCAACATCTCCCGAAGCGCCGGGTCCCTGCGGGCCTTTTCCTTCAGATTATCAAGCATCTCCACAACTTCCATCAGACTCAATCCCCCTTCACACAGCTTCTGAACAGCACATCCAGTTCCGGAATCTCTTTTTTCAGAGAAACCAGCTCCCCATTCCTGGTAAAACAATGCTTCGAGGAAGCCTCTGTACAAACCTCACTTCTGGTCACATTAAAAAACTCATAAGCCAGCTCCAGAACCACACCACTGTACTTCTTCACCGAAACCGAAATCCCAACTACATCATCAAAAAGCACCGGCTTCTTATAAGAAACTGAAACCCCTGCAACCGGAGAAACAATCCCCCTCTTCTCCACCTCACCATAACCAAAGCCCAACTCCTTCATGAAATCGATCCGGGCCTCTTCCATCCATTTCACATAATTGGAATGATGGATGATCCCCATCTGATCCGTCTCATGATACTGTGCCTTACGCCTGTAAACACCCATGTTTATATCCTCTCTTCTGTAAAAATCTGACATTTGTCACCAGTAACAAAATATCCTCTTTATTTCTCACAAACCATACTCTTTATACAACTCCCTGCAAGCCTCCGCACTGTCTATGATTTTCCCAATCTCATCCATTCGACCATCCGCGATCAAACGATTGATCAACATCCTCCTAAAGTCACATGCTCCTCAGTCGCTTTAAGCGACAAGGCTAAATATCGGCGGATACGCCTGTAACTTAGGTGCGCAGTTATGCGCATTTTTCCATGCCAGATATGGCAGGTTCCCACATTACAGGTAGTCCGCTGTATATCTGCCTGTATCTATGCTGCTTTTAAGAGTTCCATTTCTGAAAATAGTTCTCTTAAGTCAGCATAAACACATGAGGTTCTACGCTTTACAGGAGGGACTTTTGCCTCCAGTAAAGACCTTTCCGTTACCGGAAGGGGTTTTAAAAGTTCTCTTATAAAATATCTCGCCCCGATATTATACGATGCCGACAGGTCACAGTTATATCTTTTTCCATTCTGGAATGTACATAAACTATGATTGCCTGGATCACGGACAACTGTTCCCGACCCATCCCAGGCAAGCCTGCTGGTATTCCATGCGCAGATCCTGGATACCCGCATCCCTCTGCGATGCGCCTGATGTTCACATCTTATCTGGATATCCCTTTTTCTCCACAAATGCAGCTTCTGTTTCTTTCTTCCGGATATCTTTCCTTTTGTTTCCAGATACTCGAACACGATCACATCTGCATGGTTTTCTTCCGCATATCCTGCAACTGCACCTGCAATCTTTCTTCCAAGTTCTGTGTTAAGACGCTTCGCATAGGCCCATCTGCTTTTCACCTGTACAGAACCATGTTCCCTCTGGAATCTGCGGATCCGTCCCAGTGTGCGGTACATCCGGTCTTTTTCACTGGGATGATCTATGAATCTTCTTCCCAGGACAGTTCCGTCTGCCCGCATGATGGTACAGACTGCATCGGTATTGATCCCCAAGTCCACGCTGCAGATAATCTGTTCTTTCACAGGTGTCTTCGTAAGTGTCACTTCTTCCGTATAAGAAAAACGCAGGAAATATTTATGATGCCTTTTTTCCAGCACGGGAGCTGCTGTTCTTTTTCCCGCCCAGTATTTCCTCAGATATTCCATATCTGTATGGCTGAAACCGACACGGAACCATTTCCAGTCATGACCGTCATACAGTTTCAGGTACGCTCCATCTTTTTCCTCAGTATCTTCACGGTACATCACATCACGGTAAAATACCGGCATAGCATGATTACCACACACCAGCTTCGGCGTGCCGCCTTTCTTATCCATTTTTTTCCACAGTTCCAGCCTCGTCTTATATGAGGATACGCTTCCCAGGGCATGCTGGATAGCTGCCCTTCTGAGATAAGAAGGCATCTTTGGAAATCGCAGGTCAAAATCAAACCTTGCCTGATTCTTTTTTGTGGTATGCACCAGATGTTCTGCCGTATTGAAACGTTTTTTAGGTTCCGTGATCACTGCCAGTTCATCCCATGCCTGGGCATAGATCTCAATCAGACAACTGACCGCAGAACGATAAATATCCAGTGTCTGGCGGATCGGGATATTCTGTTTTCGCACTTCTATGCCATAACTGGATACTGTCCTCATCTTTTTTCCTCTTTCTTACAAATATAAAAAACGAGTTCTTTCAGATTACTGTTTTTCTTTTTGCCCTTCGATATAAGAACATACCTGTTCCCTGCTCCTGTCACTCACAGTTACTGCACAGTAAGACGGATTCCACAGATGCCCACCCCACAGCTCCTTTTTTAACTCCGGATGCGCAAGAAACATCTGGCGTGCAAGATTCCCTTTCATGATCTTGATCATATCTGAAATATAAAACTGTGGTTTACAGTCCACAAGCAGATGGATATGATCCGGCATCACCTCCATTGCCAGGATCTGAAATTTATATTCTTCTGCAAGGTCACAGAGCATTTCTTTGCATTCTGCATCAATACCATCTTTTAAAACTTTTTTCCGATATTTTGTACACCATACCAGATGGTACTGCAGGGAATACACATATCCTCTACCATATGAAAGTTCATTGTTATTGATATTAAACATATTTTTATCCATGTTTTTATTATACCATATGCAAATAGAATTCACAAACATTTGTTCTGCTTATTCTCAAAAAAATAGTGCGCCTAACTCATCACTGAAGTAACGAGAATGCGACGCACAGGTTTTCAATAATCTTCGTAGTTTCTCAGAATCCTCACCTATTATATGCGCCGACTCCTCGTATCTCATTACATAAAACGGAAGCAACAGCAGTAAATTTTTCTCAAAAATGCTATCCTTTGTATAACGCTCCACCTTCACCGTCGGAACACGATATGCACACACCTGCCCATCCGGAAGCAGCAGCTCCACTTCCTCAACATCCGGCGTATTCCCCATAAGCTAAAGCAGGTAATTCATCCTTCCACCACTACTCGCATTGGCAAACACCTTACGGTACTGCAATGTCTACCACACAGTGTCCAGCTAAAGCTATATTTATACTGTTCCCGTATGCCCTACGGTCCACAAGCTATATTTATACTACACGGTTTTTATCTTTATGCCGACTGCATCTGCAGTCCTTTTTTCAGAATATTGATACTTGCATTCGTATCCCGGTCATGAACCGCATGGCATTTGGGACACTCCCAGATACGAATGCCCAGATTTTTTATCCGTGGATTTCTGTAGCCACAACAGCTGCAGGTCTGACTGCTCGGATACATCGTTGGTACTCTGTGAATTTCATTTCCATACCAGCCAGCTTTATATTCCAGCATTTCAAAAATTTTGCCCAGGAAACACTCGCTATCGATTTTGACAGTTTATGATTCCGGATCATCCCCCTTAACATTCAGATCTTCAATACAGATGGTTTGGTTTTCACGCACCAGCATCGTTGACTGTTTCTGCAGGAAATCATTCCGCTGATTGGTTACTTTCTCATACACTCTTGCCACCCTGATCCGCTGCTTCTCGCGGTTATGGGAATCTTTTTGTTTTCGGGAAAGCCTGCGCTGTTCTCTTATGAGTTTTCGCATTGAGCGTTCCAGATATCTGGGATTTGATACCATATTTCCATTACTGTCGGAGTAGAATGCTTTGATTCCGACATCAATCCCTATCGTTCCGCCAGCATTTGAGCGTGGTTCCGGTTCAAAATCAACATTTAAAACCGCAAAATATTTTCCAGCTGGTGTGTGCTCAATGATCACGTGATTAATCTTTTCCACTTCCATCGACTGCCGTATTTTAACAAATCCAAGTTTCGGAAGTTTGATATATCTTCCCACAATACGAATATTATCTTTTTGATTTACCGTTCTGTATGACTGGAACCGGTTATGTTTACTTTTGAAGGTTGGATAGGAGGCCCGTTTCTGAAAGAAATTCACAAATCCCCTGTCCAGATCCCGCAAAGACTGCTGTAATGCAATGGAATCTGCTGCTTTCAGAAAGGCAAACTCCTCTTGCTTTTTCAGTTCAGTCAGCATGGCGGAAGTCTGGGAATAGCCGATCTTTTCCCCATTTTCATAGCCTTCCTTACGCATGGCAAGTCCCCGGTTGTAGATGAACCGGCAACATCCCAGGGTCTGATGGATGAAGTTTTTCTGTTCTCTGTTCGGGTAGATTCTAAATTTAATTCCTTTTTGCATTATCCCATCTTATCCTTTTGTCTCTGCGATGTTTTCTGGTTTTCGATATACTGTTTTACTGCTTCCAGCGGAGCACCGCCCACCGTCGATACAAAATAGCTGTTTGTCCAGAGAGTCGGCATTTTCGTTTTAAGATAGGGAAATTCCTGTCTTAAAATTCTGGACGTATAGCCTTTAAATGACTTTACAGCTTTGTGGATGCCAAACTGAGGATCTACTTCCAAAAGCATATGAACATGGTCTGGCATGATCTCCATTTCCAGAATGTCTACAGAAAGATTTGCAGCATACTCTGTGAGCAGCTCCTTCAGCCGGACGTCCACACCATTAACTAATACTTTTCGTCTATACTTTGGACACCATACTACATGGTATTTACAGGAATAGACGACATTGTTGTTTGATTCATATGTTATGTTTATATTTATATTATACTATGGGTTTACAATTATTTTGTTAATTACTTGCATAAATTGATGGACGCGTCTTATTTTGTCCATCTTCACGCTTCAGAACCCGAAGCTCCAAGAATGTCCATACAGACAAAAGATCTTATAAGATATACCAACCATACCATACACCAGAAAAAAATCACGCAAAACCCATCCAAAAATTCCACCACAATTCGACACACTCCCAGCCGACAACGAAGCACCTCGACACACTCCCAGCCGACAGCGAAGCACCTCGGCCCACCCCCTTCCCATCAAACCACAAGGAAACTCAGCCTTTCCTCCACGCCGTCCAGCGCAGCGCTGACGGCTCATCCAACTCCCGCCCAACCACCCTAACCCTACCGCCTTGAACCTCACAGCCCGAGCCGGGGATGCTGTCTGGCTCTGCCTCTGCAGGAGGGGAGCTGATTCTTGGACGGCGGGAATCTGCGTTGTTTTTCAAAAGTCCGCTGTCTGAGCGGCAACAGGCCGCGAGTTCGGACTTTTGAAAAACGCTTTTAGCAGATTTCCGGCGTCCTAGAAGTCAGCCCCCGACGAAGCCGCAGACCAGACAGCATCCCCGGCTCGGGCGTACGTTCACCCCCACCACCCTCTTCCCACCAAAATAAAAATCTGCTATAATACAACCACACAACAAAAATCAAAAATAACAAAGCGAACAATCACCAATCAATCGCATTCAAAATCCAAAGAAAGACAAGGTAAAACATAAATGAAATTTCCACCCAACATCAAAATCCCCGGCTCCCTCAAAGGAGTCTTCAAAAAAAGCTCCACCCCGGAGCCCCTCAGAGAAACCCGGCGCAACCCCAAGGACAACATCCCCCTGAACTTCCGCGAACGCAGCAATGCCCGTGTAAGTCTTATGGCATCCGTCATCGTCCTTGCGATCCTGGTCCTCTTCTTCAATCAACTGGACTACCGCCTCATCCGCAAACCAGCCATAGACGCCCAGAAAAAAGCCGCGGCAGTCAAAGCCAAGGCTGATCAGGAAGCAGCCGACACCACTGCCGAAACTACCACTGCCTCCGTCATCGCAGTAGGCGACAACCTCTATCACCAGAGTCTCATCGACGCAGGCGCATCCTCTGACGGAAACTGGAACTACGACAAGATCTACACCCACATCCAGGACGCCATCAAGGACGCAGACATCAAAATGATCGATCAGGAAACCGTCTTCACAACCGACCATGACAGCGTAAGCTCCTACCCATCCTTTGCAACACCCACAGAAGTAGGAGATGCCATTATAAAAGCAGGATTCAACGTAGTAGAATCCGCCAACAACCACATCGATGACTTCGGAGAAGGCTTCCTCACAGACACACTGAACTTCTGGAAAACCAAATATCCGGATGTCACACTTCTGGGGATCCACGACTCCCAGGAAGATGCCGACACCGTCAAGATCCGTGAAGTAAACGGTATCAAGATCGCATTTCTGGATTACACCTACGGCACAAACGTAGGCGGCATTGAAGGAAAAGACTACATGATCGACATGATCCGCAAAGACAAGATCACAGCCATGATCCAGAAAGCAAAACAGCAGGCCGACTGCATCATCTTTGTAGCACACTGGGGTACCGAAGACGAAACCATGCCAAACGAATACGAAAAACAGTGGGCAGCCTACCTTATGGAGCAGGGCGTAAATGTCATCATCGGCGGACATCCACATGTACTTCAGCCATATGGCCGCCTTACTGATGACAAAGGCAATGAAACTGTAGTCTTCTACTCTCTGGGAAATTTCGTATCCACCCAGCAGAAGCTGGAAGAACTTCTCGGCGGAATGGCAAAATTCACCATTCAGAAAACCGTACAGGACGGCAAGACCTCAATTGAGATCCTGACCCCTACAGTGGAACCTCTGGTCATGCATTACAACAGCGATGCCGGTGAATTCGGACCATATATGCTTTCCGATTACACAGAAGAACTTGCATCTCAGAACGGTGTACAGTCATACATTGGTTCCGGTGTATTCACTCTTGACAACCTGAAAAAGAAGTTCAACGAGATCATGTCCATGAATGTCACTCCATCCACAGGAACCAACCTCCTGGATGTGACCATTGACACAGACCTGAACATGATCGATGCATCCGGAAATGTCGTAGAAGATACCGACTCTATCACAGCAGAAAAATATTACGCAGATAAAGGCATTGACATCACTTCCGAAGACTTTAACTCTGCTGATAATAACTCAGGCAGCACAGACGACTCCTCGGATGACGGTTCCTACGACGACAGTTACTAGTCATTCATCCATCCCATATTCCACTTGTACAGGAAGCCAAGCCCCTTCATGCTTGCCGGTGCTGTGACACCTGCCCATGCCGTAGACTCTTCCGCAATCAGGAACGCGCCCGGATTGCGCTCTTCCATAACCGTATTGATCTTGCGGAGCAGTTCGATCGCATCATAGTTTTCATTTCCGCCATCTTTATTCGGCAGCCACTGTCCATCCTGCTTTCCGTAATCCAGATACAACATAGAAGCGACCGCATCCACACGCAATGCATCCACATGGAACTTCTCCACCCAGAACAACGCATTGGCTGTTAAGAAGTTAGAGACCTCATTTCTTCCAAAATCAAAGATATAGGTTCCCCAGTCCGGATGCTCGCCGCGTCTTGGATCCGGATGCTCATAAAGCGGCATGCCATCAAATCTTCCAAGTCCGTGCGCATCTCTCGGGAAATGTGCCGGCACCCAGTCCAAGATCACACCGATGCCGTTTTCATGCATGTGATCTACAAAATACATGAAATCCTCCGGCGAGCCGTAACGGCTGGTCGGTGCATAATAATTCGTTACCTGATAACCCCATGATCCATCAAATGGATACTCTGCAATACCCATCAGCTCGACATGGGTGTATCCCATCTTCTTTACATAATCGCAGAGCATCTTTGCAAGCTCACGGTAGCATCAGCTTCCAGTCCAGAGAATCCGTAGACCACATGAAGAAAGGCTTGCCAACTGCACTCATCTGCTCATCTGTGATCGCGCCATACGGTGCACGACATACCGTTGATGCCTGCCCACAGGCTTTTACCAGTGCATCATCCGTCTTCTGGAACTCCTGCATAACAGAATCCAGATCCATATTCGGCAGCGTCTGTTCCGGATGATCCCAGGTATGGTTACCGATCTCGCAGCCAAGCTTTACCATTCGCTGTATGGTAGATTCACGGCCCTCCACATTCTGTCCCAGCATAAAGAACGTAACATGGATATTGTATTTCTCAACAGTATCAAGAAGTGTCTCTGTATACTCTCCAGGACCATCATCAAAGGTCAGAGCGATCATCGGGCGCTTCTTGGAAGGATCATAAGAGCCATCCTCATTAAAATAATAGTCCTTCACACCTTTCTCCACCCATCCGGTCTGCATGTATCCCTTTTTATCAAAGCTGTATGTTGTTCCGTCAATATCCGCAAAACCATTTACATAATATGTACCATCCGGATTCTGATACCACTTTCCTGTAGAATCCTCATGCCATCCCGGAGTCATAACAGAAAGCCTTTCGCCTGCTGCACTGCCCTTTACCGGCATCACCGTTGCATCCGTACCGGAATCCGCGCTGTCTGTATCCGAAGCAGCCGTATCCGTCGATGCCGTACCGTCCTTCGTACTGCTGCCTGTGGAAGCTCCGGCGGTATTTGCCTGGACATTTACTGTCTCCGCATCCTTATTGCTTCCGCCGCCTGCATGGTTGACGATGGGAAGAATTACCCCTCGAACAACAAAAACCAGCAGAAGAATCGCCGCAACTACACAGGTTATCCGCTTCATCATCCGCCGCCGTCTTAACTGCTGCTGTTTTCTGCGCATCCTCTCACGCAAAACTCTTTTGTCCATTTTTTTACATCCCCATTTATATACTTATATCTTTCTTTGATATTTAACGTCTGTCTTTAATCATACCGCATTTAATGCTTAAATACAATGGGAATTCCCGAAAGAATCTCTTAATTTTCCCCTGTCCTTTTGTAAAAAAAATGGTACCCGAAACACATTCCGGGCACCACACTTTTTTAGCTGCTGATACTGTCAGATCACTCCTGACCCGCTGCATCCGATGTGCTGCTGTCTGCATCCTGATCCGCCTCGCCGTCTTCAGGCACCATATCTGTAGCCTCTGCCGCTTCCAGCTCTTCATCCACGGTACCTTCCGCACTGCTTCCGTCCGAGGAAGGATCATCTCCGTTTACTCCCTGGGTATCACCGGCAGAAACCTTCTCCTCAACCGTTGCATTGTCCAGGATAAAATCTTCCACTCTGAGAAGTCCGATGGATTCATCCACGGCTGCCTGTCCGTATTTATCTACCAGCGCAGCCAGATCCTTCACACTGTATGCTTTGATCAGTTCATCCTGGATACTGAGAGATTTTTTGTCTTCAAGTGTCATATTCTCCGCATCCATGATCCCCTGTACGATCAGGTTCTGCTTTACTTTAAACTCCGCATACTGACCGCTCTGCTCCTCAAAATCATCCATGGAGATTCCCTGAGCTTTTACAAAATCCTCCAGCGTCATATCACCCTGTTTTGCATAATTCTCATACAGACTGCGAAACTCTGTCTTGGCTGTATCCAGATCCTCCTGTGGATATTCCTTCACTTCAGATGCTGAGAGCACTGTGTTCCATGCAGTTTCACGCAATGTGTTCTGTGCACTTGTCTTCGCTTCATCCTCCAGTGTGGTACGGATTTCCTTCTTGTAATCATCCACACTCTTGCAGTCTGTATTCTTGGCTACCCAGGTATCGGTAAGCTCAGGTGCACGCTTAAAGCTCTGCAGAGTGACCTTAAATACCACTTCCTGTCCGGCCAGCTCTTCCGAAGAGTATTCCTTCGGGAAAGTCAGATCGAGATCCTTGGTCTCACCTTTTTTCATTCCGATGATCCCGTCCTCAAATCCGTCGATAAACGTTCCGGAGCCTATGGTCAGCTCATAATTATTTGCAGTACCGCCGTCAAAAGCCACTCCGTCCTTGGTTCCCACATAATTAATGATAACCACATCTCCGTTCTGAACACTGCCTTCCGTTACTTCCTCAGCCTTGTTCTGAAGTTCTTCCTTGATCCTTCCGTCAACCATATCATCGGTTACGGCTTCTACTGTGTTATCAAGAGTCAGTCCCTTATATTCTCCGATGGTCACATATTTGCTCACATCATCCACGGAAACAAGCCTTGTATCTCCGGAGGCTGCCTCTTCGCTGTCTTTATTGGAATCCGTTTCTTCTGACTCTTTGGAATCTGCAGATCCGGAATCTTCTTTATCTGTTGTATCCTGCGCTTCTGCTGCAGGTTTTTTGTCATCTTTCTGGTCTGTTGATGTGCCACATGCAGTGATCGCCAGTGCCGCACACAGTGCAAGAACCATGAGATATGCTTTTTTCTTCATAACCTACTCCCTTCATCAAGTACTGTCGGTTCGATTATAATCTTTTTTTATACAGATTTGTAAAGTGTGTTTGCTGTCTTACATTTCCGGTACCGGTGTCGGTCTGGAAGAATCCCACACCTCCGATACATCAAACAGGTCACTGAGCATATCCGGATTATAATACATTCTGTATCCATCCAGATTCCGTCTTCCCTGACGGAAATATTCACTTGTGATCTGCACAAAATACTGACTGGAATCTACATTGCAGAAATAGCGGTAGCCACGGCTTTTGTAATACTCATACTTCTCATTATCCGAAGTGTATCCTTCCCAGTCGCCGATATCCGCACCAAAGGCAAAAATGATCATATCGGTTTTTCCGAGGATGGGTGCCACATATTTTTCCCATTTTTTATTATCGGTCTTCAACTCCGCTGCTGTGGAGCTTGTAGCATTTCTGTGACCCCAGGTATGGCTTGCAAATTCCCACCCGTCCTTTTTCATGGCCTTCGCCACTTTTTTGGCTGCTTTTACTTCTTTATCATAGTCAAAATCCGGATTGGCCTTGAGAAAAGCCTTCTGGTCATCCTGAAGATTCTTCTTGGTCTTATATGCCCCATCTGTACGGTAGCCCAGAACACCATTATAACCGGTCATTGCCAGAATACCCTTTCTTCCATGATAGGAAAAATCCGGATGTTCTTTGATAAAGGAATCCAGGATCGGCACCACATCGTAATCTCCGGTCACAACTGTACCGTCTGCCTTCTTATACTCGCATTTGATATCTCCGTTGTCGTCGATCACCAGCTTTGTGGCAAATCCGTCTCCGTCCATATAATGATAGTAGCTGACGTCATCCTCTGAAAGAACAAAAGGAATCTTGCCTTCCGGCAGCATGATCTTTCCCCTGCTCATGGTTCCGTCATCATTGATCACAGCCATATCATGAGGACTCACCAGTACGTAACCCTTATCATACATGATCTGGAGCATTTTTTTGAACTCGCTGACTGTGGTCATCATCTGATTATATCCGGCCTCATCGGAATCTCCGTCAAAGGCCAGTGAGGTATTCACGATCAGGGAATGAAAAAATACATGGGTGATATTCTCAAGTGGATATTCCACACAGGCATCTCTTTTTTTCATGTAGGCTGCTGCTGCTTCCTGCATCTTGTCACTGGTGGCAAATTTCCAGTTGTTTTTCAACACGGAGATCGCGCCGGTGTAATCATACTGCTGTGCCAGTTTTTTGGCTTTTTTGAGAAGTGTTTTTTCGTCTGAGGAAGTACTGTCGGAGCTGTTCTCGGCAGCTTCCCTTTTCTGTGTTTCTTTTTCTGCCTTTTTTTCTTCCTTCGGTGTCTCGGTAGCTGCCGGCTGGTCCTCCGGATCCGCTGCTACTTTGGCTTCTTCGAACTGTTCTTCTTCGGCTTCCGCAGCTTCTGCTTCCGCTTCATCAGACTGTGTATCCTCGTCATCCTGTGTCCCGGAGATCATATTGTCCACCTGAACAGTGACCGGATGGTTTCCGCCCACAAGAAGTGACGCCGCAAGCACTGTTGTCAGTACACCTGCAATTTTTTTCTTCATAATAATATATATGCCCCTTTCTAAAAGTCCCCTCGTATCTCCGGATATGACCGTTACATCGGCGGTACCGGTGTCGGTCTTGCCGGATCAAAAACATCTTTTACGTCAAAAAGATCGGATAACAGTTCCGGGTTATAATACATACGGTATCCATCCAGATTTCGTCTTCCCTGACGGAAGTACCGATCCCGGATCTGTACATAATACTGGCTGGAATCCACGTTGCAGTAATAATTATATCCCTGCCCCTTCAAATATTCGAATTTATCCCCGGAATACTCCTGGTCATTGGTAATGTCGGTTCCAAAAGCAAAAATGATAACATCCGTTCCCCCGATCAGCGGATCTACATTTTTCTTGAAACGTTCGGTATCTGCCTGAAGCTTCTCCAGTGTGACCTGTCCCACATTCTGATGTCCCCAGGTATGGCTCGCAAATTCCCAGCCTTCTGCCTTCATGGCATCGGCAACCTTTTTTGCGGCTGCCCGTTCTTTTTCCAGGCTGAAATCCGGATGTGCATCCAGCCACTGTACTTTATTTTCATCCAGATCTGCCGGACGGGTCTCATAGCTTTCGTCGGTCCGGTATCCCAGGATCCCGTTGTATCCGGTAAGTGCCAGGATTCCTTTTGCACCGCGGTATGAAAAATCCGGATGCTTTTCCACAAAACGGTCGATCAGCGGAACCATGTCGTAATCTCCCACGGATACGCTTCCGTCATCTTCCACATATTCATTGCGGATTTTTCCTTTATCATCCACGATCAGCTTCGTGGCATAGCCGTCACCGTCCATGTAATGATAATAGCATACATCATCCTGTGAGAGGACAAACGGCGTTTTCCCAGGCGGAAGAAGGATCTCTCCCTCTGTGATGTTCCCGTTGTCGTCTGCCTTTGCCATGTCCTTGATGCTTACCATCACATAGCCCTTGTCATACATGGTCTGCGTGATCTTGTTAAACTCATCAATGGTTGTCATGACCTGATTATAATCTGCTTCTTTGTAGTCTCCATCAAACGCTTTGGATGGATCCTTGATCAGAATATGATAAAAGACATGTGTCACCTTTTCAAGGGGCCATGCCGTACAGGTTGCTTTTATGTCTTCGTATTTTTTTGCAGCTGCCTGCATCTTCTTATCCGAATCATAGGACGGAGCCTTTTTCAGAAGATCGATAGCTTTGTCATAGTTATACTGACTGGCCAGAAGCTCTGCCTCTGCGAGAGTATCTTTGGAAGTGGTCTCTGTATTTTTAGTACCTGCTTCTAAAGCTTTTTCTCCGGAAACAGTCTGTTCTTTCTGTTTGTCAGAAGAAACCATCTTCTCTTTTGAAGCCTTCTCACTTCTGCCCTTCAGCGCACCGACCCCTACTGATGCCCCGACTGCGACGATCATTGCCGCTGTTATGATGGCCAGACGTTTTCTGCGTTCCTTCAGCTGGCGCTTTCTGCGGCGTTTCAATACCTCTTTCCGCCATTCTTCGTACTCAGGAGTCCCCATTTCCGGTCGGGTTCCCCCGGGCTTTTTCTCTTTCATATAATATTTCCTCCATCTCTGGTTTATCCATTACATATGTTAGCTCAAAGATAGTTATGTCCTGTATTCTCTGCAGCATACACAGATGAACTGCATCGTAATCATTATAACTGGTAACTGCTGAAATTTCCACCGTTCCACCTGTCTTTTTCACTTTTTTAATTGCCTTTTTGACGAAACAATGCTAAAATGTTGTTTGCGTAATGTAACCGATTGCGAAACAAATATATATACAGGGGGATTCTCAAATGAGTACAGTTACCATCGTTCTTCTGGTCATCCTCGTTATTCTGATCGCAGCAGTGATCGCACTCTATTTCTTCGGAAAAAAAGCTCAGAAAAAACAGGACGAACAGCAGGCTCAGATCCAGGCTAACAAGCAGACAGTTTCCATGCTGGTCATCGATAAAAAACGGATGCCGCTGAAAGATTCCGGACTTCCACAGATGGTCATCGACCAGACACCTAAGCTTATGCGTCGGTCCAAGCTTCCGATCGTAAAAGCCAAAGTCGGTCCGAAGATCAACATCCTTATTGCAGATGAAAAAGTTTTTGATCTGATCCCGGTCAAAAAAGAGATCAAAGCTGAAGTCAGCGGCCTTTACATCGTTGGCGTAAAAGGAATCCGTGGTTCTCTCGAAGCACCACAGAAGAAGAAAAAAGGCTTCCTCGCAAGATTCCGTAAATGATCAGAATCCAAAACAGCCGCCATGCTTTCAGGAATTCCCCTGATGCATGGCGGCTGTTCTTATGTAGTGTAATTATATATCTTTTATTTTCTGCAGGATCTATAAAACAAAATCCTTGCAGTCTCTTGGCTGTACCTGGATCGCCAGATAGCAGTCTGCCACATGTTCTTCATTCATATCCAGCGCATAATCTGCTTTGATCTGAAGGTTTTCTTCGCTTTCCGTCAGCTCCAGATTCGTAGCTGAGATTCCCATCTGAAGTGTTCCGTAAGGGGTAGTATAATAGGTCATGTTTTTTTTGCCCTGTTCAAATACCATGTGTACATTGACCAGTCCCTTCTTGCTGACCTCCAGACCCTTTCCGGATACTTTTATGTAATTGATGGTGGGTTCTGCTGTTTCATCCAGCAGTTCCTCATATCTGAGATAATGAGAACCATTGCGGAAATAATACTGTCCCGGAACAATGATCTCTATAGGTTCCTGATCCCCCTGTGCATCCATCATCTGAAGCCCTCTTACATGGATCAAAACTTCTTTCTGCATTCTTTTCTCCTATCATTTATGTACAGATCTGTTTAATATTTTCGATATCGATCTTCTGTGTTTTTTCTACGTTATACGGCAGGATGGAATTGGCAAAATCCTTAAACTTCTCTGCAAGATCACTTACATAAAAGCGATACGGGAATTCCTCCTGTGCTACCTCATTGCTGGCAAGATCCAGTCTGGAGAGCAGCTTTTTAAGCTCCAGCGCCGTCTCATATGCAGGATTCACAAGGCAGACCTCCTCACCCATGATCTTGCGGATGGTAGATCTTAAAAGAGGATAGTGCGTACATCCGAGGATCAGTGTATCGATCTCCTGCTCCTGCAGCTCCTTCAGATATCTTCTCGCAACTTCCTCAGTGACCGGATCATGATACCAGCCCTCTTCTACCAGCGGAACAAACAGCGGGCACGCTTTTCCGATCACGGTGATCTCCGGATCCAGTTCTTTCAGATAAGAGGCATGGATACCGCTTCCTACCGTGCCCACCGTTCCGATAATGCCCACCCGTTTATTTCTGGTTTCCTGGGCAGCAACTTTGGCACCGGCCTCGATTACTCCAAGGATCGGGATATCCAGTTCATCCTTCACCGCATCCAGAGCAAATGCACTGGCTGTATTACAGGCCACCACAATGGCCTTCACCTTCTGTTCCTGCAGAAAATGAATGATCTGGCGGGAATAACGGATCACCGTTTCTCTGGATTTGCTTCCATAGGGAACTCTGGCTGTGTCTCCGAAATATACGATTTTTTCCGATGGGAGATTGCGCATGATCTCCCGGGCTACTGTCAGTCCTCCGATACCGGAATCAAACACACCCACCGGTGCGTTTCTGTCTATATTCATTGATCTTATCTCCTGAAATAATTAATCGAACGTGATTGGTCCGTTGAAATATTGTATCACCAATCCAGGGCTTGCGCAAGCCAGAAGGATATCTTCACCGGCTTATTTTCCCCGTTATCCTCTGCTTTTTCAAAACAGAATTCCGGGTAGATCGTTCCCCACCAGGCATAAAACTGTGGCTGCCGATCACCGGCAGTTCTTCTCTCCCAGGTACTCCCTGCAAGGATCACTGCCGTGAGCAAAAGGAACCCTCCTGCTTTTTTTAATACATGCTTCTTCGTTTTTATATGCTCCATGAGCAAGCCCTCCTGTCAAAAATCTTCTGATGATCTTATCCAGAGATATACTGTACGATTTATCGTACTGATCATCATCTATATTATTAACAGTCCGGCTCCCATCTATTCATTACTGCCGTAATCCACTTCCAGAAGCTCACCTTCCACCCATATCTCCGGAAGCCAGGGCAGCGTTCCATCCTGACAGAACTGATGATATACCTCCCGCAGAGTCACACCCTTCTTCTGCTGCCCGGATGTGCGGTTCTCCTGAATTCCCTGAAGGTATTCCCCTATGGAGCTTTCCCGGGCTCCCTTCCAGTGAAAAACATCTCCCAGCATATCCGTCCGGAACACGTAGACATCCTCTCCGATATGCTCTTCCTGCTTCAGATATCCGATCAGTGCTTCCCGGGCTCCCTCTCCCAGAATCTGTTCATCCAAGATCAGCACTTCAAGATGACCCAGATCCAGAAATTTTTCCTGAGACCGGTTGTAGACTGCCTCGATTTCCTGAAAGTCCCGGCCGGAAAGAGTCAGCACAGAAATCGGATCTTCGTCCGGTTTTTCCTGTCCGGTAGCTGTACTCATATCCGGCATTGCATATTTCAGCACAAAGCCATTCTCTGAAACACCGGCCCCCAGTGCCAGCGGATAAGCTCTTTTTTCCGGTTCTACTGCCGCACAACCTGATCCCGTCAAAATGATGACCAGGACAAGTCCTGCCACAGTTACTTTTTTCTTCCGTCTTCCCCGGTTTTCCGTACTGAGAAAAAGCTGTATCACAATCAGAAACGGCACAAAGATGTACCCCAGATACCAGCCATAATACTCCCGGATCCCCATCCCGTTTCTCTCATACAGGGAAAGCAGCCAGCCTGCTGCCGGGATCCAGTACCGACCGGTCCCGAATCCGGTTTTTTCCGCGATCTGATTTCCGTAATGAAACAAACTTCCCAGAGAAAACAAAAGTCCGAATACCAGAAACCCCATCCATATCACATCAAATCTCGCCAGTACGTTTCCCGGAAGATCTGCCCCCTCCAGAAGAGGCAGTACCGGACAGATCTCGTTTTTAAGGCGTGCACCTCCAAAGACTGCCGGAAGAAGGAGCTGCATTCCAAAAATGATCCCGCAAACTGTAAGAAAAGCCAGGATCACAGGTTTTCTGGCACTTCCCTGTTTTTTTGCATACTCCAGCCCGAAGGGAAGAAGTCCTGCTCCTGAAAAAGCACACAAAAGTGTATACAAATCATGGAGCCATCGCTCTCCTGTAAATCCTGTTTCCGGATCTTTCATCACTTCCATAAAGTACTCTGTTTTTCCCTGCCCTGCACATAAAAGCATCAGAAGAAGGATCCCTGCCAGAAAAATCCTTCCGGACACCTCAGCGATCCGCCCTCTTCTCTGCATTCCGCGATGCGTTCCCAGACTACAGGCTGCAACTGCAAGAAGAGACAGCCATTTTCCGGAAATCCCGCTGATCAGACTTTCCGGGATCACCTCCCCCAGAAGGCCCGAAAGAAATGCCGAACTTGCGATCACATATACCAAAAAGAACAGGCCAATAAATCGTACAGTAAAACTTCCTGTCCTTTTGGAAAGCTCTCCATATGCAGGTGTCAGACGTATCAGCCAGATCACATAAAAAGAGAGCACTACGGCCGCAGCAGCTGTCCCTGCCATGGCACTGATGCCCAACATCGCTCCATTCTTAAACAGGCACAGCAGAAACGGCGCCGGAAACACCAGTATGATCTGCCGAAAAAGCTGTCTGTGGGAAATCCTGTTATTCTCCGCAAATCTCATAACCTTTATCCTTTCCGGCTCCATGGCCTTGTCCGAAGCCTGCGTTTCTGGGCATTTCTGGCATACAGCTGCCGGAATTTCCGCTTCCGGAAGGGCTGTCGCAAAATCCTTCCACCGGTTTCCGTCTCACTGTTCTTCTCTACAAAAGGTACCAGATATGGGACACCGAAGCTTAAAAGTCCTGCCAGATGCGCCATGGTGAGATACAGTCCCAACACGATTCCGAATATACCTAGAAATCCTCCCAGAAACAGAAAAGCGTACTTCAGAAGCCGGAATGCAGAAGCAAATTCCTCATTAGGTATAGCCAGTGATCCCAGTGCTGTCAGTGCCACGATGATCACTACCACCGGGCTGACAAGATTGGCCTCCACCGCAGCCTGTCCGATGATCAGTCCTCCTACGATCCCAATGGCATTTCCAAGAGCTCCCGGGATCCGCACACCAGCCTCCCGTATCAACTCAAAAGACAGTTCCAGGAACACCAGCTCCACTACACTGGAAAATGGAACGCCCTCTCTTGCCTGTGCAAAGGAAAGGATCAGATTCGCCGGAAGGATCTGTGTATGAAACCGGATCACAGCCAGATAAAGTCCGGGGAGCAGCGTTGCCACAGCCATGGCCAGATACCGGAGCACCCGCAGAAAGGATGCCATCTCAAAACGGTTGTACCAGTCTTCACTGCTTTCCATAAAACTGTTGAATGCTCCGGGAACCACCAGTGCCACCGGCGAATTGTCGCAGAGCAGAACTGCTTTTCCATTCAGCAGCTCCTGGGCAGCTCGGTCCGGCCGCTCCGTTGTCTGAAACTGAGGAAAGGGAGAATACCATGCTTCTTCTGTCAGCTGTTCCAGCATCCCGCTGTCCAGGATCCCGTCCACTGCAAAAGATTCCAGGCGCTCTTTCACAGCAGTCAGAAGCTCCTCATGGACCAGATCCTCCACATAAAGAAGCTGTACCACCGTATTGGAGCGTACACCGATGCTACTCTGCTCCACCTTCAGCCTGGTATCCCGGATCCGCTTTCTCACAAGGGCCGCATTGGTTTTTACACTGTCACAGAACCCCTCCTTGGAGCCTCTGAGGACCTTTTCCGTTTTCACCTCTGATACAGCCAACCCCGGATATCCTTTACTGGAAATTTTCATTGCTTTGTCGTATCCATCCAGAAAGAAAACTGCATTTCCCGAAAGAATGGCACCAAATACCTCCTCCATGGAAGACAGCTCCTTCACATCTGCAATTCCAAGACTGTTTCGGCGGATAAATTCCCGGATCTTTTCCTCCGGGATCTCCCAGAAATGATTGATCATTTTTCCGATAGCAGAATCATCCAGCATCATGTTTGAAACCGCAACCTCAATATAGACCATCAGACAGTCCGCCTTATGTCCCTCACCAAGGCGCATGGGCCTGATCAGGATATCATCGCAGTTTTCACACCGTTTCCGGATATACGATTCATTTTCATGAAGAGATATCGATATCTTCCTTGTTTCCATAAAGTCACCATCCTTTACAGCAAGTTCCCCCACTGCTTATTGCTTTTCGCAATTGAAACAGGGGACTTACTTGATTCGGTTAAAAAAAGAGATGCCCCAATGACATCTCTCTTAATATTCCCGCATATCCGGTTCTTATTCTTTTTTCTCGGCCTCTTTGGCCTCATTCTCCGCGCGGATAGTACGGATGATCGCTTTTCGTTGATTCTCCAGATGATGGAAAGAAATATCCTGCGCCTTTTGCACATCTCCTTCACGGATGGCTTTTACCAGTTCTTCATGCTCACTGACCAGAAGATTTCTTGTCTGCTCCTCCTTCAGATACTCTACACGATAGCGATACATCTGCTCACGGAGATTATTCAGGACCTGATTCAGACGCTTATTATCAGAAGCCTGATATATGATCTCGTGGAAAGCCACATCGGTTTCCGCCAGACGGACCAGATTTCCCTCTGCTTTTGTTTTTTCAAATTCCTTGGCTGCCACCCAGAGCCTTCCCAGCTCATCCTCTGTGATCAGCTTGCACGCTTTTTCTATGGCAACATTTTCGAGGGCGATACGCACCTCCAGAACATCGTTCAGATCCTTCTCTGTGATGCTGGCTACCTGTGCACCTCTGCGTGGGATCATCACTACAAGACCTTCCTGCTCCAGCTTGCGCATAGCCTCACGCACCGGTGTTCTGCTCACGCCAAGACGCTCTGCAAGGGCGATCTCCAGAAGTCTTTCGCCCGGCTTCAGCTCTCCCTTCAGGATTGCCTGCCGCAAGGTGTTAAAAACAACATCCCGAAGCGGCAGATATTCATTCATATCCACAGAAAAATCACTTGTCATTTGTAACTCCTCCATCTCTATTGTAAATATCCGTGGCAAATACAGTCTTTGCAAGCCCGCTCTTTCTGAGGCTTCTGGCTGCCGCGGCCATCTTATCCCTGTTATCAAAGATTCCAAACACAGTAGGACCGCTTCCGCTCATCACGGCTTTCAGCGCACCTTTTTCTTCCATAAGGTTCTTGATATTGCCGATCACAGGATACTGTCGGATAATCCCCGGTTCAAATACATTCTCCATTCTGGATGCCATGGCATACAGATCATTATTTCTGATAGCTCCGATGAGTCCATCGATGTCCGGATGTTTTCCGATCCCTTCCAGATTCAGATTCTCATAGGCTGTTTTTGTGGAAACATTGATTCCCGGTTTTCCTATCAGAACATAACATTTCGGAACTTCCGGAAGTCTGGTCAGCTTCTCTCCGATTCCCTCCGCAAGAGCTGTTCCCCGCATGATACAATACGGAACATCTGCTCCGACCTTTACTGCACGTTCCATCAGCTGTTCTTCGGTAAGCCCTAAATGGAACATCCGGTTCACACCCACAAATGCGGCCGCTGCATCGGAGCTGCCTCCTGCCATGCCTGCTGCCACCGGGATAAATTTACGAAGCTTGATGGAAAGTCCCTCTTCAACATCGAACTCCTCCATCAGCATCTGTGCTGCCTTATATACAAGATTTCTCTGGTCTGTAGGAATAAACGGAAGATTGGTCGTCAGTACGATCCCCGGCCGTCTGGTCTTTCTGATATCCAGGATATCATACATACGGATGGTCTGCATGATCATGCGTACCTCATGATAACCGTCCTCTCTCTTTCCCAGAACATCAAGTCCGAGATTGATCTTTGCCATTGCTTTTAAACGCATAAGCCCCTCCATTTGTACTTTGTATACAGTATTTATACATGTATTTTATATGATTTTTACATTCTTTTCAACAGCAAAATATTCCACTTTTTATTTGATCTGACCTTCCACTTTTTTCACAACAAGAAGCGGAGTTCCCGGAGAGGGTTCCTGATTTTCCTTGAGAGCATTGATCGTTCGGATCTCCTGGATAGATGTGTGATATTTCCTTGCGATATCCCACAATTCATCTCCCGGTTTTACCATATAAACCAGGATTCCCGGCATAGCCTGGAGTTTTTTCATATCCAGTGGTTTTTCCTCTACTTTCTCAATGATAAATACCGGTTCTCTGGCAACTGCCAGAAGCTCCAGTCCTACAGTTGCCCGGATCTCGATCTCATTTCCATCTGCCATGGTTGCGGAAAGCTGCTCCAGCTTTGCTTTTAACTGATAACAGCTGTCCTGTCGGATCCCTCTAGCTTCCACCATATGGGAAAACGGTATCATTGCCTCCATGGAATAAAACGGCATATCATCATTTCCAATAATGTACAGGATCTTCAGCATGACCACGCCATCTGCCTGCACACCGTTCTCTACGATCCTGGTCTTATCGATCTTCACTTTTCCCTGACTGTGACACAGCTGGAGGACTTTTCCCTGAGTCTCCTTTACCTGGATCCTGTCACTGATCCTGCATCTGGAAAAATTACGTACCAGAAGCCGTTCCAGTACCTCATTCTTTCCTTCCGGAACACATTCACGGATCGGTGTATACACATCGGTAATAAGATCATATTCCTCTTCCCTGAAAAATTTCATATCCAGCTCCAGCACAACATCCGAAACAAGGATCCGTTCTTCCCCATCGACATCCGGTTTGGCCTCCAGACTCTGATGCATCACCGAAGCTTCGATCAGCGGAATCAGTTCCTCCGTGCAGTCCGGACATTCCACTTCTCCGGAAAAAGGCAGCGAATATTCCAGCCACTGCACCGGGGCTTCTGTATCTTCAGCTCCGTACAGCACAAAAACGGACAGCTCTCCTCTTGCCTTTACCACATTTTCCTCCGGTTTCAGATCCAGCCCCCGTATATCCATAGTATACCAGATCAGGCTGGCGATATCCGGACGATTGGAGGCAATGGTATACTCATCCTTGATCCGGAGTGTATCTTTTTTATGTACGGTAAGTCCCAGAAAACGGACTGTTTTTTTTCTGACGGATACCTCTTCTGCATCCAGCGCCACCGGCAGGCGGATCTGTTCTGTTTCATCCACAGTCACACAAAAAGTTACCAACGCTTTGATATTGAGCTTTCTGGAATGGATCAGGCGGATCGTAAGATCTTCAATTTCCCACTTCAGACACATTTTATCCCCGTTTATGATATTCTTCAGGTTCAAGGTTTCCTCAAATGGAAGTTTTGCAGTAAGACTGCTGACGATCCCTCTTTCTTCCCCCACATAAAGGATATCTACCTGCAGATTTCCCGTAAGAATACCTTTCCCGTCAGTAAGACGGACATCATCCATAATGATCCTGCCCTTATTCTGGATCAGTCTTCCTGCATCCGGTTTTGCATCCGGTACATTAAAATCCTCATCAAAAGTGATCTGACTTTTTGCCCTGCTTTTTTCCTTTAATATCTGCATGCTTTCTTTTTTTAATTCCACAGTCTATTCCCCTTTCTCCGACTCTTTTTTCACCGGACTGCTGCTTTCCCGGAACGTTACCGGCTTTTCCTGTTTCCGGGTTTTTATCACAATGCAGGGATAGGACGGAACTCCTGCCTCCTTAAGATCCTCCGGTCCAAGAAGTTTTGTAACAAAAAATATCCCATTCGAGGATTCTCCAAGCTCCTCTACCTGGATGCTGTATCCGCCACTCATCTGCCGCCCGTACCCTTTGGCCAGGTAAAGATCCTCTCCGGTTTCATAACTCAGCTGAAATTCCTTTTCCTTTTTTTCTTCCATAAGCCTGGAAAGCTCCTCCGGGATATCCCGGCGTTCCACAACGATGTAATCTACCGGTTTTCGTTCTTCTTCCTCCACCCGGACAAATCGACACCCGGAAAGCAGCAGTGCCAGCACGGCAGCTGTCAGCACGATCCGCAGAAATACTGCTTTTTTCATAATATAAGCCACCTGCATGATTCGTTACTGTTCACTCCGTTCTCAGTAACACGCTTTGCGGAAGATCACCAGTAAACAGTAACCATTATTCAGTATTTATTCTATGTGAGCAGGGAAAGATTTATTGCAACTATCGGATTTTCTTCGTATAATATAAAAATACCATCTTACTGCGGAACTCTCCGCAAGTATCTATAACAGAAAGGACAAAAGACATGATTCGATTCATACTTGTCTGTATCGTGGTGATCGCCTATCTGGTGCTGACCATTCCGGTTCTCCTTGTAGAATGGATCATCGGGAAATTTTCTCCCATGACTAAGGATATCAGCTCTCTGCGCATGGTACAGACCATATTCAAATTCATCCTGTGGATCACAGGCGCCAAAGTCACCGTC
>VOFE01001282.1_pt1 | contig 30001 bp, 49 predicted proteins | sample 5384071 | NCBI WGS metagenome assembly VOFE01 (sample SAMN12384724, study PRJNA508395) | human gut metagenome | isolation source: healthy gut D | host: Homo sapiens
GATCGTGGTGGGAGGCGGCACAGCCAGGGGCCTTCAGCGCCATCGCCGCGGCCCGGGAGGGGCTGAAGGTGGCCGTGGTGGAGCAGGGGGGACCTGCCTGGGCGGCCTGGCCGCCAGCTCCGGTCTGACCGAGATGAACGCGGCGGGCTTTCAGGGGGCGCCCCTCTACCGGGGGATCGGAGCGGGAGGTCTTTGACCGCCTGATCTGGGGCGGACATGCGGCCTACCACTTCGCAGTCCCAATGTCTCCTCCAACAAAGAGGTGAAGATCGACCGCCTCCGCTATGACCCGGAGCGGCTCAAGCTTCTGCTGGAGCAGCTGGCCGTGGAGGCGGGGATCACCCTGCTCTATGAGACGGAGCTGACCGCGGCCAGAGAGGGAGAGGAGGAGTGTCAGATCACGGCCCGGGGGCCGTATCAGGAGATCGCCCTCTCCGGAAAATACCTGATCGACGCCACGGAAACGCCTCCCTGGTCCAGGCGCTGGGCGGGGGAGACGGAGGCGGCGGACGAGAGGGAGCGGATGATCGCCACCCTGATGTTCCGCATCTCCAACGTGGACCTGGACCAGCTGGACGCCTTTATCCACAGCCCACGCCTGGGGAGACCATCCGGCAGGGCCGGGGAGAGCGGTGTGCTGAAGGGAGGCATTCTGGCCTTTACCCCCCATCCCCGGCACCCGGGACGTGAGCCTGAATGTCACCCGGGCCAAGTTTGACCACGAGGATCTGGCCGACGCCACCCGGGGGATGGTGGAGCTGAGGTCCCAGATCGAGCCCATCTTCCGCTTCGTCCAGCGGGAGGTGCCCGGCCTGGAGGGGGCCTACCTCTCCGGCATCGCCCCTCTGGCCGGTGTGCGGGACGCCTGGGCATCCAGGGGCCTACCGGCTGACCATCGAGGATCTGGAGCGGATGACCTGCTTTGAGGACCGGGTGGCCTGCGGATGCTATCCCATGGACCTCCACGACCCCGTGACCAACACCGTGGTGTGGAAGATGCCCCAGGGTCTATCATATCCCCTACCGCAGCCTGCTCCCCTGGGGATGAAGCGGACCCTGGCGGCCGGAAAGTGCCTGTCCGCGGACCCGAAGGCCTTTGGGGCGGTCCGGGTCATGCCCATCATGATGAACGTGGGAGAGTCGGCGGGCTATGCGGCGGCGTATTGGCCCTGGGGAAAACAAGACTCTGGACCAGATCTCCTCCGCCAGCCTGCGGAGCTGTCTGGATCAGAAATATGGTGTGTAAGAAAGAGAGGGAGAGATCCAAAAGTGAAAGGCAAGACCTCAAAACTCTCGTGATGCTGCTGATCTCCTTTGCGTTCATCCTGCTGTTCCAGTTCATCCCCCCCGCGGGCCTGAAACCAGACCAGCATGCAGGTCATCGGTATCTTCATCGGCATCATGCTCATGTGGAACTTCATCGGCACCGACTGGCCCAGCCTGCTGTGCATGGCGATCTGGCCATCTTCCAGATCATGTCGCCGGGGATATCTTTAAAAGCGGCTTCGGCAACTCCACCATCGCCTTCCTGCTGGTGTTCTTCATGCTCAGCCACGTGCTGTCCCAGGTGGGCCTCACCCGCCGGCTGGCCATCTGGTTTTTTTACCAACAAGCTGGCCCAGCGCAGCCCTGGATGTTCGTGACCATGTTCCTCTTCGGGGCCATGTTCATGGCCTCCTTCATGTCTCAGACCGCGGCCCTGCTGGTCTTCCCTGCCCATCGCGGAGCAGGTCTTCAAGGAGCTGAAGTATGAGAAGGGGGACCGCTTCCCAGATGCTGGTGCTGGGCCTGGGCATCGCGGTGGGGATCGGCTCCGCCAACACCCCCTGGGCCACGCCATCATCCTGATCCCCATCCAGCTGCTGGAGTCCCAGACCGGCCTGTCCGTGAACATCATGGCATACAGCGCTTTCGGCATTGTCACCGGCCTGCTGATCTTTGCGGCCCTGATCCTGGTGTACCGCCTGCTCTACCGCCCGGACCTGAACAAGCTGCGCCACTATGAGTGCCACCAGGCTGCGCTCTGACCTCCAGCCCATGAGCGTGCAGGAGAAGATCTCCGCGGTCCTGTTCGTGGTGGTCATCGTGATCTGGCTCCTCCAGGGCTTCCTGAAGGACATCGCCCCCACCGTCGGCGGGTATATCTCTGCGCTGGGCAATGCGGTGCCTGTGATGGTGGCCATCGTGATCCTCTGCCTGACCAAGGTGGACGGCAAGCCCATTATGGATTATAAGGACGCGGCCGCCCGCGGCGTGCCCTGGAGCGCCCTGATCTTCAATGCCGCCGTCCTGGTCATCAGCGGCGCCCTGACGCTGGAGAAGGTGGGCATCTCCGACTTCCTTATCAGCAACGTCACCCCGGATTCTCCGGGATGAACCAGACCATCTTCATCCTGGTCATCGCCACCCTGTGCATCATCGCAACCAACTTCTCCTCCAACACCGTGTGCGCCACCGTGTTCTATACCATCTCCGCCCCCATCGCCCTGGCTATGGGCAACATCAATAGTGGTAGCCCTGGCCTCCGTCATCGGAGCCGCGGCCTCCCTACGCTTTCGCCACTCCCCCCAGCACCATGCCCATGGCCGTGGTGGCCGGCACCGGCTGGGTGGACGTGAAGGCGACATGTTCAAGTACGGCGGCCTGATGGCCCTGCTGAGCATCGTGATCCTGGCCTTTGTGGGCTACCCCCATCGCCGCCGCGGTGCTGTAAGCGGCCGCCTGGCACGCAAGATCTCAGAGCGGCGAGGCGTCCGCCCCACGGTGGATGCCGGAATGAAAAGCCCCGTGAGGTCCGCTCAACGGCAGACCCGCGGGGCCTTTCAGATATCGAAAAAGGCTACGCCAGATTTTGAGTCTTGACATAATGATAAAAAGGATCTCACGTGGGGCGGGATCTCTTTCTGGTTGAGGATCACCATCTGAGTGTCCCGCAGCAGGGCATCCTTCAGGGGGATGATGCACAGGTCGTCCGACTCCTCGATGACCGGGAGAGAGCATGGCGATCCCCATGTTCTGGGGAGACCATATGCAGAACAGAGCGGACAGTGGTGCAGTACATGGCGATATGCAGGGGGGGACCTGTGGGCGTCAAAAGGCTTTCTGAACGGCCCTGTGGTAGACGTCCATGGTCCGGTCCGTCATGATAAAGGGCTGGTCAGCCAGGTCCTCATATGTAAGCTGGCTCCGGCCTGCAAAGGGGTGGTCCCGGCTGACCACGATCTGATAGGACTCCCGGAAGCAGGAATGGGAGCGGTATTCTGGATACTGAGAGAAATTGGCCCGCTCAGCTCCTTCCGGGTACATGCTGGAGACAAAGACCACATCCAGCTCCCCTTTATGGAGATCCTGAAGGAGCGGCGTGGTGGTGGATTCCCGGATCTCGATCTCCATGCTGGGGTGGAGCTTGGAAAAATTGGCCACCAGAGGGGCCAGGCGGTTGTGCAGGCCGAAATAGATGCTGCCCACCCGGAGGGAGCGCTTGCCGTTGCTGCGGTGCTGTTCCATGGCGTGGAGCATCCCTTCATAACAGACCATCATCTGTTCGGCGTAAGCGACGAAGTCACGGCCTGCCGGGGTCAGCTCCACGCGGCGGGTGGTGCGCTCAAAGATGGAGATCCCCAGCTCCTCCTCCAGCCGGCGGATGCTTTTGGACAGGGAGGACTGAGAGCGGTTGAGCTGAAAGGATGCCTCCAGAAATGTGCGGTATTTTACCACCGCCAGCACGTGGCGGACCTGGTCCAGCTCAACAGAGCACCCCTCTCAGAATGATCCTTTTCATTATAGCATGACGCCTGCCCCGTTACAATGAGAATGGACCGAATGTTTTGGGGCAGAGTGGAAAATACCAGGAGAAAGAGAGGGAAAATGCACAAAAAGGAATAAAAGATTCTATTTATTCCTCTTGAGAATAAATAGAGAGGGAAGAAGAATTGCTCCTGAGATGGTTTGCTCTATAATTTGACACAGAGAACGAGCCGGCTTGAAAATCAGATCAGGAGGAATGTGAGAAGATCATGAGTACGAAAAAACGATCGCGACTATCATCGGCGTCCTGCTTATGTTTGGATGTCAGTTTCTGCCCCCCGTCTTTGGGCTGACCCTCTGGGGATGCAGGTGGCCGGTATTTTCATCGGCACGATCCTGCTGTGGATGTTCGTTTCGGTCACCTGGCCCAGTATCCTGTGCATCATCGCGCTGATCCTGTCCCCGCTGTACACGTATTCCAGCGGCCTGTCGGGCTCTATGGGGGGCTGGATCACTTCCTTTGTGCTTTTCAGCTCCATGGTGACCTATACCCTGGGCCAGACCGGCTTCCTCAAGCGCTGCGCGGTCTGGTTCGTCACCCGGCCCTGGGCGCAGAAGAACCCCTGGCTGTTTTTGGGGCTGCTGTTTCTGGCTCCCCTGGTCATCGGTTCCTTTATGTCTCCCATCCCGGCCTTTATCGTCTGCCTGCCCATTGCAGAGCAGATCTTCAAGGAATTGAAGTACGAGAAGGGCGACCGTTTCCCTCAGATCGTCGTGCTGGGCATCCTGTTTTTTGCCTCCCTGTCCACTGCTGCCACCCCTGATCGCCCACACGGTCACCACGATGGCACTCTCCCTGTATGAGAACGACGCCGGGGTCCCGGTGAATTTCGTCTCCTATACCATCTTCGGCGTAGCGGCATGCCTGGTCACTTTCGCGGCGTCCATGGTGCTGACCAAATTCGTCTGTCGTCCAGGGACGGAGCGCCTGAGCAGTCTGGACAGCTCTGTGCTGAAGTCTGAGACCACTCCGATGAGCCGTCAGGAGAAATATACGCTGCTCGTTTCGTGCTGGTGGTGGCCATGTGGCTGCTGCCCGGGATCATTGCGCCTGTCCTGCCCGAGGTGGCCTCCGCCATCTCCTCGCTGGGGACGCCCACCCCGGCCATGATCGGAGCGTGCCTGCTGTGCGTCCTCCATGTGGAGGGGAAGCCTCTGATGAACTTCAATGAGGCCGTGGCCAAGGGGTGCCCTGGGGTGCTGTGTTCATGGTGGCGGCCACCAGCGTGCTGGGCAGCGCCCTGACCCATGAAGAAGCGGGCATCACCGCTGTGGTCAGCGGAGCGCTCTCCCCCATCATCGGCAGTATGTCCCCATTATCTTCGTGCTGTTTATCGCCCTGGCCACGGTCATGATCACCAACTTTGCCTCCAACACGGTCACCGTCACTCTGATGTACAGCATCTCGCTGCCGCTGGTGTACGGCGGAGCTATTTCCGGGTCGATCCTGCCGCGTTGACCTGCGTGATCGGCGCCTGTGCCTGCGTGGCCTGCGCGACTCCGCCCTCCACGGCCCACGCCGCCATTGCGGCCGGGTCCGGATGGCTGAATACGGATACGATGCTCAAATATGGGCTCTTGTGGTCCGTCACAGCGGCCGTGATCTTTGCGGTGGTGGGCTACCCGATCGCCGCGGCCATCATGTGACAGAGGGAAAGGAGAGCTGCTTATGGAACGACAGTTTGATGTTATTGTGGTCGGCGGCGGTACCGCCGGTTTTGCAGCCGCTGTGACGGCCGCCAGAGGGGGCGCAAAGACGCTGCTCATCGAGGAAAAGGCGTATTTGGGCGGGACCGCCACCGGAGCGCAGGTGAGCATGTTCATGGGTTTTGCCGATGGTGAGCCGGACAGGCCTCAGCAGGGCATCATCAAGGACGTGATGGACGGCCTCGCCGCTGCGGGCGGGACCTCCGGCATCGAGACGATCTATCTATGCGGACGCAGAGACCTGGATATCCCAGTCATCCCCTATGAGTCCGAGATACTCAAAGATCTGATCTTCGATCTGGTGGACCAGGCGGGCGTGGAGCTGCTCCTTCATACCCGGGTCATCGGCGCGCAGGTAGAGGACGGCGTCATCACCGCACTGACCATCCACAACGAGCAGGGGGTCCAAACTGTGAGCGGCAAAGTGGTCATTGACGCCTCCTTCCATGGGAGCGTGGCGGTCAGTGCCGGCTGCCGCTGGGAGATAGGGGACGAAAAAGGAGTCCTTCAGCCCGGGCCCTTGATGTACAAAATGGCCGGTGTGGACATAGCGCGGTATGAGCAGGTCAGCCAGCCGGAGCGGGAGCGTCTGGCACAGAAGGGGATCGAAGAAGGGTGCCTTTATGTCAATAACCTGTTGGCACGCCCCCTCCCATCCGGAACGATCTACTCCAATATGAGCCGAATTCGGATCGATCCTCTGGATGCGGCTCAGTGGAGCCGGGCGGAGATGGAGGCCCGGCGTCCGGTAAGGAGGATCAGCCGCTTCTTTATTGAAAACGTGCCGGGATTTGAGAAGGCCTACCTCATCTCTACAGGAGATTTCACCGGCCTGCGGACTCCCTGAAGGATCCAGGGGAAATATGTCCTCACGGGTGAGGACGTGGTAGAGGGAAGCTCTTTGCAGACCCTGTAGTCAGAAGCTCCTACCCTGTGGATATCCATGACACCGACGGTGTCTCCAGCACCATCGTCAAGCCCAAGACGGGCGTGTTCTATATCCCTTACCACTGTCTGGTCACCAACGAGATCTCCAACCTCCTGCTGGCGGGGCGGTGTATTTCCACTGATTATGCGGCCCACGCCTGCATCCGTGTCATGATAACCTGTATGCGCCTGGGAGAGGCGGCAGGTCTGGCTGCGGCTGAGAGCGTGCACCTGGGGACAGCGCCCAATGCCCTGGACGGCAGGAGCATCTCAAAGCAGCTGGGCTTTTGAAAAATTGGATCTGGGGCTGCCGCAGGGATACCTGCGGCGGCCCCCGTATTTTTGATATTTGGCAAAGGAGAAAGTTTTGATGAAAACAGTGATGCTGCGCAATGTCGAGGTGGGCTGCGGAAAGCCCAAGGTGATCGTCCCCATCGTGGCCGCTACGGCCCAGGGCATCCTGGAGAAGGCCCGGGAGTTCCGTGCCCACGCCCTGGACGTGGTGGAGTGGCGGGTGGACTTCTATGAGGATGTCTTCCAGCTGCCTAAGGTGCTGAGCACACTGAAGGGGCTGCGGGAGATCCTGGGGGGAGACCCCCATCCTGTTCACCTTCCGCACCAGGAAGGAGGGGGCGAGAAGGAGATCGACATGGAAGCCTATACGGCGCTGAACACCGCGGTGGCCCAGTCGGGAGACGCGGACGCCGTGGATGTGGAGGTCTTCCGGGGACGAGGTGGTCCGCCGGAACATTCAGGCCATCCACGCCGCGGGGAAAGCGGTGGTGGGCTCCAACCACGACTTCGGCGGCACGCCGGACAAGGCTGACCTGCTCTTCCGCCTGCGGAAGATGCAGGAGCTGGGGGCGGACATTCCGAAGATCGCGGTGATGCCCCGGTGCCCGGGAGATGTCATTGCCCCGCTGGACGCCACCCAGGAGATGAGCGGGAAGTACGCCGACCGGCCCATCATCACCATGTCCATGGGGGCCGGGTGGTCAGCCGCCTGTGCGGGGAGTACTTCGGCTCGGCTATGACCTTCGGCGCGGTGGGCCAGGTCTCCGCCCCCGGGCAGATCCCGTGGAGGAGCTGAACGCCGCCATGGATATCCTCCACCGGGCCCTGGCCCCCGGAGCTGAGGGAGGGGGGATAAATGAGCCGTCAAGTCACCGGCCGCACGGGACTGCTTTGCCTGCTGGGCAGCCCGGTGGCCCACAGCATCTCCCCGCGATGCACAACGAGGCCTGCGCTCTGCTGGATCTGGACTATACCTACCTGGCCTTGACGTGGCGCCGGGACCGCCTGGCCGAGGCGGTGGAGGGGCTGAAGGCTCTGGGGGTGCGTGGCTTCAAATGCGTGACCATGCCCCACAAGACTGCGGCGGCGGCCCTGTGCGAGCGTCTCTCTCTCCGGCCGCCCGCATCTGCGGGGCGGTCAACACCGTGGTCAACGAGGGCGGAAGCCTGGTGGGCCACACCACCGATGGGGGAGGGCTATATGAGGAGCGCCCGGGAGGCGGGCTTTCAGCCGGAGGGAAGCGGATGGTCAGCTGGGTGCCGGCGGTGCCGGCACCGCCGTCCTGGTCCAGGCCGCTCTGGACGGAATGGCGGCCATTGATGTGTTCAACCCCAGGGACGCCTTCTGGCCCCGGGCGGAGCGGGTGGCGGCCGAGCTGGGCGGGCCTCCCAGTGCGGTGGTCCTCCACGATCTGGACGACCGGGAGGCGCTGCGGACCTGCCTGGGGCAGGCGGACCTGCTGGTGAACACCACGCCGGTGGGTATGGAGCGGATGCCGGGCTGCCTGATCCCCGACGCCTCCTGGCTCCACGCCGGGCTGACCGTGTCGGACGTGATCTACCAGCCCCGGGAGACACAGCTGCTGAGGATGGCCCGAGAGGCGGGACTGAAGACCTTCAACGGGGATGTATATGCTGCTCCACCAGGGCGGCATCCTTCCGCCTGTGGACCGGGCGGGAGATGCCCATCCAGCAGATCCGGGAGAAGTATTTTCAATAGGGGACTGGCAGGGACCAAAATCAGTGCGGCCAGCGCCGGGAAGGCGCTGACCGCACTGCTGCGCTTACAGGACGGAGCGGGCGGGGCCGCCGGGACCATACAAGTATCATGATCCCCAAAGCCGGAACAGGCCAGAAGGACCATATTTCTTGGGGAGCTTGTCCGAAAACCAGGAAAGCGGCAAGCCGCCCCGCCAGAAGGAGAAGAAACGGCCCGGGAGGTATGTACCACCGCGGAAGGCGGTTTGTAAAAGGGGCGGTTACAGGGTCAGGACAGACTCACAGCAGCGGGAAGTCGCTGTCGATGTTGTGGGCGATGAACCGGGCCTTGAAGCTGCGGGGGTTGCACATGACCTGGGTGGAGCCGCCAGAGATATCAAGATCTTCCGGAAGCACGAACTTGATGCATTTGACCAGCACATCGCGGCAGGTGGGGAAGTTATGGGCCGGGATGGTCATGGCCTTGCTCCGCGCTGATACTCCATTCCATTTTCATCCACCTCAGTGAGAATGGCAGCCAAGGCCACCCGCTTGCCAGGGCATACATTCTTGATGGTCACATCCATCTGGATGATGCGGCCCAGGGACTCCAGATAGACATTGCCCATGTCCACCACCACGGAGTCCGAGCAGCCTTCGATGGTCAGGTCCGCCGGCACGGGGCACTCCTCAGGATTGACCACCACGTCGCACTCCACAGACACGGTGGGCTCAGGAAAGTCCACCACGTTCCCCTCGGTGTCGGAGCAGGTGATAGACTCATTGACCAGCTTGGTGCCGGGATTCTGGCCCACGTGGCGGATGAAGAACTCCAGCGCAGCACTCTCCGGGAGGAGACGCCCAGCTGGGGATGGTCCAGCGCAGGGAGGTGGCATTGAGCATGGTGGCGCTGCCGGCGGAGGGCGTCAGGATGCTGGTGATGACGAAATCAGCGGTCACGGTCTCGTTGATGACGATGTTGGTGGCACCAGTCTTGGAGATATTGGCCGCCAGCTCCGCGAAGAGCTCCTCCAGTTCGGCGGCGTCGGGGTGACCGCTACGTGGCTGGCGTCGGGGTCGGTGGCCCAGTCGTTGAGAGCATTGACATCCACCCCGTCAGAGCCCAGCAGGCCGATGCAGTAGATGACGATGCCCTGGGCGGGCGGCGGCTGCGACGGGGGCCGGGGGCGCACCGGCGGTGGTCTTTCCGTCGGTGAACATGACGATGACCTTGTCATTGCTGGAGCTGGGGTCAAAGAGGGCGATGGCCTTGGAGAAGGCATCGGCATGGTTGGTGCTCCCGCCAGCTGAAAGGGAGTCTACAGCGTTCTTCAAGGTGGATACCGAGGTGATCAGCTGGGTGTTCTGCTGGGCCGTGTCGGCAAAGCTGACAATGCCGATGTGGCTGCCGGGCCGATCTCACCGGAGGACTGGCCGCCGGTGGACTGGGAGATGATGTCGATGAAGGTCTTCGCGCCGGTCTTCATGTTGGTCGCGGGGTCCCGGTCATACTGCCGGAAGGCACGGCAGCCAGCCGTGTCTTTTTCCGCATCGTTGCCAAAGCTGTTAGAATGAGAGCGTCTTGGCCTGATGTTCACCTCCAAGGACCATTGCGTCCGTAGCAGTCTGTCAGCCGGCCTCTCATTCGCAGCGTTCGATTTATGCAGGTTGAGCCGCCACACCGGTGCGCCCGTGTCATCAAATAGATTGGATCGGCAATGGTGGAATGGCTGGCCGCCAAAACAAATCCATGATGAGGAGCGATCAATATGAACAATGTGGCAGGGATCGATGTTTCCAAAGGAAAGAGCATGGTGTCTGTCCTCCGCCCCTTTGGGGAAGTGGTTGCAAAGCCGTTTTCTATTGGTCACACCGGCAGCGAACTCAAGGAGCTGGCAGACTACTTGAAAAGCCTGGACGGTGAGACACGAGTGGTCATGGAGCACACCGGGCGGTACTATGAGCCGGTGGCCCGCTTTCTCCATGAGGAGGGCATCTTTGTCAGCGCGGTCAATCCGAAGCTTATTAAAGACTACGGGAACAACACCCTGCGAAAAGTGAAAACGGACAAGGCAGATGCCAGGAAGATTGCCCGCTATGGGCTTGACAACTGGGCGGAATTGCGCCAACATACTCTTATGGACACAATTCGTACTCAACTGAAAACACTGAACCGGCAACAAGGTCTGTACACCAAGACAAAGACGATGATGAAGAACAACCTCATCGCTCTTCTGGATCAGACCTATCCCGGTGTCAACGACCTGTTTGACAGCCCTGTCCGCGAGGACGGCAGCCAGAAATGGGTGGACTTTGCCACGGCTTTCTGGCATGTGGACTGTGTGCGGGGGTGATGGGCTCCATGTCCCGGTGGATGACCCGCTGCATCAGGGCGTCCCGGACCATGAAATTGGTGGCGCTGGTATCCTCGTCAATGAGAAGCAGGGAGGCGCCGGCCTCCATGCTCTCCACCACATTGGCCGCCTGGGAGGTGCTGCCGCTGGCGTCTTCCGTGGAAAAGGCCGTGGTGTCCTTGCCGTTGGGCAGGTTGCTGATCCACTGGGAAATGTCTGTGCGTCGGATGCTTCGGCCATCCTCAGCCCGGATTTTCATGGCAGTGTCTTCGGTGATGACATACTCCCGCCCATCCCCGGCGATGTGGTTGTACACCCCCAGCTCCAGGGCCTTGAGCAGGGTGGACTTCCCGTGGTAGCCGCCTCCCACAATCAAGGTGATGCCCGTTGGAATGCCCATGCCGGTGATCTGTCCCCGGTGGGGCAGGTCCAGGGTGACCGCCAGTTCCGGCGGAGACTGGAAGGCCACGCCGTCCTTCATGGGACGGGCGGAGACGCCGGAGGCCCGGGGCAGAATGCTTCCGTTGGCCACAAAGGCACACAGGCCCATCTGGGGCAGGGCGTCCCGAATGTACTGCTGATCCTCCGCCAGATCCGCCACGGCCTGCAGCTGTTTGCTGTCTAAGTTCCGATAGAACAGGGTGGCATGGATACACTGGGGAAGAAAGTCAAATAGAATTTTTTCCAGTTCCCGGGCCTGAATGGTCCGCCCCTGGGCGGGGGAACCCCACCTCCAGGCGCAGGCAGAGATCACCGTGCGTGGGGTCCAGACAGCAGGCGGTGCGCTCCAAGACCTCCTGCCCGCAGCGGCTGACCGAGATCTGCCCGCTGTGTCCCGAGCCCTTGGCCCGGAAGGACACGGCTTCCGCCTGCCGGGCGAACCGACGGGTCAGCGCATCCTGAAGCGCGATCCGCTGAACAGGAGTTCGGTAGAGGGACGGAGGAAAAGCCGCAGCGCTTCCCCTCACGTGAATACTGACTTTGGAGGGAGCGGCAAAGGGGTCCCCCTGTACGTGGTCGATGGACAGCACGTAGGCGGGGAACTGATATGCGCCCCTTCCGGTGAAAAAACAGCTGTGATCTGCATAAGAGAGCCACTTCCCATCTGTTATGATCGGATCAGTTTCCTTGCTGGCGGGGGCTCGTGCGAAGTATCTCCCGCACACCCGACCTGCGGGAGGCCTTTACTGGGGGCTCTCCCCGTTTTTCGGAAAGCCGGTCCTTCAGCCGTGGTGGATGCCGCTGTAACTGACCGGCAGCTCCACGGACAGCAGGATCTTGGCGGCAAACCAGAGGAAGGACAGCAGGACCAGGACCGGGATGGCGCAGCAGGTCACCAGCATCACGGCCAGCGCCTCCATAAAGCGGTTGACCATCTCGCCCACTTTGTCCGTGATCCCGAGACCCCGTCTGTCACGGTGGAGATCAGCCCGGAAAAGAAGCCTTTTTCTCCCTCGCCCGCCGTCTCTGATTCGCTCTCCAGCTCCGCGGCGGCATCTCTGGCTGTTTCAATGGTGGCCTCGATGGATGCCTGGTAGGAGTCCTCGATCAGATCAGAGACATAGACGCTGGCTGGGATGACCAAAAGATCAGCAGTCCAAACGCGGTCAGCCTTGCCGCCAGCAGACGGAGGCTTTTCCAGTCAAAGAGGACATACAGCACATACAGCAGGCAGGACACGGGGATCAGGAAGGAAAAGGTCACCGTTCGGTGATGGTCAGCAGATATTTTCCAGGAACACGGCACACAGCACCAGCAGAAAATGGGAGCTCAGATCGGCCAGCTTGTCGGCGATCGGGGTGGCGACGTCACCGGGGATCAGCGTGATCGCCGCAGAAGCGGCGGCGGAGGCGGCGGACAATTCCAGCACGGTGGTCTGCTTCTCCTCCAAGGCTGCCAGGTAGGGCCGTGAAGATCCGGGGACGAGGCAGGGACCGGAAAGGACGAACACGGACAGCAGTGCGATGAGCAGCGGAATGACGACAAACAGCGTCTTTTTTGCAGAACTTCCTTCATAGCTTTCTCTCTTTCCATTTCTTTTTGCATGAAAAATGGCGGGCAGTGCAAGGCGGCGCGCTCAACAGTTACCTCTGTGGCCTGCCGTCTTCACAACAGCCTTTGCAGAGCTCGCGAAGCAGAGGAGAAAACTAGGGGGGGATGCCCTGCGTCCCGCTCATAACAGCGATGCGGATATCCGCTCCAGCCCTGTCCCCAGTCCCTCAAAGCCTGCGCACCGGCTGGAGCAGGTGTTGACGGCGCGGTCCAGCAGGGGCTGGGCCTGGCGTTCCGTGTCCAGGCACAGGTCCAGCGCCAGCACGTCCTCCCACGCCCGGTTGAGGAAGGCCACCTCCCGGCGGCCATGAGTGCGGGTGAGGCAGGCGGGCCCGGCCTTTTCCAGATAGCCCTCCACCCGGGCCGGAGAGGCCGGCGGCGGTGAGGCTGTCGGTCAGGCCTGCGCGGAAGAGGCCGGGGATGTCCTCCCGCTGGAGAGGGGCACATCCCAGCGGACAAAGGCGTAGCGGCTGTGGCAGTGGACGGCCAGCAGGCACCCGCGGCCCCGCAGGCGGATGACATGCAGGTCCCAGCAAGCGCCGGTCCGGCTCTGTGCCCCAGGCCGGCGTTTTTATCCCCAGGAACCGCTGGAGGGGAAAGGTCAGTCCCAGTTCCCATCACGCCGCCTCCTCTCACAGGCGGGTCAGGATGTCCCGAAAAAGCCGCGGGCGCGGTCAGGTCCCCCCTCATCCGGCCGGCCCTTGGCCAGGCCGCCCACCAGCTTGAAGGGGCCGAAGGTGTCGTAGCCCTTGCAGCCGAAGGTCCCCAGCACGGCGCAGCCCGCTCCCCTGGCCAGCTCCTTCAGCTCCCGGGTGCTCTGTCCCATGCCGCCCCCGTAGGTGCAGACGAAGAACACAGGCTTGCCATGGGGCAGATACTGCCGGGCGGCGTGTAAAGACGCTGGTGTGGAACTTCCCAAAGTAGACGCCGGAGGCGAAGCCGACGCAGTCGTAGTCCTCCAGCCGGACGGTCTGGCGGACGGTGGCGTCGATCAGGTCGATCTCCCCCCTCCCGGGCCATGGCCTCCAGCACCTTCCGGGTGTTGCCGTGGTGGCGGGAATAGTAACAGACGGCGGTTCTCATGACATGACGCTCCTTTTAAATGAGGATGCCCTCATGCAGTGGTCCAGTTCGTGCTGGATGATCTGGGCCGTCCAGCCGGTGAAGGTCTTACACCGCTCCTGGAAACGCTCGTTCTGCCAGCGGACCTTGATGGACCGCCACCGCCGGGCCCTCCGGGTGCCGGAGAGGGACAGGCAGCCCTCCTCCGCGTCATACGGCGCGGACTTTTTGACGATCACAGGGTTGAACATGACCATATAGCTGCCCTCGTTGTCAAAGGCAATGATGCGCTTGTTGACGCCGATCATATTGGCCGCCATGCCCACGCAGCCCGCGCTGTGGTGGGTCAGCGTCTCCAGCAGGTCCGCTGCCGCGGGCAGGTCCTCCGGCGTGGCCGGCTCGGCCTTCTGGGCCAGAAAGGTCTCGTCTTTGCAGATGTCACGGATCATAATTTCGATCTCTCCTTTGCGGCAGGCTCACCCCCGGCACAGCGCGCAGCGCCTGTCTGGAGGTCGGTGACTGTCCCCTCACAGTCCGTTTCCCCCTCCCGGGGCCGGACCCGGCTGGGCGCTTGAGCTCGAAGGAGTGCTGATCCTCCCCGGAGAAGCCGGCGGCCTCGTTTTGGAAGAGGGGCAGAGATCTGATCTCGTCGGGCCATGGGTCCAGCTCCAGCCAGCTGAGAACGCGGCGGGGCCATCCTCCAGTCCCCGCGTGATCCTCTCGCCGTTCTCAATGGCTGTGATACGCGCCTCCTCTTTCAGGCTGTCACAGGCATTATAGCACAGAAATGAGAAAAATGCCACGGGAACAAAGGAGCCTTTCTCCGCATCCATGCGGAGAAAGGCTCCCTAAAAACGAGTGAGACAGGCCGAATCAGGCCACGCCGATGGTGATCAGCAGGTTGGAAAAGATACGCTGTTCCCGGTGGAGATGGCCAGCCGGACGCCGGGCTGACAGCAGGCGTCATAGAACTCATAGCGTCCCAGCTTGTTCAGCTCCATGCCGTCCAGCGTGGTCTGGAACTCCCCGAAGATCTCCGGAGTGGTGCCGTCGGCGGGGTCCATGACCTCCGCCTTCTCGATATTCACCGTGCTCTGGATGGCGGCCAGAACGTCGGTAACAGTAGGCAAGCCGGGGGTCAGCCCCAGGTACACGGTCTCTGCCTGGCCGGTCTTGGAGTCCAGGGGGTAGTTGCCGTCTGCGATGAGGACCTTGTCCCCGTGGCCGCACAGGGCCAGGGCGGCCATGATGTCGGGGTGGATGAGCTTTCCTTTCAGCATTTGAATGACCTCACTTTTTCTCCGGAGGGGACGGGGCCCGCCCGGAACGTTTACTTTCGTTCTCCCGCAGCTCGCCCAGCTTTCCGCCGGGGTGGCAGCGGACGTATTTGACGGGGTCCCAGTCCTTCTCCACCTGGAGCGCCACAGAGAGGGCCTGAAGGGTGAGCAGCTCCGCCAGCACGGAGTTGCGGGGGCCCGGTTCAGGGGGCCGCCCTCCGCCTTGACGCCGGCGAAGAGGAAGGCGTCGGTGTGCTTGGCAAGCCAGCTGTTCGGGTTGCCGGAGACGCCGATGACCTTGCAGCCGTTGTTCTGGACAGCCAGCACGGTGGCCTTCAGCTCGGCGGTCTCACCGGAATTGGAGATGGCGATGACCACGTCCCCGGCCGCCAGCTGCCCGCAGGAGCCGTGGACGGCCTCGGTGCCGTGGAGGTAGTAGGCGGGGTTGCCGGTGGAGGAGAACAGGGAGGCGGCGTAGGTGGACACATGGCTGCACTTGCCGATGCCGGTGACGTGGAGACGGCCGCCCTTGGCCTGGGAATCCAGGATCAGCTGGGCGGCGGCCTCGTACTCCTCGGGACTGCGTGCCTTCAAAAGGCATTCAATTCGGTCTCTGCGGCGGCAAAGAAATTGGATACCGCCTGTTTGCTCTCAGGTTTCAGCATAACGACTCTCCTTATGGATAGGATTTTGACTGCCCCCGCGGGACGGGGACAGTCAAGGACAGATCACTGCTTCAAAGCGTCCAGCTCCGCCGGGTCAAAGCCCTGGTAGTCCCGCTCCACAAGGAGCTGCTGGACCTCCTCCACCGTGGGCAGGCTGGGCATGGCGCCCATACGGGACACAGTGATGGCGGCGGTGTGGCTGGCAAAAAGCCAGGGCCTCGCCCTGGGGCAGACCGGCGGTGAGGCCGGTGCAGAAGGCCGCCCAAAGGAGTCTCCTGCCGCCGTGGGGTCTGCCACATGCTCCATCTTCACGCAGTGGGTGTGATGGATGCCGTTTTCCCCGCCGCGATGGAGCCGTTTTCCCCATGGTGATGATGAGGTTCTCCACCCCCCGGGCCTGGAAGGCCTGGGAGACCACGGCCACGTCCTCCATGTTGATGCCGTTGGAGACGTCGATGGAGTGGCCGGCCAGGATGGCGGCCTCGTGCTCGTTGGGGGAGAGGTAGGTGGCGCAGGCGAGCAGCCGGTCGGACATGGGGGCGGCTGGGGCGGGGTTGATCATCACGGGGACCCCGGCGTCGTGGGCCCACTGGGCCACCGCCTCGATGACCTCCATAGGCAGCTCGAACTGCATCATCACCAGGTCAAAGCGGCCGATCTCCTCCCGGAGCCAGGCCACGTCGTCCACCGTGATGGTGAAGTTGGCGCCGGACAGACAGTGATGCGGTTCTGGGCGCCGTGTTCCGTCACCTCCAGGGTGATGTGGCCTACGCCGGAGGACTCCTGGGGGTCCACTGACACATGGGACACGTGCACACCGGCAGCGGCAGCGGTATCCGTCATGATCTTACCGAACGCATCGTCCCCACCTGGCCCACCATGGTCACGTGGGCGCCCAGGCGGGCACACTGGACCGCCTGATTGGCGCCCCTTCCCCGGCGCGGTCTGGAACTTCAGGCCGATGACGGTCTCGCCGGAATTGGGGGCGCGCTTGGTGGAGGCGATCAGATCCATCATAAAGCTGCCCACCACCAGAATATTTGGCTTTTTCAGCATGTCAGAGCTCCTTCTTGACACTTTTTTTGTACAGTTCCACTCTTTTATTCTAATCATTTTGCAGAGAAATCAAGAGCGGATACACATTTTTTACAGGATGCCCAGCTGCTTTCGGACGTAATTCTCCATGGCGATGAGGCTCTCCACCTCGCCTCGGGCATTCTTGTCCAGTTTGGCTGCGTCGGCGCTGCGGGTCACCAGCGACATGGGGACGTCCACCAGGTTTTGATGGTATTTGGCGGAAACAGGGTAGGCCCGCATCTCGATCATGGCGGCGGTGGTCAGGAAGTGGGCTACCAGCTGGGCTTTCTCAGGATCAGAGTCCTTGTGGTCATAGGCCCACTTATAGAGATCCGGGTGGAAGTTGGCCATAACGCCGTTGTAGCCGGCGGAGCCATGGCAGTAGCTATCATACCAGGACTGGGCGTTGGCATTGAAGATCTTCAGGGGAGTGCCCTCCACGGCCTTCAGCCGCTCCCGGATCAACTCATAATCACAGCAGGTGTCCTTCAGAAATACTCATGGCCCTCCGGGGCCTCTTTACGGAGAAAGTCTAGAGAGACCAGGCGCTTCCAGGGCATGGGGCACTCGTAGATACCGAAGTCTACCTCTGGGAACCGGTCAAAGATCTCCTGAGCGTTCTGGAAGAAGACCTCCTCGCCCTCGTTGTTCTGATCCAAGCGGTTGGAGACCAGCACATAGGCGCCGATGCCGGGGATCTTCATCATGTCCTCGATCTGCTTATACTGGTCCGATTTGGAGTCAGCGGTATGTCCGGAGGCCACCACCTGGATGCGGCCGTCCACCGCGTCCACCACCGCCTTGGCGATATCCAGCTTCTCCTGCTCGGTGAGGAAGGCCATCTCGCTGGACTGGCAGACCGCAAAAATGCCGGTGCAGCCCTTCTTAATGTACCCAGTTGCACAGGCCCTCGATGGCCTTGAAGTCCGGTTTGTTGTCCTCGGTAAAAGGGTGATCATGACCGGCCATACGCCGGGCTGAATGGAAAATGCCATAATACAACGACCTTTCTTTTCCAAATGTTGTTCAGGGGGCGGAGATCACTTGGCCGCTTTGCTCTTCTTGCGGAGCTGGCCGATGGCGGGCAGCACCAGGGAGAGAACGGTCAGGATCAGCAGGACCACCGTGATGGGGCGGGTCAGGAATATGCTGTAATCACCCAGAGACATGGACAGGGCGCGGCGGAAGTTGCTCGCACAGGTTGCCCAGCAGCAGGGCCAGCACGAAGGGACCCAGCGGCACCTCACAGCGCTTGCACAGGAAGCCCACAAAGCCGGCTGCGAACATGACATATACGTCGAACATGGAGTTGTTCACCGCGTAAGAGCCCAGGATGCAGAAGCCCACGACGATGACCCAGATGACCTCCTGGGGGACTTTTTCAGGATCAGGGAGGCGAACTTGGTGGACAGAAGGCCCAGGATCAGGATCATGATGTAGCCCACCACCATCAGGCCCATCACGTTGTAAACAAATTCAGGTTTCTCCACGAACATCATGGGGCCTGGCTGCATTCCATACATCATCAGGGAGCCGATGAGCACAGCGGTGACGCCATCGCCGGGGATGCCCAAGGTCATCATAGTGGTCATGGCTCCGCCGATGACGGCGTTGTTGGCACAGGAGGTGACGGCCATGCCGTTGACTGCACCCTTGCCGAACTCCTCCGGATGCTTGGAGAAGTTCTTGGTCTGCTGCCAGCAGATGATGGCGGCGATATCACCGCCAGTGCCGGGCACCGCACCGATGACGGCGGAGATGGCACCGCATACCAGAGTGGGGATCACGCTGGCCTTGGTCTCCTTGGCAGTGGGGAAGGCCTCTGCGGTGTTGCTCACGATCTGGGCGTTCTTCCGGGCCTCCTTGTCGGCGGGGGAGCTCTTACTGATCTGGTAGAGCACCTCGCCCACGCCGAACATGCCCACCATGACTACGACGAACTCAATGCCGCTGAGCATGTTGATGTTGCCAAAGGTGAAGCGCAGGGCACCGGTCATGGGGTCCATGCCAATGGTGGAGACCAACAGGCCCAGAGCGCCGGCCAGCAGGCCCTTTGAACACACTGCCGCCGGAGACACCGATCATCATGGACAGTCCGAACAGAGCCATGGCGAACATCTCGGGGGGGCCGAACTTCAGGGCAAACTCCGCCACGGGGAAGGAAAAGACGATCAGGACCACAGTGCCGATCAGGCCGCCGATGACCGAGTAAATGGTGTTCATATTCAGGGCTTTCTTCACCTTGCCCTGAGTGACCATGTAGTAGCCGTCGAAGGTCTGAGCGATGGAGGCGGGGTGCCGGGCGTGTTGATAAGGATGGCGGAGATGCCGCCGGCCCAAATGGCGGAGTTATAGATGCCCAGCAGCACAGCCATGCCCTGCGCGGGGTTCCAGCCAGAAGGTGAGGGGAGTCAGAATGGCGATGCCCATGGTGGCGGACAGGCCGGGCAGAGTACCGATGACCATACCGGCCACTACGCCCAGGATGCAATAGAAAAAAGACATCCGTGGTAAAGATGGTGATAAAAAGTATTGCTGATCAGTGAAAAATCCATATTGTTTCCTCCTCCCGTCTCAGAAATCCAGCATGACGTTGAGGACCTTGCTGAATACCAGATAGGTGGACACAGAATATGCCACCGCCAGGATCACAGCGGGGACCGGGCTTCATCTTATACAGCAGCCCCAGGCCAAGAGAGAGGATCAGGCTGGCCGCAATGTAGTGGAAGAGGTTCCATACCACCAGGAAGGCCACGAACAAGACCAGAGATCAGAATAGCGATACCGTTCTCCTTGGTGATGGATTTGAGATCAAAATATGTGATTTTGTTTTTGCGCCGATGGCGATGATGATCACGGAGACTGCCATGACCAGGACAGAGATCCCAACGGGGAAAGCTGAGGGACCGGGCGTCCCGTCCACCGCTGTAGAGCTGGGCAGCTGCATGGCCATGACCAGCCACCACAGGCCGATCAGGAACCCTATCAGGCCCAGGACCGTGTCGGAGTTGAAAATAGAATTTACTTTTTTCGGCTCCACGTTTGTTTCACCCTTTCCTTTGAATCAAAAGCGATCGGGCCGGCCGCAGCAGGCCGGGCCCGATGCCCTATCACAAGATTCGTGCGACTGAGATTGGGCAGCGTTTACTGCGCAGTGTCGGTGAAGTACTCGGTGTAGAACTCGTACTGGGACTGCGCAAACTCAGCGAACTCTTCATGGTCCATGATCAGGGGGAGTACTGCCCCTGAGAGGCCAGCTCCTTGAACTCCCTCGGAGTTGACGGCCTTCTCGAAGGCGGCATACAGGACTTCCTTCACATCGTCGGAGTGCCCTTGGCTACGCCAAAGCCGCCCCAGGCGGTGACATCCACATCATACCCCAGCTCCTGGAGAGTGGGGACGTCGGGGTTGAACTCGCTGCGGTCGCTGGAACAGACAGCCAGGATCTTCAGCTTGCCGGAGGCGACACCGGAGGCCACCTCGGACTCAGAGACGGGGAACCATCTGCACATGGCCGCCCATCAGGTTGGTGACGGCGGTAGCGGCGCCGTCAAAGGGCACCAGGTTGATCTCGATGCCGGCGGCCTGGCGAAGGCATCAGCAGCGATATGCCACACAGAACCGGTGCCGGAGGTGCCGACCTGGAGCTCGCCGGGGGTGCTCTTTGCACCAGGCGACCAGGTCCTCGATGCTGTCCCACTCGGAGTCGGCGCTGACAGTGATGGCAGCGGGCTGAATGTTGCAGGCATAGATCATGTCGAAGGCGGAGGGCTCGATGATCTCGGTCAGACCCTGAGCCTTGACCATGGCCAACTCACAGGGCAGGTAGCCCACGGTAGCCGTCGGGGGTGGATTCCTTTACGTAGGTCATGGCCACCACACCGGAGCCGCCGGTCATGTTGGTGGCGGGGAAGGGAACGCCCCAGCTCATCAGACACCATCTGAGCGATAAAGCGGGCGTTGGTGTCAGACAGACCTCCAGGAGAGGCGTGGATGATCATGCTCAGGCTTTTGCCGTCAGGGAAGTTGGTGGTGGTAGTGCTGCTGCTGGCGTCAGAACCGCTGCCGGAAGCGGCGGCGCCGCTGCTGGCAGCCGGGCTGGAAGTGTTGCCTCCGCCGCAGGAGGCCAGAGTCCCCAGGATGAGGGCGGTGCTCAAGCCAGTTGCAGAAGTTTTTTCCAATTTTTCATTGTGGAATCCTCCTTATTTTATTTGTCGCGTTTGGTTTCCTTTTTATTTCTATATGTGCCGGCATCCTCCGGCGAAGAGGCACACATAAAAAACAGAATGATGGGAGGGCTCAGCGGTAGATGCGCTCCCGCATGCGCAGGGCCGCATTTTGCAGGATGCCGGCGCACTCCATCAGCTTCTCGTCCGTCATGGTAATGGCCGGGCCGGAGGTGCTCACCCCGGCCACCAGCTTGCCGGCAGAGTTGTACACAGGAACACCCACACACCGCACGTTGGGGTCCCGCTCGCTGTTGTCGATGGCGTAGCCCCTCCGGCGGGTGCGGCGGAGCTCCTCCACGATGGCGTCCAGGTCGGTGATGGTGTTGGGCTGAAAGCGGGTGCGCTCCGCGGGGATATGGGCGAGCCACTCCTCCTCGGGCATGTGGGCCAGAATGGCTTTGCCAATCCCAGTCCAGTAGAAGGGGAGGTCTCCCCCAGGATGTCCCGGTAGGGGAGGACGCCCATCCGGTTGGCCGGGTGGGCCACATAGAGGTAGAGGACGTTGGTCCCGTAAGGCAGGCCGAAGTAGACGATCTCATTGGTCTTGCCGGCCGTGTCCACCAGGATATCATACACCGCGTTGGGGTAGCCCAGGTTCTGGTTGATGATGAAGGCGTACTCCAGGATCTTCAGACCCAGGGTGTAGCGCCCGTCGGGCAGCCGGTCCAGATACCCCATGGAGGTGAAGGTGGACAGAATGTTGTGGATGTTGGACTTGGTCACCCCGATCCGCTCCGCCAGCTCCGTTACCCCCCAGGACCGGCTCCTGGATGGTGAAGCAGGAGAGGATCTTCAGGGACTTTGCCAGCGACTTCACTTTTGGTTCTGAACATTCATCCATGACGCCCACCTCCGTTCTTTAATAGAGAACACACTTCCTTATTGCAATACTATTATATAAATCTGCTCAAAAAAAAAGGCAAGAGGGCAATTTTTTTCGGCGGAACGCCAGCGAAAAAAGGGAGAAAAAGGAGGGTTTTGCGACTGGCGTTTTCTGATCGAGAACCACCTGGAAGCTTTTTTTGACAGGGAAGATTTTTGCCGCTTGCGGAGGGGGAGGGAGGGAGATTATAATAAGGGTGCAAAGTCCTCTGAGGGCCCGCTGGGCTGGGACCACAACGAAAGGAGAAGACAAGTTATGATCTACGACAGTTTGAAGCATATGGAGGCGTATCAGGGTGTCCATCCCGGTATCTATAAGGGACTGGAGCTCCTAAGGGATACCGATTTCTCCAAGCTGGAGGACGCCCGGGTGGAGGTGGACGGAGAAGATCTGTTCTATTTGTTGCAGAGCTACGAGTCCAAGCCGGCCAACGACACTCCCAGGCCCACAAGAAGTATGTGGACATCCAGTTTCTGATCTCCGGGCGGGAGAAGATGGGGGTCGGTGCCCTGGAGGACATGAAGGAAGAGGTGGAGGCCCACCCGGGCAGGATATCTGGTTCTACCACGGCCCGCTGGACGAGATCACCCTGGGCGGGGACAAGTTTGTGGTCCCTCTTCCCGGGGGATGCCCATGCCCCCAACATCGCGGTGGACGGACCTGAGCCTGTACGCAAGTGCGTGGTGAAGGTCAAGCTGTGACAACAGACAGACTGGCAGGGACAGCCTCTGCCGGAGGGGAGAACGGCCGCCCGGTCCTGGGAGAGGACCAGGCGGCCGTTCTACATATTGGGAGAAAGAATGCGGCGCAGGTCTGGAGCTGTGAGCTCCACACGGTTCCGGACAGCAGCCAGACGGTGGCTTCGGCTTGGTCAGACCGTAGGCCAGGGCCCAGCATACGGCGATGTTCACCGCAAAACGGAGCACCACACCGGCCCCGCGCTCCTCATTGCGGAAGGTGAAGTGCTTGTTGAGAAAGAAGCTGACCACACTGCCCACTACATAGTTGGCGGCGGAGGAGATCCAGTAGCCCAGGTCCCCCCAGGTGTGGAGCCCGGCCAGATTGTACAGGCCGAACATGATCCCATAACCCACAGCGGTGTTGACCACCCCCACCAGCAAAAAGCGGAAGAGGGTGGGGTCCAGAAGCTGCTTGAGTTTATTCTTCATCCCGGCGGCCTCCGCACTCGTCGGCCACGATGTACCGGGGCCGGTCCTTGATCTCCTCATAGATCTTGGCAATGTAGTAGCCGATGATGCCCAGGCAGATCATCAGCACGCTGCCGATGAGGAGAAGCAGGAGGATCACCGTGGTGAAGCCCTCCAGGGCCTGCCCGTTCAGCTTCTGCCACAGGGAGTGGGTGCCCAGCACCAGGGAGGAGAAAAATACCAGCACCCCCAGCAAGGTGACCAGCTGGAGGGGGGCGGTAGAGAAGGAGGCCAGGTTGGTAATGGCATAGCGGGTGAGGCTGCGGATGGACCACTTGGAGGAGCCGGCGGCCCGGGGCTGTACTTCAAATTCCACCTGAGTGGTATCAAAGCCGATCCAGGAGGACAGGGCCCGAAAGAAGGCGTTTTTCTCCCGCATGGCGAGCAGCACATCCACCGCCCGTCGGTCCAGCAGCTTGAAGTCAGAGGCACGGGACATATCGATGCGGGTGGCCCCGCTGAGAAAGCGATAGAAGGTCCGGGCGGCTAGGGTGTGGACGGGATTTTCCCGGCCGCGGCTGACCTTGATGCCCTCCACCACCTGCCAGCCCTCCTGCCAGAGACGGTACATGTCCACGATCTTCTCCGGCGGGTGCTGGAGGTCACAGTCCAGGACCACGCAGCACGCGCCCCGGGCCTGGGCCAATCCGGCGAAGATGGCGGCCTCTTTGCCGAAGTTCCGGGAGAAGCGGATGCCGCGCACCCGGGGATCCTGTTCGGCGGCCTTTTGAATGGCCTGCCAGGTGTGGTCCCGGGAGCCGTCGTTGACAAAGAGCAGCTCATAGGGGATGTCCGCCTCCGCCAGCAGGCCGCCGATGGTCCGGGCGGCCAGGGGGACGGACTCCTCCTCATTATAAGCGGGCAGCACCACGGACAGAAGTCCGGTGCGGGGGGTTACAGCTTCCATGGGATCAGCTCCTGTTTTCGTATGCCAGCTCATAGTCGCTCTTGGGAGTGTACTCCTTCTGGATCTTGACCACGATCCGACCGTCAATGCGCTGTACGCTGCCGTCGGCGGGGTAGAGGGGCATTTTGCGGAAGGCGGCGGACTGGGAGACAGACTTCATGGTCTCCTCGTCGGGCTCCTCCAGGGGGACGTTGAGCCAGTCGTTGAGATAGTAATAGATGTGCTTGTTCAGCGGGGCCACGGTGTCCGTGGGGACGCTGTAATGGTCCACCAGGGCGTAGCTCTCGATGGAGGAATAGATCCGGTCGGTGGGGAAGGAACCGATGATGACGACCTCCTCACCGCCGGTGTAGCCGGGGCAGCTCTCGATGCGGGAGAGCAGGCGGGTGGCATAGCTGAGGGTGGCCCGGTGGGCCTGGGCGGAGGCGGTATAGAGCAGATTGTTGATGTTGGCCCCATAGAGGCACAGGCAGACCAGACAGCCCGCCACCGCCCAGGAGCCGGCCGTGGTCCCGCGGGGGCGGGGGAGAAGGCTCAGACCCAGGTCGGCGGCCAGGACAACCGCCAGATAGATGGAGACATAGGCGTACTTCATAATGGGGGTGGCGTCGGAGAAGGGGGCGATGATCTGGGCAAAGCCCGCCGCCAGAGGGAGAAGGGCTGCCATGACCAGCATACCCACAGGCCGCCAGGGCTGCTTCCACAGGGAGCGGCGGGTGAGGGCGGTAAAGCAGAACAGCGCGCCCAGGGCCAGCGCCAGCAGATCCAGCAGCACCAGCACCGGGGTGGTGAAGGGGCTGGAGGAGCCGGGCAGGAAGAAGAACACCAGGACCTGCTTGTAGGCGGAGAGGATCAGGCGGGGCAGCTGGGCGATGGAATAGCCGCCGCCGGCCTGGCTCATGCCCAGATAGCTGAGCAGCTCCAGCCCCTTGACGGAGAGAAACAGCTGGAGCAGGCCGTAGTACAGGGCGGCCCCGGCGGCCAGCACGCCCATCAGGCGCAGGCCCAGGAGGAGGGTGCCCTTCCAGTTGGCCCGGTGGTCCAGGCACGCCCGGAGCACCGCCAGCACGGACAGGGAGACGGCCACCGCGGCGTAGGCCTGATAGATCCCCATGGACAGGGCCAGAAGGAGGCAGGCCGCAAGGCTGCGGGGCCAGCCGCCCTTCTGCGCCAGCCAGACTGACAGCACCGCCAGCAGGATGGCCAGGCAATAGGCGGAGGCGGTGAACATATAGAGGAAGGTGTATCCCAGACAGGGGAAGGCGGCCATGAGCACGCCAGCCAGGGCGGATAGGGCGCGGCTGTGCAGCCCCAGGGTTAGGACGGCTGCCGCCGCCGCCAGGGAGAGGAACACCATGGACAGAAAGCCGATGAGGGCCGGCATCTGGGTGAAGCTGTTGAGGGAGGAGGCGTAGTGCAGGAACCACCGGCCGGACACGGTCATCTGCTGGGGATCAAACACCCGGCTGAGACCGTCTGAGTTGGGGATCAGGTTGGTAAAGGCGAAGAGATGGATGAGATAGCCTGACAGAAAGCAGGACAGGAACGCGGCCCACGCGGTGGCGGGGATCCGCTGGCGCAGGCGGGCGGCAACGCGGTCAAGGGGCATACAAGGGACCTCTGACGATGCCCGGCTGTCCTTTCTCATGGGCAATTACATCACCCTGACCAACCTCAGCCGCCGGGAGCTCCAGCGGATCTGCGACCTGCACATCTCCCCATCAACATCTCCGTCCACGCCACGGACCCGGCGGTCCGCCGCCTGCTGCTGGGCAACCAGCGCCGGGGGGGGAGTGCCTGGAGATCATGGAGCAGTTTGCCCGGGCGGGGATCGTGATGAACTGCAAGATCGTGGCCTGTCCCGGCCTCAACGATGGCGGCGTGCTCCAGCGGAGTATGGAGGACCTGGCGGCCCTCTACCCCCCAGGTGAAAAGCGTCTCCGTCGTCCCCGTGGGCCTGACCCGGTACCGGAAGGGGCTCTATCCCCTGCGGCCCTACACCGTGGCCGAGGCCCGGGAGGTGGTGGGCCAGGTGGAGGCCTACGGGGCCCGGTGCCTGGAGGAGAAGGGGAGCCGGATTTTCTGGTGCTCCGACGAGTTCTACCTCCAGGGGGAGCTCCCTCTGCCCGAGGATGCATTCTATGAGGCGTACACCCAGCTGGAGAATGGGGTGGGCATGCTCCGGCTGCTGGAGGTGGAGCTGAACGGTGCCGCCCTGGGGGCCCCTCAGAACATCCCGGTGGCGCCCTTCTCCATCGCCACCGGTGTGGCCGCCGCCCCCTTTCTGCGGGAAATCATTGACAGGGCGGCCGCAAAATGTCATACTAAATTAGATTATCAAATTTACCCCATTGTCAACCACTTCTTTGGGGAGACCATCACCGTGGCGGGGCTGCTCACCGGCCAGGACCTGCTGGCCCAGCTCCGGGGGAAGGACCTGGGGACCCGGGTGCTTCTGCCCCCAAAATACCCTGCGCCATGGGGAGACGGTGTTCTTGGATGACATGACCTTGGAGGAGCTGTCCCAGGGGCTGGGGGTGCCGGTGGTGCCGGTGAACCAGGATGGGTTTGACCTGTTTGAGGCGGTGTTTGGGGTGTAGTGCCGGCGCTGGGGTTCTGTGCTGTGGGGGCCCATCGCCGTTGGAACGGTGCCCGCCCGGGCAGGCCCCGTTCCCCGCCGTTCCAACGGCGTGGAGGAAGAACCCCACAACGCCCTCTACCTGTACCCCACAGCCACAACCAAAGCAACTGAATTGATTACGAGGAGGAATCTGCGATGGCAAAACCGCTGGTCGCCATTGTGGGCCGCCCCAATGTGGGCAAGTCCATGCTCTTTAATAAACTGGTGGGCCGACGTCTCTCCATTGTGGAGGACACCCCCGGCGTCACCCGGGACCGTCTGTACGCCGAATGTGAATGGCGGGGACGGACCTTTGACATTGTGGACACCGGCGGCATCGAGCCGGGCACCGATGACCAGATCCTGGCCTTTATGCGGGAGCAGGCGGAGATCGCCATTGCCAACGCCACGGTGATTGTTTTCCTGTGCGACGTGAAGACCGGCCTGACCGCTGCGGACCAGGACGTGGCCAACCTGCTGCTCCGGGCCCGGAAGCCGGTGATCCTGGCGGTGAACAAAATGGACCAGGTGGGCATGACCAACCCGGACATCTATGAGTTCTACAACCTGGGCCTGGGGGACCCCATCGCGGTCTCCGCCGTCCACGGCCACGGCACCGGCGACCTGCTGGACGCCTGCTTTGCCTATTTCCCCCCGGAAGAGGAGGAAGAAGAGGACGCCGACCTCATCAAGGTGGCGGTCATCGGCAAGCCCAACGTGGGGAAATCCTCCCTCATCAACCGCATTTTGGGGGAGGAGCGGGTCATCGTCTCCAACGTGGCGGGCACCACCCGGGACGCGGTGGACAGCTATTTTGAAAATGAGGTGGGCAAGTTCCTCTTCATCGACACCGCCGGCATGCGGAAAAAGGCCAAGGTGAGCGACCAGATTGAGAAGTTCTCGGTCCTCCGGGCGGCCATGGCCATTGAGCGCTCCGACGTCTGTCTGATCCTCATCGACGCCCACGAGGGGGTCACCGAGCAGGACACCAAGGTGGCAGGTCTGGCCCACGAGGCGGGCAAGGCCTGCATCATCGTGGTCAACAAGTGGGACGCCATCGAGAAGGACGGCAAGACCATGGACAGGATGCGCGAGGACGTGATCCGGGACCTGTCCTATATGACCTATGCCCCCATCGTGTTCATCTCCGCCCTGACCGGGCAGCGGGTGGCCCGGCTGTTCGAGCTGATCCAGTACGTCAACGACCAGGCGGCCATGCGCATCACCACCGGGATGCTCAACAATGTCCTGGCCGACGCCACCGCCCGGGTGCAGCCCCCCACGGACAAGGGCCGCCGCCTGAAGATCTACTATATGACCCAGGCCGGGATTCGCCCCCCCCATTTCGTCTGCTTCTGCAACGACGCCCGGCTGTTCCACTTCTCCTATCAGCGGTATCTGGAAAACCAGATCCGCTCCACCTTCGGCCTGGAGGGCACCCCCATCCGGCTGACCATCCGGCAAAAGGGCGACAAGGAGGACTGACACCATGGGGAATTCTGGATTCGCGCGGTGGCCGCGGCGGTCATCGCGTATTTCTGCGGCTGCTTCAACGGAGCGGTCATCGTCTCCAAGTATATCCTGCGGGATGACGTGCGAAACCACGGAAGCGGCAACGCGGGGCTGACCAATTTCTACCGTACCTTCGGCGGCCCATTGACCTTTGTGGTTATTCTCACCGACGTGCTCAAGGCCATTGTGGCCCTGGTGGTGGGCGGCTGGCTGCTGGTGGGCCATCTTCCCGCCGGCCTGCCCAGCCCCCAGGAGGCGTACAGCGACTACTGGGCGGGCCTGTTCTGCCTGCTGGGGCACATGTTCCCCTGTATGTTCCACTTCAAGGGGGGGAAGGGCATTCTTTCCGGCGGGACCATCGCCATTATGATCGACTGGCGGGTGGCCCTGGTGGCCTGGGGGGCTTTCTCATCCTGGTGCTGCTGACCCGTTATGTGTCCCTGGGCTCCAGCTCCACAGGGGTGACGGTGCCCATTTCCACCTGGCTGGTCTATCACGACGGGATCTTGCTGCTGCTGTCTATCATCATCGGCGGTCTCATCCTCTGGAAGCACCGGGGAACATCCAGCGGCTGCTGGCGGGGACCGAGTCCAAGTTCTATTTCCATAAGAAAGTAAAGTGAGGTGCCAGTCATGAAAATTGCTGTGTTGGGCAGCGACGGCTGGGGACGGCCCTGGCCATGCTGCTGGCGGAGAACGGTCATACTGTGACCCTGTGGTCCTACCTGGAGGAGGAGTCCCGGCAGCTCCAGCAGACCAGGGAGAACCCCCTTCTGCCTGGCGTGACCCTGCCGGAGAGCCTGTCCTACACCTGGGACCTGTCCTGTGTGCGGGGCTGCGGCGTGGTGGTCATGGCCACCCCCTCCTTCGGGGTGCGGTCCACGGCGGAGGGCATCCGGGGGATGCTCACCCCGGAGACCATTCTGGTCTCGGTCTCCAAGGGGATTGAGAAGGGGAGCTCCCTGCGCATGACGGAGATCATCCGCCAGGCCACCGGGGACCTCTGCCCCGTGGTGGCCCTCTCCGGTCCCTCCCACGCCGAGGAGGTGGCCCGGCGGGTGCCCACCGCCGTGGTCTCGGCCTGCCCGGACCAGGCGGCGGCGGAGACGGTGCAGGACCTGTTTTTGAACGACCGCTTCCGGGTGTACAGCAGCAGCGACGTGGTGGGGGTGGAGCTGGGCGCCGCCCTGAAAAACGTTATGGCCTTGTGCACCGGCTGTTGCACCGGCATGGGTTATGGGGACAACACCAAGGCCCTGCTCATGACCCGGGGCCTGGCGGAGACCGCCCGGCTGGGGGTGGCCCTGGGGGCCGGCGGGAGACCTTTGCCGGCCTGGCGGGGGTGGGGCGACCTGATCGTCACCTGCACCTCCATGAACTCCCGAAACTACCGGGGAGGCATCCTCATCGGCCAGGGCATGCCCGTGAGCAATAGACTGATAACCGGTGCCGATCCTTTGTTCTTGCCCACGGAGATGCGAAGTCCGGCGGAGGAGCGGAACTCCATGGGTTTGGAGACCACACGCTTCTCCCGGCCCTTGGACTTGGAGGGGCGGCGGAGATAGCCAGTGTCGGTGAGCTCCTGGCGGATCTCCTGAAGGTCCTTTTCCCCCTCCGCCAGGGGGATGGTGTCCAGTACGCTGTTCAGATAGTCAAGCTCCCGGCGGCCCTTCTCCAGCTGCTGGGTGAGCATGACCTCGGCCGTCTTGGCCTTGTTGTACTCC
>VOFE01001551.1_pt1 | contig 30001 bp, 32 predicted proteins | sample 5384071 | NCBI WGS metagenome assembly VOFE01 (sample SAMN12384724, study PRJNA508395) | human gut metagenome | isolation source: healthy gut D | host: Homo sapiens
TAAGTGTTTCTTTAGTCATAATCAGAAGAGTTGAGAGACTTCTAATTTACTAAAACCAACGAATTATTCAATACTTTTCTCCTTTATTATCAGCAGGTTAGCACTTTTTTTCAGCACATTTCTTCATATAACCATTCGTTTTGACAACATTTCAATGACCTCTTTAGTGTTTTCGAACCGACTTTTGCCGGTTCTATTGTTTAACTTTTAATTTTTCGGTAAAATTTACCGAAGTATTGTGATTTATATTCCATCATTTATTGCCCGTTATATATTTGTGGAGAAAAAGGGATTAAGAGTAGAAGGCAATACTTGATATAAATATTGCGCAGCTTCCATCCCGTTTTTCTAATGTTGAGGTCCTGAGAAAACCCTAAGTCTGGAAAAACGGGAATGGAAGCCTGCGCATAACACAGGCATCCACCCACACTTTCTCATCAGACTTGTTTTTGAAATTTCTCAGGTTTCAACATTGATAAGAATATGCAGTAAATGCAATTTTGTATCCACAAAGAGGATGCGTCCCGACGCTCCGGTCTACATCACATCGGCAAAATTAAACATTTTTTCTCTAATAAGATGAAAAAGATAAGGAAATTTTTTATGCGGATAAAAATAGTGAAAAATCCAAAGGCCGTTACAGGGAACTTTGGATTTTCCACAGGAGGGGATGCCCTGCGGCAATGGACTGAAATGATAGAGGTTTAATATTCAGTCTTGTCTGTCGTGTTGCGCCACAGGTCGAAGGCTGCGATGGCTTCTTCGGGCAGCAGTTCTTCCATGGCTTTCTTGCGGTTTTGACGGGGGAGAGCCAGTTCTTCGTAGATAAAGGAATCGTCGAATCCGATGTCGGCTGCGTCGTCCTTATTGTTACCGTAGTATATTTTGTCGAGGTGCGCCCAGTATATGGCACCGAGACACATCGGGCAAGGCTCGCAGGATGTGTATATTTCGCAACCGCTAAGGTCGAAGGTGCCCAGTCGGCGGCAGGCTTCGCGAATGGCGCTGACTTCCGCATGAGCCGTCGGGTCGTTGTGGGCAGTCACCCGGTTTACTCCGGTTGCGACGATTTCATCTCCTTTTACGATGACGGCGCCGAACGGGCCTCCGCCGTTTTACGTTTTCTACTGAAAGCTCAATGGCTTTGCGCATAAATTCTTTGTTTCCCATACGCTTTGTTTTAGTATGTTGTGAGTGAAAAGAGAGGAACGGTATTTACGGGTTCTTCCTCCGCTTTTTGGGAATGAATCCGAAATACGTCCGCCACGTGTTGAAGTCCCGTTTCAGTCCGATTCCGACACCTTGGTGGTCAGCGACGATTTGGTGAAGTAGCGGTCGTTGGTTTTGCTGTATGCTTTCAGGCTTACGTTTCCGCTTGGGGTCAACAGCCACTGCAGGTCGAAGTCGCCGATGAAGTTACCGTTCGGATTGGTGCTGTTGTCCCGGTAACCGAAATTTCCGTTGATGAGCAGGCGGTTGTTGAGCAGCCGTCCGGAGAGCAGTCCTTCTACGTCCATGTCGCTCCATCCCGTTTCGCCCGTGCTGAGGTTCGTCCCGATGTTCCAGTTGCTGTTGTTGCCGAGCAGCGTGGAAAGCATCTGGTTGAGTTGCCCGCTCAGAGTAGAGGACAACAATGACTTCATGGCCACGGAGGATTGGCTTTGTTCCGTGTTGCTGTAATCGTAAGTGTAGAAACGCCCGATACCGAGGAGGTAAATCACCTGCATGTTTTTTCTTCTTCCGTGCTGATGAGGCTGCGCACCATCTGTTTCTCGTCTTCATTGACGTTGGGCAGGTCGAAGTCGAAACTGATTTGAGGAGACTGTGCCTTTCCGCCGAGGTTCATCAGGCAGTTCACGCGTACGTTATTTTGGCTGAAGGTGGAGCGTGCGCTCAGGTCGTTCAGCGATACGGAGGGTACGGTGTAGACGGCTTGCAGGTTGAGGTCGGCTTGGACGGGCGGACCGCCGAATACGATGGTACCGCCGGGATTGAAAATAAAGTCCTTGCGAATGACGTCCTGTAACGAGAGCTTATAGATGCCATGGTCTATGGTGTACGTGCCATACATGGTGAAGTCTCCTTTATTATAATAGTTGGCGCGGATGTTTCCGTGTCCGTTCAAGGCGATGTAGTCACCGGCTTTCGGGTCCATAAGAATTTTCATGGTGGCTTCCGGTGTCAGGTTGAGGCGGAAATTGATACGCATGTCCGATTCCGGCTCCGGAAGAGGGGTGCCGCTTGGGGAGTGGGAATGTCCGTCGATACTGTCCTGATGGGTCTTGTAGGTGATAAACTGGTTGTCTGTCAAAGTCGTAGGAGAGGACAGGTTGTAGACGAACATGGTGTTTTCTTCGGGGCGGGCGTCAATGTTGATGTTCAGGTTGCCCGGCTGTCCGTTGAACCCGATTTTTCCGGTGGCGTATGCCGTTCCGCAGAACACTTCGTCTCCGAAATCCTTGACGTCATACCCCAGAATGTTGTAGGCGTCGATGTCGAAATCGAAACGCATGTGGGAGAGGTTGGAATGTTGGAGCACACCGTTGACTACGGCGTAGTGCTCGTCTTTGCCGGGAGTGCCTTGCCGGTCGTAAACCATGGCATTACGGAAATAAATGTTGTCCGGGCGCAGAATGACGGAGTCGTTGACGAGGCGGTAGTCCACTTCGGTTGCGTTGACTTTCATTCCTCCCTCGCTGACCAGCATGTCGCCTTCCAGATTGATACCTTTGAACGGACCGAATACGCGGGTCCATCCCGACGCTCGTCCGTGCAAACCGGTGAATATGCCGTCTGTGTAGTGGTTCAGAAAAGCCAGGTCTATGTTTTCGGTACGAATCATCAGGTCGAGGCCTCCCTTGGGGGGCGGCACCGATTCGGATGTCTCCGTCCACACTGGTCATGCTGCTGTGGGCCGGGTCTGCCATGCGTGCGTGCAGGAAAATTGCATTTTTCTCCTTCTCCCAACCACCGTGCAAGTTCATTTCGCCCAAATAAGCTTGGTTGAAAGTGAAGTTCCGTACATGGAGGTGGGCATCCACTTCGGGGCTTTTCATCAGGTTGGCTGCGTAGGCCCGTCCGGTGGCTTGTCCGGCAAAATCCACGGTGTGGAAATTAATGATGTTGAAGATGTATTCCAGATTGATGTCTTTCAGATCGACCGTCAAGGAATCGCCCGGGTTGCCCGATACGTTACCGTTGAGAATCAGGTGGCGGTCACCTTGTTCGATGGCGAATCCGTTGATGTTGACCAAGCCCGGCGCGGCATGTACGCTGGAGGCATGTACGTTCCAGACCGAGTCGTTGACGATGATTTGCGAGGGATGAAATTCGATGTCGGTGAGCATCTTCTTTTCTTCGTTTCGGGTAAACCGGGTATCAGCCGAGATGGAACCTTGATAGATTTTTTCGGCGTGGTTGGTCCAATTCAGTCCTGTGTAGACATTGTCATGGGCGGCGCGGGCCAACAGTCTGAAGTCCACGGGGGCTTTGCCGATTTGCTTTTTGAAATCGACGGTACAGGTGAGGGAATCGTTGACACGGCCGGCCAGAATCCGAATGTCGTCTAATTGCTGCCCGTTGTAGTTGAACGACGGGATGGACGCATTGAAGTCCAGTTCCTCGGTACGGCTGTTGAAATAACCGTTGATGTGTCCGGCTTTCGGGATTTGCAAAGGGATGCCGAAAATCTTTTCAATAGGCTCCGTATGGTCGATGTGCATGTACAAGGCTACTTCGTCCGGCGTGTCTTTTTTTAAGTCGAGGTGCTTTGACGAAAGACGGGATATAGGCATGGAGCAGTTTCCGGCTGTGGGCGATTAACGTGCCGAGCCTGAAGTCTCCCTCCATTTCTGCGTGCAGGAAGTCGCTGTGCAGCGAGAGGTTGCGTTTGCCGGGTTCATTGGTGGCTTTAAAACATATCGGTCCGAGGGTATAGTTTTCTTCCGATGTAGACATGCAAAAATCGTTCAGGCTGATAAGTCCTTCCAGGTTTTCAATGTTGTGCCCTTGGAAATCAGCTTGCAGGTTACCTTGGAACACTGTTCCGGCATACTTGGATGTTAGGGCGAGGGCATGTGGTGCGAAATGTCGGACAGAAGCTTCCGCCTTAATGTAAGGCGTGGATGAATGTAAGTTGAACTCTCCTTTCGTAGTAAGAGCGAGGTGAGGGTCATTGATGCTTACATTGCCGGCGAATCCTCCTTTTCGGTAATCCACGTCGACTGTGATGTCGTGGTAATCGTAATGGTTATAAGACAGGCGACCGATGGTTCCTTGAAGCGAAAGGACGGGATAGGCACCGGAGCGCAGGAGTCCCTTGCCCGATAAGTCGAAAGCCGTTTCGCCGAATTGCTCTTCCCGTCCCGTCAGTTTGCCGAGTTGGAATCCGGGAGTATGCACTTCCGCTTCGATTTCGTTTCCTTTGGCGAAAGATCCGAACAAAGCCAGAGAACCTAAATCGGTATGTAAATTAAGATGGCTTTTGAGATACTGGGAACGATAGGACAGGGCACCTGTGACTTCTAATGTACCGATAGCCTGTAAATAAGGTGAAATGGGAATCTTGTCGTTTGAAGTCCATTCAGACAGTTGCTTGAGGCCGGCCGGGGTGATTCGCAGGTTCCGGATGTCGGCTTTTATCGTTCGTTGGGCCGGATTTTCGAGGTGACGGATAGTCAATGGGGCTTCGAGCACCATGCTCCGGTCGGGTGTGTAAAGTGCGAACTGGTCTATCAGGATTTGTTTGAGGTTTCCGCTGAACTGCGCTTCGGCAGCTAACGTCGGTAGCTCTTCAAGTACATGGTTTTGAACTGATTTGGGGTAAAAGGGATGAAGTCGGCGAAAGAGAATGTTCCCTGCTCGATGCTGCCTTGAAACGTGAAATCCTGATACCGCCCTTTTCCGTTCCCTTCTTTTTATATGGCGGTAGCTCATAGTGACCGGATGGAGGGCTAACCGGGAATGGGGCAGCTCAATGGTAAAATGGTCGAGCTGTGCTTTTTCCCGGTTGGCCGTAATCTTGAAAGACAGTTGTTTAAGCTGTAGGCCGGAGTGTTCTTCAAAGGAGAACTTCTTGACGTTCAGGTTCAAGGAATCCGCCGTATAGCTTTTCAGTGAAAGCGTGGCACTGATTTTGTCCAACACGATGTGGTCCGGATTAAAACGGCCGGGAGTAGAAGACTTGTCATAACGGTGCCACGACAGTTTACCCCGCCGGACAAGTACGGAATTGATGCGAAGGTTCGGGTTGGAAGGCAGACTGTCTTTTTTCGCGAAAGTGTCTATGAGAAACTGGAAGTTCGGCTTTTTCTCTCTCTCTGCCTTGGTAGAGATGGATGTCGAATCCGTAGAGTTGGACATTTGAAATGGATATTTTGCCGTGTAGCAATGAGGTCAATTCTATTTTGGCCGACAGGCGGGCTGCTTTCAGCAAATCCTTTTTTCTTCTGGTCTTTAATGCGTACGTCGTCGAGAATGATACGGTTGAAATATCCCAAGTCCACCCGGCCGATAGAAAGCTCTGTATGTAAAATATCTTTCAATGCTTCCGAGATGAGGAACGTGACACCTCTTTGCACTGCCGGAACGTGGAGTAGCGCAACCGACAACAGGTAGAAGCCCACGACTATACCTGCGAGTACTCTGAATATTTTCCTTAATCTTTTAATATGACCCTTATTTATGCGACAAAATTACTATTTTCTTTTTAGAATTCTTCACTTTGTCATATTTTTTAATGTAATTTTGCGACGTTTTAATTAAAACCAGTTTATTTAATCCTATAATAATGGCAAATGTAATTAAATTACGTAAGGGCCTTGACGTGAATCTCAAGGGTAAAGCTGCCAAGGAGGAGTTTCAGGTGAAGAAACCGGCTGTCTATGCATTGATGCCGGACGACTTTACGGGAATGAAGCCCAAGGTAGTAGTCAAAGAGAACGACGTGGTGAAGGTCGGGGATAGCTTGTTTGTGGACAAGAACCATCCTGAAATCAAGTTTGTCTCTCCGTGAGCGGACGGGTAACCATGGTGGAGCGTGGCGACCGTCGTAAAGTGTTGAGCGTGCGTGTGGAAGCCGATGCAGAGCAGCAGTATGTGGATTTTGGCAAGAAGAATGTGGGTCAGATGACTGCGCAGGAGGTGAAAGACCTTCTTCTGGAATCGGGCTTGTTCGGTTTCTTCAGGCAACGTCCCTACGACGTGACGGCAAATCCGTCCGACACTCCGAAAGCTATCTTTGTTTCCGCTTTCAACTCCATGCCGCTTGCAGCCGATTTCGAATATGTGTTGCGGGGACGTGAGGCTGATTTCCAGGCCGGACTCGATGCCTTGGCCAAAATGGCGAAAACTTACTTGGGCGTAAGCTCGAAGCAGACGGCTACGGCGTTGACTGCAGCCAAGAACGTGGAAATAAACTTTTTCGACGGACCGGCGCCGGCCGGAAACGTAGGCGTGCAAATCAACCACATTTCTCCTATAAACAAGGGTGAAGTCGTTTGGACACTCGGTGCGGAAGAGGTGATTTTCATCGGTCACTTGCTGAATACAGGACGTTTGGACTTTACCCGCGTAATTGCATTTGCCGGTTCGGAAGTGAAGAAGCCGGCCTATTGCAAAATGACGATAGGACAGCAACTGAGCACCTTAATCGAAGGTAACGTGACGACGGGCAAGAGCCTGCGTGTGATAAACGGCAATGTGATGACCGGCGTGAAGACCTCGGTCGACGGCTTCTTGGGTGCCCATGTGACGGAAGTGAACGTGATTCCCGAAGGAGACGACGTGCACGAGATTTTCGGTTGGATCATGCCGCGTTTCAACGATTACTCTTCCAGCCGTGCTTACATGAGTTGGTTGATGGGCAAGAAAGGAGTATGCACTCGACGCTCGTGTGAAAGGCGGCGAACGCCACATGATCATGTCGGGCGAATACGACCGTGTATTCCCGATGGACATCTTCCCCGAACAGTTGGTAAAAGCCATTATCACCGGCGACATAGACCGCATGGAAGCTTTGGGCATCTATGAGGTGGCTCCGGAGGACTTTGCCTTGTGTGAGTTCGTAGACTCTTCCAAACTGGAGGTGCAGCGCATCGTCCGTGAAGGCTTGGATATGCTTCGCAAGGAGATGGCTTAATTAATTTCATCACAGGTTTAAATGATTTAAATAATGAACGCGTTAAGAAAATATCTTGATAAGATAAAGCCGAACTTTGAAGAGGGCGGCAAGCTTCACGCATTTCGTTCTGTGTTTGACGGTTTCGAGACTTTCCTGTTCGTGCCGAATACCACGTCGAAGTCGGGAGTGAACGTACATGATGCGATAGACAGCAAGCGTATCATGATTTTTGTGGTTATAGCGTTGTTACCGGCTTTGTTGTTCGGTATGTACAACATCGGGTATCAGAATTATGCGGCCGCCGGAGTGGACGGGACATTCTGGGAAATGTTCGGTTTCGGTTTGTTGGCCGTGTTGCCTAAGATTATCGTGTCCTACGTGGTGGGTTTGGGCATCGAGTTCATCGTGGCCCAATGGAAGCACGAGGAGATTCAGGAAGGTTATCTGGTAACGGGTATCCTGGTCCCGATGATCGTGCCGGTCGATTGTCCGTTGTGGATTATCGCGATAGCTTGTGCTTTTGCCGTAATTTTCGCCAAGGAAATTTTCGGAGGTACGGGTATGAACATTTTCAATGTCGCTTTGATTACCCGTGCGTTCCTGTTCTTTGCCTATCCTACGGCAATGAGCGGCGATGCTTGCTGGGTGGCTAAGGAAAGCATTTGCGGTTTGGGAAATGATTTGCCTGATACGTTTACGATGGCCACTCCTTTAGGAGAAGCGGCTACCGGTACGGTACCGGCTTTCTCTTGCGACCAGGTTATCGGTTTGATTCCCGGTTCTATCGGTGAGACCAGCGTGATAGCCATAGCTATCGGTGCAGTGATTCTTTTGTGGACGGGTATTGCCAGTTGGAAGACGATGTTCAGCGTGTTTGTCGGAGGTGCACTCATGGCTTGGATTTTCAATGCCAGCGGGATGGAAGGTAACGCCGGTGCTACCATGCCTTGGTATCAGCATCTGGTATTGGGCGGCTTCTGTTTCGGCGCCGTGTTCATGGCTACCGACCCCGTGACTTCGGCACGCACTGAGACCGGTAAATACATTTACGGTTTCCTCATCGGTGCCATGGCTGTTATTATTCGTGTGTTGAATCCGGGTTATCCCGAAGGTATGATGCTTGCCATCTTGTTGATGAACTTGTTTGCTCCGCTGATCGACTATTATGTCATCCAGAGTAATATCGACAAGCGGGCTAAACGTGCAATTAAAAAATAATAAAGGAACTATGGCAACAAAGAAATTCAAATGTAAAGTGTGCGGTTACGTCCATGAGGGTGACGCTGCGCCTGAAAATGCCCGGTGTGTCAGGCTCCCGCTTCTGAGTTCGAAGAAATCGTGGAGGCCGGAGAAACGGATAAACCAGCGAAGAAAGGGCTGAACACCGACGGTAATACTTATACCATTATATACTCATGTGTTGTGGTCGTTATCGTGGCTTTCTTGTTGGCTTTCGTTTCCAAGGCTTTGGAACCGCAGTCAATGGCTAACGTACGTATCGACAAGAAAAGTCAGATTCTGGCCGCTTTGAATCTTCGTGATGTGGAGAAAGCCGAAGTGGAAAAACATACGATGAAGTCGTAGTGGCCGATGAAATCATCGACAAGGACGGCAACGTGGTGAAAGACGGTACCTCCAAAGATGCAGACGGTTTTGCCGTAGAAGACAAAAACATCTCGGACAGCAACCTCCCGTTGTATGTATGTAAGGTGAACGGAGAAACCAAATATGTCATTCCCGTGACGGGTAAAGGTTTGTGGGATGCGATTTGGGGATATGTGGCTTTAAATGCCGACAAGAACACCATTTACGGCGTATATTTTACCCATAAGGGCGAAACGGCCGGTTTGGGTGCCATTATTACGGAATACGATAAGTTCCAGAAGCAGTTCGAGGGCAAGAAGCTGATGAATGACGACAAGTCCGCCGTAGCTATCAGCGTGGTGAAGAAAGGTAAAGTCGTGAACGGACTTTCTGATGACAGCCGTTGCGATGCCATCACCGGTGCTACCTTGACTTCGGACGGTGTGAACAACATGCTTCATGACTGTATTTCACGTTATATGACTTTTTTAAATACTAATGAATAAAGGAGGTAAGATATGAGTAAGTTATTTTCTAAAGAGAATGGAGAAGTATTCTCGTCTCCCCTTAACCTCAACAACCCGATTGCGGTTCAGGTGCTCGGTATCTGTTCCGCCTTGGCTGTCACTTCGCAAATGGAGCCGGCCATTGTCATGGGGCTTTCGGTAACAGTGATTACGGCTTTTTCCAATCTGATTATATCTTTGATACGTAAGACGATTCCCAACCGTATCCGCATTATCGTTCAGTTGGTCGTCGTGGCTGCATTGGTAACCATCGTAAGTATGGTGCTGAAGGCTTTTGCTTATGATGTGAGCGTACAGTTGTCCGTGTATGTCGGTCTGATTATCACCAACTGTATCCTGATGGGTCGTTGGAGGCGTTTGCCATGATGAACGGTCCGTGGGAAAGTTTCCTCGACGGTATCGGTAACGGTTTGGGCTATGCATACGTGTTGGTTTTGGTCGGTGCCGTCCGTGAGTTCTTCGGAAACGGTTCCCTGATGGGCTTTCAGATTATTCCACAGAGCTTCTACGACATGGGCTATATGAACAATGGTATGATGACCATGCCGGCCATGGCATTGATTCTTTTGGGATGTTTCATTTGGGCTCACCGGGCTTACAATGAAAGGAAAGAGAAAAGTAATCGGAATCATAACCAGAAACAGAAAGAAAAAAGAATATGGAACATATGTTAAGTTTGTTTGTCCGTTCTATTTTTGTGGACAACATGATTTTCGCTTTCTTCTTGGGTATGTGTTCTTACTTGGCCGTATCTAAGAATGTAAAGACTGCATTGGGGTTGGGCGTTGCCGTGACCTTCGTGCTTTGTGTGACGGTGCCGGTGGACTATCTGTTGCAGACCAAAGTATTGGCTGAAGACGGCGTCCTCGGCATGGATTTGACTTATTTGGCGTTTATCCTTTTCATAGCCGTGATTGCCGGTATCGTGCAGTTGGTAGAGATGGTGGTGGAACGTTTTTCTCCTTCGCTTTATGCCGCGTTGGGTATATTCCTCCCTTTGATTGCCGTGAACTGCGCCATCATGGGTGCCTCACTGTTCATGCAGCAGAGAATCTCCATGGATCCGGCCACGAGCACGCAGGCTATCTCTAGCGTATGGGATTCTTTGGCATACGCTTTGGGTTCAGGTATCGGTTGGCTGTTGGCCATTGTGTCCTTGGCCGCCATCCGCGAGAAGATGGCTTATACTGACGTGCCCAAGCCCTTGCAGGGATTGGGTATCACCTTCATCACGGTGGGGCTGATGGCCATGGCCTTTATGTGTTTCTCAGGTTTAAGTATTTAAAAGGAAAGGAATAGAACAATGGATATGAATTTTATTTTAGCGAGCATTGGCGTATTCCTCGTCACAATTCTCCTCTTGGTGGTTATTTTGTTGGTAGCCAAGAAGTATTTGTCTCCGAGCGGAAACGTGAATATTACCATCAACGGGGATAAGACGATTTCGTGGCACAAGGCGGAAGTGTGCTTTCCACTTTGGCTTCCGAAGGGATTTACCTGTCTTCTGCCTGCGGTGGTAAAGGTTCTTGCGGACAGTGCAAATGTCAGGTGGTAGAAGGAGGCGGTGAGATTCTGGACTCTGAAAAGGGACAGTTTACCCGCAAGCAAATCAAAGACCATTGGCGTTTGGGTTGCCAGTGCAAGGTGAAAGGCGATTTGAAGATTAAGGTGCCCGAGTCTGTCATGGGTGTGAAGGAGTACGAATGTACGGTGATCAGCAACAAGAATGTGGCTACGTTCATCAAGGAGTTCAAGGTGCAGCTTCCGGCTGGGGCACACATGGACTTTATCCCCGGTTCATACGCCCAGATCAAGATACCTGCATTTACGATGGATTACGACAAGGATATCGACAAGAGCCTTATCGGCGACGAATACTTGCCGGCATGGCAGAAGTTCGGTCTCTTCCCGTTGAAGTGTGTCAATCCGGAACCGACTGTGCGTGCCTACTCTATGGCCAACTACCCGGCTGAGGGCGACGTGTTCATGTTGACCGTACGTATTGCTACGCCTCCTTTCAAGGCCGACCGTAGCGGTTTCATGGATGTGAACCCGGGTATTGCTTCTTCTTACATCTTCACGCTGAAACCGGGTGACAAGGTAATGATGAGTGGTCCTTACGGCGACTTCCATCCGCATTTCGACAGCAAGAAAGAAATGATTTGGGTCGGCGGTGGTGCCGGTATGGCTCCGTTGCGTGCACAGATCATGCACATGACGAAGACGTTGCATACGACGGATCGCGAGATGCACTATTTCTATGGTGCGCGCGCGTTGAACGAAGTGTTCTATCTGGAGGACTTCTTAGGCTTGGAAAAGGATTTCCCGAATTTCCATTTCCATTTGGCTTTGGATCGTCCGGATCCTGCCGCAGACGCAGCAGGCGTGAAGTACACTCCGGGTTTTGTGCATAACGTGATGTATGAGACCTACCTGAAGAATCACGATGCGCCCGAGGACATCGAATATTACATGTGCGGTCCCGGCCCGATGTCGAAGGCTGTGGTCGGCATGCTCGACGGTCTGGGTGTAGATCCTGAATCTATCATGTACGATAACTTCGGCGGATAGTAGAGTAAAAGAATACATTCTTTTCATAGTAATTTGCGGCAGATTCCATGGATACATGATGGATTTGCCGCAAATTTTTATATCCAATCGGAAGGGAGGCCATACTGGTTTCTATGTTGATGTTTTGTTTGCGAAATCCGATATTTCGCTTTCAAAATGACAGAAAAATAGGAGCCGATTGAACAAGCCAATCTTCTTTTTCCCTCTATCCGTGCAGTTCAAACGAAGGTTTTGAATACATTTTTTTGCAAATCAGGCTTGATTTTTATCTTTGTTCAGCAAAAAGGGGCATCAATCTCAGTCGAATGAAAAATCGTTCGGCTGAAAAAACACTTTTTTTGTCCGTATCTCGTATAACCCACTTCCTCACGTTGTCCGAAAAAAGACTTGAAAATGTGTAGACGAGATGCCGATACGGGCTCTTTTTTCTCTATTTCGCCTCCTTGGGTTTACGGGATTCGACTGTCAAATCGTTGTGTAAATCCGGGATTGGCTTGCTCCGCGTTGAAGCGTAGGCGCAAGCCATGGCTTTTCATTTGGCTTTTTGAAAGTACAGGCCCTGAATGGGTGACAAACCGTTTTCTCCCCACGTGGCGAGAATCGTATATTTCCAAAAGATTTCGCTTCGGGGTACAAATGGCGGAATCTTGCCGGGTGCGGATTGTCATTTTGACAGTATCGCAAAGCGGTGCGGCTCCAGGTGCGCACGGCATCGGACGGAGGGAAAAGCCGAAGCGGCCCTTCTTAGAATTGGAAATAGATGAACGGTTGCATTTCCGCCGTGACGAACTGGTAAGCGATGAAAACGGTCAGTACGACAACTGCGGCCATCAATGGCAACGGCATGCGCGCAAACCAAATGCGATAACGGCGTTTCCAGTTGTCCGGCAACCAATGTATGACCATGCCTAAGGCGAAGAGGGCAAACACCTTGTCGTAGGCCAGAATAATATCGCCCACGTTGGCGTTCCATGCCGTCCCCATTTGGTTCACCATTTCCGTGGCGATGCGCCATGCCGTTTCGTTGGCAATGGCCGGATCGAGATTGGAACCCGAACGGAAGAACAGGCGCGTGAAGGTGATGAATACGAAGGTGACACCCACGGCCCATGCGTGCCCCAACCCTGAAAAGCGCCAACGCAAGCCGCTCAGCGCATACAGCCATTTGATAATCGCACTGGCCGTGATGAACAGCATGAAGACGAGCAGCAGGTTCCATATAGGCGCGGGGGCAAAGACATATAACGCTCCCGTTACGGACAAGATGAGCAGCGACCAGAGCGTGCGGACCACCGGCCGGAAGTCTCTCCAGAACTTGTAGACAATCATGCCCACGCCGTTCAATCCGCCCCATATCATGAAATTGCAGCTTGCCCCGTGCCACAGGCCGCCGAGCAGCATGGTAATCATCGAGTTCAGGTTGGCCCATATCTTTTTGCGGCGGTCCGGACAGCGCAGTCCCACCGTGACGACAATGGCACCGAGCACGAGTACGCCTCCGGCCACGTAAAGGTTGCCCGAGAGGATAAGGGCCACGAACGTAATGGTCAGTATCCAGAAATACGTGCCGAAGGTGGCGTTGCGGTTTCCGCCCAAGGGGATGTACAGGTAATTCTGCAACCAGCGCGACAACGAGATGTGCCAGCGTTTCCAGAAGTTGCTGCAATTCGGGGCTTTGTACGGTGAGTTGAAATTACGCGGCAGATACAATCCCATGAGCAGCGAGAGACCGATGGCAATGTCCGTATAGCCGAAAAATCGGCATATACTTGCAGGCTGTAGGCAAAGAGGGCCATGAGGTTCTCAAAAACCGGAGAAAAGCATGGGGTTGTCGAACACACGGTCGATGAAGTTCACCGCGAGATAGTCGCTCAGGATGATTTTCTTGAGCAGGCCGTTGAGTATCCAGAACACGGCCATGCCGAATTGCAGGCGGCTCAGGCAGTACTTGCGGTAGAGTTGCGGGATGAAGTCGCTGGCTTTCACGATAGGTCCGGCCACCAGTTGGGGAAGAACGTGACGTAGAAACCGAAATCGAACAGGTTGCGCACCGGTTTCACCAACCCGCGATACACGTCGGCCGTATAGCTGATGATTTGGAACGTGTAGAAGGAGATTCCCACGGGCAGGATGATGCGGTCTACGCTGAAGAACGGCTGGCCGAGCAACCGGTTGCCCTCGGCCGCCAGCAGGTTGGTCACTTGGAAGGAGGTGCCGCATACGGTATTCACCAAGTCCGCGAAGAAGTAGGCATACTTGAAGTAGCACAAGATGGACAAGTCGATGGCGACGCTCAGGATGAGGAAAGCCCGCTTTTGCCAACGCGCCTGCACGCGGTAGATAAGTTGGGCGATAAGAAAGTCGCTGCACGTCACGAACAGGAGCAGGCCGAAAAACAGTCCGCTCGTCTTGTAGTAGAACAAAACGCTGACGAAAAACAGGTAAGTGTTACGAAGCAGCCGTTTGTTGCGGAAAAGCGCGAAAACGGCGAAGACAATGGCAAAAAAGGCCCAAAACTGGAATTGCGTGAACAACAGCGGACTGTTCGGGTCGAACGAGAATACACTTTCTATATAATGCCACAGCGCGAGCAGGTTTTCTTTAATTTCCATCAGCTTGTAAATAGTCGGTTATGATTGCATTGTAGAGCATGTCGCCTATGAGGTGGTATCCCTCGGCGGTGAAGTGGATACGGTCGGGGCGCATCAACCGCTTGCCGCGCCACAAGGCGGAAGAGCGCGAACCGCCCATGATATGATATTGGTCCCATACGGCGCCGCCGGTCTCGGCGGCCAGTTCTTTGAATGCCTTGGCCACGCGCGCCGTGTTGGGATTGGTACGCTTGCCGTGCCTTCTCCCAAGGTTGAGCAGGCAGTCGTTGTTGGTCACGAAAAGCAAAGCGCAATGCGGATTCGCGGATTTGAACAGGGCGATAAGTTCGCGGTAATGCGCTTTGAACTGTTCGGGTCGAATTTCTGCGGCGGTACGTTGGCGTCGTTGATGCCGATGCCGAAAACGGCAAGATCCGGCCGGATAAGTTTCAGGTCTTCGGGCAGGTGGCGGCAACGCAGCCAGGCCGGTATGTCGGCCCCGTTAATCCCTACGGCATGATAGACCAGTCCGTCCCGGTCGTTTTCCGGCAAGATGCCTGTCAGCGTGAAACGTCCGCCCTCTCCGGTGTGGATGCGTATGTCCGCCGTGTCGCAGGCTTCGGGGTAGTGTATCAGGAAACTGTGCGTGGCAGTGTCATGTTGCGGGAGGAGGGTGTCTCCGCGATGTATGGCGTAGGGATATGCCGTGGTGTCGTTGGCATAGCCCAGTATGCGCAGTCGTGTGAAATGCCAGGCGGACGTATCGCTCGGATTGAGCCGGAGCATCAGGCTGGCGGAAGGGTCGCCGGTGCTGACTGCGGCTCCGGTCAGTCCGAGGGTATCAGTGCCGTTGGGCTTGATGCACCGGCAACTTTCCCATGTTCCGGTAAAACCGATACGGTAGTTTTGGGGCGCGTTCGTCCGCAGGATGCGGAAAGGGAATACCACGCCCCGGGCGGTCATTACCGAGTCGCCCAAGGTGGAAAAGTTCATCCGCAACCGGTGGCTCAGGTATCCGGCCTGTACATGGCTGCCCCGATGTGGAGGATGTTTATTTTGCCTTTGCCGGTGGACAGCAAGCTATCCATTTTGTGATAGAGTGTGTCGAAGTCGGCTCGTCCGGATGGGAATTGCAACGTGTTGTCTCCGTATCGGATGAACGGGTAATCGGGGAGAGGGCGTAACGCAGCTTCGCGGCGTACGGAATCATTCCTCTCATGGGCGTGGCAGCCAACCAGTAGGGCAAAGGCCGCTAAAAGCCCGGATAATATCCTGTATTTCTTCATGTCTTTCGGAGGATATTGAAGATAAAATTAGGGGTTCAGTGAATCATGGGACACCGTGTCGGTATGCGTAGCCTGGACGGACGGGACCTGTGTGGTATCTACCACCAGTTCCGTACTGTCCGCACTGAGTTTCAGTTTGTCTTTTCCTGTACGGAAACGATAGAATTTATGGTAAAATTCAAGCGTCTCGTAGAGGATGTTGCCTACATGGCGGGCACCTTTGGGAGTGAAATGCACGTAGTCCGGTCCGGCCAGATAAGCGTCCACCCACTTCATCATGGATCCGCGTCCGCCCATGGCGGCATAAAAGGTCCCAATAGGCTATGCCGCATTCTTCCGCCATGGCTTTCATGGCTTCTACCAGACGGGGCAGGATGGGGTAAGTCTGCATTTCGCCGTCTATGGAAGTGGACATGTCCGACGGGCCGATGAAGAGGAAACAAGCATCGGGGGCCAGTTTCCGGAGATATTCAATCTGTCGTTTCAGGCCGGACATGTAATTGTCGATACCTTCTTTTCCTTTCAGGTAAGGAACGGAATTTCCGCCATATTGCAGGATGATAAGCCGGACGTTTTCGCGTCCGAAGAACGGGGACAGCGTGGATGAATGGATGCCGGTGAATATCGTGCCGGAGCAGCCGCGCATGGGGATGTTGTCGAGCGAAACGCCCGTTTGCCCGTCGAGCATTACTCCGTACACATCGGCTTGTCCGTCGACCGTAAGGCTGACCGTAGTGCGGGGACTGCTGAAATTACGGGAATAGCAGTAAAACCGGTCGTTGAGTTGGGTTTCGTTCAGGATGAGGGTGTCGGTTCCGGCCACCGCTGCCGCTTTACCGGGGCGCTGGTCAGAGCGTGATTTGACCGAAGCGGGAAGCGTGCGGAAAATGCTGGCGGTCGCGCGTGGAAAACCGGAATGTGGTCGGCCCGTCGAGTGTGGCCGTTTGTCCCATGACTCCGTATGCCTTACTGTCGAGCCGCATATCCTTGGGGCCATAGACGATGTGTCGGGATAGCCCTTCCGGCGATACGGATTGTGACAACGTGTAGGTCGGGACGGTTTGTACGGCCGGCGCCAACCCCACGCCACTTCCACCGAACCGTTCTTGGAACGCTTCGCGCAAGACGGACGAGATACGGTCGCCCTCCAACTGCGAATCGCCGTAGTGCATGATGCGGACGGGGCGTTCGCGTGCAGCTTCGAGCGCATCGAAAAACGGGTCCAAATAATCTATGTTGTCTCCCGGCATATAAATGCGTGCGGCGTTCGTCTCGCAATAGGTCATGAACTCGCTTTCTTTTTCCGCTTTGAGTGCGTCCATGCGCATTTGCAGCAGTTCTTCCGTGCTGAGGGTGTCAGTTGATACGGTGTCGGTCGGGAGCGTTTCTTTTCTTCTTCCGTTTGAAGGACTTCTGTCAGAGAGGAAACTTCATCCGCACACTGCCTACGGCGATACCGTCTTCCGGAAAAAAGTATGCGACAAGCGCCAACAATCCTAAAATGGAAAAGATAAAACAAATAATGGTTCTGATTTTCATCCTGTTTGGGGTGTTTGTGAGAAACGCTGCAAAGTTACGGAATATCGCTGGAATAATCGAATAAAAAGGCGGATTTGATAACTTCCATGAGGTGGAAGAGTGTTTTTCCTTATATTTGTGACGTCAATAAAATAATATATGGAACAAAATCCTCTTCAAAAAACGCGTATAGAGGTCGTGGACGCCCTACGTGGTTTTGCCGTAATGGCTATTATTCTGGTCCATAACTTGGAACATTTTATTTTCCCTGTTTATCCGGCAGATTCACCGGAGTGGTTGGAGGTTCTGGACCAAGGAGTTTTGAATGTGGTGTTTAGCCTTTTTGCAGGTAAGGCATACGCCATCTTTGCCCTTTTGTTTGGTTTTACTTTTTATATTCAAACGCAGAATCAAAAGCGGCGGGGGAAAGACTTCGGTTACCGTTTCCTGTGGCGCATGGTGCTGTTGGTAGGTTTTGCCACGTTGAATGCCGCATTCTTTCCGGCCGGCGATGTCTTGTTGCTGTTCGTTGTGGTGAGTCTGGTCTTGTTCTTTACGCGTAACTGGCGTGACAAGGCTATTTTGATTGCCGCCATCATATTTTTGTTGCAGCCGGTTGAATGGTACCACTATCTGGCCGCTTTGGCCGACTCGGCTCACCGCTTGCCTGATCTCAAGGTGGGCGAAATGTATGCGGAAGTGGCGGAATACACGAAATCCGGGGACTTTTGGGATTTCATTGGGTGCAACATTACGTTGGGGCAAAAGGCCAGTTTGTTGTGGGCCGTGAATGCCGGGCGTTTTTTTCCAGACGGCAGGGCTGTTCCTGTTAGGCTTTTTACATCGGAAGAAAACGGCTTTTTGTGTCATCCGAAAAGAACCTTCATCTGTGGGTAAAGATATTGATTGTTTCCGCTCTTTCCTTTGCGCCTTTATATACGTTGAAGGAACTGGTTATGGGACAGGACGCTATCGTACAGCAAACCGTGGGTACTGCATTTGACATGTGGCAGAAATTGGCTTTCACGCTGATACTGATAGCATCTTTCGTGCTCCTTTACCAAAACAGGAGGTTCAGCGACGCGGTTGGCAATCTGCGTTTTTATGGAAAGATGAGTCTTACCAATTATATAAGCCAGTCTATAATAGGAGCGGTCATTTATTTCCCGTTCGGTCTTTATCTTGCTCCTTATTGCGGATATGCGGTGAGTTTGTTGATTGGAGTTTTCACGTTCCTGCTGCAAGTATGGTTTTGCAAATGGTGGCTGTCCAAGTATAAACAAGGGCCTTTGGAGCGTATCTGGCATAAATGGACTTGGATAGGAACGGATAAGAAGTAAGCCGCCTTTTGGGAATAAAGAAGGACGATTGAGTCTCTGCATCCCGTCCGGATAAATACGTCGATAAGAGTTTTTTCCTTTTATCGGCGTATTTTTAGTTTATAACATGTTAATATGAGTTAATTGTTCGGGGGGGTAAATAATTAGTCACTGATTTATTACATTTGTACGACAATTTAATAGGTAAACAGCTAAATATATTGCAATTTATGGATAAGCATATTATCGGTGAAAATGCGGGTAGGGTATGGCGTCTATTGAGCAGTGACGAACAACGTCGTTGGGAGTATTCGGAGATAAAAGACATCTTAGGATTGAATGATGCCGAACTGGGCAGTGCCATTGGTTGGTTGGCTCGTGAGGATAAGATACAGTTTGAGTTGGAACATCATAACAGCAAGGGATGAGAAGGCCTATTTGTATCTTATGCTGAATGTATATTTTTGATTGTATGGTACGGTCGGGATTTGCCTCTCTTCAGAAGAGGTGCACTGTCCATCCTTGTCGGGAAGTAGGGATTGAGAAAAATAAAAAAAGTATGACATAATGGCAATTATTTCAGAATCCTCTATGCGAAGCGATATCGGCAAAAGCTACTTCTGATTTCTTAGAAGAATAACTAAATGTTTAGAAAAGGGATGTATTTTTGCTTTATTAACCTTTTGGTCGGTGCGGACTAAGGCTATAAATACAGTTTGCCAGGAAAATGGAAATTTCCTGGCAAACAATGTGAGTCGCAAAAATCGTTTGGTAGAGGAGATATATCATTAGGGGATTATTTGCCTACTTCCACACGGATGATTCGGCTGCCGTCGTCCGACCATGTATAGTACAGTGCGTTCGAGCGGAAAGGTTGGCCGTTGACTATTGTTTCTATATATCTTTTTTCGTTTTGAAGTTATAAGTAGCGTAGTGTCGGTAGAAGTCTGTCTCTATTCCTGGTTCGCGGAAGTCTTGCCGATAAAGCGAACCCATTTCTTTGCTTTGGTTGCCATTCTCTTCCATGAACTTTATATCGCTTTCAAACCAGAAAGCTCCGGATATGATTTGTTCTGAACGGATGGCATCTTCCATCTCTGTTTGATCTCCTGTGGGTAGAAGCCTTGTACCAATTCCGCACTGGTGAAGCGCAGTTCCGGGCTTCTTGTCATACGCTACAGTGAAAGGTTTGTTGTCAAGTATGATACGTTCATTGCCCGCATGGCAGTAGAGTACGGCCTCGACATCGGCTTTGGCTATGAAGTTCTCGCGGTCGATTTGGAAGTCTGGAGTAGAAGGATGTGCGGAAGTCTCTATAATACCGTTGAAGGCATCCGTACGGCCAAAGATGTCAGTTTCGCTGAAGTCATTGTGTGCGTAACGGAGGGCAATCCCCCACGAACTGTGGGTGAAAGCGTTATTGAAAGACAAAGGGATGTCCGGAATCAGAGGGACGGATACGGAAAACTCAGGTCTGCCTGCACACCTGAGTTGGCCACGTAGTAGCAGTCCGTCATCTCTATCTCGCCCAAATGGGCATCCAAAGTCAAGTATGCTCTTGTGTCTTCTGCATAGAGTAGCAAGCGTGGATTAGCTTTGCCTGTCGCCTGTGCTTGAAGTTCATCTTCTGCGATGAGATAGGGGCGCACATAATAAATGCCGGGGGCAAGGTCGGGCAGTTCGAAAGTCTGGGATTGCTCGTGGCCAGACAAGAGTTCTTCGCCCTTGAGGTCGTAAAGGGCATTGCCCGGTCCCAGTACGTTGTGCTGTCCGATAAGCAGTCCGCAATATAGTTTGAGGGCTTTGGTCGCACCGTATTCTCCCTCTTCCGGATTACGGTTGAACGTTTCGGTGGGAGTATTGATGCGGGCGTAGACCGTGACGTAGCTTTTGCCGTCGGGCCTTTCCCATACAAATTTTCAGAGCTGTCAAATAGACGGCGCTTTCGCCTGTAATCAGCCTGCGGATAGTTTCCAGATGGTTTAAGTTGCATACGGCATCATATTCAGGGAACAAGGCTTGTCCATCGTAAACAGGCTGACCCGCATAATCGCCAGAAGCAACCTTGCCGATGAAATCTCTCCCGTACGATTTAAGGTTTTCCGATAAAAAATCTATGTTCTGACTGAACGACAGGATGGAAGAGGCCACGGCGGAGAAGGGGTCGGAGGAGGTCTGACTGTTTCCGTATGGGGACTGTAGGGCGTAGGTACGGTGCTTTGTATTTCCGTTCGCAGTCCCTGTCAGGTAGATGTTCCCTCCCTTTTGTTGTACGATATAAGTATTGGCATTGTATTCGGAAGATGTGCCCATTAAAAATGTCGTTACATCGAACCGGTCATCCACGAAAACGTAAGCGTGGTGTGCGAGTTGAAGCCATCTACAGAGAAGGCGGCCACATAGCCTCCCCCAGGCTGTCACGGTTACACACGAAAGTGGCAGTTGTCTCATCGTTGATGCGGCTGGCGATGCCCCACTTCCAATGCATCTTGTTCAGGGCTTCTGTTGGGATTGAGCCGTATGCCCTACGGTTTGGGGTTTGCCGCCGTTTTCATCGTCTTCGCAGCCCGTGAAAGTGAAGACGGAGAAGCATAGCAGAAAAAACGTAAGATAACTTTTTGAATATTCATAGTCTCATTTTTTATGAAAGGTTACTGCATTAAGGTGCTGGCTTAGGGCTTTTCCCCATTCCCGGCTTCTTCGCTTTGCAGGATGGCTTGTGCAGATTCGTCTCCCAACTCGGCCGCTTTCTTCAGATGGGCCAGACCTTCTTCACGTCGGTTCAATTTGAGTTGGCAAATGCCCATCAGGGCGGTAGGCATCTCCGAACTCGGGATTCAGTTCCGCGCTCTTTTTTGCGGAAGAGAGTGCTTCAGCAAATTCCCCGATACGGTAATAGACCACGGCCCGTTCGGCATGATATAACGGTTCTTTGGGTTCCATGCGTATGGCCCGGTCGATATCGTCGACGGCTTGTTGGAACATGCGGCATTGCATTTCTGCCTGTTCGCGACGGTAGTAGAAGTAGGCTGTGAGTTCATCGCCCATTAAATGCTCATATTCATTCAGATCCAAAATAGCATCCCGGTAGCGGCCCAAGGCGAGCAAAGTGTTGGAGCGCTCCAACAATGCCGGTGCCGCATCTTTTAAATAAGGTTTGCTGAAACATGCCACAGCACTGTCTTGCAATGCCAGTATCTGTAGCGTATCGGCCCCTGCCATCCGTTTGCATTGGGCAGCGTAGAGGAACAGGTTGGCCGAACGCATGTTGGTTCCCGTCAAGGACAAGTATTTTTCGCAGGCCTTTTCGTAGTCTTTGAGTGCATAGAGCGTATTGCCCTCCTGAAGTGTATAGAGAGGGAGAGGATTTTTGCTTTGTAGGCTTCTCCAGCGAGTGAGAGCGATTTGTTCATGTCCCAGTCTTTATACACCGTGTAACCGGGTTTCAAGTTCAATTCGTATAGCAGTTTGCTGAATGCATAGTACACTTCGTCTTTTTTCTCGGCCACGTCCATGGCTGCATTCATATCTTCTTCAGCGGCTGCATAGTTGCCGTGTGCCATGTAGAAATCAGCCCGTTGGGTGTAGGGTTCGCTGCTTTTGGGAAATTGTTCCGCATAGTCGTTCAGGTACTGGTTATAGGTGGTGGAGTCCGAACGGGAGGCCGTCATGAACAGGAACGTGCGTATATCCGCTTCATCGGCCGGCAGTGCCTTACGGATGTGGATGGCATTTAAGTCGTTGTCGGCCGAAGACATGCCGTTGGTGAAAAGTGTGTTGCCGTATGCGACACTGACGGCGTAGGACGTTGTGGCGGAGGCGTTGGCTTTCCGTTGTATCATTCCCAATACTTCGCCTTCTTCATCCATGACCGGACTGTTCAAGTACTTTTCGTCCAATGGCCGACCTAAGGTGTAATAACCGTATTTCTCGTTGAATTTCTGAATGTCGTGCAACGTGTCGTTTACACATTTTGTTTTCTTTTTTGTCGGGTAGGGGAGGACGTAGACGTGTTCATGTTTCACGCCCATACGGTCTGAAATGGTCAGTGCCGGGGTATCCTTGTCGGTTTTACCCGGAACTTTACCAAATCGTATAATGAACTGACTCCCACGATGGCTTCCACTTCGTATTCCTTTCCTTCTCCGCTGACGACTTTGGCTTTGCTGGCTTGTTTGAACAGTTGGTAATCGGCTAAAGCGGTTCCGTTCTTGTCGATGAAAAAACCGCTGCCGGATTGCAGCATGTCTCCTTTTTCATTCATGGTCACGATGCTGATTTGTGCTTTTGCTGCCTTTTTGAACCATTTGGGATTTTGGGCAACCAAATGGCCGCCCAAAGTAGACAGGCAAGTCAATATAAATATGATCTTTTTCATTTTCTATAGGATTGGTTAAGCAATTCTTTAGCGTTATTGATGGCCGCATCGGTCAGTGTGGTGCCGCTCAACATGTGGGCGATTTCCTCCACGCGTCCTTTTTCGTCCAGTTGGACGATATGGCTGCTGGTACCCTCCGCGTGGTCTTCCTTGTAAACTTTGTAATGCGTGCTGCCGAGAGCCGCGATTTGGGGCAGATGGGTGATGCTGATGACTTGTCGGTTGAGTGCTCCCATTTCCTGCATGATATGCGCCATCTTCTCGGCGATGCTGCCGGAGACGCCGGTATCTATTTCGTCGAAAATGATGGTAGGTAGTTTGACCGCCCCGGAAATCATGGCTTTCAGCGAGAGCATGACGCGCGCGATTTCACCCCCGATGCCACTTGGGAGATAGGTTGCAACTGGCCGTTTTTGTTGGCACTGAAAAGGAAGTTGATTTTGTCGGTTCCCGTCTCGTCCGGTACTTCTTTGGGAGTGAGTTCCACTTTGAATTGGACGTTCGGGATGCCCAACGGGATGAGCTTTTCTTTCATCTGCCTTTCCACGACCGAGGCCGCCTTTTGCCGTAGCGAGGTCAGCCTTCCGGCTTGTTTCTTCATAGACTCAAGGGCTTGGTCGCATTGCCGTTGCAAGGCCTGTATATGTTCGTCGCTGTGTGTGATGGCGTTGAGTTTTTCGCGGTATTCCTCCTCTATTCGCAGAAGGTCTTCCAACGTGTCCACACGGTGTTTCTGTTGCAAGTCATAGATGGTGTTGAGCCGTTCGTTGACGTATTCCAGACGTTCGGATTGAACTCGACCTGTTCCGTGCGTCCGGCAATCTCGCCGGCAAGGTCTTTCAACTCAATGTAACATGACTCCATACGTGACGCCAGTTCATTGCCGTCGGGATAAACTTTTCCTATATTGTCCAAGAGATGGGTTGTTTCTTTCAAGACGTTGACGATACCGTTTTGTTCATTGTCCAAAAGGTTTTCCGCTTGATACAAAGCCTGTTTGATTTCTTCGGCATGTGTCAGTGTTTCGGCCTCTTGCTCCAGATCTTCCTGCTCTCCGGTTTTCAATGCGGCATTCTCTAATTGTTCCAGTTGGAACGTGATATAGTCTTCTTCCGTACGGGCTTGTTCCGCGGCTTGCCGCGCCTGTTGCAACGCCTTTTCCGATTGCTTATAAGCCGTGTACAGTCTTTTATACTGTTGCAGTTCATCCTTGTCTCCGGCCAGGATGTCGATGACGTTCAGTTGGAAGTTCTCTTTGTTCAGCAACAAGTTTTGGTGTTGGGAATGCACGTCGATGAGCATTTCCCCAATTCCTTGAGTTGGCTCACGGGAGCGGGCGTATCGTTGATGAACGCCCGGCTCTTGCCGGATGCCGTGATTTCACGGCGGACGATACATTCTTTTCCGTCGAACTCCAAATCGTTGCGTTCGAAGAACTCCTGCATGCCGTAGGCACTCAGGTCGAAAACGGCTTCGATGATACATTTCGACATACCGTTTTTTATGGATTTACTGTCTGCGCGCTGACCGAGCAGCAGGCCGATTGCACCGAGGATAATGGACTTTCCGGCACCGGTTTCTCCGGTAATGACGGAAAATCCCGGCTCGAACCTGATGTCTAACGTGTCTATTAATGCGTAATTCTGAATGAATAAAGATTTCAGCATATCCTTATTTTCTGAGTTTTTCCCAATAATTGCTTTGTGAAGCGTTGATGGCGAACACGATATTATATACTTTCTCACGTTCTTCCGCCGTGCCCTTTCCGCTGTAAATGCTGACTAACTCATCTCGTTTGATGTCGGTGAATATGACGGGGAGCGCGCTCATGCTTTTTTGGTCGCGGGCTTGTTTGAGCATTTCTATGGATTCCGTGATGGCCATGCGTGCCGTATCGGTATTTTCCGTCATGCGGTCCAGTCCCTGGCGGTGGTATTTGTATTCCAGTTGCCGGAGCGGTTCCATGGCCCCGTCCAGATAGTCGTTGATAATGGCAAAGCGGTTGCGGTCGTTTTCGAAAGCTTTCCATCCGGCATAGCCCAGGTTTTGCGAATTGTTGGCTACGTCCATAGCCATTTGCAGGATGTCGGAACCGCCGAGCGGTGCCATCGTATCCATGTCCATGCCGATGATGAGGTAGGCATAGTAGGCAATGACAGCCGTAAGGTTGTTGTCCACTTGTTCCGGGCGGAATTCCAGTTGGTCGAATTGTTGGAAAGTAAAGTTGAAATTCTCATCCTGAAAATTAAACACCGTCGTTGAATAGTTGGAGTCATACACCGGACGTGTACTCTGCACCTGTATCGACCCAGTAAATGAATTGTCCGTTTCGCTGTAGGTTTTCAGCGTGATACTGAAAGTACAGTTGATGCGTTCTTCTTCTTCGTATGTCATCCCGGTCCATTGCCTCTCGTTGATGAAAGCCGTCAGGGAGTTCTGCAACGCCTCGAAGACGGCGTCCGTCGTGTTGGAGATTTGGGAACGGTTGATGGTCACTTTGGCGTTGAGTTCCTGTGCCACAGCCGGAGCTGCAATGTGAAAACATGCCGTCAGGGCCATGAATTTAAGACAGGAGGCTATATGTCTGCGTACGTCATGCATATTCATCCGGCGTTAGAAAGAGGACACGAGTCGGTCGACAATGTCGGCCGCCACTTCTTTTTTGCTTTTCAGCGGATAGACCACGGAATCGGTCCGGCTGATAATGGTTATTTTATTCGTGTCATGACGGAAGCCCGCCCCTGGGTCGTTCAGCGAATTGAGCACGATGAAGTCGAAATTCTTCCGTTCCAGTTTTTCGTGCGCATGCGCCGTCTCGTCATGGGTTTCGAGGGCAAAGCCTATGAGTTTCTGTCCCTCACGTTTCATCTGGCCGAGCGTTTGGGCTATGTCGCGTGTCGGTTTTCAGACGGAGGACAAGGTCATCGGCTTCACGTTTGATTTTGCGGTCGGAAGCTTGCGCAGGCGTGAAGTCGGCCACGGCTGCACATAAGATGGCAGCATCCGATTCCGGGAAATGTGCCGTGGCCTCGCGGAACATGTCTTCGGCCGATTCCACGTCGATTCGCCGGATGCCCGCCTGCGTGGTGCCGAGAGACGTCGGACCGCAAACCAACATGACTTTCGCGCCGCGTCGGGCACAAGTCTCGGCTAAGGCGATTCCCATCTTGCCCGATGAATAGTTGCCGATAAACCTTACGGGGTCTATCTTTTCATACGTGGGGCCTGCTGTAATCAGGATTCTTTTCCCCTGCAAGTCTTGTCTGCCGGAAAAGTAGTCTTCCAGAACCTTGATAATATTTTCAGGTTCCTCCATGCGTCCTTTGCCCTCCAAATGACTGGCCAATTCCCCGCTGGCAGGCTCAATGATGTGGTTGCCATAGCTGCGGAGGCGTTCGAGGTTTTGCTGTGTGGAGGGATGGGCGAACATGTCCAAATCCATTGCCGGAGCTACGAAAACGGGAGCTTTCATGGACAGGTAGGTCGTGATGAGCATGTTGTCGGCTATGCCGTGGGCCATCTTGCCGATAGACGAGGCCGTAGCCGGTGCAATCACCATGGCATCGGCCCAAAGCCCGAGTGCGACATGGCTGTGCCAACTCCCGTCGCGTCCGGAAAAGAATTCGCTGACCACTGGTTTGCTGGTTAGTGCGGAGAGGGTGACGGGCGTGATAAATTCTTTGCCCGCCGGAGTGATGACCACTTGCACTTCAGCTCCCCTTTTAATCAATCCCCGGATGAGATAGCAGGCTTTGTAAGCCGCGATGCTTCCCGTGATTCCCAATACGATTTTCTTGCCTCTTAATGTTTCCATGCCGGTTTATGCCTTGTTCATATCCAAACGTATCTGGGTTAAAATCTGCTTGGTGTTGCGTGCGAAGTCACCTTGCAGAATCCAACTGTAATATCCGGGATCCGTACGTAACACGTCGGTGACTTTTTTTCCTTTGTATTTGCCGAAGTTGAACACGACATCACGATTTTCATCATAAACCATGCGTCCGGCAAAATCCACGTTATCCGTCATCCGGGAAAATCGGACAGGAATGCCCGTCGTTTTTCAAGTCTTCAGGATAGTGGTCCAGTTGTGCCATCAGGACTTCGTATGTAGCTCGTGTGTCGGCCAAAGCAGAGTGGGCATTTTCCAAATCCTTTCCGCAATAGAATTTGTATGCGGCACTCAACGTCCGGCGTTCGAGCTTATGATAAATGTTTTGTACGTCGATGAATTTACGCTTGCGGATGTCGATGTCTATGCCCGCCCGCAGGAATTCTTCGACCAGCATCGGTACGTCGAAACGGTTGGAATTGAATCCGGCGAAGTCGCAACCCTTGATGGTATTGGCCAGTTCCCGGGCTACTTGCTTGAACGTAGGACAGTCTGCCACGTCTTCATCATAGATACCGTGAATGGCCGAAGAACTTTCCGGAATGTGCATCTCCGGATTGATTCGCATGCTTTTGGACTCTTCATTGCCGTTAGGGTACACTTTGATGTAGCATAATTCTACGATACGGTCGGTGGTGATATTGATTCCCGTGGTTTCCAGATCGAAGAAAACGACGGGATTGTTCAGATTTAATTTCATTTTTATTCTTTTAGTCGTTCAGCATCATAGGCATCAGCAGCATCAGCAGGTCTTCGTTTTTCTTCCTGCTCTGCCGGGACGATTACTCCGGCCCGGCTCGGGTCGGCCAGCTCGATGATGACGTTTTCTCCCCCATGTTGTTCAGTATGTCGATGAGGAACGTACCCTTGAAACCGATATTCATCGGAGAGTCTCCGTATTCGCAGGGCACGCGTTCCTCGGCCGAGGTGGAGTAGTCTATGTCTTGTCCGGAGACTACCAACTGATTGCTTTCCAGATGCAACTTGATCAAAGCGCTGCTTTGGTTGGAGAATATCAATACGCGTTTCAGGGCGCTCAGCAAAAGTAAGGCGGTCCACCGTAACCCGGTAGGGGTTGTTTTGCGGAATGACAGAGTTATAGTTCGGATAGCGTCCTTCGATAAGCCGGCAGATGAGTCGGGAAGATTCCATGGTAATGTAAGCATTACGCTCATTGAACTTCAACGTGACGTCGTCCGATTCCTTCGGTAAGAGGTTTTTCAGAATCGTAGCCGGCTTCTTGGGAAGGATAAAGGCTGCGGGCTGATGGTCTTTGATACCGTAGTTTCTGTTGCGTACCAATTTGTGCCCGTCGGTAGAGACAAAAGTCAGGTTGTCGGCTTGGATGTCGAAATATACCCCGTTCATCACCGGACGCAATTCGTCGTCGGCCGTGGCGAACAAGCAACGGTTTATGCCGTTGAGCATCGTTTCGGCCGGTATGATGAGGGCATTCATGTCCTCCTGCGGGAGGTTCATTTCCGGGTATTCGTCGGCACTTTGTCCCACGATATTGAAACGTCCGTTCTGGTAGTTGGCCGTGATTTCCATGTTGTCCGGATTGATATCGAAAGAAAGAGGCTGTTCCGCAATTTCTTTCATGGAGTCCTGGATGGTTTTGGCGTTGATGCAGAAACGGGCATTGGCATCGCTTTCCACAAGTTCCAGGTTGGTGATTAGCGTCGTTTCGCTGTCCGAGGCCGTAATGGTGAGTATATTATCTTGGATTTCAAATAAGAAACAATCCAAGATAGGGAGCGTATTCTTTGAATTTATGACGCGTCCAATCGTCTGCAAGCGATTGAAAAGTGCAGAACTTGATACGATAAATCTCATAATGTGGTATTTTTAGAATTATATTCAGCAAATTTACATATTTAAGTAGAACGGAACAAAAAAATAATTTAAAATTCGAGAAAGTAGAAAATAAGTTGTAATTTCGCATCACTAAACAGTTAATGTAGAAATATGGAAATTACAGGAAAAATTATTGCTGTGTTACCTGAGCGGGTGGCGTTTTCAGCGTACCGGTTCGGAGTGGAAAGTACAGGAATATGTGTTGGAAACTCAGGAGCAATATCACAGAAAAATGTGTTTTGACGTTTTCGGCGCAGATAAGATTGCACAGTTCGCCATTAAGATCGGCGACCAGCTTACCGTGTCTTTCGATATAGATGCGCGTGAATATAATGGCCGGTGGTACAATAGTATTCGTGCTTGGAAAGTGGAGCGTGCGACAGCTCCGGCCGAATCTCCCGCAGGACCGGTGCCTTTCCCTCCGGTTTCGGATGCGGCGCCTGTTGATTTTTCGGCAGGAGATTCTAAAGACGACCTGCCTTTCTGACAGGAACGGTGGAAGTATACAGTAATCCCGATAGCAAGAGGCTATCGGGATTTTTTGTGCTTTCCTTGAACCGTGCGGGGTATTGCAAAAGGAGCCGGACAGATTGTCAGAATGTCATTCCATGTCCTGCAGGAATCGTTTATTTGCACGTGGATGCGACGGTTTACAGAAATATGCGATTCTCGCGCGGTGGGAAGAAAACGATTTGGAAGCGATAGGGTGGACGAGGCTTCCATTATGTCGGTGGGAAAGTGCGGTCGGCGTTCGTTGGGGAGAAGTTGTAAGTACAAAGATGGGTTGGCCAGACCATTTTGACATCGGGGTTTTTGAAGGCGGAGAAGCATCGAATAGAAGAAAAACGGCCGTCTGCGTCATATCGTTACCCCGTTTTCGGTTGCCGTTCATGGCCGTTTGAGGATGTCGTCTGAACAATAAGAGGAGAAAAAAATGTTATTTTGCTCCAAATGAAAAAAAGTTTGGCTGAGATTGATTCTTAATTTTGCTTAATTTGGTTCAAGTTTCCGCCAGAATGGCAAATAAGTGTATTCAAAATAGCCCTGAATCCTTCCTGAATGGATGTCGTATGCGAAAGTGTGGGTTGGGGAATCCGGCTTTTTTCTGTCAGGAAGATGGTAAAATACGGAATTCTGTTGACAAGATGAAAGCCTGCGTCTTTGTGCGGACATCTCCGTCCCGTGGCTTCTGCCGTATGCCTTGGATGGGCGGGATACATGTGGAAAGGAAGACGGCCTCCGGACAATTTGCCGGAAGCCGTCTTCGCTTGGTTTATAAAAAGAGGTAGTTACTTTATTCGTCGTAGCCTCCGCCCAAAAGCCTGATACAGCTCGATGGCAGCCTGTATTTGGCTGAATTT
>VOFE01001579.1_pt1 | contig 30001 bp, 54 predicted proteins | sample 5384071 | NCBI WGS metagenome assembly VOFE01 (sample SAMN12384724, study PRJNA508395) | human gut metagenome | isolation source: healthy gut D | host: Homo sapiens
AGTGGATTCCACAGAAACCTCAGTGATCCGTAGAGGCAGGCGGGATCGGCTATGAGATTTTATGACAGGCTCTGCCATTGAACAGGCAGTCCGAAAAGAAGGACAGGTAAAGATACATACGCATTTCCATGTGAGAGAGGATGCCATGCAGTTTTTTGGCTTTTTTAAGCAAGGATGATCTTCAGATGTTCCGGCTTCTTCTGGGCATCTTGGAATCGGCCCAAAGGCGGCGCTGGGGGTTCTTGCAGGGCTTTACAGCAGATGAACTGAGATTTGCTGTTTTATCGGATGATGCAAAACTATTTCCAAAGCTCCGGCATTGGAGAAAGAAGACAGCGCAGAAGATGATCCTGGAGCTGAAGGACAAGTTAAGCCTTGAGGACGCTTTGAGCAGAAGCTTCTGCATGAACAGGAGGCGGCTGCCATTCCGGCATGGAGAATATCCGGATGGAAGCAAAGAGGCGATAGAAGCGCTGGTTGCGCTGGGCTACAGCAGCGGCGGATGCCATGCGGGCGGTGCGGCAGGTGACAGATGTGCCGGAGGATGATGTGGAGTCGATTTGAAGGCCGCCCAAAAAAATCTGTAGGAGATTTATATGGATAAAAGAATGATAACGACAGATGTAACAGAGGAGGATTATTCTCTGGAGGGAAGCCTCCGTCCGCAGTCTTTGGAGGAATACATCGGTCAGGAAAAAACAAAAAAAACACTGAAAATTTATATTGAAGCAGCAAAACAGCGAAAGGATGCGCTGGATCACGTGCTTTTTTACAAGGCCCTCCGGACTGGGAAAAACAACTTTCTTCCATTATTGCAAACGAGATGGGGTGCATATGAAGGTTACTTCAGGACCTGGCCATAGAAAAGCCGGGTGAAATGGCGGCGATCCTTAATAATCTTCAGGAGGGGAGATATTCTTTTTGTGGATGAGATCCACAGACTGAACCGTCAGGTGGAGGAGGTGCTCTATCCGGCCATGGAGGATTTTGCCATAGATATCATGATCGGGAAAGGCGCAAGTCGCCCGCTCCATCCGTCTGGATCTGCCGAAGTTTACCCTGGTGGGAGCGACCACGCGCGCGGGACTTTTGTCGGCACCTTAAGAGACCGTTTTGGCGTGGTGCATCATCTGGAATTTTACGATCAGGAAGAGCTGTGCACCATTATCCTCCGTTCCGCGAAGGTGCTGGGAGTGGAAATCGAGACCAGAGGCGGCGGAGATCGCCAAGCGTTCCAGAGGAACCCCAGGCTTGCCAATCGTCTTTTGAAGCGGGTAAGGGATTTTGCGCAGGTAAAATATGACGGAAAAATAACCTATGAGGTGGCCTGCTTTGCCCTTGATCTTCTGGAGGTGGACCAGTACGGACTGGACAAAACAGACCGGCGGATTCTGGAGACGCTGATTTTAAGCTTCGGGGAGGCCCGGTTGGATTGGAGACACTGGCGGCATCCATTGGGAAGATTCAGGAACCCTGGAGGATGTTTATGAGCCATATCTTCTTCAGAACGGCTTTCTCAACCGCACTCCCAGAGGGCGTATGGCGACGGAAAAAGCCTGTGATCATCTGGGATATTCCTGTCCGCTGGAAAAGGAAAAGAGATAAAATGCAGAAAAAGCTATACATTTCTACAAAATTCGAGTATACTGATGTTAAGATAAAAAGATGCCTGAAGGATTGTGCGTAAGCACAGCGGTTTATGACCTTTTGACCCTGGCATCATAAAGTTACGGGAGGCTTTTTGTATGGCGGTTAAAAATACAGCACAGGTTGTAATCGGAGGCAAAATCATCACCTTGGGCGGATATGAGTCTGAGGGATATCTTCAGACGGTTGCATCCTATATGAACAATAAGATTTCCGAGCTTTCTGAGCTGCCCGGTTACAATCATCAGCCAATGGAGACCAAGCATATGCTGCTGAGCCTGAATATTTCTGACGATTATTTTAAAGCCAGGGAAGCAGGCGGAGGATTTTTGAACAGGATCTGCAGCAGAAAGACCAGGAGATGTATGATCTGAAACACGAACTGATTTCTTTGAAAATGCAGATTGAGGAAGCTGCAAAAAAGAGCGAGAGAGGCACTGGAGCAGAAGAGCCTGCTGGAAGGCAAGGTTCGTGAGCTGGAAGAGGAATTGGATGAATTGCTCAAATAGACAAAACGAAAGAGGGGATTGCTTCGGTAATCCTCTTTTTTGGGGAGGGTGTGAATTGAAAGGACAGGTATGAATTGCTGGCTCCGGCCGGTTCCTATGAGGCTTTGAAGCGGCGCTCGCTGCAGGAGCGGATGCGGTGTACGCAGGCGGTTCCTTTTGGAGCCAGGGCTTACGCGCAGAATTTCAGCGATGAAGAGCTCCTGCGGGCGATCGAGACCGCGCATCTTCATGGAAAAAAGCTCTATCTTACGGTAAATACACTTCTGAAAAACAGGGAGTTGACGAGGAGTCTTTACGATTATATGGCAGCCTTTTTATGAGGCAGGTCTGGATGCTGCCATTGTGCAGGATTTTGGCGTACTTTCTTTTCTGAAAAAGGAATTTCGGAGCTGCCGCTGCGCCAGTACACATGATGACAGTGACGGGAGCAGGGAATGCAGTTTCTGGAGAAACTGGGGTAGCCCGCGTGGTGCCGCCAGAGAGCTTACGCTTGCGGAGATCGCTGCCATGCACGAGGCAAGCGCTATGGAGATAAAACATTTATTCACGGCGCTCTCTGCTACAGCTTTTCCGGTCAGTGTCTTCTGAGCAGTGTTCTGGGCGGACGAAGCGGAAACCGAGGCCGCTGCGCGCAGCCCTGCCGTCTTCCCTACGAGGCAAAATGCAAAGGAACAAGACTGTCGCGTAAAGGGGAGCTTTCCTGTCCTTTGAGTCTTAAGGATATCTGCACCATAGAAATTTTGCCGGAAATTCTGGAGGCCGGGGTGACCTCCCTCAAAATTGAGGGGAGAATGAAGCAGCCCGCCTATACTGCGGGTGTGACAGGAATGTATCGGAAATATCTGGACAAACTGTTAAAAGGGAGCGACTTCTTATGAAGTAGATGAAAAAGGACAAACAAAATCTTCTTGAAATTTACAGCCGGGGGAGGCTCCTGCCAGGGCTACTATCATATGACGGGCGGATTCCAGATGCTGGCTCGGACAAAAAAAGAAGGTGAGCGCCAAGAGCAGCGCTTTTCTGCCCGCGAAAAATAAAAAATCGGCATTTCCGGTGTGCTCACGCTGCGCTGCGGTGAAGGCTGCTTTTCTGGTAAGGTGTCCTGCGGAGAAGCGTTTGTGACCGCGCAGGGAGATGTAGTATGAAGCGAAGAACCATCCCATGGAAGAGCCGTATCCGCGCGCAGATGGAAAAGCTGGGAAACACACCCTATGAATGGGAAGATTTAAAGCTGCTTTTGGATGGAGAGTCTGTTTCTCCCGGTCAAAAGTCTTAATGAGCTGCGGCGGTCGGCCTTGCGCTTCTGGAAAAGGAGCTTCTTTGCAGGAGCCGTCGGAGTCTGCCGGGACGGAAATGACGAAAAGCCAGAGGAGTCGTCAAAAAGAAAACAGACTCCGGAAAAAATGCCGTGTTTCTATGTGTCCTGTGAGGAAAAAGAAACGGCGAAGCGGTTTCTCCTGGAAGAGTCCGGAGTCACAGGAATTTATGTTCCAGCAGATGCCATGGAGGGTGTATCTCATCAACAAATACCAGAAGGAGCTGTATCTGCTGACCCCGCATATCACAAGAGGAAAGATTCGGAAGGCTTTGAGACACAGGTACGAAAGTGGCTGTCCCGTGGGATGAAGGGCTTTCTGGTGCGAAACCTGGAAACCTACGGCGCTTTGAAGCGTCTGGGCTTTGCGCAGCTCTGTGTGGCAGACCATTCTCTTTATACCTGGAATAATGAGGCAGTAAATTTCTGGAAAAAAGAGGGCATATTGAGAAACACAGCGCCGCTGGAGCTCAATGAAAAGGAGCTTCTGCACAGGGACAACGAAGACAGCGAGCTTCTGGTGTATGGGTACCTTCCTTGATGCTTTCTGCGCAGTGTGTGCAGAAAGAATTTGAGCTGCTGTACAGGAAAGAGCGAGCGTTTGTCGCTCACGGACCGCAAGGGCGCGGATTTTCGGTGCAATGTGTGTGCAGTCCCTGGAAAACACAGAATACAGAAAAAAGGAAAAACCTGTTATAATATTCTTTATAATAGCATTCCTTTTGGATTATTGAAGGAACACAGGAATGTGTGTGCCCTTGGAATGAAAGGACTGCGGCTTTCTTTTACTGTGGAGAAGCCCCGGGAGGCAGTGGAGCTTTTCCGAGGAGTTTTACGGAGTGTATGCAAAGGGAAAAGAGCCGTCCGATCAGGCTTTTACCAAAGGACATTTTAAAAGAGGAGCAGAATAGGAAGTATGACAAATGTAGTGGTTGAGTTTTCAAAATATATCATTCTGACCTTGATGGTGATTTATACTTTTCACTGTTTTTACATGGTGCGCCGTCAGGATGAGGAAGAAAAAAATGAATTGCTCCGCCAGCAGCTTCTGATGATATTTTCATGGACTTTACGGCTTTTCTGGTCATTTATCTGAAGAACCGCGATTTCCGTGTTGTGATATTCTATGCGGAGATGATGGTGTTTTTGCGGCGATCCAGGCACTGTACCGCATTTTCTATAAAAAGCCTCCCTGCTTTTTGCTGAACAATATGTGCATGCTTTTTGAGCGTGGATTCATCATGCTGTGCAGACTGGATATCGAAACAGCTACGAAGCAGCTTTTGATCGTGTCCGCAGGAAGTCGGGATCTCCCTGGTGATCCCTGTGCTCATCCGGAAGATGAAATTTCTCAAAAAGCTCACCTGGCTTTATGCGGGGATCGGTATCGTGCTGCTGGGGCGGTGCTGGTGCTTGCCAGAACCAGCTATGGAGCGAAGCTTTCCATTATGGGAATCGAGCCGTCTGAGGCGATCAAGATCACCTTTGTGTTCTTTATGGCAGCGCTGCTTTGGAAAAGGGCGGACTTCAAACGTGGTTCAGGCGACGGCTGTGGCTGGGCTGCATGTGGGGATTCTTGTACTTTCCAGAGACCTTGGAAGTGCAGTGATCTTCTTTGCGGCATATCTTGTGATGATTTATGTGGCGACCAAGAAGCCGGTATATCTGGGAATCGGTCTGGCGGGCGGAGGCGTAGGCGTCCGTGATCGCCTATCACCTGTTCGGGCATGTGCGCCAGCGTGTCAGCGCCTGGAAAAATCCCATGGCGGTATATCAGAATGAGGGATACCAGATCGTCCAGTCACTGTTTGCCATTGGCACCGGCGGATGGTTTGGGATGGGGCTGTGCCAGGGTTCCCCTGAAAAATTCCGGTAGTAAAAGAACGACTTTATATTCAGTGCCATATGTGAGGAGCTGGGTGGGATTTTTGCAATTTGCCTGATTCTTGTATGTATGAGCTTCTTCCTCATGATCCTGAATATTGCACTGCAGATCAAGAATCCTTTTTATAAGCTGATCGCACTTGGACTTGGAACAGAGTACGCGTTTCAGGTATTTCACCATCGGCGGAGCCATTAAGTTTATTCCCATGACCGGTGTGACGCTGCCTCTGGTAAGCTACGGAGGAAGCTCTGTTATGAGTACTTTGCTGATGCTGGGAATTATTCAGGGACTTTATATATTAGAGAAGACGAGGATGAAGAAATTGAAAGACATCGAAAACAGCGGCGAAAAGAGCAGCGGCGTCTGCAGAAAGCCTGAGAGTATGAAGCAGAAGAAGAGCAGGAATAGGGAGTACACCTTTGTGTCCTGGTTCTTTGTGCTGATATTTGTCAGCATGATCGGCTATCTCATCTATTTTAATGCGGTAAAAGCGAGGATTTTATCAATAGTCCGTACAATACCAGACAGGATACCTTTTCCGACCGGGTGATCCGCGGGAACATCCTTTCCTCTGACGGGAGATTCTGGCAACCAAGGTGTATGAGGACGGAACGGAGGAGCGCTATTATCCTTACGGCAATGCGTTTGCCCATGTCGTGGGATTTGATTCCAACGGAAAAAGCGGTCTGGAATCCGAAGCGAATTTTTCCCTGCTCAGCTCCCATGAGTTCTTTTTGAACCAGATGAACAACGAGTTCCTTGGAAGAAAGAATATGGGCGATACGGTAGTCTCCACGCTGAATGCCAATCTGCAGATGACGGCGTACAATGCGCTGGGAGACAGGAGAGGAGCCGTTGTGGCCATCGAACCTTCTACCGGACGGATCCTTGCCATGGTGAGCAAACCGGATTTTGATCCCGAACACCATTGCAGAGAACTGGGAATGGCTGGTTTCGGACGAGAATAACAGCAGTCTTTTGAACCGGGCGACAAACGGCGCGTATCCGCCGGGCTCCACCTTCAAGGTTGTGACTGCGCTGGACTATTTCCGCAAAAAAACAAGACTCTGGAAGGATATCAGTTCCTCTGTGAGGGAACCATTACCATGGAAGACCACACCATTCACTGTTATGATTACGCGGTACATGGGCAGGAGGATTTTTACGGAGCCTTTGCAAGCTCCTGCAACTGCGCTTTTTGCGGATATGGGTGTGGAAACTGGGCGGGGAATCCCTGAAAGACACGGCGGAGGATCTGCTTTTTAACAAAAAGCTTCCGCTGGCGACCTATAAAAGCAGCACCTTTTCTCTGGATAAGAATTCTGTGACGCCTCTGGTGATGCAGACTGCGATCGGTCAGGGAAATACCCTGGTTTCGCCGGCACATATGGCATTCATCACCTGTTCCATCGCCAATGGCGGCGTGCTCATGGAGCCAAGGCTCATCGACCAGGTGGTAAGTACAGATGGGACGCTGGTGAAAGAAACAGAAAAAAGGCATACAAACGTCTGATGACGGACAACGAGGCTGCTGTCCTTGGAAAGCTCATGGAAAATGTGGTGAGCTACGGAACAGCGTCTGCGCTGTCCGGGCGCGGCTACACTGTGGCAGGCAAGACCGGATCAGCGGAATTTGATGAGAATGGTTCCAGTCATTCCTGGTTTATCGGTTATTCCAACCTTGATGATCCGGATCTTGTGGTTGCGGTGATCGTGGAGAACGGAGGTACAGGCAGCGAAGGCGGCAGTGCCCGTTGCAGGTGAGATTTTTGATGCGTACTATTATGGCTGGACAGTTGGTGTTGCCAGTTTTGAAAAAAAGAGGTATACTCTATACATGAAAAGATGCACACGCAAAACAGGAGGGAATTGCATTATGATAGAAGCAACGAGCTGTGGCGGTGTGGTAATTCATCGGGGTAAGATTCTTACTTTGTATAAATCTTACAGGAACCGTTATGAGGGCTGGGTATTGCCGAAAGGGAACCGTGGAAAAGGGGTGAGACCTATGAGGAGACTGCCCTGCGAGAGGTGCGAGGAGGCTGATGAGTCCGCGCGTCCATTGTCAAAAGTATATCGGGAAGAGCCAGTATAATTTTTCGGTTCCGGAGGATTACGTCACAAAAAGAAGTACACTGGTATCTGATGACTGCTGATAATTATCACAGTAAACCTCAGAGAGAGGAATATTTTATGGATTCCGGATATTACAAATATCACGAGATCTATCATCTGCTTCGTTTTCCAACGAAAAACAGATTGTGGAAAAGGCATATCAGGAATATCTGGATCTGCGAAGCAGCGGCCTGTGGGCGAAGCCGCGCAGGTATTGAGCTTTTTGTGACAGAGAAAGGGAGGCTGTGTTTTACACAGCCTCTGTGTTGGCTGAATATGGAACGAAGAATATGCCAGGGAGCATCCTGCGTGTACAGGGACAAAAGAAATACAATGCAGGTTTAATTTTGTTTTCATATGGAAATCCTTGAGGTGATGGGAAAATGCTGCACTTTTGAAAAATTACTATGTGGGGGACGGAATAAAGAATCCCGAAAAAATCATAGAAAAGCTGCAGGCGGGAAAACCGGCGTGGGGATTTATCTTCTGACCCTGTCTGGAAATAAAAACAATCTTATGGAGATTCTGCCGGCTTCTATGCTGATGCAGAAAAGCTTTTTTGAACTCTGTCCGGACATTTTGGGGATGGCAAAGGGAAAAGAAAATGCCATAGAGATGGCGGCTGAACTGCTGGAGGATATGTACCGAAGGACGGGAAGCTTTGCAGTGGAAGAATATATGAAAAACAGGTGAGCGTATGTTACATATACTCTGGTTGATTTTGAAATTTATATTGATCGTTCTGGGGGTAATCCTTTGGGGCTTCTTTGCTGGCGGTGCTGCTGCTTTTGTTTTGCCCGGTGCGCTATCGAGGCCGAACTCAAAAAAGCAGAGACAGATCCGCTGCGCAGGGTGAAGGCCTCGGGAAGTGTAAGCTGGCTGTTTCACCTGCTTTTGTGGGAGGGATGTTATGAGGATGGCGCTTTCTTGCACCGGATCCGGATCCTGGGGATTCCTTTGGATGCGCTTCAAAAAGCCTTTCGCAGAAGGTCCAAAAAAGAAAAGGGGCCAGAGAGGGTTTCGGGGAAGAACCGAAGGCTCCTGCGATAACGCAGATTTCCCAGAAGCCGGAAAACCCGGCAAAGAACCGGAGATCCGGATGTCAGGAGGATCCGCAGCCTGCAACCCCGGCGCCGGAGCCTGAGCACCGCCAGGAAATTTCTTCTTCTGCGCCGGCGCATGTATGTAAAACATCAAAATGGGAAAAACTGAAGCATATCCTCAGAACGCCGCTTCGGCTGTGGGAGAAGAGCAAAAATGCGGTTCAGGGGTTTCTTTCTAAAAAAATAAGAAAAATGGCATTAACAATTCAAATGCTTTATGATAAGATAAGCTGGTGGAGAGCGTTTGTGGAGCATCCGCAGGTGCAGGAGGCCATCTCTCTTGTCTGGGAGATATAAAAAAGCTGCTGCGCCATATATCACCGACCAGGACCAGAGGGCAGCGTCATTTTGGCTGTGAGGATCCGGCAGTTACCGGCAGTATCCTGGCGGCTCTGGGAATGAGTATTCCTCTTCACAAAAACTGCATTCAGATAACACCGCTGTTTGAAGGTGGGAATCATCTGGAGGGCTATGTAAAGGTAAAAGGCAGATTTTATGGGGTTATGCTTCTCAAAACAGCCCTTGAAATCTATCTGAATAAAAATATAAAATACGTCATCACCGATGGAGACATAAGGAGGCCTAGAAATGGAAAAAGAAAATAATTTTAAAGAAACCGTGAGTTCTCTGTTTCAGGGGATGGACAGCTTCGTATCGGCCAAAACAGTGGTTGGAGACGCAATTCACGTCGGAGATACCATTATCCTTCCTCTGGTCGATGTATCCTTCGGCGTGGGAGCCGGAGCCTTTGAAGGGGACAAGAAAAATAATGGCGGCGGAGGTCTTGCCGGCAAAATGACGCCATGCGCAGTGCTTGTCATTCAGAACGGCACGACCAACTTGTGAATGTCAAGAATCAGGACGGCCTTACCAAGGTTCTGGATATGGTGCCGGATTTTGTGAACCGTTTTGCGCCAGGTGCAGGCAATGCTGAGGATACAGACGGGAAAGAAGAGTAGTATTCCATTTAGGATTTCTGCATATACTGTAATAAAAAACAGGAAATGAGCAGACAGGAGTGGGAAAGCTAACTGGTTTTATGCTGTTTTTTATTGGTGTGGGCATGGTTCTTGGTATCCTTATTACAGAGAATTTTATTGTGATCGCAATGGCAGTCATATGTCTGCTATGCGGATATCATATGTTTTGCAGATAAGCGGGAAGTGTGCACCTGGCATACTTCCCGCTTGTAATTTATCTGTCTTAAAGATAAAAAAACAGCCCCCGCATTCTACGGGGGCATACGATATTACAGTTACGCTCTTTCAACTTTTCCGGATCTTAAGCAGGAAGTACATACATACATCTTCTTTGCGCCGCCTGCAGTTGTTTTTACTCTGACGGATTTCACGTTAGATTTCCACATCTTATTGGATCTTCTATGGGAATGACTGGTGTACGCAATATAGATTAGGATTAAGAGGAGGAACTTGTGGTGAATACAAAACCATTAATGCAGCTGTGCTTTCCAGAATGTTTTCTTGCTGGAGCCAAGAACCTGGAAGCGAAGAAGGAATGGATACAACGAATTAAACGTATTTCCTGTGCCTGACGGAGATACCGGTACCAATATGACACTGACGATCATGTCTGCGGCATCCGAGGTGGGAAGCCTTGAAGATCCGGACATGGAGACACTGGCAAAGGCGATTTCTTCCGGTTCCTTAAGAGGCGCCAGAGGAAATTCCGGCGTTATCCTTCTCACAGCTTCTCCGCGGCTTTACCGAAGCGTGAGGGATTCAGAGAGCTTGATGCCATTGACATTGCAAACGCGATGGAAAAGGGCGTGGAGACTGCTTTACAAGGCAGTTATGAAGCCGAAAGAAGGAACGATCCTCACAGTTGCCAAGGAAGCGGCCTATAAGGCGCTTGAGGCAGCCGGGGACGCGGAGGATCTGGAGAGCGTTTTTTTCCATATTGTGTTCCCATGCAGAGGAGACGCTTGCGAGAACACCGGATATGCTGCCTGTGCTCAAAGAGGCCGGCGTGGTGGATTCCGGCGGCCAGGGACTTCTGGAGAGGTGCTCCGTGGCGCCATTGACGGATATCTTGGCAAAGAAGTGGATTACACCGAGTTTGCCAGAGGCGCAGCACCGAAGGTGACCAAGATTTCCTCGGAGGCAGAAGCAGATATCAAATTCGGTTACTGTACCGAATTTATCATTATGCTGGACAGCCCCATGCCGGAGAGTGAGGAGCACGAGTTCAAAAAAAATTCCTCACCTCAATTGGAGATTCCATCGTCGTTGTGGCAGATGATGAGATTGTAAAAGTACATGTGCATACCAATCATCCGGGGCAGGCAATCGAGCGCGCTCTGACCTACGGTTCTCTTTCCCGCATGAAGATTGATAATATGAGGGGAAGAGCATCAGGAGAAGCTCATCAAAGATGCGCAGAAGGTTGCTGAGGCGCAGGCAGAAGAAGAGCGGACAAAAGAGCCGCCCAAGGAGGCAGGCTTTATTTCGGTATCTGCCGGAGAAGGTCTTTCCGGGATCTTCCGGGATCTGGGCGTAGACTACCTCATTGAGGGCGGCCAGACGATGAACCCCAGCACAGAGGATATGCTGAACGCCATTGACAGGGTAAATGCAAAGACGATCTACATTCTTCCCAACAATAAAAAATATTGTTCTGGCAGCCAACCAGGCAAGGGATCTGACGGAAGACAAAGAAATCGTTGTAGTTCCCACAAAGAATGTTCCCCCAGGGAATTGCGGCTCTCATCGCTTTTTTCACCGGACGGAAGCTCCGAGGAAAACAGCGAAGCCATGCTGGAGGCGGCAGGTCTCATCAAGACCGGCCAGATTACTTATGCAGTGCGTGATACACGGATCGACAACAAGGGGAGATCCACGAGGGGCGACATCATGGGAATCGGCGATTCCAGGGCATGCTCATGGTAGGCCGTAGAGCGGGATCAGGTGGTTCTTGATACCATCAGCGCCATGGCGGATGAGGACAGCGAAATCATCAGTGTTTACTATGGCGAGGGCGTCACAGAGGAGGACGCTGGCCGCTTTGGGGAGAAGCTGGAGGAGCTTTATCCGGATTGCGACATTGAGGTAAATGAAGGCGGACAGCCCATTTACTATTACATTGTATCTATAGAATAAGCATATAGGAATGAGAAGAGGGGGCGTGCAGGATTTGACTTTTTATGAATATTTATGAACGGCAGTTTGCGTGAATTAAAAGGCGTGGGCGAAAAAAACAGAAAAGCTGTTTGAAAAAATCGGTGTCCGGACATGGAAGATCTGCTTCGGTATTATCCAAGGGACTATGAGGAATTTACCAGGAGCCGGTAAGGATTTCGGAAGTACGGGAAAAGAAGTCTGCTCTGTGGAAGGAGTGGTTTCCTCGGGCGTATATATAAACAGAGTACGTTCTCTGCAGGTGGTAGGCACAAGCGTATCGGACGAGAGCGGAAAGCTTTCCATGGTGTGGTTCAATGTTCCTTATATGAGAAGCACTCTCAAAAAGGCGTCGTTTTGTGTTCGGGGGCGCGTGACGCGAAAAAACGGGAAGCTTCAAATGGAGCATCCGGCTCTTTTTACGCCTGCGGCCTATGGAGAAATCCTTCACAGCCTGCAGCCGGTGTACAGTCTCACCGCAGGGCTTTCCAACAAAACAATAAGCAAGCTGGTGCGCCAGGTGCTGGAAACACAGACGCTTCAGACAGAATTTTTGGCGGAAGACATCCGGGAGCGGTATCGGCTGGCAGACGATAACTTTGCAGTGGCGGCCGTGCATTTTCCCAAGGATATGCAGGAGCTTTTAACTGCCCGGAAGCGTCTGGTATTCGATGAGTTTCTCCTGTTTATTCTTGCGGTGCGTCTTCTGAAGGAAAAATCAGAGGAGGCAAAAAACACGTTTCCCATGAGGCCTGTGTGGACCACAGAAAAATTATGGAGCGTCTGCCTTACACGCTGACCTCGGCGCAGACAAAAGAAGTGTGGCGTGAGATTGAAAGGCCTGTCCGGACATAGGCTCATGTCACGGCTGGTGCAGGGGATGTGGGCAGCGGAAAGACGATCCTCGCCTTTCTTGCCATGGTAATGACAGCGGAAAACGGGTATCAGGCAGCGCTTATGGTACCCACGGAGGTGGCCCGCCAGCATTATGAGCGTTGTCCAGCTTATGGAGGAGCAGGGGCTTTCTTTTTGCCGCCCGGTTCTGCTCACCGGTTCCTCCACACAGAAGGAGAAACGGGAGATATATGAAAAAAAATTGCTTCCGGGGAGGCAAATATCATCATCGCACACATGCGCTGATCCAGGAAAAGGTGCAGTATCATGCCCTTGCCCTGGTGGTGACGGATGAGCAGCACCGCTTTGGCGTAAAAGCAGAGAGAGGCGCTGACCACCAGAGGAAATGCCCCTGCATGTTCTGGTCATGAGCGCCACTCCATTCCCAGAACGCTGGCGATCATCGTGTATGGGGATCTGGATATTTCCATTCTGGATGAGCTTCGCCGGCCAGAAGACTTCCGATCAAAAACTGTGTGGTGGATCAAAAGCTTCCGTCCAAAAAGCCTATGCGTTTATTGAACATCAGGTGGAACAGGGACGGCAGGTTTATGTGATCTGTCCAATGGTGGAGGAAGAGCGAAGGGATGGATGGGGAAAATGTCAGGATTATACAAAAATGCTTCAAAATACGCTGCCGCAAAATATACAGGTTCAGATGCTGCACGAAAAAATGAAAGCGGCGAAAAAGAACCGGATCATGGAGGAGTTCGCCTCAGGAAAATCCAGGTTCTGGTTTCCACTACCGTTGTGGAGGTTGGCGTAAATGTGCCAAATGCCACAGTGATGATGGTGGAAAATGCCGAGCGTTTCGGGCTGGCACAGCTTCATCAGCTTCGCGCGGACGTATAGGGCGCGGGGAGCATCAGTCCTACTGCATTTTTATGCAGGGAAATGCGGTGGAGGAAACGGCAAAGCGTCTGGAGATCCTCGGAAAATCAAACGACGGTTTTTATATTGCGGAGGAGGATTTGAAGCTGCGGGGCCCGGGCGATCTGTTTGGGATCCGTCAGAGCGGCCTGATGGAGTTCCATATCGGGGATATCTACAACGATGCGGATATTTTAAAATTGCCAGTGAGGCGGCGGGGGAGATTCTTTCTCTGGATGATGACCTGGCGCTTCCTCAGAACCAGGCCCTGAAAAAGAGATTGTCTTCTTATATGAAAGAAGATCTGCAAAAATTTCGGCTTATAAGCCAACATTATATTGCAAAATATGAGAAACGTAGTATTCTGAATCAGTAATCAATTTACAAGCTTTATAAGGAGGCTATCAAATGGCTAAAGTAACAGCAACAAAAACAACCGCAGCAGCAAAACCTGTTGTAAAAGCAGAGGCAGTAAAACCTGCTGAGAAAAAAGAGACTGTAAAGAAAGTAGCAGAAAAACCTGCCGCAGCAAAGGTTGCTGAAAAGAAGCCGGCTGTTAAAAAACAGTGACAAAGACAACAGCACAGAAGGCTGTAAATACAGAAGTGTACGTACAGTTCTGGGGCAAAGAGATTTATGCCAAGGATGTTGTTGAGATGATCAAGAAGGTTTGGACCGACGAAATGGGCAAAAAGGCATCTGAGTTAAAAAGACTTGAAAGTATACATCAAACCGGAAGACAATGGCGCACACTACGTGATCAACGGAGAGGTGACCGGCTTCATTGGATTATAATTTATAATTCACGAAAAACCCTGATATCACAGAAAACGGATATCAGGGTTTTTTGTGGAAAAATCATCTTTACATTTGAGGATTCTTTTGATACAATCCAAAAGTGCAAAAAAATCGGTTTTGTATAAGTTTAATGCTGCGGCAGATTGGAGGAAAATTTATGTGTGGAATTGTAGGGTACATTGAGAAAGCCAGGCGGCGCCTATTTTGCTGGACGGTTTGTCAAAGCTTGAATACCGTGGGTATGACTCCGCGGGAATCGCAGTGTATAATGGACAGGATATTGATATGATGAAATCAAAGGGAAGGCTCAAGGTGCTCAGTGAGCTGACGCACGATGGAAGAACCCTTCCCGGAACCGTGGGAATCGGACATACGCGCTGGGCAACCCACGGTTCTCCGTCTGACAGAAAACGCGCATCCTCACTTTAATCGGGACAAAAGCATTGTGGTGGTTCACAATGGAATTATTGAAAATTATCTGAAGCTGAAAAAGAAACTGGAGCGCCACGACTACAAATTTGTTTCTGAGACGGATACGGAAGTCATTGCCCATCTGCTGGATTATTATTATAAGGGCAATCCTTTGCAGGCCATAACAAAAGTGATGCATCGCATGGAAGGCTCCTATGCGTTGGGCATTATCTTTAAAGAGCACCCCCAGGAGCTTTACGCTGTGCGAAAAGACAGTCCGCTCATTGTGGGAAAAACGGAGGACGGAAATATCATTGCCTCTGATGTTCCGGCGGTTCTGAAATATACCAGAGACGTCACCTTTATCGAAAATGAAGAGATTGTCCGTCTGACAAAAGGAGACCATGGAGTTTTTTACGGCAGATGAGGAGTCCATTGAGAAAAGAACCGGTGCATATCGACTGGGATGTAAACGCGGCGGAAAAAGGCGGCTTTGAGCATTTCATGTTAAAAGAAATGTACGAGCAGCCGAAGGCGATTGCAGATACCTTTTCTCCGCGCATCAAGGATGGAAAAATTGTGATCGAAGAGCTGGGCATGAGCGATGAGGATATCCTTGCTGTCAAAAAGCTCATGATCGTGGCCTGCGGCTCCGCGTATCACCACACGGGCGTCACCAGCAAGTATATTTTCGAGGACTGGCCAGGATCCCGGTGGAAGTGGATGTTGCGTCTGAATTTTCGTTACCGTGACCCCTATTTTGGAGGAAGGAACCCTGGTAGTCGTCATCAGTCAGTCCGGCGAGACGGCGGACACTCTGGCAGCGCTCAGGGAATCCAAAGAGAGGGGCGCGCGGGTTCTCGGCATTGTGAATGTGGTGGGAAGCTCCATTGCCCGGGAGGCGGACAATGTGATGTATACCCTGGGCGGGGCCGGAGATTGCGGTTGCAACCACAAAAGCATATTCTGCACAGCTGATTGCCCTTTATCTTCTTGCAATGAAGTTTGCTCATGGAGGGAACCCTTGACGATCGCGGGCTGAGAGAAATGATAGAGGATTTGAAAGCGCTTCCCGCACAAGTGGAAATGCTTTTTGAACAATAAGGAAAAGATTCAAAGATTTGCCAATCGTTATCTTGCCGCGAAGGATGTATTTTTATCGGAAGAGGCATTGACTATGCGATTTCTATGGAAGGATCTTTGAAATTGAAGGAAATATCCTATATCCATTCGGAAGCATATGCTGCAGGCGAGCTGAAACACAGGACGATTTCCTTTATTGAGGAAGGGACTCTGGTAGCGTCTGTGCTGACGCAAAAAGAGCTGTACAAGAAGACACTCAGCAATATGGTTGAGGTACGTACAAGAGGGGCGTTTGTTCTGGCTGTCACCAATGAGGACAATACGGAAGCAGAAAAGGCGGCAGACTATGTCGTGTATATTCCGGAAACCAACCGGTATTTTACAAATTCCTGGCGATCATTCCGCTGCAGCTGTTTGGATACTATATTGCAGTGGGAAGAGGATGCGACGTGGATAAGCCCAGAATCTGGCGAAGTCGGTGACGGTAGAATAGTGTGTAAATTGGCAGGGACGCTATAAATGGCGTTCCTGTTTTGGGGTTTATGAAAAATACATGAGGAAATGCGTTGTTGATTGTTAGTTATATATGAAATATTATAGATATTTGACGCTATAAGTGACAATTTAGAAAAAAGAAGCAGATTATGCGAATAAAAGTAAAAGAAATAATATTTATGCTATATTTTTTATAATGAAATTGGCGAAAATTGCTAATGAAGAAAAGGAGGAGACACTTTGAAACAGAGAACAAAAATTTTAATGTCTTTGATGCTGACTCTGAGCCTGACAGCAGGTGGAGCAAGCGCAGTGTTCGCTGAAGACCCGTATGCACAGGCAGCAGATCCGTACGCACAGGCGGCAGATCCGTATGCGTACAGGCAGCAGATCCGTATGCACAGGCTGGAGACGCGGCGGCAGATCCGTACGCACAGGCAGCAGACCCCTACGCACAGGCTGGAGATGCAGCGGCAGATCCGTATGCACAGGCAGCAGATCCCTACGCACAGGCAGGAGATGCAGCGGCAGATCCGTATGCACAGGCAGCAGACCCCTATGCACAGGCAGCTGATGCAGCAGAAGGCGAAGCTCCTGCAGAAGAAGCACCGGCAGAAGGCGAAAAACAAAGTGCTGCTGACTTCGAGCCAAGCGAGGATGCAAAAATATACCATTACGGAGACTGCAGATGGTTGGCTGAAAGTAGAAAATGAAGACGGTGAGACCCCTTGGTGTTTTCTCCGAATTCCGGTGTGACTCTGATCGAAGAAGAAGGATACGCATTCAAGGATATGAACCAAAATGGCAAGCTTGACGCTTACGAGGACTGGAGACTGACCAACGAGGAGCGTACCGAAGACCTGGCAGGCCAGATGAAAGGCTCCGAAATGGCAGCAGTTCTGACACACGAAGGTTGGGGGAGACTTCACAACAGAACCGCTTGCAGAGGATGACACATCATACACGTATCTGATGTCCGAGTGGACGCGGTGGTGTAACCCGCAATAATATTTCCCAGGGTGGAACAAATCATGCAAAATGGGCAAATTCCATTCAGGAGGTTGCAGAGAGCAGCTTCTATGGCATCCCGGCAATGATCTCCATCGACCCGGCAAATATTTCCGGGATGATTGAGACATTGTCTCTGGCATCCACCATGAATCCGGAACTGGCAGCAGAAATCGGTCAGGGAGACTGCAAAACAGTACCGTGCAGCTGGTGTGACTGCCCTTCTTAGGACCGCAGGTTGATATTGCCTCTCCAGTTATGGAACGTGCAGGTGGTACTTACGGCGAAGACCCGCAGCTGACTCTGGGACATTGCAACCGCATATGTAAATGCGATGCAGTCTACCCATGACGAGAATGGCGAAGATCTTGATGGGGAGACGAATCCGTATACTGTTTCACTAAACACTTTGGCGGTGCAGGCTCTACCGAAGGTGGACGCGACGACCACACAAACGGCGGACGTTACGCGGTATTCCCGGGAAATAACCTGGAAGCCCACCTGATCACTTATTTTGACGGTGTGTTTAATCTGCCGGGAAAGACGGGATCTTCTGGTGTCATGACCCAGTATGCAATTAATGTAGACGGTGAAGGCATTCCGTATGGAGGAGAATGGGGAGGAACTTATAATCCATACATGTATAATCTTTTGGAAGCTAGTGGTTACGATAATCTGACAATTACTGACTGGGGTGTATTCCAATTTTCCGCTATTTGGGGCGTAGAAGAATTGGAGGAGGCTGACCGTATTGCCACCAGCTGGGAGCGCGGCGCAAATCTTCTTGGCGGATATGGCACAGTTGAGAACGCAGTGGCAGCCTACGATATCCTGGTAGAGCGCAATGGACAGGAAGGTGCAGACGAGATCATGCAGCAATGCCGTTTCCAGATATATCAACACTATGATGAATCTGGAAATGTTTGATATGCCTTGATGTAGATACTGCATATGCTGACACTGTTGTAAACAGCGAAGACGCAAAAAGCATATGGTCTTGAGACTCAGAAACAGTCTGTTGTCATGATCAAGAACGACGGCGTGATCGGCGAAAAGGCGAAAGCTTCTGAAGAAAAACCGACGGTATACATTCCGTATACCTATAATACCGGTTTTTCAGTGTGGGATGGTTCTCTGGTATTACAGAGGGGACGCCTTCCTGGACACCAGGCATGGATCTTGAGATTATGGAACAGTACTTTAACGTTGTTACCGATACACTGGGTGAGCCTACCGGCGAGCCGGATGCAGAAGGCAACCCCACCTACACCAAGGAAGACCTTACCCGTGCAACTGCAGAAGAAATTGCAGCATGTGATTATGTTCTGGTTGGCATGAGTGGTGCTATATGAATTCTTATGAATCTCAGTTGCAATCTCGTGCAGAGCGTATGGAGTCAACAGCTAGGTGCAGGGGATGAAAGTGAGAATATATGGTATCCACCAACTTTGCAGTATGAAGAATACGTTGCAGAAATGGCACCTGAGACTTCTATTTCGGTAAAATTCTGGAAGACGGAACTCAAAGAAAATCGTTCCTACAAAGGAAATGCAAACCAGCCGTCAAACTACGGTGATCTGGAAGCACTGCAGTACGCAGCTGAGGCAGCAGGAGACGTTCCGGTTATCGTATCCATGAAAATGGAACGCGGTATGGTATGGAGTGAGGTTGAGCCTTGGCAGATGCAATCCTTGTAAGCTATAACAGTCAGCGCAACGAGGCGGTTGCTGGAGATTATCCTTGGTCAGACAGAGCCCAACGGCCTTCTGGTATTCCAGCAGCCGGCGAACATGGAAACCGTGGAAGCACAGCTTTTGATGTTCCGCGTGATATGGAGTGCTATGTTGATACAGCAGGAAATACCTATGATTTTGCATTTGGTATGAACTGGGATGGTGTAATTGACGACGAGCGTACACAGAAGTATTCTGCAGAGCCGTTGACCAAAATTCAGAACTTTGATTATACTGCTTATGCAGAAGCTAATCACTAATTTCTTTTAAATAGCAAATAGCCCAGCAGAAAATTCTGCCGGGCTATTTTGTATTTATACATTCAGATCAGATTTGCAATTTTGTTTGTGATCGCCACAAAGCCGGCCGGCTCGCCAGAACAAATACCAGCCCAATGCAGAAAGCGATGAGCAGAAGAACTTCAAAATTACTCTGCACGGAGGCCAGGATCGTCGTGCGGTATTTCAGGCAGCTGTAAATGATGCCGTGGAAGATGTAGATGGCCATGGTGCGTTGTCCGAGATAGGAATACGGTTTCTTTTCCGAGGGAAGGACAAGCATAAACATGTATACCAGCAGAAAAGAAATCCCATAGCAGATCAGCCGGATAAGCACGCCCCTCTGCTGCGCCAAGCTCCAGATCTGTGTAGGAGTATCTTCCGTAAAAAATCTTATGGGACAGACCAGGTGGCTTTTGTCGGTGAACAGGAATATGGTAAAGGCGCCAATGACAGAGGCCGGCATAGCCTTTCCTGGTGCGGAATTTGTGAGGCAGGAGCTGTCAAATTCCATTCCGGCCAGGAAGAACGGGAAGAAATACACAATCCTCGGAATGGAGAGAAAATTTCCAAAGCTCCGTAAAGCCGATGAGAAGTCCTCCGAGAATGGCAAGGGGCATATGGAAGGGGATCCTTCGCACCAGGGGGAGCGAGAAGCCGCCAGGCGAACAGCGCCATGAGATACCAGAGGGTGAATTTGAGGCCGCGCCAGGTACAGACCGGTACTCTTGTCGAGAACCAGGACGTACAGAAGATAGTAAATGATTTCGTAGGCAAAGTAGGGGATCACCAGACTCTTTATCATTTTGAAAAGGACGGGATCTGTTTTGAAAAATAACCGGATATGAAAATAAAGCCGGCATGTGAAAGGCCACGATCGCCCATTTCAGTTCATAGAGATAGGGATTGTTGTTGACGCTTGGTTCAATAAAATGTCCGATGACCACCAGTATGATCAAAAGAACCCGGTAGTTGTCAAACAGATATTCACGTTTATCCTTGGGCCGTTTCTGGCAGCAGAATACAGTTTGGATCATGCAGAACTCCTTCATAAAAAGATAGGAAAAATAATAACACAGCATTTATGGGAATGTCATCCTGAAATTATACAGATTTTTTTGTGAAAAAATTTTGATTTTATTGTGATTTTTTTCGAGAGATTTTATAATGAAAGAAAAGCGGCGCGCAAAAGCCGTCTGGAAATGATAAAAAGGAGAATAAGATTATGATCGGAATTGGCATTGATACCGGCGGAACCTATACAGACGCGGTCATTATGATTTTGAGGCAAAGAAGATCAAGGGGAAGCCAAAGCGCTTACCACCATGGAGGATTTGAAAAAGGGCATTACAAAAGCGCTTCAGAAGCTTCCGGAGGCAGAAGTGAAAAAGCAGAAATGGTTGCCCTTTCCACCACGCTGGCTACCAATATCTGCGTGGAAAACAGAGGGGAAAGGCGAAGCTTATTTTTATCGGCGTATCGGAAAAGACCTTGACGAGGTGGGAAAAAGCTACGGTATAGAAAACAAAGAGGACGTCTATTTTCTGGACTGCGTGATCAACAGCACCATAGAAGGCACGACAGAGCCTGACTGGGAGAAGTTCGAGCGCGAAGTGCCGGAGCTTTTAAAAAGGGCTGTCAGGGCGTAAGCGTTGTTCAGCTTTTTTCCAAAAAATGCGGCAGTTATGAGAAAAAAGCCCGCAGCATCATCCGCAGATATTTTGACGGTCCGGTGATCCTTGAAAAGATCTGTTCTCGGGACCTGAACGCGACTGCGGGGTGCGGGAGCTCTTCTGAACGCCAGACTTATACCGGTGATCCATGACTTTCTGGAGGCTGTGAAAAAGTTTTCAAGCGAGTACGGGATCTCTGCGCCGCCGGTCATCGTGCGCAGCGACGGAAGCCTGATGAACGAAGCGCTGGCGGAGGAAAAAACCGGTGGAGACCTCCTGTGCAGCGGCGGCCAGCATTGTGGGTGCAAGGTATCTTTCCGGGGAGGACAATGCTCTGATCATAGACATGGGCGGAACCACCACGGACATCGCGCTGTGGTGGAACAGGGAAGGACAAAAGAAGTGGACGGCGGAATCCATATCGGAAACTGGAAGACCTTTGTAAAAGGGATGTTTGTGGATACCTTTGCTCTTGGCGGAGACACTGCGGTTCACTATGATAAGTACGGGAAGCTGTTTCTGGAGGATTACCGGGTGATTCCGCTCACCAATCTGGCGCAGCGATATCCGGGGACTGCAGAACGTCTGAGGATGCTTGCGGATTCGGACGAAACAGACAGATTTTATCTTCATGAGTTTTGTGCTTGTGAAGGAACCGGAAAAACCTCCACACACAGCGAGACAGAGCGGCGTCTGTGCAGCATTTTGAAGCGAGGCCGCTGATGCTTCCTGAGGCCGCGAAGGCTTTTGGCAAAGATCTGTTTAATTTCAAAAACAGAGCGCCTGGAAAAAGAGGGCTATCTCATCCGGCAGGTCTGACGCCGACAGATGCCATGGCGCTGAAGGGGATTACCCGGCAAAGGACAGAAGCGCAGCCTTGGCGGCAGCCGAATACGTGAGCCGCTGTACCGGGATAAAGGCCGGGGATGTTGCGGACGCCTGTCTATCATTTGGTGCAAAAGCGTCTGTACTGCAATTTGTGCGCATTTTGCTGCAGGTGGGACATCGGGAGTTTGCGGACAAGGATATGGAGCGTCAGATGCAGGCTCTCATTGAGCTTTCTTTTTGAAAATAAGACAAATGCGCTTTCCGGGAAGACAGCCAGCCCTAAGCTTTTGATGGATTTTTCCACACCGCTGACGTTGGTGGGCGTGGGAGCGCCTGCGCATATTTTTCTTCCACAGGCGGCGAAACTTCTCGGAACAAGGGCAGTGATCCCACCCTACGCCCATGTGGCAAATGCCATTGGCGCGGTTGCGGGCAATGTATCTGTAACCCTGGAATGCGAGCTTTGTGCCGGTGTACGACCGTGGGAATCGACAGCTATGATGTGTTCTGCGGGGAAGAAAAACAGCATTTTAAAGAATATGAAGATGCCAATGCCTGTATTTTGGAGCGGGGAAGCCGGCGCTTGCAAAGGAAGAGGCACTCCGCCGGGGGCGCTGCGGGAGAGCTTGCCGTAGAAATCGAAAAACTGCGGGAAGAAACGCTGCAGAGAGAGACCCTTTTCCTCTGTGAGAAATACCGTATCACGGCATATGGAAAGATAGGAGTACAAATATGAGACATTCCAGACTATGGACGGGCCTTTCCACATTGTTTTCATGCCTTTTGGTATTGCTCCTCGTGGGGCTGGACTGCATGAACGGATATGCGGGAACGATCAATCAGTTTCTGGGAATAAAGACAAGTAAAATTGTGAACGAAGGAAGCGCAACGGAAAATCAGATTTATTATGAGAGCGAATACGGGGAATATGAATGCGGAGAATCTTCAGAAGCTGGTAGAAGACACCCTATGCGCAGGCTGTGCTGGAAGAGGAGGAGGGAGCGGTTCTTCTGAAAAATGAAAATCAGGCGCTTCCGCTTTCTCCGGAGGAGAAGGGTGACTTTGTTCGGGCACGCAACGGCGCAGCCTTTGTACAAGAACGCTTCTGCCGGTTCCAAGGGCTATCAGACGGAACACAACATCAATCTGTGCCAGGCACTTTTGAAAGCAGGGTTTTCGGTCAACGACACTCTTTTCAGGCCTACCGGGCAAGCAAAAACCCTTCGGGGAACCGGAAAGTTTGATTTATTACCGGAACGACCAGCGTAAAATCTTGGAAGGAGCCGATTTCTTTTTATACAGAAGAATTAAGAGCCTCCTGGGAGGAGGATTTTAACGATGTGGCAATCGTGATGCTGGCTCCGGGAAGGCGGCGAGGGCATGGAGCAGGCCGAAGGATACCTATGAGGGCATCCAGCCAGCTGGCGCTCCATCAGGAGTGAAAAGGATCTGCTGCGGATGATCCGGGATTCCGGCAAGTTGAGAAAGTCATTGTTCTTATCAACAGCGGAAATCCCATGGAGCTGGAGTGGCTGGACGAGTACGGCGTGGACGCCTGTCTGTGGATCGGGCTTCCGGGACAGCGAGGCTTTGAGGGGCGTGGTAAATATCCTCACAGGAGAGACAAACCCCTCCAGGCATTTGACGGACACCTATGCGGCGAATTCCCCTGTCTGCCCCGGCTGTGGTGAATGGGAGCTACAACAATCAGACCTGGGCAAACCTGGACGAGATCCTGGAAGCTGTGGAGGATGCAGATGCGGGGGTTTCCTGGTCACCGTGCAGGCAGAAGGGATTTACATTGGATACAAATATTACGAGACCCGCTATGAGGATGCGGTTCTGGGACAGGGAAATGCGGATGCCGCGGCAGGGGCGTCCTTTGGAGGTGCCTGGGACTATGCAGAGGAAGTGACCTATCCTTTCGGATACGGACTTTCCTACACGGAGTTTGCGCAGACGCTGGATGAAGTAAGCGTGAAGGACGACAAGATCACCGTGACCGTAACCGTGACCAATACCGGCGACGTGGCGGAAAATCCGTGGTTCAGGTTTATGCCCAGACGCCTTACGGCGAGTATGAAAAAGAAAATCTCGTAGAGAAATCGGCCATTCAGCTTCTGAATTTCGGAAAAAGACCGGGATGCTGGAGCCGGGGGAAAGTCAGACGCTGGATATCGAATGCGACAAATATCTGCTGGCAAGCTATGATTATACAAACGCAAGGGCTATATCCTGAGCGAGGGCGACTATTATATTTCCATTGGCGAGGATGCCCACGATGCGCTGAACAACGTGATGGCGGCAAAAGGGGCAGAAGGTCTGGTGGATGTGTTCGGAGAAGAGGCCGAAGGAGATGCGGAAAAGACCTATGTCTGGAGTGAGGAGTTTGACGCAGAGACCTATAAGACGTCTCCCCTATACAGGCGAAGAGGGACCAATCAGTTTGCGGATGCAGATCTGAATTACTGGCAGGAGGGTGCGGTGACCTATCTTTCCAGACAGGACTGGGCTGGAACTTATCCGGAGAAGCCGACGCAGGTGACGCTGACAGAGGAGATGACAGAGGTTCTGGCCGGAGATTATTACGAAAAACCGGACAATGCGCCTTCCGTCAGCGCCTATACGCAAGGATATAAACCAGGGAATTCCGCTGGCAGCCCTGGTGGGCCTGGATTACGATGACGAGCTTTGGGAAACGTATCTGAACCAGTTTACCGTGGAAGAATTGAGTATTTGTCTGAAGGACAATTTTGGCACGGAGGAAAGCGCCTCCGTCGGAAAGCCGGCCATTGTGGTCGGCGACGCCCGGACGGCGTGGGCGGGATTTTGACGAGAAGAAATATGGCGACAAGCGGATGGACTGCGCCTTTCCCACAGAGATCGTGCTGGCTTCTACCTTTAACAAGGATCTGATGACACGCCGGGGAGAGCTTATGGCGGAAGAGTGTCTTTATCTGGGCATGATGGAAAACTGGATGCCAGGTGTGAACCTGCACAGAACGCCGTTTGGAGGAAGGAATTTTGAATATTATTCGGAAGATGCGGTGATGAATTATCTGTGCGAGATTCCGGAAGTGCAGGCCATGGAGAAAAAAGGGCGTTCATGCAGGTGCGAAGCATGTCACAGGAAATGACCAGGAAAATAACCGGGAAGGTATTTCCGTGTTTTTAACGAGCAGGCATTCCGGGAAGGCTTTGAGAGGCGCCGAGGGCGCCAGTGCGGCAGCAGGAGGAAAGGCGCTGATGCACGGCTTTAACCGTCTGGGGCTGGTATGGTGCTCTTCCAGCAAGGCGCTGTGCCAACAGGTGATAGAAAAGGAATGGGGATTTGTAGGGCAGCAGGAGACAGACGCGGTGGCAAGAAGCGTAAGGGGCCTACAAAGGCCATTACAGCTCCGCGCTGGCAGCGGGGACAGACAGCTTCTGCGTTGATTTTAACGGAGACAGCTCCAAAGCGATCGTGCAGGAGATCAAAGAAAATGACGACGGACATCTGCTGGGGCTTTGCGAAAGTCCGTGCATGATTATCTGTATGTGGCGGTGAACAGCCACATTATGAACGGCTACAGCGTAAATTCAGGGTGGTTTCCATAACGCCCTGGTGGAAGACACTGATGGACAGCCTTATCGCAGTGGTGGCGGTTCTGGATGCAATATCCCTTTTCTGCTTTGCAGACGTGCAAGATACGTACCAAAAAAGACAGAATAGGAATATCGGTTGAGGTTCTTCTGATTCAAAAGATATAATATATAGAAGTGGAGGCGCAGTCATGAGTATGTTAAAAAATAAAACACCCGGTTTTATGTGATTCTGCTATCTGCCGCGGCAGCCTTGATTTCACTGGTGCGGTACTGTATGTGGGCGCCGAAGCACAATGCCATGGACGGCACCGTTGCGGCGGCTCTGGTGATAGGGATCCTCTTAAATCTGGTGCTGGCGGCAAAGGATGAGGACCTTCTGGTGGTACTTTCGGCAGTCTGCTACAGTTACGCATTGTTCAGACACCTGACCAGCCAGGTCGGTTTCCTTTGTGGATTCCTTTCAGGGAATCAACATGTTCGGAGACGCCACACAGGTGGGAACCATCGTATCTATCGCGGCTGTCATGGCAGTGGGAGTGGTACTGAATATTTTAGCAGCATTTATGAGAAGGGAAAAAAGAAGCATGATAAAATTATCTTTTCATGAAAACTGGACATGTTATCAAAAGGGAAAACGGGAAACGGCTTTTGCCGTTTCCCTTCCTCATGATGCCATGCTCCTGGACGAGAAAAAAGAGGGAAGCCCAAGCGGCGTAAACAACGGCTGGATCGATGCCAAAGATTATATCTACGAAAAAACGTTTTCTGTGCCGAAAGAGTGGAAGGGGCAGGAAGCGGTATTTTATTTTGAAGGAGTTTATCACAAAGCCACCGTATGGGTGAACGGCCGGAAAGCGGCTTTTCACGATTACGGATACACAGGATTTTTGTGAATGTGACAAAATATCTGGAGTACGGCTGTGACAATGTTCTGAAGGTGGAGGCGATCAACAGCAATCAGCCAAACAGCCGCTGGTATTCCGGAACCGGGATCTACCGGCCGGTTTGGCTTTACCTGCTGCCGGAAAATCACATTTGCCTGCAGGGCATTCGCGTTACTACCCTGGATTACAAAAATCTCCGTATCAAGATAGAGGTAAAAACTACAGCGCCCGGCCCGGTAAAAGCAGAGATCCTGGAATATGACAGCAGGACCGGAAGAAACGGGGCGGTGCTGGCTGAGACGGAAGGAGAAAGCGGCGGACGTTTTGAAAGGACACTGGAGCTGGAAGAGGCAAAGCTCTGGGATACGGAGCATCCGGAATCTTTATACCTGCCGGATAACCTTCGGGGGGATGTGCAGGAGGAACGTTTTGGAATCGAAAGGTTTCTCTTGACCGGGAAAAAGGCTTTCTGCTCAACGGAAGGCGGGTGATCCCGCGGGGAGCCTGCATTCACCATGACAATGGCCTTTTTGGGAGCCTGCGCCTACGATTTTGCGGAGTACCGCAAGGTGCGCCTTCTGAAAGAAAATGGCTACAATGCAATCCGTTCCTCTCACAATCCCTGCTCAGAGGCTATGCTGAGAGCCTGCGATGAGCTTGGCGTCCTCATGGCGGATGAATATGTGGACGAGTGGTACATCCACAAGACCAAGCATGATTATGCAGACCAGGTGGAGAAGAATTTCCGCGAGGACTTAACGGCCATTGTGGACAGAGACTACAACCATCCCAAGCGTGATCATGTACTCCACAGGAAACGAGGTGGCAGAGACCGGCAGAAGAGGGAATCCAGCTGTGCGGTGAGATGACAAAATGGTTGCACCAGATCGACGGTACCCGTCCGGTCACCTGCGGAATCAATATCTTTTTTAATTTCCTGAGTTCCATGGGATTCGGCGTGTACAGCGACAAAAAAGCAGACCAGGCGATCAAGGACGCGAAAAGAAAAAGGCAGTGGGAAGCGAATTTTTCAATATCCTGGCAGGGATCCTGGGTGCGGAATTCTTCGGAGCCACTTTTGTACCCCTGCGACCTAAAAACAACAAAAATGCCTTTGCGAAGTTGGATGTGGCAGGTTATAATTATGGCATTAAGCGGTATCTTCACGATCTGAAGAAATATCCGAACCGGATGATCCTCGGAAGCGAGACCTTCTGCGCGGATGCCTGCCAATTCTGGGAAACTGCAAAGAAGAATCCAAGGATCATCGGTGATTTCGTGTGGGCTGGCATGGATTATCTGGGTGAGGTCAGCATCGGAAGCTGGGAATACAAGGCCTATAAAGCCTAACTTCAATAATGGACCTGGCTGGGTGGCAGCCGGTTCCGGAAGGCTGGATCTGGACAGGCAAGCCCTGGCGGAGATGACCTATACCAAGGTAGCCTTTGAACAGGAGAAGATCGGCATCGGCGTTGTTCCGTACCTATGCGAAACAGAAACATTCTCCGTCTGCATGGAAAATGTCCAATGCCATAGAAAGCTGAATTATGGCATGGCTGCAGCGGCAGAAAGACCAGGGTGGAGGTCTATGCCAGAGCGCACCATGTATCCCTGTTTGTAAACAGGATATGCGTCGGCACAAAGCGGCCGAAAATGACTGTATGGTATCTTTTGGACAGCCTATGAGGATGGAGCGGTAAAAGCGGTGGTGTATGATGAGCAGAACCGGGTTCTGGCGGAAAAGGAACTGAAAACAGCCGGAAGCAAAACAATACTTACCGTAAAACCGGAGCAGGAATGTGTGCCGGGAAACCGACCTGTGCTATGTGCGTCTGCAGTATACAGATGAGGCGGGAACTGTGAAGCCGCTGAAAAGAGGAGACATCCGCATCCGGGTGGAGGGCGGAAGACTCCTGGGCTTCGGAAGCGCATGTCCGTTCTAGGAGAAAAGCTATCTGTCCGATACAGCCGACACCTATTACGGCGAAGCCATGGCGATCATCAAGCCTCTTGATGCCGGAGATCCGTATTTTTGCAGAAAGCAGGCACGGCAAGGAAGCGCGGTAATTCAGGTAAAGGATAAAGATAAATAAAAGAAAAACAGTCACAGGAGAAATTATGATAAAAGTTGCAGTTGTGGATGATGAAGAAAAAGAGCGCAGTACGCCAGAGTCAGAGATTTTCGGCAGACTTCAAAGGGAATACCATGAAGAAATTCAGGTGCAGGAGTTTCCGGACGGAGAAAGTCTCCTGAAGCAGTATGATTTTTCCTGTGACCTGATCTGTCTGGACATTGAGCTTGGGGAAGGAACGGATAGACACGGCGAGAGAGATCGAAAAATGGATGAGAATGTCATCCTGCTGTTTATCACCAATATGGCGCAGCTGGCGATCAAAGGCTATGAGGTGCGGGCGGTGGATTTCATCAAAGCCCACCTAAGCTACTGTCCTTTCTCCATAAAAATGCGAAGCGTCATCAATCTCATCCGCAGCAGAAAAGCCGGAAATATCGTTCTGAACATGCCGGGCGGCATTCAGAAGATTTCCACAGAGCAGCTGTATTACAGAGGTCAACGGTCATTATCTGTATTATCACACGGCCAGCGGGGTTTATAAGCAGAAGGCTTCCTGAAAGAGCTGGAGGATAAGCCAGGGCTTTCTTTCAAGAGGTGCAACAACTGCTACCTGGTGAATCTGAAGTACGTGGACAGCGTGAATAGGATGATCTTCAGATCGCAGGAGAGTGGCTGAAGATCAGCCGTTCCCGGAAACGGAATTCCTGCAGGCGCTGGCGAACTATATGGGAGGGGTGGCGACATGATGGAACAGTGGGAGAAAATATCCTACAGTGTGCAGCTCATTGCCGCGTGCGGGCTGTTTATGATCCCCTGCAGAAAACGGGGAGCGTTTGTCCCCCGCGCGGCATTTGGGGCATTCCTGTTTGCTGGCAGTTTCGTATCTGGCAAACAGCGTTTTGACCTGCAGAGATTTTTCCGGCTGGAACCTGGTCTACTGGGCGGCATTTCTTGCAGCCTGTCTGCTGCTTGTCAGATTTTGCCTTGATATGACCTGGCTGCAGGGGGTATACTGTGCGGTTTTTGCCTGCGCCATGCAGCATGTGGCCTTTGATGTGAATGAGATCTACAATCTGCTGGGAGGGGAACACATCCTGGTGCAGCTTCTGATCTATGCCGGGATCTATGGACTGTTTTATCATCTCTTTGCGAAAAAGATACCGCAGCAGGGGAGAAACCAGCTTTCCATGGAATCCATGTTCCCCATGGTGACCATTTTTCTGATTGTCTGGATTCTGAGTGTTTTGGGAAACCTCCGGCCTCGCAAGCTTTCAGGCGCCTGTGGGAAGCCGGATCTTTTACCGCATCATCGACGGGCTGTGCTGTTTTTATGTCCTGTGGGTGCAGGTGAACCAAAAAGAAAAAAGCCTTTCTGAAAGCAGAGCTTGATGGCATCAACAATGCATGGAATCTCCAGAAAGAACAGTATGTTATCAAGCAGGAGCTCATTGACAATATCAACCGAAAATGTCACGATCTGAAGCATCAGCTGCGGGCGCTCCGCCAGATGACGGACGAGGAGCAGAAAGAGGCCTGCATCCGGGAGCTGGAGCATGACGTCATGCTTTATGATACAGCGGTGGATACAGGAAACAAAGGCCTGGACGTGATTCTTATGGACAGGGGCTGTTCTGCTAAAAACAACAACATCCAGTACCTGTATGGCAGACGGTTCAAA
>VOFE01001964.1_pt1 | contig 30001 bp, 53 predicted proteins | sample 5384071 | NCBI WGS metagenome assembly VOFE01 (sample SAMN12384724, study PRJNA508395) | human gut metagenome | isolation source: healthy gut D | host: Homo sapiens
GGAAGGATGTGGCAAATTACAACAACATAATAAATGCGTAAGAACTTATTCGCTCCGGCTGTCATGTAGACATAGTAAGGCTTTCCCTGAGACCGTTTTTTGTCAAGAAAACGGTACACCGGATCATCCTCAGGGGCATTCTGGAGCAGGGTCGTCATGACCTGAAATAAGGTCTTGCGCAGCCTGGCAGAGCCAACTTTTGAAGCCCTGTTGCTCTTTGACTTGTGCTGGCCGGATTCATCAACACCGGGGTCTACGCCCGCAAAGGCGGTCAGTGCTTCCCTGTGGGTAAACCGGGATACATCGCCGATCCCAGCGATGAGCTGCGGACCATAGGTTTTCCCAACGCCATAGATGCCCATTACGGTGTTGTATTCAGGAAGGGTGGACGCCAACGCATTCATTTCCTGACGGAGACGTTCCACATGTTCGGAAGCAAGGTTTAACTGCTGGATGCTTTGCCGGATCAACAGCTTATAAGTCTTCTCCTTTGGAAAGACGGCAACCAACTCCTTCGAGGCATTGAACAGTTCTTTCGGGCTTGTCCGGCTGGAAGATATAGTGGTGCTTCCTACAGAAAGACATGTAGCGTTCTGTAAAGGTTTTTAACCCAATCTTGCGGACACAATCCGCATGCCAGAAAGAATAAGCATAGTCAACCCATTTCTCACTCCCGTCCTCGCGGGGCGGACTGTCAAAGAGTTTGTTTACACCAGGATAAGTATTATCCAACAGTGCAATCAGATTTGCCTTTGCGGCAACCTTTTGTTTCATAAAGAAGCTGAATTGAGAATTCAAGGTTTTTAACTGGGTACGTGTATTGTCCATACCTGAATATTGGCGCAATTCCGTCCAGTTGTCAAGCGTATAGCGGGCAATTTTGCGGGCATCCGCCGGATCCGATTTCACCTTGCGCAGGGAGTTGTTGCCAAAGTTTTTAATCAGGTGAGGATTTACAATGGAAACGAATAATCCGGCTTCGTACAGAGCCTTGAGCATGGGCTCATGGTATCTGCCCGTACATTCCATAACGATTTTGGTTGAGCCCTCTAATGAACCAAGGTAATGTGCAAGTTCAATGAGGTTTTGGGATGTGTGGGAGACATCAAAGGGCTTGCGGATTACAGTGCCGCCAGGCTGCAGGACTGCAACGGTGCTTTTACCCTTTGAAACATCAATGCCTACTGCGTTGTACATTCTACGTACCTCCAAAAGTGAATCTGCATGGATTCCAGCATTTCTCATTGCCGATTCAATCTCCTGGGGTATCAAACGAACGTGAAGTAGTAGTTCAACCTGCATAAATCGAACGGCTGCAATGACAGGCTGGCTGACAGGCTTTCGTACGGACGCCAATGGTCCTAGGAGGTGTCTGTCAGACCGATGCCTAATCATTATACAGCTTAAACAATGAGAGGATTAAGTCCTGCTGGAGACCAACCGCGCAAGCGTTGAACTGCCGGAGCAATTCCAGTGGGCTTTGATCAGTCTGCGGGTAGGCGTTCTATTGGGAGCAATTTTGTCCTGATGCGGGAAAGAAGTTTGATGGACCCGCTGGAGACAATGAGCAGCGAGACCGTGGCATACGCGGACAGGTACTCAAGATTTTGGCATAGACGCCATATGTTTTGCATCGGGCAATCCGGAGTAACGGCATGATTGAACTATTCGGCGCCGAAGGCCATATGTTATTCCAGCTGATTCATACTCGTTTCAGTGGCAGCCTTAACGCTGAATCGAATTCAAGACCCGGCTGTGTTGGCGGTGGAGCTCATTATGACGTTATTCCTGGGCGGAGTCCTGTTTACCGCCTTTATGAAAGTGATGTATGTAGGTATGTATGCATTCATGGGAACTTCGGCGGTTGAGAAACTGGAGCAGGTGTTTTCAGATATGCAAAAGGATCGGCTTATATTTGAAACAAGAGCACATTCAAAAACTATGACATTGAATTTGAACGGGTATGCTTTGGGTATACAGACCAGATGGTGCTGGAGGATGTTAGCTTCACCTGAAAGAAGGAAGGAGTTATGCTCTGGTGGGATCTTCTGGAGGAGGAAAGTCCACGATTGCCAAATTGATTTCTGGTTTTTACAAAGTGGATGGAGGAGCGGTCAAGATTGGGGAGAGTCCATCGAAGCCTATACAGAGGACGCCTTAATCCGCAATATCGCCTTTGTGTTCCAGAATGTCCGTTTGTTTCGCATCAGTATTTACGAGAATGTCCGTCTGGCGAACCCAGACGCTCAAAGAACGGAGGTCATGGAAGCGCTGCATCAGGCAGGTTGTGACAGCATTCTGGATAAGTTCAAAGATCGGGGAAAATACGGTGATTGGCTCCAAAGGCGTATACCTGTCGGGCGGTGAGAAGCAGCGGATTGCAATCGCACGGGCAATGCTAAAGAATGCGAAGATCGTGTGATCCTTGACGAGGCCAGCGCGGCAATCGATCCGGAGAATGAGCATGAGCTGCAAAAGGCGTTTGCTCACTTAATGAAGGGAAAGACTGTCATGATGATTGCACATCGGCTGTCCAGCATTCGAAATGTGGATGAAATTCTGGTTTTGGAGGACGGGAAAATAGTAGAGCGAGGAACGGACGCGGCGTTGATGGCGACCGATACCAAGTACAGAGAATATCAAACGCTCTATGAACAGGCAAATGAATGGAGGGTTGTAAGATGAGAGAACTGTTTAAAAAGCATTTTGCCCTGACCGACAAAGGGGGCCAAAGATTTGCAAAAGGCCAGCGCGGCCTCCTTCTTTGCCTATGTGATTAACTTTTTCCCCGCGATGCTGCTGCTTCTCCTGGTGGATGAGTTGCTGTTGAACAATGTCAAGGAAACAGGGCTGTATTTGTGGGGATCTATTCTGGTTCTGGCCGCGATGTGGATTCTGCTCCGAATTGAATATGATGCGCTGTATAACACCACTTACCAGGAGAGCGCGAATCTTCGCACGGAGATTGCAGATATTCTGACCAAGTTGCCCTTATCCTACTTTTTCCAGGCATGACCTTTTCGGATCTGGCGCAAACCATCATGGCGGATGTGGCAGCTATTGAGCATGCTATGAGTCACGCTATGGCAAAGGCAGTGGATTCCTGTTCTTTTTTCCGTTGTTTTCGGTTCTGCTGCTCCTTGGCAATGTTAAATTGGGGCTTGCTATCATTCTGCCGATTCTGCTTGGATTCGGCTTCTTTATTGTCGAAAAACCTTCAGATTCGGGAGTCATTCAAACATTATCAAAAGCTCCGGGACAACTCTGAGAGTTTTCAGGAGGCCATTGAAAATCAGCAGGAAATCAAGAGCTTTGGCTTGACTCAGAAGATCCGGCAGACTCTTTATCAAAAGATGGAAGAAAGTGAGAAAATCCATCTTCGTGCAGAGATTTCAGCGGGTATTCTATGTTGTGCTCGAATGTCATTCTGCAATTTGCCTTTGTGCTTGTGATGCTGATAGGCGTCCAAATGCTGCATACAGGAGAGATCAATATCCTGTACTTTTTAGGATATGTACTGGCCTCCATTAAGGTGCGGGAAAGCGTAGAAGCGGTCAGCATGAATGTGGCAGAGCTGTATTATCTGGATTCCATGTGCAAACGTATCCGGGAGATTCGGGAGACAAAGATACAGCAGGGCAAGGATCAGACAATCTCAAGTTATGATATTGAATTTGATCAGGTGTCTTTTCTTACGATAAGGATACAGAAGTGCTCAAGAATATCAGTTTCGCCGCGAAGCAAAACGAAGTGACTGCCTTAGTGGGGGTGTCTGGCTGCGGGAAAACCAGTATCCTGCGTCTGATGTCAAGACTTTATGATTATGACAGCGGAAGCATCGGATCGGCGGGCTGGATATCAAAAGAAATCTCTACAAAATCCTTGTTTGAAAAAGATAGCCATCGTCTTCCAGGATGTAACGTTGTTTAATGCATCTGTTCTGGAAAATATCCGCATTGGGAAAAAAGACGGCCACAGACGAGGAGGTCATTCAGGCGGCACGATTGGCCAACTGCGAAGAATTTATTCGGAGGCTTCCGGAAGGGTACAAAACGATGATTGGAGAAAACGGAGCAACACTCTCCGGAGGAGAACGCCAACGGCTATCCATCGCCAGAGCCTTTTTTGAAAGATTCACCTATTATCATTCTGGATGAAATTGCAGCCTCTTTGGATGTGGAAAACGAAAAAAGATCCAGGACAGCTTGAACCGCCTCATTCTGGATAAGACCGTTGTCATTATTTCCCACCGTCTCAAATCCGTTGAAAATGCAGATAAAATCGTGGTGATCGACTGCGGCAGAGTGGAGGCGTCCGGTACTCATCTTGAACTGCTCAAAAACTTCTCCAACCTATAACAATTTGGTGGAGAAAGCAAAACTGACGGAAGAATTCCAATATTAGCGTAAAGGGACGGGGTGACTGTTTTTGAACACGATGCTTATTAGTATTTAGTTCGTTGTGGATACCATCTGCATAGTGAATGGTTTTCTAAACAGGGTGCTGTCCGTTAAAATTCTCATGTTCCTCAGTACTCCGGTTTACATGCGGATGGTTAGCAGGGGAAAATAAAAGATTTGTCCTTCTGACCTATAATACTATCCTTGGTCCCTGCTTCTTTATGTTTGGCAACTGGTTTTTGCCCCGTATTGTATGTTTATCGGGTTACTCAGGAAACATTTTATGGAAACAGAGACATTGTCATAATACCAAGAAATTTGATGCAACCTTTGTAGGAGGAGCGAGTAGAGAAGATGCGGTTGCTATTAAAGAATATGGGGCTGTACGAATATCACATTGTACATCTGGCTATTTTGTCTGACGCATTGAAAGTGGCTAGTAGCAGTGAAAAACTGTGCTCATACATGCTCCGAGGGTTATGGAAGAGCGCTGTAAATATTGTTTTTCATTCCGAGAGGGAAGAAAACATATCAAACAAAGAGTTAAAACCAATACAGAAAGAGGTGTTTCCATGGATCTTGTGTTTTGGCGTATGAGAATCAAAGATGGCAAGGAAGAAAGAGCCCAGGAGTGGATTGCTTTTTCTTCAAGAACATCAGGAGGAAGGAAATAAAACACTAAAAATGAAAAAGAGCATTTGGAGATTTATTTTTTAATCAAGAAAATGGGGCCGCATATGCCTATATGTTTGTATTGGCCGATGACTTGGACTATGCCGCCAAGATTGCAGAAAACAGCGGCAATCCATTGGATGCAAAACACATGGAATACATGAGCGTTTGTGTCGATTTGGAGGATTGTACACAATTGAGTCCTGTCTTGGCTTTGGGAGATTTTTCTGTGTTTCATTCGAGAAAAATGATAAAAACAACGGATCATCCTTTTTGCGATGGTCCGTTGTTTGATTATGTGCAAAAAGCTACTACGGTGATTGATGCGAAAATATCATTTAGAAGAGTTTATACCGTTGCCAGATATCCTCAGAAAAATAAATACACTTTACTCTTTGGAACATTGTAAAGACCTTTCAATTGCAGTTGAAGTCTGGAGATAGCATACCCATAATAATTCAAAAAAAACAGTCAACAAGTTTAGCGCTCAACTTGTTTGACTCATTTTGAGTATAGGTTATGACAACTACTCATAACAAACGTGTTCTTATGCAGGAACAGATAAAACTTATTAATGAATGTCGCACTGACTGGTGTCATAAAAAAAGGCATTGCGCTAAGTACTTTTTACAATTGGGTTAGCAAAATGCTGTAAAAGAATCCACTGATATTCTGGAACCTAATTATGGTCATCATGAGACTCCTCTGCCTAAACAGGATGTAGCCTTGATATAGTTTCGGATGCAGTTCTGGAATCGGCTGCAGCATTTCAGTAACAGACTCCATTGAACTTTGACAATTCACATATGATCGAGGTTATTGTAAATGGTATTATAATCTGGCTCACGAATAATACAGATCCCATTCTCCTTACACATACAATCAAGTTACTGAGGATGCTGCCGTGTTAGGAGATATCTACGGTCTGGAAAGATCTACATTGTCTGTGTCTGCATCGACATGATGAAGCTCATTGATGGTTTCTGCGTTATTGTGCAAGAGCACAGAAAGTTGGATACAAAAAAGAGAATTGTGCTGTTCTTGGCAACCTAATATAATGTTTGGAAAATCGCATTTTTGTGAGGACCTTCTCGTAGTACGGTATTTTCTGCTACCACGTCTTCGTACCTTTGGGCTATGAAACAATCGGTAAATAAAAAGCAATTGCCAACATGATTGATGGAAATATCCATATATCAGACATAAGAGACTTGAGAGCACAGAGAATGAGCGCTGTGTTTGTCAATGACAGAGCTAACATAGTAAATAAATAAACTTCAAAGAATCATACAATTGTTGCCAACTACATATAAGCAAAACTACTCGCCAGTATAAGTAAGGAGTTTTTATTGCTGCTCTGGTTTGTATATTTTGCGTTGCTGAAATCAATAAAAGTAAGCAATTTTTATATAATCTGACAACATGATAATTTCCCTTATAGAGATGCCACGTTCTTAAATGTTGCTATCGAGTTTTTGGACGGTTCCAGGATTGTTTTGTAGAATTCATTCGTGCGCCGATATATTAGATATTTGGTCAAAACGAAATTAGGTATTGACATTTTTGGATGGAAGTGGTAAAGTCAAAAAAGTTAGTATAGACTAACTTATGGGGGTTATATTTCGTATTCCAAGTGAGAGACTTTTTAACAGAATGGTTAGCTTAAACTAACCATTTGATTGACAGAAGGAGGACTATAGATGAAAACAAGAGTATTATCTCTGTTATTGGTGTGTACTGGGATTATCTCTGTGTGCCTGCTCGGTGGAGGACAGATGGAAACTTCGATAGCAGAGGATTTGTTCACTCAGACAATTGATAAAGAGGATAGATCCGTGCAAGAGAGTGATAAAATTGTGATCACTGATCAGCTGGGACGCACCATTGAATTTGATGAACCACCCCAGAGGCTGGCTACAACAATCATGCCATTCCCTTATATCTTCTACGCTGTAATGGGGGAATAATGATTACATGGTCGGTTGTAATCCTTCTTCCGTGATTGCCTACGAAGATAGTACGCTGCGGCATATGTATCCTACTATGGCTAAGGTTGACACAAGTTGGGTGGACACAAGCTTCGTAGTCAATATAGAGGAGTTACTGAAGCTGGAACCCGATGTGGTTTTTCAGTGGAACTATGACCGAAGAGATCGAAAAGATGGAAAACGCAGGTCTGAAGGTCATTGCACTCCAATATGGCACTATGGACGATTTGGAAACTTGGATTCGCATTATTTCCTCTGTATCAGCAGGAAGAACGCGGAGAAGAGTTGATCGATTATTTCTATGCTCAGGTGGCGGAGGTAAGTGATAGAGTTGCCACTCTGAACACTTCTGAATTCAGAAGCATCCTACAGCTTTCCGACAATCTGAAGGTTGCTGGTCAGGGATTCGGCTACTACTTATGGGACAACAGCGGTGCCATCAATCCTGCGGCAGACCTGTCTGGCGAAGAGCTGAATGTTGATATGGAGCAGATCTATTTGTGGAACCCTGAGATCATATATATCGGTAACTTCACCGATCTGCAGCCCTCCGACTTGTTGGAAAACAAGCTGGAAGGTCAGGACTGGTCCCTTGTTCGGGCTGTCAAGGAAGGCGAGGTCTATAAAATTCCTATCGGTGGATACCGCTGGGATCCCCTGGAGTTGAAACCCCTCTGACGATCAAATGGATGGCCAAAATCCAGCATCCTGAGCTTTTTTTGCCGATATGGATATGGAGACCGAACTGCGTGACTTTTATCAGGAGATGTACGGATTCACGCTGACAGATGAGATGGTGGTTGAGATTTTGGGTGATACTCAGAATTAAATAAAACTTACTTAAACTTTATGCGGGGAAGTGTGAATTTATGAGAAAGATTGCGTTTTACGGAAAAGGCGGTATTGGGAAGTCCACCTAACCTCATCCATTGCCGCGGCGATTGCAGGAATGGACAAACGGGTCATGCAGATAGGCTGCGATCCCAAAGCGGACTCCACTTTAAATTTGAGAGCAGGTCAGGAACTTACCTCGGTAATGGACGTGCTGCAGGCATACGGCGGACTTTGCCCCAGTCTTGATGCGATTTCTGTCAAGGGTATCGGGGATCGTCTGCGTGGAAGCCGGTGGCCCCACGCCTGGAAGTGGTTGTGCTGGTCGCGGCATTATCAAGACCTTTGATACTCTGGACGATTTTAATGCATTTCAGGTTTATGCCCCGGAATATGTGTTCTTCGATGTGCTTGGCGATGTGGTATGCGGTGGGTTTGCAGTTCCCATTCGACAGGGATATGCTGATGAGGTGGTGATTGTGACCTCTGGCGAGAAAATGGCGCTATATGCTGCCGCCAATATCAAGAAGGCCTTGGACAACTTCCAGGAACGCGGTTATGCTAAGCTCCGCGGAATTGTTCTTAACTGTCGAAATGTCCCCCGATGAGGTTGCCATCGTTGAGGATTTTGTGCAGCGGATTGGAACAGAGATTATTGGTGTTGTCCCTAGAGATTCAGACATTCAGAGAGCCGAGGAGCAAAACATGACCGTGGTCCAGATGGATTCTGAACTTCCTGTTTCTCAAACCATCATCGACATCGCCAAACGCATTATGGTACCTGTAGAGGAACAGAAGGAAGGTGCTGTATGAAAAAGAACTATATCACCTGACAATCGCGAATCTTGACCCTGCCGCGCCGGAATTGGGCACTAAAGGCAAAGTGGTCAGTGGACCCTGCCTTCATTACAGCGCACCCAGTGCGGGAGGATGGGGAATTGTCCGAACCGCGATGCTGGTACCGGAAAGTGTATTGTTGTTCGTGGCACCGCATGGTTGTAGGCCGACATGGCTCCGTTTCCAGCGTACAGCTGGGATTGCGAAGCCGCATTCGTTACATGGATATTACCGAGGAAGATTTGGTCTTGGGTAGCCATATGGACCGCATTCCTGCTGTTGTAGAAGACATTCTGAGTTGTCTACCGAAGCGTCCTCCTGCATTCTTTATCTGTGCCTCCTGTATCGATGATTTATTGGCCTCTGATTACAAAAATCTGTGTCTCCGTCTAACTGAACGGTATGGGTTGCCCTTTGTGGATTGCCACATGAATCCCATCACAGCCAATAGCAGTATGCCACCAGCTCTGAATATACAGCGCAGTCTTTATGATTTTCTCTGTAAGGAGAAGAATACGCGTGTTCGAAAGACACGCTCAATGTGGTTGGACACTTTTCACCTATTAATCCGAACAGTGAGTTTTTCTCCCTGATGAATGAGGCGGGGTTCGAAAAGGTGCTTCAGCTCAGCGCTTGCCAGACCTTTGAGCAGTTTATGGAAATGCGACACAGCAGTCACAATTTGCTCATCAAGCCCTTTGGTCGGGTCGCCTGCCAGGAGATGGAGCGTCATCTGGGTATTCCCTGGCATAAAGAGTTCATCCGCTACCATCCGGAAGGATCCGCCGTGGCTATGAAGGGCTGGAGACCTTCCTGGAACGAAAAGTTTCCTGGCAGTCCTGCTACGAGAGTTGCATGGATAGTATCTCTCAGTGGCGGAGGCGTTTGAAAGGCTTGCGGGTAGGCGTTGGAATTGGAGTTAACGGCTCTCCCTTTGAAATCGCCATGGCACTGGCTCTATGTGGAGTGGAGATCAGCTTCCTGCTCAGTGATGCTATTATGGAATATGAATGGGAATCGATCGCTCAGTTGAAGCAGAGTTTTCCCGATGTGCCAGTATATACCAGCTATCATCCGAGTATGTCTATGGCGGAAGCTGTCCCGGAAGAAGCCGATGTTACAATTGGTTTTTCCGCCTCCTATGTGTGCCCGTCTTCAAAATTGTTTACATTGGACGCTGATGACCAACACTACGGTTTTGAGGCGTTTACTGCCCTCCTCCAGGGCGTGAAGGATGCTTTGAACAGTGATATTTCTGCCCGGGCTTTGCTCTACACCAAAGGGACTTGTGGTGTAAAGCCATTTGTTTTCATAAACAATTGTTAGGAGGTTCTCTATGCGAGGTTTTTATTCGATTTTACCCACGCTGTCTCCGGATTTTTCTGGCGTATGTAGCACTCTGTTTGAATTGGGTGGTATTTTAGCTATCCATGATGCGGGTGGATGCACAGGCACTTACACTGGTTATGATGAACCTCGATGGTTTGACCAGCGCAGCCGGGTGTTTACATCTAATTTAGATGACGCCGAGGCAGTATTCGGAGATGATAGCATCTTTTTAAATAAACTTCTTTCTGCAGATGAATGGTTGGACAGCAAGTTTTTTGCACTGCTAGGTAGTCCTTCTCCTGCCGTGCTAGGAACGGATTATCGTGCTCTTGCCAAATTGGTTGAAAACAGAACAGGCAAGAAAGCAATGAGTTTTCCTACCAAAGGGACGGATTTTTACGATCGCGGCGTTTCAATGGCGCTTTTGAGGTTGGCTAAAACCTTTTGCCTGAACACCGGACAGACGTGCTTCCTCGCTCGGTAAATCTCATTGGAGCCACTCCTTTGGACTTGACCCATCAGCGGAATGTGGATGTCCTTCGCAAGGTTTTGGAAGATGCAGGATTCACTGTTTGCTCTGTATGGGCTATGGGTAGCACTTTGGAGGAGATTAGCGGCAGTGTAAGCGCGGCCTGCAACATTGCTCTTACGGTTTCAGCCTTGCCCGTCTGCCGATACTTGGAGAGCAAGTATGCAATGTCCTGGCTGGCGGGAAGTTTCTCTGGCCGGAAACCCTTGCAACGGTTCCTGATTCAGTTAGAAAATCTCCTATCCGAGGTTCCTGTTCAGGAAGCAGAGGAGAAGACTGTTGAAAAATATGAAGGGCTTTGTGCATTGGTCATCGGTGAACAGCTTATGGCAAACAGTGTGCGGGAATCCCTAGAACTGGATAGAGAATTTACTTCCGTGGACGTTTGCACCCTGTTTGACGCAGACCAGCAGCTGATGCGTTCTGGAGATCAGGCTCATATCAGCGAAGCGCAGCTTGAAGAAAGAATTCGTTCTGGGCGCTATGATTTGGTTATCGGTGATGGCTTTTTCCGAGAATTGGATTGGGTCGACAGCCCCACCGGTTATGTGGAACTTCCTCATGTCGCAGTCTCCAGTCGCCTTGGATGGACCAGTCAGGTCTGCCCCTTTGGTGATAAGTTCCTGGAACTGCTGGATGCCGCTTTACAGGAGGGCGTGTGATGAGAAGTGCGCAACTGAGTCGAGCGAAACAATGTGCTATGGTATTGCTGTTGGCGATGGCATTGACCGGCGTGTTTCTGATTTTGTTATGTGTGGGGCGCTATTCGGTGCCTCCTTTGGAAGCCTTCCGAATTATGGGAGTAGCCCTCTTTCGGGATGGACAGGCATTGAGGCGTTGAAGGCGGAGAATCCTTTTGGGGTTAGTGTTATTCTGGGCTCACGCCTTCCACGTCTGTTGATGGGGATGATTGTTGGCGCGGGGCTTTCTGTGGCGGGAGCTACATATCAGGCTATTTTCGGGAATCGCTGGTTAGCCCGGACATTCTGGGGGTCTCCTCCGGCGCGGGTTTTGGAGCTTCTTTAGGTATTCTCCTGTCTACCAGCACCCTCATTATTCAGGGCTCCGCTTTAACGTTTGGACTGCTGGCTGTACTTATGGTTTTTCTGGTTTCAAAAGTAAATGGTCGGACGGGTTGTTTACTCTGGTACTCTCGGGTGTTATTATTCAGGCATTGTTTGACGCACTGGTTTCCCTTATTAAATATGTTTCGGATCTCCAGGAAAAATTGCCAGCCATTACAGTTTGGTTGATGGGAAGTCTGGCCAGTTCTTCTTATAAAGATATCATCGTTTCGTGCGTGATCATCCTGCCCTGCATTGCAGTCCTTCTGACGCTGCGCTGGAAAATGAATCTTCTGTCTTTGGATGAAGAAGAGGCTCGTTCGTTGGGGGTCAACGTTCATCGTCTGCGCTCTGTTGTTATCGTGCTTTCCACACTGATGACCGGTGTGACGGTTTCTCTGTGCGGTGTGATCGGATGGATCGGTTTGGTTATTCCTCATGTTGGACGGATGCTTGTTGGCAATGACCATCGTGCATTATTGCCAGCCAGCGCGCTTCTTGGTGCACTCTACCTGCTATTGATTGACACTATTGCCCGTACTGCCACCGCGGCGGAGATCCCGCTTTCCATTCTAACCGCGATCATTGGAGCGCCTTTTTTGCGTGGATGCTACGAAAGACTTCAGGAGGTTCCACATGATTTTAGAGGTAAAAAACGGTTGCTTTTCTTACAACAGCCGGTCTATATTGTCCGATATCTCCTTCGAGCTGGAAGAGCATAAGGTCATGACGGTTCTGGGCCCAAACGGAGTTGGAAAAACCACGTTGCTCAAATGCATTATGGACTTTCTCCATTGGAAGCAAGGGGAAACCTTTATTGCGGGCCAACCCCTGCGGACTTATAAAGAAAAAGGAACTTTGGCAAGTGCTCAGCTATGTACCGCAGGCGAAGCGGAGCGTGTTTTCTTACCGTGTGCTCGACATGGTGGTAATGGGCCTGAACGCGAGCCAAAACTTTTTAAGGTTCCTGATCAATCGCAGTACGATCAGGCAGAGGAGCTTCTGAACTTGCTAGGGTGTCAGAAACTTATTGACCGATACTGCAATCAGCTCTCGGGAGGAGAGCTTCAGATGGTGATGATCGCCAGAGCGCTAATTTCCAGACCTCAGCTTTTGGTGTTAGATGAGCCGGAATCGAATCTGGACATGAAAAACCAACTTCGCATTCTGGATGCCATTGAGCGTGCTTCGCGTGAAATGAACACCGCTTGCCTGATCAACACGCATTTTTCCAAATCATGCCCTTAATATATCGGATCAGACTCTAATGCTGGGACTGGGACAGAAAAAACTGTTTGGTGCGACAAAGGATTTGCTTAACGAGGAAAATATTGAGCGATTCTTTTCTGTACGTTCCAAAATTGTTTCTTTTCAAGCAGATGGCCAGGAACACCAGACCATTTTTCCTTACCGTATTGCTTCTCACAGCAGAGGAGGTGGAATAACATGATTCCGTTTAGCTATGATTTTATGCAACCAATGTATCCGCTCCTGATACAGCAATTTCTGGACGATTACAATCTGTCTGCCGGTGTGGCTTTAGATATTGGAACAGGACCTGGAAATCTGGCGGTTGAGCTGGCAAAAGTAACAGCAATGGACCTGATTTTTGGTGGACATTGACGGCGAAGCGCTTCGGACCGCACAGAGCCGCCTGTTTGAATTGGGGGTGGATAACCGAATTTCTACCCTGTGCGCTGATGTGGAAAAACTGCCTTTACGGGATAATCTGGCGGATTTTATCATGTGTCGTGGTTCTATCGGCTTTTTGGCCGGTTCCCGTTCAGGGAATAACTGAAATTTATCGGGTACTGAAGCCTGGTGGATGTGCCATTGTGGGCGTGGGTGCCGGACGGTATATGCCGGAAACCATGCGCCGCAGGATCTATGAGTCCATGTCTGCTTCAGATAGAACAACTTCCCCCGCCAATATACTCTTGAAGATTACGATGCCTTTGCCCGTCAGGCCATGCTGTCGGATTACCGCGTCATTATCGAGGATGATATATCCAAAGGATGTTGGTTGGAAGTAAAAATAGAAAACTCCATCGTTTCAGGAGCACTGCCCGACACCGATGGAGTTTTTGTTTTTTTACGAGATAGGAGAGGTTGTATCAAATATCCGCGCTTATGTTCGTCAGGATAAGTGGGAACGCGCGATGGATAAATTTGTGATGACCAGTGCTGAAGATTGGCAACAAGATAAGAATACTACAGGATGCATATCTGTACCGTTAGTGTCTGCTATCAAGGTATCCAAAATTATAGAAAGCTCCGTTAGCTATGCTCACACTAAACAGTAATGTTTTGACTCCTCGTAAAATTGCTTGGAACGGTTGTTTTTGTGATCCATTCCCGTAGCGCCGAAGCCACAATTAGCAAGTTCAGAAAAGAGGAAGACAATGACCAAAGTGGTGCAGATGACTCCAGCTAATCCTGTTAATGACCACTTATATATCTGGCAATATTGATCATAATGGGGACGGGAGAGTTTGGCTGAGCACGATCAAATCTATTAACACAGCCTCACTGAACTATCCGTTTCCCATGATCACGTCAGTATGCTCCTTTAAAGGCAAACACTCCGATTTTTAAAATTGCACGAATAGTTTCCAATAAATCATATTCTGGGAAGCTCTGATGTTCATTTTACTTCAAAACGTTATGGCATGAAAATTGATGGAGCTGCATATGTAACGGTGGCTTCGCAGATCGCGTATGCAATGGCTTCTCTTTGGTATTTTAAGCGAAAAATAAGAATTAATGCAATTCGCATTGAAAAACGCTTTTCTCGGGAATCATTTGGAGTAGGTTTTTCTACGATGCTGATGCAGGTGACGATACTGGTACAGCAAACTGTACTTTATAATCTTGCGGCGCAGCATGGCGGAGATACATGGCAGATTATACTCGGCGTGGCATACCGGGTAGTGCCTTTTGCATTTATTCCTTTATAGGACTTTCTCAGGTATATCAGCCAGCGTTCGGAACCAATTACAATACAAAAACAGTGCGACAGGGTAAAGGATATTACGAAAGTATTTGCAATCACAGCAATTTTATTAGTGTTTATTTGCTAACTGACGATTATGTTAGTACCGAAGACAATTCTCTCCCTGTTTATTACAACGCCGTCCGTAGTGGAACTGGGAGTAAAGAGATTTCCGTCTGTTTCTACTGTAATATATTTTGTTGGGAGTCTGAACTGTGATTCTGCCTCTGATGCAGTCTCTTGGCAGAGCTACGCGAGTGTTCTGGTTATTTTTCGCCAGATAGCCATCTACAACCTGCGGCCTATCATCATGCCTTATATTGCCGGATTTGGTGTATATAGCGTATTTGCCATTTCGCTTATTATTGATATGACAGTTTTTATTGTTGTGGATGGATGATGCTAACTGAATTTAGAAGAATGGATGTTTTAAAATCTATTGGAAGATAAAAAAATTTATGGAATCATTTATACAACGTTACGAATTTTTATGGTCGAAACAAGTACATAAAAAGGAGGATTATTTTATGTGCGGAATAAAAGGTTTTTAGATGATTTGGAGAGCAAGTGTAGTGCTGGTTTGGTCAATAGACAAGGAGTATTATCCCATAATAGTAGGGAAGGTTATACTGCTTTTTCTTGATAATTACCAGGTTGCTCTACAAAATTATTTTTATTTGTGAAGACATTGGTATGAGTAAAAAGGTTGATATATACATAATTTTGAGATTTTATACATTTATATATTGCGCAACAAAGATTATTATTAAATATAATGATTTATAAGTGCCTTGCTTAACAAAATACTATTTTTAGAACTCCATAGCCAGAGAAAGTTTCTGGGCTGGAATGATTCTAAAATAAAAAATTATAATTACGTATTTGCATTTAGCTTTGGGAATGCAGGATAAAATAATCCGTATAATAACTACAGACTTTATCAAATTTTAAAGAGCAATTGTTAAAATAAAGACTATCCTCTACAGGGATAATGAAAGGTACACTACCCTCCAATAACCCATTAGATGGTGAGTAGGCATTAAGAAAAAGACTTAAAAGCTCCGTGATAAAACTAAATTTTTGTTATATGAGGTTGTGGGCCCCTTCACTTTTCCTTTATAGGAGTGAAGGGGCTTGTTTAGTTCCTGTTGTTCCTTGAAAACTTTATATTCAACGATTTCACTACGTTAGCTGTCTAGCGCAAATACGGCAATTGGTATAGAAAAAGACTTCTCTGTCAGCTTACAGGAGCTATGGTGTCCTGTTACTCTATTTATATGTAGATTGAGACAGAATAATTTAACTACGAAAAGTTATTCTGTTTGTTAAAAATAATATGAAAATATAGAATTCGTCATCTTATTATGAAGATTATATAGTAGTTTGCAGAGATGCATTATTTGTTAATATTTAGTCTGAGCGATCGTTATACCGTTATTCAAGTTTTATAAATAATAGATTAGAGTAAAAACAGGTTTTTAAAATGTTAATGAATGTGATTTTGACATATAAAAGAATCGATAATAAATAGGAAATATAATTAGGTAGGTGGCTTATTTATATAGTAGTTAAAAAGTTTAATTTGAGCACCTTACCTTATTTGTAATGGTTGGTCATTTTCATACATTGGATTTAGTAGATAAAAAACATGAACAGGTTTTACTGACATGGTCATAAAGAACAGATCTCCTTGAGTACAGCTGATGTACGGGAAGTTTGATATGTTGGTTTTTCGCTGCTTCTGTTAGATGTAGAGATGTCTAATGTTTGAAAATTGAATGTATTTAAAACAGACAAAAGATAAGAAAAAAGGCAGGAATCAGGGCTGATAATTTACTCAATCAGCATTTTCTTTGCATTTTTGTTCAAAATACCAGGTGTCGTTCACCTCCGGATTTGTTCTTCATTTCATATTTTAAGAATTGGAGGACAAGCCCTATGGCGGAAGAAAGGATTTATACCATTATTGTACAGAGAGAACGTGTGGAAGTGAGCCGAGAAGTTTATTATGCCTATCATAAAGCACGTGAGGCGGAACGATATCAGAATCGTGTCATCCGGCAGATCGAGATGTCGCTGGAACGGTTTCAGGAGGAAGGCGTGAGTGCGGAATATCATGTGGTCCGTTCGGCTCCGGGAATTGAGGAGGAAATAATCCGAGCTGAGGATAACCGCAGGCTGTACCAGGCGCTGGATGAACTGAACGTGGAGGAACGGCTGTTAATTGATGCGTTGTTCTTTTCTGGGATTACGGAAGGCGAGCTGGCAGCCCGTCTCGGAGTTACCCAGCAGGCAGTGAGTAAGCGGAAGAAACGGCTTGAGAAAGCTCCGTGAAAAAAATAGAATAAATTTTTTGTTTTCTGAGGTTGTGAGCCCCTTCACTTTTTCCTTTATAGGAGTGAAGGGGCTTATTCAGTCCCCGTTGTTCCTTGAAAACTTCATATCCAGCGATTACGATACGTTAGCTGTTCAGCGCGAAAGCGAAAGCGGCATAGAAAGATACGCCACGACCACCTGCAGGATCTCTAGTGTCCTGTCAATCCCGATCATATCGAAGGTGCAGAGCGGTTTTTTCTGTTCTTTAAATGGCCCGTGGTCGGGCCATCCCGCCATGACCTGGGCAGCCTATGATGATACTTCCGTCCAGTCACAGCCCCTTTTGACCGAGGATCACGCAATGAGGGCGGCAGCCGGAGATCCCGGCTGGGGCAGCAAAGAAGCTGTGCCCATGACGGCCTTGCCAGGGCCGGTTGTAATCGACTGCCAGGCTCCGGGGAGGTGTGCCGAATAGGAGCATGATGTATCAAATAAAAATGAAATGAAGAACAAGTACGCTTTTATACTGTGTGGCGGCGGCTGTTTTTTAACCGCCGCCATCAGATATATTTCATCGAAACGGTGAACTTTTTGTCAGATTGGCTAAAAGTACCATTAATTTTTAGTGGATATGGTGATAGCTGTTTTGGGATAATTCAGATATGTTGTGGTATAGAAAGAATAAACCATCAGAGGAGGAAGCAAATCATGAGGAATGATAACAAAAGACAGTGGCAATGTATATCCGATTTGGGAGAGCAGAATCGTCCAATCACACTCTTGCAAACACGACAGCATCGACTGGAAACAGATGTGGAAGGATTATCGAAAGGAGCAGGAAAATATCCCTTTGAGCAAAGTTCGGCTTTAAAAGAGAACTGGATAAAACTACATAGAGTTTCATCCCCTTGCTAAATACGAGTGAGGGTTTTTTGTTTCCAGAAATTAGGCAGAGAGGGGAGAACCAAAGTGAATATTTTAAGAGGTGATTTATACTATGCAGACCTGACACCGGTAACCGGCAGCGAGCAGGGCGGCGTAAGGCCGGTGCTGATGATCCAGAATGACATGGGGAACCGGTTTCAGTCCAACTGTAATTGTAGCGGCCGTAACCAGCAGGCAGGACAAGCATCCGCTGCCGACCCATGTCCCAATCAGTCCCAACCACTGTGGCCTGAAAGAGCACTCCGTTGTACTTCTGGAGCAGATCCGGACCATCGACCGTGTCCGTTTGCGGGAGTACATAGGCCGGTTGACGGAAGAGGATATGGAGCAGGTAGATCATGCGCTGCGAATCAGTATCGGCCTTAGTTGACGGAAAACAACAAAACGGCAAAAGAGCCAGAGCCATATATATAGATTTAAAGTTCGATTGAACGTTGTAGTCCAGGAGGGAGAGGAACTTATGAACGAAAAGAAAAAAGGCATGGATATATACCCGGATTGATGCGCCGGAGGATCGGTATGGGAGCTTGAAACGGCAGGACCAGAAACTGACCGAATATGCCTCCCGCATGGGCTGGAGGTAGTCGGGCATTCCCAGGACACCGGTTCCTGCCGGGATATGAACCGGCCGGACTCCAGGCGCTGACCGATGCGGTATCACAGGGGTGTGTGAATATCCTAGTGGTGAGCGGTCCCGACCGCGTGAGCAGCAATGCGAAGGACATCATAGCCTATGCAGAGTTTTTGCAGAGATTTGGCGTAGAGGCTTACTCGCCGGAGCAGGGAAAGATTGAGGTACTTTGCACTTCTGTGCTAAAGGACTCGACATTAGCGGTACCGGAAAGCAGTCCGAATTTGTCCATTCATTAGGAGGCAGGCCCATGGGACAGAAGAAAGAAACAAACGAGGTCCGGTATAGTGTAGCCCAGAAATTGCTGAATCTGATGCTGGAAAATGGCTTTATCTCGGAGGAGGAATAAAAAAAATCGATGCCTTGAACCGTGAAACATTTTCTCCTGAATTGTCGAAAGTATATGGGTAAAAACACTGGATATATCTGAAAACTTATGGTATTGTGTGGTGCTAACAGGAGAACAAAGAAAGGAAGGAGAGAAGCCTATGGCGAAGAAGGTTGTAAAGAAAATTACAAAAATTGAGCCTGTTAGCAACGGTTTCACCGCCAATGCGGTGGAAGTCAAACGTGTCTGCGCCTACTGCCGCGTCAGTACGAACTCGGCGGACCAGAAGAATTCCTTTGAAGCCCAGGTAGACTACTACACCCGGCTGATTGGGGAAAAGGAGGGATGGGTGCTGGCCGGTATCTATGCAGACGAAGGCCGGACCGGCACAAAGCTGTACCGGAGATGACTTCCAACAGATGATGGAGGACTGCCGGCAGGGAAAAATTGATTTGATCCTGACAAAGTCTGTGACCCGGTTTGCCAGAAACACATTGGACAGCATCAAAGCCATCCGGGAACTGAAGGCCCTTGGGATAGGCGTTTACTTTGAGAAGGAGAGGGTCAACACCCTAATGGAAAAGAGCGAGCAGATGATAACCATCTTAAGTTCCATCGCCCAGGGAGAATCTGAGCATTTCCACCAATAATAAGTGGTCGGTAGTACGGAGGTTCGAAAAGGTACATTCATTATAAGCAGCCCACCGTATGGTTATGAGAATAATGAGTACGGAGAGCTGGTTATAAAAAAGAGGAGGCAGAGATCGTGCGCTGGATTTTTGATGAATACCTGGGAGGAAAGGATCCTACACCATTGCCGCAGAACTGGAAACAGCAGGGATTCCCAACGATCCGTGGAGCAAAGGAATGGCAGGACAGTGTGGTAAAGGGGATTCTTCGGAACTGTGCATATGAAGGGATCTGCTGCTTCAGAAAACCTATACGACCGATGGAGTCCCATTCATTCGCAAAAACAACCGAGGAGAACTGCCCCAGTATCTGATAGCAGATGACCATGAGGCCATTATTACCAGAGAGGAGGCCGTGGCTGTCCGTCAGATTTATGAGTATCGGAGGGAACGGCAGTGTGCAGAGGATACCAGCGTGTATATCAAAACCGGTATGCATTTAGCAGCCGGATTCTCTGTGGGGAGTGGGGACAAATTTCCGCAGGCAGAATATCTACATCGAAAAACCATATGAAAAATTCAGTGGTGTTGCTACCAGCATATAAAAGACAGCAAGAAATGTAGCCAGAAGGCAATACGTGAGGACATCATCCAGGCTGTATTTTTAGGCTCTGGAACCGGCTAGCCAGCAATTATGAGGAAATCCTGATCCCTTATGCTGGCGGCGCTGAAGGGCAATCCAGGGCAACCCGGAGCAAGACCGGGAAATGCAGGAGATAGAACAGAATATCCAGGAACTAAAACGGCAGGGCTACAGGCTGGGCAGGGTACTTACCGAAGGCAGCATAAGCTCTGCCATTTTTATCGAGAGACAGAACCAAATTGAGGCACAGCTGGAAGCACACCGGAGGCGGCTGCGGCAGCTGCAGGGGCAGAAAGCCTTTGAGCGGGAGATATCCCAGACCGAATATCTGATAAATGTCTTTCGCAACCGTCCGGTCATCCTGGAAGCATATGACGAGGAGTTGTTCCACTGCTGGTAGACCATATCACGGTGCTACCCGGACGCCGGCTGGTATTCCGTCTGAAGAATGGTCTGGAACTGGAAGAAAATGAACAGGAGGTGAGCTAAATATGAGGCAACGCCATATGCCACTGGGGTATCGGATGGCGGGAGAAAAATAGTAATTGATCCAGAACAGGCAGAGATTATAAAAAGGAATCTTCCAGGAGTATTCAGAAGGAGCCCCTGTATCAGATTGCGAGAAAACTTACAGAGCAGGGGGTGCTCAATGCAAATCATAAGCCGGTGTGGAATCATGGGACGGTTGGAAAATCTTGAGAATCGAAAGTATCTGGGAGACGAATTCTATCCAAAATAATAGAACCGAAACTGTTCACCCAGGTACAGGATCGCAGGAAAGAAAAGAGCAGAGAGTTGGGGCGCGTCATGCAGCCTAACAGCTTCGGAAATCGCGTTCTATGTTCGCAGGCAGTCTGGTCTGCGGAGTCTGCGGGCAGCCCTACCGCCGGTACGTGGAGCACTGCGGACAGCCGGGGAGAAAAAATCGTTTGGAAATGTAAGCACTACATAAATGAAAATAGGGTGTATTGCCGGAACATATTCTGGTAGACAGTCAGATCATCCAAGCATTTATGGAACTGATGAGAGGGGTGAAGGATGGGAGGTTCCAAACAGAGCCGGAAACCATCGTGCAAGGCCTGCCCTATAGCCGTGAGGCTGCAGAACTGACCAGAAAGCTGCAGGAATTGGAGGAAAAGCCGGAGTATCCATCGAGGAGATGGTACGGCTGATTTATGAGCGGGCCAGATTACAATACCGAGTGTCCAGAATCCAGGACCAGAATTACCAGACTGAAAAACTGAAAATAGCCCTGAAGAAAACCCACTCAAAAAGAATTTGATAGTGAACTTTTAAGGCAACGATACATCGGATTACCGTTCACAAGGACAGAAGGTTCGAATTTGAATTAATGAATGGTGTAAAAAATCGAGCTTCCTATCAGGGAAGCAGCAGAAGGGAGGAAACCGGATGAGACGGGCCAGAACAGCAACCGTTGTAAAGAAAAATATCTCTGTAATTCCAGCCAATCCGGAATACAGCCGTGACACAAGAGCCCAATATAAGCGGCTGCGGGTAGCCGCCTACTGCCGGGTCAGTACCTGCAGGAACAGCAGGAGACCAGCTATGAAGCACAGGTGAATTATTATACAGAAAAAAATCAACAGCAACCCGGAATGGGCGTTTGCAGGAATCTATGCAGATGACGGAAAAGCGCCACCATGACTCGTAAGCGAAATGACTTTCAAGCAATGATCGATGACTGCATGGCGGGGAAAATTGATATGGTCATCACAAAATCCATCAGCCGATTTGCCAGGAACACGGTAGACTCCCTTACACATATCCGAAAATTAAAAGCAAAGAATATCGCCGTGTATTTTGAAAAGGAGAACATCAATACCCTGGGGGATGGCGGGGAAATGCTGATCACCATTTTAAGCAGCCAGGCCCAGGAGGAAAGCCGGAACTTGAGTGAAAATGTACACTGGGGGTATGTGCGGCAGTTTGAGAACGGAGTGGTGTATGTAAATCACAATAAATTTCTGGGATACACCAAGGATGAAGAAGGAAATCTGGTCATCGTGCCGGATGAGGCAAAGTTGGTCCGAAGGATCTTCCGATTATACCTGGAAGGAAACAGCATTAACAAAATTGCAGAGACGCTTACCAAGGAGGGAATCCGGACTGTGACGGGAAATACCGTGTGGCATGCCACGGTGATTTCCAAGATGCTGATGAATGAAAAAATATATGGGGGATGCGCTGCTGCAAAAAACTTATACCGTGGATTTCCTGGAAAAGAAGAGGGCGGTCAATAAAGGAATCGTACCGCAGTATTACATCGAGGGCAACCATGAGGCGATTATTCCTCGGGAATTGTTCTATCAGGTACAGGAGGAGCGGGCCCGGCGAGCGAATGTTTACCGCCCGGCAAAAAAGAAGGGAACCACCATCCGAGGAAAATACAGTTCTGGGTATGTACTGGCCGACATCATGTACTGCAAGGAGTGCGGACAGCCTTACCGCAGACAGGTATGGGTGAACGGCGAGACAAAGAAGCCGGTGTGGCGCTGCTACAGCCGATTGAAGAGCGGAACCAAGAAGTGCAAACATTCCCCAGCCTGAGGAAAAAGCGCTCCATGAAGCGATTATGGAGGCCGTCAACTCCGTGGTAAAGGATGAAGGGAGTTCATCGATGCCTTCCGGGATAATGTCATCCGATCCTAGGCAGCTACTCGGACAACGTGGAACCAACCGAATATGACGAGAAGATCGATGCGCTGCAGAAACAGATGCTGGCCCTAATCGAGGACAGCGCCAAAAACAGAGAGCGCCGATGAGGAATTGACCGGGCGTACCGGGAGACAGGACCAGATCCGCCTTTAAGAAAAAGAGGACAGAGCTGATCCGGGAAAAGCAACTGGCCGAAGCCTACGACCAGAGAGTGGAAGGCATGGGTCAGTACATCCAAAAGACCAACTATTTAAAGCGCCAGTTTGATGATGAACTGGTCAGGCGGTTGATTAAAGCCATCAAGGTAATCAGCGAAGATAAGCTTGAAATCCAGTTCCTACTCAGGGATTGTGATGACACAGACAATCAACGATTATGACTAAGACCGGCGGCAGAATCAAAGGATTCCTGCCTGCCGATCCTGACAGTGGTAAGAATAAAGTCCCCAGACACCGCGTGATATCCCTATCGCAGCTGGGGGTTTTATTGTTGGTATTATAGGGAGGAGTAAGAACGATAGACAGGAGGAACAGCGAAATGATATCGGAAGAACTGAAAAAGATGTTTGAAGGGCGGATTGAAATGCAGTATATTCATTATGTGGGGAAAGCCTGCTATGGGAGACTGGAGGAAAATCTCAGAGGAAGATTGAGCTGGGCCAGGCTTTATGGACAGTGGGTATACCAGGCTTACCGTCTCGGTGCTGGAGCGACCAATGGGTTGGTGGATCAGATGAAGTTTTTTGATCAGTGATGTGACCGGTCTGAAACAAGAAACGGAAGGGGGACGATAGCAGGGCCGGAACTGAGATCGTATAAGGATTCTGTCTGGTGGAATTGTGAGATGGAAGAGGCGGATTACCAGAAGATAGCGGAGGCAGTCAATGGATATCTGTCCCTGTTTCAGTTGGAAGAACTGGTTCATGAACAGCAGAAAGGAGAAGTCCAGGTGCAGGAAGTACAGGAGGAGCGTTGCTGCTGAGTAATATTCTTACTTAAATCATCGGAAACATATTTTATATAGAAGGAATAAGGAAGGGAGGCTTAAAATGGAAGTGTTTGTGAAGCGTGAAAACTGGGATGGCGGAATCTGGATGAAGCTGCCGGCCTCGGAGGAACAGGCAGAGCAGGTCCAGGAGGAATTGGCCGAGTACCATCCTTCCAGAATGATTCCATTCATAGGGGATGTGAAAGCGCCGGTGGCCGGTCTGGCACGTCTGTTAATTGGAGAATTTGTGTTTCAGGATTCAAACCTTGGGGCAGTTAAATTACCTTGCCGCAAAGATTGGGTTCTGGTCGGAACAGGAACGGGCTGTCTTCGAGACTGTGCTGCAGAATGAAAAGCCGGATTCCTTTGCTGAGAATCGTGGAAGCAATGGATCATTTAGACCAGTATGAATGCCATCCGGAGATAAAATCCCTGGAACAGTATGGGCATGATCTGTTTGAGCGGAAGGAAGAACGCTGCCGGTGGAACTGACCGGCTATTTTGATTATGAGGCGTATGGACGCTTCCATATGAAAGCCAATGAGCGGCTGACAGGTGAAGGGATCGTCACAAGAATCAAGGCGCCAAAACCAGCAGTGGGAAAGAAACAGAATCCAGAAGTGGTGCGACCTGGAACGGCGGTATTCCGGTGTATCTGGCATTTGATAAGAAGTATCCGGAAAAACGCTGTTTTATTTCCCTATGACGGAGAAACAGTTGGAATCCCTGGAGGAGAAGTGCAGAACATATGATGTTGATGAGGTGGCAGACTATCTCAGCAATATCTGGGAGTTGGATCAGTTCTACCACCACGGCTCACATTTAGGGAGTTGAACCAGATTGCAATGGAGATACAGAACCTGGCGGATAAAACCACTGTGTCGAGAAAAAAACTCCTGGCTTCTCTGAGGCGGAGGTTCCCAGAGATGCATATGCAGTGTGCCGGATTATTCGAAATTATAGGGACTATGAATTCCTTCCGGTTCAGGAACTATCGGCGGAGGGCTATGCAGAAGTATCTTCTTAATCTACATCAGATTTACATCGAGAAGGAATCTGGAACCATATATCCGTCTCCAGGAATTTGGTTTACAGAAAATAAAAGAAAACGTGCCGTTGGAGACAATATTTGGCACACTGATTCTGCAAGGGACATCCGATACAGGAATTGAGTCCGTCAGTGCAAGAGTTCCGCCTGTACAATTCATTGGCTGTAACTGCCTATCGGAATGGAAGTGAACCTTTGTGCCGGAGCTTTTAAGCGGGAGGAACTTCTCATATAAAAGCATGATCCGGGAAAAGAGCCAGGCCAGCTTAAAAAGCTGCCCCGAAAGGGGCTGGCAGAATATCTGTTTTCTGAACTGCTTAAAAAACGGGTTGCATCCATGACGCCAGATAGAAGCATATGCTGGCAGCCTTTGGGGTGTGCTTTACGGTACGAACTTATGGAAAGTTAAATGACCGGGAACTGGCGGCTGTGATGGAAGAGTGGAAGGCAATGGCGGATCGCGGCTGGGGAGAAGAATTGTTTTACCGGCCTATTCGGACGGAAAAGGGTGATATATATATTGGCTTCTGGGATACAGACAATAATGACAATCTGTTCATAAAACGGAAGAGGAGTTTCGAATGGACTGCCTGGGCGGAAGTCATATTGGGCAGGAACTGCAGTTTTAACGTGGGTCTTTTAACACAAGTTTTTAATGCAAGCCAAAAAATAGTGGCTAAATACGAAAAGAACAAATGTTCTGAAATGTATTGCGATCTCATGTCTGCTCCTGTATAATAGCAGTAGAAAGAGGAGGCGTCAGATTAGATGATTCGGTTATTTGAGTTTGGGGATTTGGATAGGATTATGGAAATCTGGCTGGAGGGAAACCTGACAGCCCATCCATTTATAAAAGAGGAGTATTGGAGACAGAATTATGAGACAGTCCGCGCTGTGTTGCCAAAGGCAGAGGTGTATGTGTTTGAGAAAGACGGGGGAGGTCCAGGGCTTCATTGGCATGGACGCAGAATATATTGCAGGATTATTTGTAGCGGAGGGATACCGGGGGCAGGGATCGGCCATCAGCTGATTTCAGAGGTAAAGAGGAAAAAGCGCCTGTCGTTGCATGTATGAGAAGAATACAGGCGCTGTGGCATTTTATCAGGCGCAAGGATTCCGTGTTGAAAACAGCATGACAGAGAAAGAAAATGGGGAGCAGGAGTATCTGATGGTGTTTCATGAGGACAGCGAATAAAATGAGGGAACATAGCTTGATAAGGTGGTTGAAATAACTTTTTGGGCAGTTACTTAGTAAATTGTCATTTATTATGAAGGAGGAGTTACAAAATGTCTAAATATAATTTCTACTATGATGAGTCTGAGCATAGCCGAAAAATCAACTATCAGACAGTAAGTGCCTCTAATTATTATGATAATTTCGTAACCATGGTTGTAGGGATGGTCAGCCGAGAAGGATGATATTCTGCAACGGCATGCTTTTTTGAGGCTAAGTACGCAGACAGAAAAGATCGTAATGGTGAAATAAAAGTACGATGTTTCAGCAAAAACAATTTTAAGTATGGTTTTGCCTCCCTTAATAAGCAGAATGCTCAGTTTGTAAATGATTTTCTGTCGCTTTTTGACGAGGAAATTCATATTTACTTTTCTGTTTCCAGCAAGATCGAATACCTTATGTTGCAGGTTTTCAAGGGTACGAAAACAGTTTTCTTTGATGCAGACTTTATGAAGTATTCCATTACAAAGGCTCTCGTTATATATCGCCCGAAGGAAATCATTAAATGCCTCTACGAATCACCCGAAGACTTTTTAGAGGAACTAAAGAAGTTTTTCCGAGATAAGATTGAATGTAATAAAAACAATTTGGAATTGAAGCAAGCAGAGATGATGGCATTTCAAGAAATTTTACTCGTATTAGATGAAATTTCAGATGCTCCAGAGCTTGATTGGGATTATCATATGCCTTTTGATGGGTTCTATAAGTATCTACAGGAGAAAAAATTTACAGAACTATTCACTTATTATTGATAAAGAAGGTGAATCGGAGGAAGAAAGCAAAAACTCTAAAGTCTGCCCGTGAAATAGGACTGGATAATTCAGATGAAGCCGATTCTATGGAACATTCAGGTCTTCGTATGGCAGATATGATGGCGGAATAATTTCTAAGCTGTTGAAGGGGTTATGCGATTCCTTACGATACCAATCTCTTGATGAAAGCACCAACAAAAAAAAAGATTCTGGACGTAGGTTGGTTTTGTTTGAGTGAAGTTCAATTAGAGCTTTACAAAAGCTATATCGTCTTATTTGCGAATGGCAACCAGCTTGGTACAAATCGTACTCTGGCATTTATTCTGATAATTTGGTTGTATTCAATGCTTTGCTTAATTTTATGAACCATTTTGAATCTGTCGAACAGATCCGGGCTGATATAGATATGCAGGGCGAATATTTTAATGCGTTTGCTTGTGAGCAGTTGGCAAGGTATTTTGAGCGGAGAAGATGCAAACTGCCCATTGAGCCTGTAATTCCCTTTGATGAAGAATCATATTTGAACTCAAGGGGTGGGAAGGCATATTTTGATTCGATGAACCAACTTCTTTTGCCGTTGCATGAAGGTTCTCAGACTTTTGATGTATTATCGGTTGGGGTGGATCAGAAATTCACCCGATAATAACAATTCTAAAAGATGGAGAATCTGAGTGCTTTCGACTTCAAATGAACTAAGTGAGTGGGTTTGTAGTGTTGTTGGAATGGCTGCCAGGGGGATGAACCTTTTCCCTACCAAAGTGACTTTTTCCAATATTAATGGAAGCTATTATGTGGATATACTTTGAATATAAGGCAATAAAGAGAAGAAAAAGAAAAAGCAAAGGAAGATAATGAAAAGAAATTCTATAACTCCAGTTATATAAAAGGAGTTGTTATCGAATCAACCATTTTTGAAACATACCATAAGGCTTCTAAAATATGCAGGGGGTGGCATTATGGCAACCTGGAATCCATGGCACGGATGTAGAAAAGTAAGTCCGGGGTGTCTGAACTGCTATGTGTACCGCAGAGACGCCGAAGTTGGAAAAGACAGCAGCTTCATAGCCAGAACATCCAGCTTTTGATTCTGCCGGTAAAGCGGAATCGAAAAGGTATATATAAATTACAGCCGGACGAGGGGCCGTGTATACTTGCATGACCTCAGACTTTTTTGTAGAAGAAGCGGATGAATGGCGGCCTGAAGCATGGAAGATGATTCGGGAGAGGGATGACCTGCATTTTGTAATCATTACAAAACGAATCCATCGATTCCAGGTCGGACTTCCAAAAGACTGGGAAGAAGGATAGACAATGTAACAATCTGCTGTACCTGTGAGAATCAGAATAGAGCTGATTATCGGCTCCCCATTTTTCTGAATTTACCAATCAGACACCGGACGATCATTCATGAACCAATGCTGGAATGGATTGAGATTCGCAGATATCTGGCAACCGGATTAATTGAACAAGTTACTTGTGGGGGGAGTCTGGCCCAGAGGCCAGATTTGTGATTACGCATGGATTTTAGATACCATGCAGCAATGTGTGGAGTATGATATTCCTTTTTGGTTCAAACAAACAGGCGCAAAATTCAAAAAGGAAACCGTATTTATCATATTGAGCGGAAAGACCAGATGCACCAAGCGGAAAAGGCTGGGGTGAATTACAGATACGAAAGAAATATAATTAAATAGGAGATACAGGCTTGCATAAATTTAAGAAACAATCAAATATCATGATACATAATAAAATGACCGGTAGGATTGAACCTTACTGGTCATTTTTGTTAATTAGAAGCTAGAAGGCTGTTATGATAGGGTGTTGGTAAGGAAACGTTATTTATCGTAATAGCCTTTTATTTTATTTGTCCGGAACAAAGCGATTATGAGAAAATGACTGAGATGGTTGATAAATATGCAGATTTGATTCAGGAGCTTGAAACCTTACAGGGGCCACTGCTTAAATTGTAAAAAGGGATAGAGGAGGTTAAACGGTGAATTTTTTGCGAATGGAGTTAAAAAAAGATGCTTGGTATGACCCGATACAGCGAAGATGCAACATATATCGGAAGCTGCGGTTATGTGAGAGTAAATGAAGAAGTTCGTATGCGTCTGGAGTTTTCCAGATCTTCTACTACAACATATGATGGAATTGTTATGACAATGTTTAACCGAAAAGAGGGAACGATTGATACCAATGCGTTGAAATTCCGGGATATCTGGGGTAGGAAGGTGGTCAGCAATCCCAATTTCAAGGAAGGGATTATCCCGCACATTTGGGAAAAACAAGGGGAAGGAATGGTATGTCTATAAGCCGAAATCAGAAGGATTACCAGGTATTGGCGAATGAGATTGGTCAATATGTTGGACTGTTTCAGGAGGCAGAAATAACTCAGGGCCGCAAATGAATATGTAAATCCGGAAATATGATAAGGCTTTGCTATGAAGGAGGTGATAGTGTTCATTGTGTGAATAGAAAAGAGCAGAATGTTATGATAGGGAGAGACTGATGAAAATCAGTGTCTTTTTTTCTCTTGCAAGAGAGCCAAAAGAAGGAGGCAGAGTTCCGGCCGGGAAAAGATATCTGACTTTTTTTGAATGGATTTAGAGCAGAAAGCGATAGAAAAGTGAAGATGGCGTCCGGAGATGTCCCTAAGACTATACGGACGCCCCTTGGTTGTGACAGACAGTGGAGGGAAAGACAGCGCAGTCTGTGGGGAAATTGTCAGACGTGCCGATACCATTTGAGATTCACCACAACCTGACTACAGCAGATGCACCTCAGACCATTTACTATGTGAGAGATATTTTCCGCAAGCTGGAACTGGAAGGTATTACCTGCTGTGTGAATTATCCGATATACAAAGACCAGAGAGTTACCATGTGGTCGCTGATTCCCATGAAAAGTTTCCCGCCAACAAGGCTGCAGAGATATTGCTGCCAAATTTGTAAAAGAGAACTCTTGCCGGGATCGATTTATTACTACCGGTGTGCGATGGGCGGAGAGTGTGAAGCGAAAGAATAAAACGGGGCGTTTTTGAAAATTTTGTCTCGGATCCCAGTAAGAAGATTATCCTGAATAATGACAACGATGAGCAGCGCATGCTGTTTGAGAGTTGCACATTAAAGGGGAAAAAGAATCTGTAATCCGATTGTGGACTGGCGGGACTC
>VOFE01002060.1_pt1 | contig 30001 bp, 42 predicted proteins | sample 5384071 | NCBI WGS metagenome assembly VOFE01 (sample SAMN12384724, study PRJNA508395) | human gut metagenome | isolation source: healthy gut D | host: Homo sapiens
CAGGTAACGACTCTTATAATTGTAGTTCAAACGATAGAGGAAACCTACATAAGCCCACTCATTTCCGCCTTGTCCCGTAGTATAATAATCACCATCCATAGAGCAAAAACTCGGTTTTAGTGGCACTAATCAGACCACGGCGATAAGTTTGTATCGTTTATAATCCCTGGTGCTCAAGATTCCAGCCCAACAGTACATTCAGGTAATGATCGGAATTAGAAAATTTAGGAATATAGTTACCGGTAATATTGCTTGAGAGATATTCCTTGTTATAATCCATATTTTCCAGAGAACTGAATGTTACGGGTTCCCATTATTTCCGGTCCTGTATAGTAATTATACTGGTTCTCGGCTCTTAGACGGGTGGACTTGCTACTGTAATAAGTAAAGTCACCTTTAAAGATCAATTGCTGTTTTATAGGTGTATACGTCAAGGTCGTCGTATTGCGTACATCCAGTTTATTGTCCTTTGCCGGAAGTCCCTTCTACAAAACCTGCCCATCCGATATATACGGCTGCCTCGGTCCAAGTACCGTCAGGGTTCTTCTCCATAGTCACCGGATATCCCTGATGTTGTGCACTGGCGGGTTATATTCTGGCGGTCGTACATCACCATGGGCTGGTGGGAACGGAAAATCATGACATCCGTATTATTCTCCAACAAAAGAGATTTATTGATTTGTATTTCTCCTTTTGAACGGATATTATACTGCGTATACTTTTCGTCTCCGGCATTGTAAATGCCATCCTGATTGTAGTAGCGTCCTGACACATAATACCGGGCACGCTCATTTCCCCCACTAATGCTGACATTATGTTCAGTGGAATAGTTCTGATCTTTATAAATAATATCCAGCCAGTTGGTATTACCAAAGTATTCATATTCCCCCTTATCATTGACACGCACTTTATCCAGAGAAGGATCGGCATCGCGTCTTACCAATTCATTATACCAGTCGGTAGAGTACTTAAATACATTATTGATACCTCCCGGAGGCGCCTCCTGACCTTCCAGATAAGCCGTATACCAGCCATCGGTCCACTGCAAACCATTACTAACGATACCATCTTCTGTCTTCACCGTACGCTGATGCATGGAGAAACTTCCGTTATAATTGATTTTCGTCTTTCCGGCAGTAGCGTTCTTGGTAGTTACCAATATCCTCCGAAAGCACCACGCGCACCATAGATAGCAGCCGAAGAAGCGTCCTTCAGTACAGATACACTTTCCACATCTGCGGGATTCACCGAGTTGAGATCCCCCTCCACCCCGTTTATCAACACAAGGGCACTACCACCCGCACCAATACTTCCTGTTCCACGAAGATTAATGGATGGCGTACGCGAAGGTTTACCGTCACTGAATGTAATGTTCAGCCCCGGTACCATACCTTGCAACGAACGAGAAATGTTACTGTTGCCGCGCTCTGCAATCTGCTTGCTATCAATCTGGTCCACAGCACCAACCAGATTTACTTTCTTTGCCGTACCGTAACCTACGACCACCACTTCCTGCAACTGTTGCGCATCTTCCTTAAGTACAATCTGCATTTGTTGGTCATCTTTACCAGTACCTCTGTTTCTGAGTATCCGATATAACTCAGTAACAGTTTTTTCCCTTCTCTACATCCAAGACAAAATGTCCGTTTACATCAGTGATTGTTCCCGACTTTCCGTCTTTGATTCTCACCGTAACGCCGGCCAGCGGTTCTCCTGAGGCATCTTTTACCACACCTTTCAGTGGAACAAGATTAGCAGCAAGCAACATTCCTCCCCCTAAAACAAAGGTGAGGGCAACGGCAAAACGCCTGCTTCCAAACTCCATTCTAAAAAACATCTTTTCACTTTCATACTGTTCAATTGATAAAATAAATCAAAGAATCCCTTCGGGGTGCAAGGTGGAGGCTACAGATTTCAACTACGCTACAAGAAAGTGAAGTTAGGATGTCAATAGAATGACGAGATTTCAACAGCTCTTATGAAAGACACACGATAGTAGACACAAAAAGCCGTTTCTTCACAGAAACGGCTTTCTTCTATAGGTCAACATAAGTTAAACCCTAATTCGTCAGAGAGAATTCTAATGATCTGCTTTTATTTTCTTTATTGATAGACCTTTAAAGAATATCATAATAACCAAGATTTATTATTGTTACCAAACGTTGGAACTTAGAAGCAAAAACATAAACTCCTATAGCATCGATAAAACTCTTTATAGTCCCTGTTTCTCCTGTAAAAGAAAATCCCTTTTTATCCTTGAAAGGGAAGAAAGGCATTAATTCTTCATCGTCTACATCAAGCTCAGCTATAGCTGGATAGAACAATGATGTGTCGCATGTACATAGCCGCTTCACTTCTCACGATGGTATAAAGATACCATTTTTGTGATTCTATAAATCCAAGATATTGTCCGTTAAGGGCACTCAATTGGTAGGTTTCACCATCGAATTTCAGAGGCAATACAACTCCTCTTATAGAACTCAAACCGTCTGCATAGAAAACCGCTTCATTTTCTTCATCTTGCAAAAGTTCTATTTTCACAGTTTCACTCACCCAATCATCCCCCTTCACCAAAAAAAAGTAGAATAAGTAGCTTCATAAGTACCTGCAATATCATTCACACCAAACTGAACAAAAAGTTATTTCTTTTAGTTCCTTTTTGGCTCTTGAATATTACAGTTCCTTTACGGGCATTTCCTGTCGTATTCTCTGTTAAAGTAAAATTATAACCTTCTTTTACTTTCTCACCGGTTATCCAAGCCGGCATATCAACAGTATAGTCATAATCACTCTTCACAGGGATCGTTATAGTACTTTCTTCGTCAGACAGTCCGTAAAGATCATCTCCGTTCACATACCATACTCCACCGGCTTGTGACACAGGTACACGCACCTTGCTATCTAAGGTATTCGATATTTCAACAACCGCATTTCGGCCTACAAGACCAGTATAAGTAGGAACCGCCACTGTCACGACATTACCGTTAACAGTAACCGTACACCAATCCTGATTGCTTACCGCCGTAATGGCAGAATTACTTTGTACCTCTATAGTGCCGGTAGTTGCGATGGCAGTGAAAGATACATCAGACTTTATCACCTGTAATGATGCAACGGCAGAATCATCATCATCTGAACAGGACGTTACCAAGAACAGGCATCCTATCAGCATCCATAAAATATTTATTTTTTTCATACGCTAAACAGTTTATTTTTTAGTTTTCAAAAGTTTTCGAACCGAAGCATTAATAATTGTATCAGAGAGATAAATAAAGAAAGTTACTCCCAATGCAATACACAACGATTCCGCAAAAGAATGTTTACTATCAAAAGAATATCAGTAACAACATAATAAAGTGCCGCCACTATTATATACTTCAGTATTTGCTTCAAGACAGAAATTTCATCAGATTTCTTAGCAATCACCAAATTTGCCGGTGAATAACACAACAAATCTATTAAAATAACCATTAACAATGCTTGTGGGAATGAATATCCGTCTTCTCCATACATAAAGAAAGGGATTCCAACTAAAAAAGCACTATAATAGAGGCCACTACAGATAAAATTACTTTCCTATTCATAACAGTATCTTCCTTAATTAATAAATCATTGCTTGTTTGGTTAAACTAAACCAGACCTTATTATCAACTGTACTAACCAACTTAGCAGTAGTAGGAGTTTGATCATCATCAAATTCCACAGTATAGGGACTATGCGCGTCAACATACTCTATGATAGGATCTAAGAATACATAAAAATCATAGTTAATGCCAGGAGCAGTGGATTGAAAGAGATTTTTTTGCCTCTCGCCTCATCTATAATAGACATTTTATATCCATATGCAACATCCCAAACCTGTAATCCTAACCAATTAGATTCCCAACCCATACAATATGGGTTTTGTATCATTTCCCGGATAGGCAGAATTTGCTCCAATATACCAACCAATAAACTCTTCATACTGGGTCGATTTATTTATTGCATAAGCATTACTGAATAAATCCATCAGTTCCTTGTCCATATCTCCAGTCCCCGCAGCTATATCAAAAGAAAGGTACCATTGAGAAGTTGTCCCACAGAACTGCTCCAAAGCTGTAGGATAAGGAAAAGAAACATCTGCATCCGTAGCTTTTATAGCCCCCGTAGCATCGTCATAGACTAAGCGTTGAAAAGTAATTCCATTTACCGTAAGCGGTTCATAGAGATTTATTCCATCCGGAGTATAAATATATGCCATGTCTATATTTTCCAAGGAGCTGTCTTCTTTCATATCCGTATAAGAAAGTAATTTGCCCACCATGCTGACAGTATATTCTTTTCCTCCCACTACCATTTTCATGCGAGGTACGGCTGCCTTTTTTCCTGCATATCCAGTACCTTTTGCATATAGCTACCAGCACTCTCAGTCAGTTTAGTCATGACCATCTTATTGCCATATTTCTTTCCTTTTAGTACAATGCGGTCTTCACTCACTTCCATAAACACAAACTCATAGTCGCTGGCATATCCGTCAACATCACTGGACCCTCTTGGTTCTGAAAAGAAATGGAACAACAAATTGTAAGTATCGAATGTAAGAAGTGCACTTTGTTCGGAGATAACCCGGTAATACGAAGTCACTACCGTACCAGCCGGCCATTTATCACCGCTGCTGGAATTTAAAGATAATTCCGAAGTCATATCAACCTTACCATTATCGAACTTTGCAGTATAAGTATATCCACCCATCGAACGGTCGCTCGGATAGAACTCCATTACCCAACCCTGCGGATCATCCTGAAGAATAGCTTTATATTTAGTCAAAGCTTCATTCATCCTTTCAGCTGCCGACTTATCAAATAAGTCCTCTTCTTCACTTACACATGAGTTGAAGCAGAATCCGGCGAGCAATAAAAATAGAATATAATATATTTTTTTCATCATTTCTCATATTTATTTAAGTGTTTCCAAATCAATTTCTCCGGTCACAACATCACTCATACGACGCTGAACAACGTCACGGAGTTCGTCCATATCAATGTTCCATGCTGTTTGCATGTAATTCTTTACAATCGTCAATTTCTGATTGATGATTTCAGCACCTTTGGTTCCGGCTGTTTCCATCTGTTTCGCCCAATACTCAGCCGTATTTGTGATATAAATAGAAGTAACTTCCGCAATATCTTCACGAGGTTCGCTCATTGCATAAGGAGAAATGAAACCACTTGCCAACGCATCTTCATCAGACTCCAGATACCAGTCACCACTCACATAAAGCCCCTCGGAAATACGGTCATAATCTGGATCATAACTCTTTGTCTGGTGAAGGATATGGGCAAACTCATGATGCATGGTCTTAAAATAGTACTCATTCAGAAAATCTGCATCTATCTTCAGATTGTTTTACAAGATATAAAGTAACCTTTAACCCACCTTCCGCAGTACCAAGTACCATCGTTCCATTGTCCTCGTAGGCAGCGGAACCTACCAAATGAAGAACTTTGGGCACATACTGACGCGTAAAGTCGATACCCGCCACTTCATCATAGGTTTCCAGCCATGCATACTTCACGATATGCGCCAACTTCACCGATTTATCATAATCAGCAGGAGCCAGAGTATAATCATGATTAGATTCAATATCCTCCATATGATATTTCAATGCGATATTATAAGGCATTGTATAGTTAGCGAGGATCCATTTATCAAAATCATTTTGTTCACTTGTCGGCTGATCTTCAAAAAATGCTCTTAGGGTCCAGATCATCTTCGCTACAACTTGTAAAGTTCAGCAATGAAGCCGCTATACCTAATATATATAAATATTTCTTCATAATTTTTCTTTTTAAAATTAACCGATTAATTACGCGGATTAGCTTCCAATCCTGCTGTTATTACGCTTTGCGGTAACTGAATAGCCCGACGTGAATCATCCGCTTTCAATTCATCGTTCACAGTAATTTCATTGTTATATACAGTACGACGATAAATTTCCAAACCATATCTCTTAATATCAAACCAACGCAAGCCTTCATGCAAGGTCAATATACGGCGTACATGCAAAATTGCATGAATAAGGTTTTCTTGTGTACCCGATTCTACCGTAAAATCAGGATGCAGCGCCTTTTAGGAGTAGGAGCTTTGAGTATAAATTTCATACCCGTACCGGTTGCTTCTGAATATTCTCCATACAATGCATTGACAGACTCTACCGTTACAGTATTCGTGGATTTAGTGAAAGCATGTATCCATGTATCCAAATCTGCTGCTGCTTTCGTATAGTCTTTTTTCATTGTGTAGGCTTCAGCACGATTCAGAATTACCTCATCAGTTGTGAAAGCTGGAAACATCACATGAGCATTACCGATATCATTCACAGGATCTGTTATTTCAAAATATTCAGCCATCTTTCCCATTATAACTTTGGGAAGTCCCTGATAAGACGGTATGCTGAAATAAAGCATGGAATAACCACCCCAGATAGAGATTGTCTTACAAGTCTCCTTATTGGCTATCATATCATTATGAGTATATTTTTCTCCTAACCCATAAGGTCCGTGAATTCTTCCCCATGAAGAACTCGTTGAATATAATAACAGATTAGCCTTCTCGCTTACATTGATAAATGCAGTGGCACGGATAGAGTTATTAGGACTCAGTGCTCCGACAGTAGCCCAGTCCCGCAACATTGCCGTCGGATTTTCTGTCAGAACCACCGTTGCATACTGAATGGCCTTATCATAGTTTGATTTATCATCCTTTACATAATAAAGATAAAAACGTGTTGCGAAAGCATATCCGGCTTTTTTATTAAAATGATATTTAGGAACAGAATAAATAGCATCATTCAATAAAGGTAGTCCGGCTTCTATATCAGCTGCAATTTTTTCATAGACTTCCGCTACAGTTCCGCGAGTATATTCAGGAGACACGGTAGTTTCCAAATGAGTCATATATGGAATGCCTAAATCCGTAGTGCTGGTTTTCGGACTATACGCCTTACTAAAAATATTGACCAGAACAAAGTGGTTGTAGGCACGGCATAACAATGCTTCTCCCCTCTGAGGATCCAAAGATGACGGGTTTCCCATAGTATTAATAGCATCCAGAGCTGCATTAGCTGCTGCAATCGCCTTATAGCAATCATTCCACAAAGAATATGGGCTGTCTTCTTCCTTATATGTCGCATCCTTCCAAGTAGCGGCTTCTTCCTGCAACTTGTTATACGCAGTCCAGGTGCCACCATTATCATCCGCATTATCAGATGACATCTCAGCCAGCAATGCATAGTTAGTTTCAGGATAAGCAGATACCAGCATGCTGGTTATTTTGGCTTCCGTATCCAGTTCTGTACGGTTATCCGGCATTTCATCCAAAAAGTCGTCACAGGATGACAATGCTACAGTCATCGCCAATACCATAAATGGATAATATATATATTTCTTTTCCATAATCTAATTAGCTTTTAATGTTTTAAATACCAAGTCTCAAAGTCAATGTAAACTGCTTAGGTACAGGAGCTGCTACACCACCGGAACGGAAGAACTCAGGATCTTGTCCGTTCAGTTTATCATCCGAATAGATCAGGAACAAGTTAGTAGCTTGCAACTTTAAAGAAAGATCATTAATAAATATTTTCTCTAACCACTTCTTCGGGAAATCATAAGAAACTGATATTTCTTTCATACGAATAAAATCCCCTTTAGCTATACGTTCCGTAGAATAATTGTATGCGTTATAAAGAGTTTTTAAGTGATTATCAGTATCGCTCTGCCGCTTCGTTACAATCGTTGGTATTGTGGTTATACTCTCTTCACCTGCCAGTACCCAACGATTTTTAAACTCTTTCGGCATAGAAGTCAGATCCGTATATTCGTTACTGAATACGGGATCCAGGCGAATAACATTACCGAATGAGTAAGTGATAAATACATTCAGTTTAAACCCTTTGTAACGGAATATATTTCCGAAGCTACCGGTAATAGTAGGATCAGTCGGACCTTCATATTTTAGATAATCCAGTTTCTGACTTTGAAAATCAATATCATTACCATCACTCGTCAAGTTTCCATTCTGATCAATAAAAGTAGGTAAACCATCTTCATTCAATCCCTTAAACTGATACGAGAATAACCCACGTACCGGATAACCTTTAAGTGCAAATCCTGTACCGGAAACCACGTCAATAACTTCTGCATCCGATTCGTGTCTGTAACTTCATTTTTTGCCTGAGAGAAGATAAAATCCGTAGTCCACTCAAAGTCTTTCGTTTGAATATTTCGTGTAGAAAGCGTAAATTCAACACCATGTGATTTCATGGTAGCCACATTAGCCAGTTTACGAATTTGTCCTCCGACACCGGGAGTCTGTATCACACCAATCAAATCATAGTTATCACGTTTATACCAGTCAATAGCAAAGTTGATGCGATTGTCCAGGAATCCCATATCTGCACCAATATTCAACTCATGTTTCTTCTCATAAGTCAGGTCGTCATTTGCCAAATCTATAATCTTTAGACCACTTTCCTGAATGTTGGCAAACGGACGATAAGGTTTATAACTCTTTAATACCATGGTAGAGTTAGTAACCGTATTCGGCCCCGGATCTCCGGTCAAAGAATAAGAAGCCTTCAAAGCAAAGTGTGCCAAAGCCGGTTTCAATGACTCAAAGAATTCCTCCTCGTGCATATTCCATGCTGCTGATATATTCCATGTGGGTAACCAGCGTGCACTACGACTCTTGCCTAAACGGTTAGTACCCTCATAACGATAAGTACCATTCACCGTATATTTACCCTGATAAGAATAAGTAGCGTTTGTAAAGAAAGCTGCTGATCTAGAACGGGTATTAGTCAATGAATAATAGTCAGTACCCTCTTCTATGCTCTTTTTAAAGAACTGATAAGTATAGAACGGAATTTCGCCCTGCGTATATTGCATACCCCAACCATTAAAGTAAGTCTTATTACGATCGGAAGAGTTTGTCTCCATACCGGCAAAAAGATTCACAATATGTTTTTCGACAAATACATGATTCCAACTTCCAGTAGCGCGGAAGTCATATCCCAGCATCTTATAGTTCGTACGTTGATAAATACCTTTGGGGCAATACGCTAATAGGTAATGCATATGGGTTATCTGGATCAGTATACAAGAAGGGGTTACGATCACGTACCGTAGCATCAGGCATAGCACGATAAGCCATAGCCTGGTTAGAATCATCCGTAATGAGGTGTTCTTGTGAAGTTGCAGAATACTTCACAGCTCCCAATGCTGAAAATTCCAACCCCGTAATAGGTTTCCATTTCAACTCCCCCTGGAACTTTAAATCTGCCACATCCAGATTCATATAGTTATTATCCAATTCATGAAGGATATTGAAATCAGCATAATTACGGGTATACATTGTCTTCGAATCCAATGCACGGGAAGTGTTCAACGCATACGAATACGGGTTAATATCAAAGTCACGCTTCACTTCACCATATACAGGATCCACACTTTGGCTCAAAGTACCAGGAGCCTTTTGTTTCCTATAGGCTGCCGAAGATATAAGATTAATGGATAGCTGTTTTGAAATATTATATGTAGCATTCAGATTAGCCTGTATATCTATTTACCTCACTATCTTTATACCATCCCCGGATCGGCCATAGCACTTAAAGAGGCATAGAAAGAAGCTTTTTCCGTACCGGATGAAAGACTGACAGAATGATTATGCATCACAGAATTACTGAATAGTGCATCAAACCAATCTGTATTTCTGTACTCAGCCTCCTGCAAATAATCATTCATTGCAGTGTCTGTGTGTTCCAAGGCAAATGTACCGGTCACCGGATTATAAGTATTCATCAACTGATACATCTTACCATAGACACCACTTTGGGCAGCACGATAAGTATCCGAGAAATTTAACCAGCCTTTCTCCTTCATCTCTTTGTAAACTCCCATCTGTTCCTGTGAATTCATAATATTGAAGTCAGCATATCTCGGAGTCATACGCATGGTAAATTCACCGGTATAGGAAATATGACTTTTTTCCGGCCTGCCCTTTCTTGGTAGTAACTACAATCACACCTGCCATGGCACGTGCACCATAAATAGAAGTCGCAGATCCATCCTTCAAAATTTGGAAACTCTCAATATCATTTGCATTCAGACCTGCAATGGCAGAACTAATCAATGTAACGGCGTCACCAGAAGACAACTCATCGGCACTTACTTCCGTAACATCTTCCATTATGATACCATCAACTACCCACAACGGTTTAGAACTACCATAAATAGATGTAGCACCACGAACACGTATTTTAGGAGCTGTACCGAATGTGCCGGATACATTCTGTACAGATACACCTGCCGCACGTCCTTCCAACGAACGGCTAATATCTGCCAAACCATCCAATTTCACATCTTCACTGGACAATTTGGTCGCAGCACCTGTAAAAAGTCGTTTATCCATCTTTGTCATACCGGTAACCACTACTTCTTCCAAAACTTCAGCATCCGGTTTCATCACGATTTTCATCGTTCCGCTTTTTATATTCACCTCTATCGTCTGCATGCCGACGTAGGTTATTCTCAGTATTTTTGCCGTACCCGCACATTAGTAAGTGTAAACTTACCATCGAGATCTGTTACCGCCCCCTCGGGTTTGTACCTTTAATCAAAACAGATGCACCTACAATAGGCTGATTGTCTTCTTCAAAAATGACTAGTCCCGTCACTGTTTTTGGAGTTTGCGCAATCGCCAAGCCAATTCCAATAAGTAGGCAGGCTAATGATAAAACAATTTTTTTCTCCATAAGCTCTCTTAAATATATGTGTTAATACTAGAATCTACCATGTTCTAGCAGAACTTATGAAAAGCAAATTCTCAACAGTTATTTTTTATTATTCAAAATAGCTTGTTCGTTATGAGAAATTTCATTTGAATGTAATCAATGAGATTATATCTAAAAAAACAAACTCATAGTTTACATTTGCTTTTATGTTAACATTAATGCCTTTTTCTATATAAAGCGATGCTATTTTTATGTTATTAACAACAAAAGAATCTTTATTATTCACTAAAACAAAGCATATTTCTATCATTTTGCTTTTTAAAGCAATCATATAATCACTATCTTCTTGATTAAAAACAGATATAAATGTAATATAAACACTTAACCAAATACATATTCAAACAATATGTATTTGCAAGTGTTTTAGATTTTATTTTGTATTTTGCTTTGATTTTATAGAATATTACTTAAATTTGCAGCTGTGGAACATGAATAAACGACTATGCTTTCAGAGGATATGATCAAAAACACATTTACGAAAAGAAAGATTAATGTCATTCTTCATCTACACTTCAAATAAATATATAGCTCAAAGTTTGAAAAGATAATAAAAATCTATATTCCTGAAAAAGTAACAGAAGTATCATGAAAACAACAGCTACGGTAGAAGCAAATATTTGCTAATATCATTGATTAGTACACTTTAACCAATCTATCAAGTTCTGCTAGAACTCCATCTTTTAATCAACATTTTAGAAAAGACAAAAGCACACAAAATAGGATATTTAATTTGAAACTCTTACCTTTGTCCGCTGATTACATGAAACGACAATATGACAGAACAGGAAGTCAGAAGGTATCTACGGAAAATGAGCGAGCAGGATTCGCAAACTGCTTTCCGGGATTTTTATGATATGACGTATGACCGTCTGTTCCGTATTGCTTTTTACTACACTCACCACGAAGAATGGTCGCAAGAGATTGTGCTCGATGTTTTCATGAGACTCTGGGAACACCGTAAGCAATTATTAGAAATTACCAATATCGAAGATTACTGTTTCATACTCGTAAAGAATGCCTCTCTCAACTATATAGAAAAAGAGGAGCGCCGCCCCACCCTATCAACAGAAAAACCCTACATGAACACTCCGATCAAGCAGTATCACCTGAAGATACTCTGATCAGCGAGGAACTTTTTTCCCGCTATGTAAAAGCTCTCGACCGGCTACCGGAACGTTGCCGTGAAGTCTTTATCCGCATCCGCGAAGAAAAACAAACCTATGCACAAGTAGCAGAAGAGTTGGGCATCAGTACAAAAACGGTGGATGCGCAATTGCAGAAAGCAACCATTCGATTGAAAGAAATACTGCTCTAATAAACAGTCAGAGTCCATCATCTTATTTTCTCTATTATCTGAGGTATATCATCAATTAGCCTTTAACACTTTTTATTTCTATCGCCATAGGGAATTTCTTTTTTGCTCCTGTCTTTACTCATGAACTATATAAACTAAACTAAATTAAAACGACATGAAAAGATTTTGCAAACAAATGGCAGGAACCGCAGGGCTTCTCTTTATCCTTGCTGCATGCAGTAACAACAGTTCCAGTTATCCCGAAGAGTATGTAGGTTTTGAAAGCCACCAAAAACTATTCGTTCGACAAAAACAAAGACACAGAAGAGTTCGACGTAAAGATTATTGCCGCTGAAAAGAAAAATGAGGATAGGGAAGTTCTCATTAATGGCATAAACATGCGGGTAAAGCAGCTATTTTCAGTATTGAAGACAAGACGGTCATTATCCCTGCCAAGAAGAAATCAGCCAATCTACGAGTGAAGATCTATCCGAAGAGAGTGACAGACAAAGCTGAATTCCGCATCGTCTGTACCCAGACGAAGGATAAAGAAGGCAAAGACACAGATCACTATCCATCTAAGTCCCCAATAATGGGAACTACAACTCCATTCTGTTTCATCCTATCACTAGCTTTTTCTCACGTGAGCTTGGTACATAAATGCCTTAAGGCCGTATGAAAACTAAGCTTTGCTTTATTGTTTTTGTCCTTTTGCCCGTAACAAAACTTCGTCCCACAGTTGCGGGCTCTACGTTTTCCAATTGAGGGCTGTCGGTCCCACAACTGCGGGCTACACAGCCCTCAACTGAAAAACGAGGTTTTGCTTATAGCATAATGACATTAACATTAAGGCTTTAGGAGAAAAAGGAAGGAGCATATCAAGTTTCTCCTCTATCATTCAGCTTTCTATATAATGGGATTATGAAGCCTGACTCCTCAATTCTTACGAAGTGATAACTTCTACGATGAAAATTCAGTTTAAAAGGAGATATTTGCATCAATTCGGCCAAGGTTTGCATAATGCATATTAAGGACTTGTGAATTAGTGAATTACAAACATAAAAACGCTCTTTTTTTCTGTTTTTCGGTGTAGGATGCAACTTTCCTACACCTTCCTACACCACTTCCTACACCACCTATCTATTTGATAACCAGATAAAAATAATAGCGGGTGTAGGATGTAGGAAAAAAAAGTAATTTCGGCATAGGGAGTTTTTCCGTTTTACCTGTCTTTATAGAAAAGAAGAAGAACATGGAACAAGAATTTGAAAGAATACGATAAACTCGCAACCTCCACCCGTTCGCCGAGAGGAAGATTCTCGAAAGCCAATAGCTGGATACTTCTTGAGAAACGGTTGCCGCATCTGCAACGCCGCATCCTTTCATTGCACACAATGGCTGGTGCAGCCGCTGTCGCCGTGCTTTGTGTACTGGGCTGGTGGGCATATTATATGTTCGCCCCGGTACCATTGCAAACCGTATCCACATTGGCAGAAACACGTACCGTAACACTGCCCGACCAAACAGAAATTGTACTGAACCGCTATTCTTCTGACTTATCCCTGAACGTTTCAGAGGAAAAGACCGGAAAGTACAGTTACAAGGAGAAGCTTATTTCGAAGTCAGCAAAGATGCAGCACATCCTTTCAAAGTAGAAGCCGGAGCAATTATAGTACAGGTTTTAGGTACACATTTCAATGTCGAAGCCTATCCCGAAGATACACAAGTGAAAACAACCTTGTTGGAAGGTTCCGTTTCTGTCAGCCTCATCGGTAAAGCAGAAGAAAGCCTGATACTTTCACCCAATGAAAGCGCTATATATAATAAGGATAAGAAAAGTCTGACTCTACATACCGAAAATAATGCATCCGAAGAGATTATCTGGAGAAACGGAACACTGCTTTTCAAAAGCATTCCTTTACAAGAGATTGTCCGACAACTTTCTAACGCTTTCCACACAGACATTCGTATTGAAGACGCTGACTTACAGAACTATCGCATGACGGCTACTTTTTCTGCTGGCGAAACACTGGAAGAAATTCTTTCGCTGCTTTGCCGCAATCAAAAGTTTGAATACACAAAAACTAATGACATAATAACAATCACACAAAAATTAAACTAGAATGAAATCCTCTATCTGTTCACCCCGCACCATCAGGAAATTTTTTCCCTGGTGGGAGCGGTTCTCCTATCAACCTGTACACTACAAAGTACGATTGTATTTGCCACCTGCGTTCTACAGAAGACCAATCCTTCACAAACGCGTTTCAGCATCAGACTGCAAATGCGACACTGGAGGAGTTTGTGAAACAAGTGGAACAAAAAACCGGGTACAGTTTCATATACGGAGAAGAAGTACGTCTGAATGGACGCATCACACTGGCCGTCCGAGACCTTACTATTAACGAAATTCTCCGGAAAGCTTTTGAAAACCAACCGATAGGTTTCGAAATCTCCGGAAAACATATTTTGCTAAACAAGCGGCCCGTGCCGCAGAAAACCGCAAGCCGTCGGTTCACTATCAGCGGATACGTGACAGACGGGGCGTCTTCCGAGACGCTGATTGGTGCCAATATCCTCGATAGTCGTCAGCGTGTGGGCACTGCCACCAATCCTTTCGGTTTCTATACTCTTACTTTGCCGGAAGGAGATGCGGAATTGATTTTTTCGTATTTAGGGTACGAAACCCGGCACAGTTCGTTCCTCGCTAAACAAAGACACCGTGCTCAATATCCGCTTGGACAGCAATAATGAACTGGCGGAAGTGATTGTCCTTTCGGACAAGAAAGAAGCCGGCATCCAAGCCACCGCCATGGGAGCGTATGAAATTCCGATGGCACAAATTCAACATACTCCAGCCGTACTTGGAGAAGCTGATATATTGAAAACCATTCAGTTAATGCCGGTGTACAAGCTGGAACGGAAGGCTTTTCAGGTTTATATGTACGCGGAGGAGGACCGGACCAGAACCTGATATTGCTAGACGGTATTCCGGTATATAATGCAGATCATCTTCTGGGGGTGTTCTCCGTATTTACTCCCGAAGCTATAAAAAACACTACACTCTACAAGAGTTCCTTTCCCGCCCGTTACGGCGGTCGGCTTTCCTCTATTGTCGATATACGCACCAACGACGGAGATATGCACCATTACCACGGTGCACTCAGTGTAGGTACACTTACCGACAAACTGCATTTTGAAGGACCTATCTGGAAAGGACACACTTCTTTCAGTCTTAGTGCACGTGCCACGCACACCGCCTTCTTCAAAAACCTCATAGTGGATAAAGATGATTATTACGCTGATAAATACAACTACTACTTTTACGACATCAATGCCAAGGTGAACCATAAATTCAATGACCGCAGCCGCCTCTTCATCGGTTTCTATAAAGGAAAGGACCACTACCACTTTGACACCACCGACAGCAACAACTACTATCAGAACAACGACGACACTAAAGTCTATTATAAAGATGACAGCCACCTGAACTGGGGAAACACGATAGCCTATGGCCGCTGGAATTATGTATTCAATAGTAAGTTGTTCTGCAACACCACTATTTCCTACAATAACTATCTGATGAAATTGAATCAGGATGTGGAAGATACACGCACCTACGGGGCAAATATTAGATCGCTATAGCTATTTATCCCAATTCCGTTCGGGCATCAGTGACTGGAGTGCGCGCATGGACTTCGATTTTACATCCCGCTCCCGGAACATCACATCAAGTTTGGAGCAGAATATATCCACCATACTTTCCGCCCGGGCATCTCCACTTCAAGACTCAGGAAGTGGAAAACGGGGAGCAACAGGAAGAAACAATTTATGCCGCCAGCAATAATCATGTACTACGAGGACAAGAGGTATCACTCTATGCTGAAGATAATTTCAACCCTGAACAGCCATCTCAGCCTAAATGCCGGTATAAGGGCATCTCTGTTCTCTACACAAGGAAAGAACTACTGTTCGATTCAACCACGCCTCTCTACACGCTACAACTTCGGACAGGGATTCTCCGCCAAGGCATCCTATACATGCATGGCACAATATGTACACTTGCTTTCATCCACTCCCTTCTCTATGCCCACGGATCTTTGGGTACCAATTACCAAAAACATACGCCCCATGTATGCCAATCAATACTCTCTTGGAGGCTATTATACCGGTCTGGCTGGCTGGGAGTTCTCTATAGAGGGATATTATAAGCAGATGCGTCACATACTGGAATATCAGGATGGCGTTTCCTTTTTCGGCACTTCCACTAATTGGGAGGAAAAGGTAGAAATGGGTGAAGGACGTTCCTTTGGCCTGGAAATGATGGTACAAAAGACTTTGGGAAAGACTACCGGTTGGCTGGCATATACGTTGGCAAAGACCGATCACCGTTTCAAAGATGGTGCCATCAGCAGGGTAAATGGTTTCCTTATAAATATGACCGCCGCCACACCATCAGTCTGTGTTTGAATCATAAATTCAGTGAACGTATCGATGTCGGAGCTTCGTGGATATTCAATACCGGGGGATGCATCACAGTACCTGAACGGGAGACCATTATCATCCGTCCCGAAGGCAATATAGAATCTGCTCCTTATATTTCCCGGCGCAACAACTACCGCCTGCCAGCCAGTCATCGCCTAAACCTGGGTATCAACTTCAACAAGAAAACCAAGCATGGCATGCGTACTTGGAACATCAGCCTTTATAATGCCTACAATGCTATGAACCCCAACCCTTTGGTTTACAGCAAATGGGAACAAGGTTACAATCTGATTTACAATGACTTTTACAACAGCATATATCAAAGGAAACGGTAATCAATACAACTCAGAGAAAAAGTCGAAGACTGTTATCAAGAAACTGACGATATTACCCTGCATACCCTCTGTGACTTATACCTATAAATTTTAAAAGCCATACCAGATTATGAAAACAAGAATTAAATTACACCTTATTATATATATAGCTTTCGCCGGGCTCTTTATGGCTTGTGAAAATGAAATCCCATATAATCCCCGGACAACAAAATCCACAGCTTATCATGAATGCCCTGCTCAATGCCGGACAAACAGAGAATCTCGTTTACCTGCATCTTAGTGAAGGAAACAGCATCGGCCGCATCAATGAAGCAACGCTTTCCCTCTACGTAAACAATAAGCAGGTTGAATCCCCTCAAGCCATATCTCCCGAAGAATACTATGGAAATATGCAAAATCAGCTTGACAAGGGGCAATATGAAGCATTACTAAAAAGTATGCGCTTCAAAATATTCCGTCTCACCGCCCGCTTACAACCCGGAGATAACATTCGCCTGGAAGCCACAGCGGAAGGCGGAAAGTATCATGTCAGTTCGCAAGTAACTGTTCCCCGTCCCCTACAAAGCCTGCAAGTGGACACCTGTACCGCCCTCATCCGCCAATGGGGTAGCATGAGCCCATCGTCAATACCGCATCACCTTAGAGGATCTCCCTAACGAAAAGAACTATTACCGTCTGGAGATAGTGAATAACAAAGACTTCCGCTGCGTTATCTACACGCCCAACGAAGACGAGAACGGAGACTATATAAAGGATGAAAATGGAGATTACATTTACACCATAACGAAAGACACAGTTGTCAACTATAGATATACCGAACTTATCAACCGTGAAGACGTGATCCTGACCGACGGACATGTCACCAGCTCGGATGATGATGAAAATGCAATGTTTCCCACCAACATTGAAAACAAATACAGTATCTTCACAGATAATCGTTTCACCAATTCATCTGCCACGCTGAAAGTTTACACCCCCTTTACGATGACAACTATGATATTCTCCAATCACTGAATTATACCCGTTGCTACCTGAAACAAAATATCACCGTGCGCGTGCTCAGTTTGCCTGAAACATATTATCGCTACCTGAAAGCTTTAAACTGCATGGATGACGAAGATTATGACGAAGCCCTGATGGAACCTATCAGCCTGCCCAGCAATGTAGAAGGCGGATTGGGCTTTGTAGGTATTTCATCTGAAATTCAATACACCATAGATATGCCGGATAAAAAATGGGGATGGTGGTAAAATCCGGATAAATACTATCATTATGATCACCCGTGTTCGATAACTATATTACATTCATATTACAAATAAGGTCTTAAACAAGCAAAATAATACCATATAATTGATCTATATCAGAAATGCTCCCTTAAACTGCACTTTCCTTCTTCTTTGCTTTTATGTTATAAAACATATTTCTATATTTGCATAGGTAAAAAGAAAAAAGCTAAGCGCTTAGAGCTGTTTTCAATAGGTATTAGATTTTTTAGAGTTAGAATTGTTTTTAGGTATAACAAATTAAAAAGTAGGTATTATGAAACGTTTAGGATTAACATTAATAACAGCAGTCTGTCTGACTGCTACGACATTGCAGCAGGAAATCAACCTACAACTGCAAAATGGGATGGTAACATCAACGTAACCACGAGTTGAGTAAATATTTAAAATTGTCGGCTGGCCAGCATGAAGAAGTAGCAAACATCTGCGAATACTTCTCTACACAGATGGGACGTGCCACAACTGCAAAGAAGGACCAGGAAAAGAAACTCCACAATGCAGTGTACGGAAACTTGAAGTTGATGAAGAAAACGCTTACTGACAAGCAATACGCTGATTATGCGAAAGTATTGAATGTCACTTTGCAGAATAAAGGTATCGAAGTGAAATAATAAGAGAGGGCACTGAACATCACGTTTTGTGCCCTCTTTCCTTTATCAACACTATTCAAGTGTCGACTCCCTAACCAATATATATATTTCATTTACAAACAATATCTGTCTTGTAGCTCCTTTTATATTTCTTAGAGACCAGCAGCTCATCTACATTCTCAAATGGCGGATACAACACACATTTACCATCCTTGATAATCATCAGATAATCAATATTGATTATGAAAGACTGATGAATCTGCACAAAACAAGGAGCATATCTCACTATCTGATCGGCCGTGGTACTCTTCTTCAGAGGTAACGGCGTTTGTCCCTCAATACTGCCTCCCACTGTTTCCGTTCAGAGCAATACCGGAAATATCAATTTCGGCAGGTCGTAATGCCCGCATGTCATTTGTCGGAGTAAACACCATAAATGTCTGACTAGTGTTTGCTAATGCCGCAGGAAAAAATGCAGCTTTCCGTTCTAATTCTATTCTTTCCATAAATCGGGAAATTATAAGTTCCAGATCTTTGTCCTCAAAGGTTTCAACAAATAATCAAAAGCAGATTGACGAATGGCTGACATCATGTATTTATCGTATGCAGTATAAAAAACGACTTTCATGCCCCCAAGTCAGAGATTCGCGAATACTATCCAACAAATCCATCCCCTCATATCAGGTAGCTCTACATCTAAAAAGAGCAAATCGGGACGCACTTTAGCTATCAGTTTCTTCCCGGATACTCCATTGCGTGCAGTACCTTCTAAATGAAAGTTTTCAAATTTCTGTAACCCGAATACCAGATTATCCAAGGACAACTCATCGTCATCTACTATTGCAACCTTATACCTGTCCATACCTCTCTTGTTTCTGCGAAATTAAAGAACTGAAAGCAATTTAAAAAAATCAGAATATGTCATTTTTAGAATATTCGATCAAAACAACGGATATCCAATCAAAATTGAGGATTATTCGAAAATCATTAAACTGAATAATCATAATTCAACGGTAAATGAAAACTTACTTCACATCCGGTCTCGCCATCCGGCAAAGGAATATTGTGTACCGAAGTTTCAATCATTTCCTTATTCTTAGCATTCAAAATCTGAATAGTTTGCATGATTACCTTCATTCCGGTCCCTGTCCCTCTGTTAGCACTGTTCAGTTTGAACCCGCCCCCGTTATCCGTAATCCGGACACAAATATAAGTACCGGAACGATGAACATCAATCCAAAGGCGCCGTTCACCTTCTTTACCCTGAAGAGCGTGCTTGATGGCATTCTCCACCGGTATCTGTATTAACATGGAAGGCAGAAGCAACTGATTGGTGTCTACATCTTCACCAACTTCAATAGTCACCTTAAATTCCGGTCCCAAAGAACGGCGTTGAAGATCAATGTAGGTTTGCACAAAACCTAATTCTTCTTTTAAGGTAACACACATTTGCTCAGCTAATTCCAAATTCCGTCGCATTAGTTTCACCAATGAGGAAAGCTCTTTTTTATTCTCCCCGTCCCGACTGCCCATTTCCTGGTTCAGCACATTAAAAATAAAATGCGGTGACATTCTGTTACGTATATTCTCCAAACGTAAAGAAGATATGGTACGCTGACTTTGCGCGAGCAGAAGAGCCCGTCTTTTCTTTTCATACAGATAGATGAAACAAGCAATAACCAATACCAAAACGCAAACTCCAATCCAGAAGAAACGTCCCTCGTGCAACTTTAACATCTCTACCTTCTGCTGCTCAATCAATATGTTCTTTGCCAACAGTGTAGAGTCCTGTTGATATCTCAATGACATATCGGCTGTACGCATTCTTACATGTTCATTACGGATAGAATCGTCCAGCCGGCTGTTTTCTTTCTGATAAAAAAGAAAGCATTTTTATAATCTGCCGTCTTCTCGTAAAACTCCTGCAAATACTTATTACGAATATGCAGCATGTCCGGCTCTATATGATTCGGATTGGTAGCCTTGCTTAGCAGATTCCTTACGGTTGCCATATCATTTCGCCCCAGAGCCAGACCGATGCGTTGGGTATCAATATAATAAAGCGCTCCTGCCGCCCCTATTTTCCGAAAAAAGGGTTGGCATTCATTGATATATTTAGCCGCTGAGTCAGGTTCATTCATTTGCAGATAGACATCCCCCAGATTCACCATGCACAGGGTTTTTCTCAAAGCCCATATCGGGATGAGAAACCGCCAGCGAGAAACCTTTCTTGAAATATTTTAAAGCTTCGGATAATCCTCACGATAATAATATGAATTACCACGATTATTCAAATAGATATATTTCTCGTAAGGAAGCATTTTATCATAAAACATCCCTGCCAGATTATAGTAATAGTCGCACTGATCAAAATCGTGTAAAGCCATATACACCTGAGCCAGCCCATAATAAACAGGATGACGACGCCCCTCCGATATTCTAAAGAATCTCCGATTTGCAGCGCTTTACGATACCAAAATGCACTTACGTCATATTTTCCCTGCCGGCTGCATGCATCAGCCAGATTGATAAGAATATCGGGACTGATTCTGTCTTCATTCCCTGTAAACGTTGTTTGTAAGAATCTGTAAAGCAGACAATAGCCGAATCCATAGCGCCTACACGCACATAAATATTACCTTTTGTATTCAGATATTCCGAGCGTAAATCAGCAAGATAGGGTGAAGATTGTTCACGGGCACAAAAGTCTTCTATCCGTTTTATTAAATAGCGGGCTGAGTCCACATCCGAAGTGAACATATACGTTTTTAATACTATAGCAGAGTAGTAATACCATTCCAGACTATCAGTCGACATCTCCATCTTTTGCTTTGCCAGCGCACGTATCTGTTGTGGATGAGTGGTCAAAGAGTCTGTAACCGAACGATAAAAGAGTCGTATTTTTTTTCCCAAGAGGAATGCTGCTCAGACTGTTTACACGAAACAGCTAGAATAGTAGTAAGAGAACCGGAAGAGAAGTTCTCCACAGAATTTTGCCATATATCGTGTTCATAGCTATTGACATTTATATAAAGAATAAAGATATCCTTCATGCATTGCTACAAATATAATAGTTTTTCCCATTTAGTACAATTTTAAGACCACTTATCCGCTAAGATATTTATTTATCCTGTTTTTACTTATTATATAATTTTGGGTATCACAAATACTTATTTTAACTTTGCATGAACAAATTGAAGTAATCATTAACAGTAACCCACAAATTACGAGACACAATGAGAAAGCTTTTACTTTTGGGGATTTGTATCTCCTTTCTTCTCCCCACAACTATGCAGGCGCAATACTTGCGTTCATCCTATTTTATGGAAGGTAGCAGTACCCGCATTCAGTTAAATCGGCGTTGCAACCCAAACGTGGTTATGTCAATCTCCCCGGCATCGGTTCCGTGAATGCCGAAGTAGCCACTAACTCACTTGGTATACAAGATGTCATCGACGTTTTCGATTCCGACGGTGAATTTTTATAACAACGACAAGTTCTACAATCGCCTGAAAGGAATGAATGAAGTGAATATCAGTGCGAATACAGATGTTATATCTTTCGGATTCTATAAAGGAAAAGGTTTCTGGTCATTCAATGTAGGGGCACGGGCTGATGTGGACGCCACTATTCCTAAAACCATGTTCGACTACCTGCGCGCAACAGACGCTGATAATTTCAGCTGGAGCGGTGAGAGTTTTGACATCCGCAATGAAAAACTACGTTTGAACGCTTACATAGAAGTCGGAGCAGGATATTCACGTGCCATCAACGAGCAGCAACCGTAGGCGGTAAAAGCCAAATTACTATTAGGTGCAGGAAACATAAACCTGAATATCAACCAGCTCTACATGTATGGAAAGGATGCTGGCATCGACTCGGAATTCCAACTAAAAACGGATGCATATCTGGAAGCTTCCGCAAAAGGACTTGATCTGGAAGAAGAAAATGGATACATCACTGACTGGATTACAATAGTTTTGGCATCAGTGGTTATGGAGCAGGTATCGATTTAGGAGCAAGCTATCAGGTGATGAAGAATCTGACTGTTTCTGCCGCCATTCTTGACTTGGGATTCATTTCCTGGGGCAAATCAAGTACTCAAATAGCTGAATCAGATAAGAATACTACTATTGATAAAAATAACTATAGCGAATCATCCGATGTGCTGGACTTTGATTTATTCGGTTTGAAGAAGAAGGAAAACAAATCACGCACCACCTCCTTATCACCGACTATGGTTATCGGAGGTGAATACGGATTACTGAACAACAAACTGGGATTAGGATTATTATCAACAACCCGTTTCGGCCAGTTAAAAACGTATTCTGAATTGACATTCTCCGCCAATTATCGTCCCAATACTTTGATTAATACTACGTTGAGCTATTCCATGTTACAAGGTGGCGAAACATTCGGTATTGCTTTCAAGATAGGTCCTTTGATGCTGGGTACTGACTATATGTATTTTGGAAATAACTCCAAACATGTGAATGCCTTTATCGGACTTTCTATTCCTTTGGGAAAGAAAATATAATAGCTAGGAGTTACAGGCTACAAGCTACGAGTGCTATGCAGAATAATAGCGCAGCAACTTGTAGCTTGTAGCTTTTGTGGCTTGTAACTATTTAATCGTTATCATCGTTGCCCCGAAGCCGTATTCCTGGAAAGAGGCATCCTGATGCCGGAAAGTAGGATATTTACGTTTCAGTTCATCCAGCAACGCTTTACGAAGTACACCGTCACCTTTTCCGTGGATAAAGACAATACGCTGTTCACGTTTATTCTTATACTGTTCCAGCACTTCACGGAATTTATCCAGCTGATAATTCAGTATCTCACTGTTGCTCATTCCATGAGTATCATCCAGCAACTCACCAATATGAAGGTCTATCTCAATAATGCCACTTTGTCCGCCACGTTTCACAATCGGCTGAGATTTGGGTTTGTCTACCACTGTTTTCTTTAAGCAAAGCATGATTGCAATTCTTCAGCAGAAACATACACTTGTTTAGTGGGAACATCATCCTTTACTATATCGTAAATCAATGACAGGTGTTTCAAAGAACTCCGACTCTTGGAATGTATGCAATTTATAGAACTTCACCGTATCAATACGGAGTTCCACGCTTACTGCCGGCTTCATAGCAAACGAACGCCCTTCCTTAAAAGCAATAAATTGCACAGCTACGTGTTCACGATCATTCAATTCTGCTTTTTCAAATTCTTCCAGCAAGAATTTTGTATTCGGCTCTACTACTCCATTGGAACGGACTTCCCATGCTTTTCCTTCGGCACAGAGATAGGTATAATACAAATAATAGTTACTGTCATTCACCAGATAAGCTTCAAAAGGAGTTGCTGAACTGCTTTGATATCTTCCGGAACGAAAGCCAGAAAAACATTCAACACATCCCCACCACGCATTTCCGGCTGACGAAAGCAGAAACTTGAGGCTTAGACAAATGTCCCATTCTTTTTCTTCATGACAGGATGGGAAATAGAAGATCGCACCGGCTTCTCTTCTACTTTCTTCGGAGTAGCTTTCGGCACCGGTCTCGTCATATTATAATCATCCGTATCAATCACCACACACTCACGTATGGGCATCGGGATATCAAATCCATCGGCATCTTCTACCAGCACAATATCCTTTCCCTCGAAATCCCGTCACAATACCACCCCCGATCTCATTCAGGAAGCGTACTTTATCACCTATTTTCATCTTCTTTCTATTTAAGTATTTGACGAATTAGAATTTACGATTGAAGTTCGAAAGCCCAATCGCTCTACAAAGATACGGCAACTCAATAAAAAAAGATAGAAAAAAGAGAATAAATATCCGTACCTTTGCAGCCCGTAAAGAAGTTTATCATGAAAGAAGATCCAAAACATATCCGTATCAGTGAATTTAACTATCCGTTACCGGATGAACGTATCGCAAAATTCCCTCTACCAGTGCGCGATCAGTCCAAACTCCTGGTCTACCGCCATGGTGAAGTATCCGAAGACCGCTTTACTTCACTTCCATCCTATCTCCCGACGGGAAGTCTGATGATATTCAATAATACAAAGTAATTCAAGCGCGTCTGCACTTCCGTAAAGAAACAGGGGCATTGATAGAGGTCTTCTGTCTGGAACCGATCCAGCCCAACGACTATGTGCTAAGTTTTCAACAAACACGCCGGTGCAGCTGGCTATGCATGATAGGTAATCTGAAAAAATGGAAAAAAGGTACGTTAAGCCGCGTGGTGGATGTGAAAGGAAAGCAAATTGTCCTGTCCGCCACCCGTGGAGAGTAGGGGAACCAGTCATTGGATTGATTTCTCATGGGATGATGATTCAATCACATTTGCCGACCTGTTGGAAGTAATAGGTGAACTGCCCATCCCTCCCTACCTGAACCGTGAAACACAAGAAAGTGACAAGGAAACTTATCAGACGGTCTATTCAAAGATAAAAGGTTCCGTTGCCGCTCCTACCGCAGGGCTTCATTTTACGGAAAGAGTACTGGCAGCGCTGGACGAACGGGGAATTGACCGTGAGGAACTGACTTTACACGTAGGCGCAGGTACTTTCAAGCCCGTAAAAAGTGAAGAGATAGAGGGACATGAGATGCATACGGAATACATTTCTGTAAGCAAGCATACCATTGAAAAACTAATCGCCCATAATGGAAAAGCCATTGCGGTAGGAACCACTTCTGTACGCACCCTGGAAAGTCTTTATTATATCGGGGTCCTTATCCACCATAACCCTGATGCCGCCCAAAACGAATTGCACGTACAGCAATGGATGCCCTATGAAGATAAGAATGAACTGACTCCAGTGGAAGCCCTGCAACAAATTCTGGATTATCTGCACCGCCACGAAATGGAAGCGTTGCATAGCAGTACTCAAATTATCATCGCACCGGGATATCAATACAAAATAGTCCGGAAAATGGTCACCAATTTCCATCAACCACAAAGTACGAAGCGCGAAGTGCGCGAAGAACTGGGCATCACGGACTTTACGCCTGAAACGGTTACGCATTATGTATTCGAGTCCGCACGCGAAAAAGAACTCGTCTTTGTGCACAAGACCATATACGATGGTGAGATACTCCCCAGTGATGAGCTGGATGGCGGACGTTTCTGGACGATAGAAGAAATTAAAGAGAATTTAGGCAAAGGGATATTCACTCCAAACTTTGAAGGGGAGATTGACAAAGTACTCTCATTAAAATAAAAAGACCGCCCTTGCGGAAACGGATGATGTGCCCGGTAAACAGACCATCTGTTCCTGAAACACAAATGGGAGACCAAAGCCTCCCATTTGTTGAATATTTATAAATCTGCTCTTGACAGCTTTTACTTCGCCAGATCTTCAATTACCTTCATAATCTTCTGCCCGATTTCTTCTGCTTCTTCCGGTGTGGAAGCTTCGCTATACACGCGAATAATCGGTTCGGTGTTACTCTTGCGCAAGTGTACCCACTTATCAGCAAAATCTATTTTCACTCCATCGATGTCATTGATTTCTTCATCCTTATAAAGCTCTTTCACTTTAGCCAGAATAGCATCCACATCCGTTTCAGGAGTCAGGTCTACACGGTTCTTTGCCATGAAGTAAGACGGGTAAGTTGCACGAAGTTCACTCACTTTCTTACCCTCATGTGCCAGATGGCTCAGGAACAAAGCAATACCCACCAATGCATCGCGACCGTAATGACTTTCCGGATAAATAACTCCACCATTGCCTTCACCACCGATTACAGCGCCTACTTCCTTCATTTTAGTGGTTACGTTCACTTCGCCCACAGCAGAAGCAAAGTATTCCTTACCATATTTACGGGTTACATCGCGCAAAGCACGGGTAGAACTCAAGTTAGAAACGGTATTTCCGGGAGTATGTTTCAATACATAGTCAGCCACACTTACCAGCGTATATTCTTCACCATACATCTTTCCATCTTCGCAAATCATTGCCAGACGGTCCACGTCAGGGTCAACAGCAAAAGCCACATCCGCTTTACCACCCTTCATCAGGTTCATTATGTCACCCGAGGTTCTTTTCAAGCGGTTCAGGATTGTGTTGAAGTCACCTGTCGGCTCACAGTAGAGCTTCTCTATATGCTGCACACCCAGTTGTTTCAACAATTCCGGCAGAATAATACCACCCACCGAGTTTACACAGTCAATAGCCACGCGGAAATTCGCTTTTCTGATAGCTTCTACATCTACCAGGTTGAGCGCCAGCACACTATCTATATGTTTTTGATTATAAGTCAAATCCTTGCGATACGAGCCCAGATGGTCTACATCAGCAAATTCAAATTCTTCTGCCTCAGCAATACGAAGTACTTCATTGCCTTCGGCTGCATTCAGAAATTCGCCACGTTCATTCAGCAATTTCAGAGCGTTCCATTGTTTGGGGTTGTGCGATGCTGTCAGGATAATACCGCCACACGCTCCTTCCATGGTTACAGCCAATTCAGTAGTTGGAGTAGAAGCCAGATCAATGTCGATTACATCCCAGCCCATACCCATCAGAGTACCTACTACTACATTCTTCACCATTTCACCCGAAATACGTGCGTCACGTCCTACTACAATTTTATTACTCTTTACCGTGCACGTTTTGCGAATAAGTGTGGCATACGCTGATGTGAATTTCACAATGTCAAGCGGATTCAAGCCCACACCCGCTCCTCCGCCAATGGTTCCGCGGATTCCAGAGATAGATTTGATTAGAGTCATTAGGTAATGATTTAAAGATTGTTGGTTATACTATAATTATTTATAGATTTGATATTTCTGAATATAATAATAATAAGGGTATACAGATTGCATAGCCGAGCTATGTCCCATTTTAGAAGGAACAATCAGTTTAACGCATGCGCCATCACGCACATACGCCAACGGCACCAACCAACCGGCAGGCACAGAAGTTCCATAATAAGAGAGCATAAATCCTTGTGTAAACTGACCGGCAATAGAAGAGCTTGTTACTCTATAGTTAAATTCATCGACTACTTCTGCATAATCCAGATTGGACACAGTTACCACTTTATCCATAAGGCTATATTCCGAGAAGCGAACCAGAATCTGATCATTCGCCTTTACCGTATCGGCCAAATTAGTGGAACCCTTATCTATGATCTGCATATATACACCACTGGCAAGCTGTACATATTCATTCTTGTTCACATCCGTAGTCGAGTCGTTTCTGTAAAATTCAGTCTGAGATATAACAGTGATACTACTGTCCCGTATAAATGCCTTTATAGCATCTTTTTCGTCCTCCAGCATTTCTGCATAAGTCTTGGTATTATCACAAGCCTGGAAAGCCAATCCACATGCCAGCAAGGACAAAAGAATAATGTAAGTTTCTTCATTATCTGTTATTTAGTAATTCCGTACAAAAGTATTCGATTTCGTTGAAAGTTGAAAGCTCTACGAGGAAAGTTCGTATCTTTTAACCTTTGTGCCCCTCTTTTTTTATCCTTTCGCATTCAGTAAAGGCTTAAACTTCTCTAAAGCACGCTCCAAAACTTTCTTTGCTTCATCTATTGTACCATAGAATTCACCACCGGAAGCATTCAAGTGTCCACCTCCATTGAAGAATTCGGCAGCCAATTGATTACAGGGAAATGTACCTACCGAACGCAACGAAACTTTAATCATTGGCTTCTCCGTATCTTCACGTAAGAAACAGGAAAATACCACATCCTTTATACTCAGAGGAATATTTACAAATCCTTCACTGTCACCCCGGATATAATCAAAGCGTCCCTGTTCGTTTCTGGTCAACGAAATCAAGGCTGCATGATAATCAGGATACACCTTCATTTGCGAAAGCACATATCCCATCAACCGCAAACGGCTCTCAGAGTAAGTATTATAGACTTTCCTGTAAATATCATCTTTATCGATGCCCTTGGAAAGCAACTCGCTGATGATAAAATAGATTTCCCGGTTGTTGGAATTATAGGTAAAGCCACCCGTATCAGTCATCATACCGGTATAAATACACTCTGCTCCTGCTTTGGTAATTTCATTGAAATAACCCATACGGCATATCAGACGGAACACCAGTTCGGAAGTGGAAGATATATTAGGATGTGAAATTGTAATATCACAAAATTCTTCGGGATACAGATGATGGTCTATCAATATTTTTTTCCCTTTTGCAGCCTTTACGGCATCCGCCATCGCATCAATACGAGACAAAGCATTGAAATCCAGACAACAGATTATTTCAGCCTCAGCGATCAGTTTATCGGCAAATTCTTTGTAGTGATCGTAAAGTAACACATCTTTGCTGCCCGGCATCCATCTCAAAAAATCCGGGAAAGCATTGGGCACAATGACATTTACCGTTTTATCTTGTGAATTCAGGAAGTGCCACAATCCCAATGAAGAGCCTATGGCGTCGCCGTCCGGCGCTACATGGGCAACAATAACAATTCTCTCCGCATGCCCCATCCACCTGGCAAAAACGGTCTATCTTAGCTTGTTCGATTACTTTAGTCAACATACGCTTAATCTATGATTTACAAACAGACGGCTGGAGTGCCCCATTCATCTATAACAATTTGAAGCGACAAAAGTACGAAAAAGTTCGAGAGTTGAGGGAAAGTAGTGCAGGTTTTATTTAGTCCTTGCCCACAGCCTTATTTCCCGGAGCTTTTTTCATGCTCTTCGTAACCGGCAAGATTGTATAGAACAGGGATAGTACTGTTTCCAACACGATAGATACCGAATTTAAAATAATAACCTTCTTCGTCATTGCGCCCTATTAATATCTCTTCCTTATTTACAATATGCCTCTTAACTTCTTTTCCAGCCTGCTGATAGGACATGATCACATCCAGAAGACCGGGCTTCAGAATGGTTTTTCTCTTTCCCGTACAGAGTCCAGTCAATATCCACCCGGAAGGTTATCCAACAATCTTTCGGAAAGGAATCAAACGGCATTTTGTAGGCTATTGTCGAAGCTTTTAAGTGGAGGTTACGGGCTTCATAATCTCTGCCTTGTCGGGTTTACATTACAGCGGTCGGTCTTGTCCGTCAGCCATTTGCGGTCCGAATTAGCTTTGATGTAGAAATAACCTTGTGAAAAGCCGAAGGCAAGAGGTGGATAGCCACCTTGCTCAATCAGCCAGCCATTAGGTTTTCCGGCTTTATAGATTGTATCTCCTT
>VOFE01002121.1_pt1 | contig 30001 bp, 38 predicted proteins | sample 5384071 | NCBI WGS metagenome assembly VOFE01 (sample SAMN12384724, study PRJNA508395) | human gut metagenome | isolation source: healthy gut D | host: Homo sapiens
CCTTTGGCTGCCGAATAATTTGTTTGTCCCGGCATTCCTTTGATCCCCGACAGGAGACGATGTTGATAATACGTCCGAATCGCTTTACCAGCATATTCTTCAGCAAGGGTTGGGTGACGTTAAAGAAACCGTTCAGACTGATATCCAGTACCCGGCTCCATTCTTCCTGTTCCATCCACAGCATCAAGTTGTCACGGCGTATACCGGCATTGTTCACCAGTACCTCAATGTAAGTATCGGGATGCTGTTTTATCCATCCGTTCAGTGCGGCGTGTGTGGCTGCTGCATCTGTCACGTCAAATTTCATCAGTTCGCCATCCGAGTCTTGTTCCCGTATTTGTTGCAGGGTGGCTTCAGCTTCCGTATCGTTGCTTTGGTAGTTTATCAGTATATGATATCCCATTTCGGCCAGTTTCAGACAAATGGCTCGTCCGATTCCCCGGCTTCCTCCTGTTACTAATGCGTATTTCATTTTTCTTGAAACCTCCCTTTTTTTAAGATATACCATCATGCTTTCTATCTCTTTATATTTAGGTGTATCTTCCCGGAAAACAGGGAAAAATGCTCGTATTTCTTTATATACTTGTTGTGACCGGGGGCTTATCCGGTCGGCTATATCCAGGCAATCAATGGCTTGTACAATACCCATCATCAGGATAGCCATCACCTGATAAGCATTTTCAATGACTGTTTTTGCCATCAAGGCGGAATTGGTACCCATGCTTACAATGTCCTGGTTGTCATTGTTGTTGGGGATGCTATGCACATACATCGGATTGGACAAAGTCTGGCACTCCGCCGTGGTAGAAGTCGCGGTAAATTGTGATGCTTGCAAGCCATAGTTCAATCCCAGTACTCCCATATTGACAAAGGGGGGGAGAATGCCGTTGATGCGGTCGTGAAACAGGTAATTAATCTGCCGTTCGGCAAGCATCGTCAGTTTGGTGACTGGCATGGACTCATGTCTTTCAAGATTGAAAGTAACCATGATGGACTTGCAAACATTTCACCTCATTGGTTTTCGTGTCAATGACTTGTTGAACCAGATGAAAGCTTTTGGTACCTATCTTAGAGACGGCGGTTTGTACAGCGATGTGGTCCGATGCGAAAATTTGCTTAACGAAATTCGCTTCAATATGAACAACGACAATGCCAATCTTTTTCCCAATCTACTCCCGGACATACCGAACCGAAGTATTCAGTCTTTCCCAAGTCGTAAAAGGAGAAGTAAACTGTGTTGTTGACGTGACCAAATTTGTCTACATCATTGAATCGCAATTGGATAGGTAATGTGTGATGAAATACGATTTCTTCCATTGTTTTCTCTTAAACGTTTTAAATTCGACACAAAAATAGCACTTTTGCTTTTCTTGCTTGAAATTGGGGCAAAGATAGATATTTCTGATGATTCTGTTCTCGGAGACGGGGGAGAAATTAGTTAATAATCGTTTAAACTGGAGTTTTGGAACGTTTATTCTGACTTCTGATATGTGGAAACAATCAGAAGGATGGAAAGGAACTTTTAAATACGGATTATTCTTAACTTATTATCTTGTGGAATATGTCCACATTTCTGTGGAATTTTTGCACAGGATCGTGCTTGAAACTTAATCTGGTTATTAATGCTTTTTTTCTTTATTGCAAATTGTTTATGTATTTGAAAATTAGTGATATAATCTCTTTTGTTAAACTTGATAAGTCTCGTTGTATCAGTCTTTTGTTATGCTTTTGGCACATAAATTGCCCAATATTGATGGTAATCTATCCTAATAACTATTCTAATTTTAGAACAATAATGGAAGTAATAATGAAAAACAAATGGCTATTATGCATTCTTTTAATGCTGTTTCTGCCTTTCGGATTATTCGCGCAGGTTGCTCCTCCTCTTGAAAAACAGAAGACAGAAACACAGGAAGCCCCGGAAAATAACAATGAAGTTACGACAAACAGCGATACTAATACCGACGGGGATGCTGGAAAGACAATCAAAGGAGTGATTAACGACGAACAGGGAGAGACAATCATTGGTGCTTCCGTCATTATCAAAGGTGAAGACACCGGAACTACCAGTGATATGGATGGTAGGTTTACTCTCGAAGCTCCGGAAGGAGCGATTTTAGTGATCTCTTACATCGGCTATCATACGCAGGAAGTGAAAGTCAGAAAGAGATCTCTTCTTCGTGTTGTGTTGAAAGAAGACAATCAGTTATTGGATGAAGTGGTAGTGGTAGGATACGGAACCGTCAAAAGAGTGACCTTACGGGTGCTGTGTCCGGTGTATCCAACAGACAATACAAAAATCAACCAGTACAACGGGTTGAAAATATACTCAGGGTCGTACTCCCGGTGTAGAAGTCACTGCTACGAGTGGTATGCCCGGAGCAAGTATGAAGGTGCGCGTTCGTGGAACTACCTCTATTAATAAAAGCAGTGATCCTTTATATGTGATTGACGGTATCATCTCTTCCAGTGGCTTGGACGGTATTAACCCTTCTGATATCCAGTCGATGGAAATATTGAAAGACGCTTCCTCCACTGCCATTTACGGTTCCCGTGGTTCGAATGGCGTTATCCTGATAACCACCAAACAGGGTAGTGAGGGAAAAGCACAGGTAACATTCGATGCATCGATCGGGCTTTCGACTGTCAGAAAACAGTATGACCTGCTGAACGCCTATGAATATGCAACTGCACTGAATGATATTCGCGGATCGTCCACTATCTCTGCCGAAGACCTTGAGGCTTATAAAAATGGAACGAAAGGAATCAACTGGACTGATCTTCTGACTCGTACAGGTATCACTCAGGATTATCGGCTTGCCATATCCGGAGGAAATGAAAAAGTGAAATACCTTATTTCGGGAAATGTGCTTGATCAGGAAGCCATCACGATCATGTCCGATTATAAACGCTATGGAATTCGGGCAAACATCGACTCGGAAGTGAAACCCTGGTTGACAATCTCTGCAAAATTAAACGCATCCAGTCTTCACAAACACAATGAAGGTGGGGCGAACTGGTTGCATGTCACTAACTTTTCGCCTACCATGGAGCTGAAAGATCCCGAAACCGGCGTGTACAATACAGACCCGTATAATATGATCGGTTCCAGCCCTTACGGTGAAATGATAGTGAACAATAGCGATAGCTATAGCTATAATTTAAACGCCAACCTGACATTGCTGTTTAAGATCATGAAAGGACTGACGCTTTCCGTTCAGGGAGGTTATGACTACGATAATAGTCCTTCTTATTCTTTCCGGTCGAAACTGGATTCACCGGGTGCTATCAATAGCGCAAGCAATACCAACGCATTGCATAACTATTGGCAGAATACTAACAATCTGACCTGGCAAAAGCAATTCGGAGATCATAGCTTCACTGCCATGGGTGTATGGGAAATAAGTCGTTCGTGGACTCACAACTAAAGGGAACCGGTTCCAATCTGAACAATGAAAGTGTTGGGTACTGGAATCTTGGCAATGCTGCTATCAGAGATGCGAGCAATTCATATACGGAATTTTCTTTGGCTTCCGGCATCGTGCGTGCTAATTACGATTATAAGAAACGATATTTTATTACTGCTGCATTAAGAGCTGACGGTTCTTCTAAATTTCAGGGAGACAACAAATGGGGATATTTCCCTTCCGCAGCTGTGGCTTGGGATATTGCACAAGAATCTTTCATGAGCAACCAGCACGTGCTCGATCAGCTGAAGCTGCGTGCCAGCTTTGGTGTCACCGGAAATCAGGATATTGCTGCTTACAGCACATTAGGTATGTTGTCGGGGGCATCTTACGGCTGGGGAACTTCCACTTCCTCTACGGGATATTGGGGATATCAGTTTGCTACACCCGGCATTACCTGGGAAAAAACTTACCAATATGATTTGGGATTGGATATGAGTATCGGAGGCTTTAATATTACAGTGGACTGGTTCAAGAAACAAACGAAAGATCTGCTTTTTCAGAAACAGGTGCCTAAATATAACGGAGGTGGTACTTATTGGGTGAATCAAGGAAAACTGAACAATACCGGAGTCGAATTATCCCTTACCACTTTCCCTGTAAAGGGGCTGTGACATGGGAAACCAGTCTGAATGCTTCTTATGTGAAGAATGAAGTAGCAGACCTCGCAGGAGATGACTTTGTACTCACTGCTAACTATAGCGATTTGGGAGGTCCTCTGCAGATTATGAAGCCCGGTTATCCTATGGGATCTTTCTATGTTTATCAGTGGAAAGGATTCGATGATAAAGGCGCCAATCTTTATCAGAAAGCAGATGGTAGTCTGACAACGAATCCGACTTCCGATGATCTGGTCGTGAAAGGACAGGCAAGTCCCAAATGGACAGTAGGTTGGAATAACACTGTTACTTGGAAAAACTGGACGCTGAATGTCTTTTTCAATGCTGCCACAGGATATGACCGGCTGAATATCAGTCGTTTTATGGCGGCATCCATGACTGGAGTCTCTCGTTTTATTACCTTGCGCGATGCCTACTTCAAAGGATGGGATCATGTTGCCAACAAAGCTGACGCTCTTTATCCGAGCCTTACCAATACCGATAACAAGAGTTATGCCAATTCAGATTTTTGGCTTGAAGATGCTTCTTTTATTAAGTTGAAGAATATCAGTCTCTCGTACCGCATTCCTCGCCGTGTATTAAAGTTTGCAAGTGTACAATTGTCTGTCAGCGCACAGGATCTCTTTACGATCACCCGCTATAAAGGAATGGATCCCGAAGTGTATACCAGTTATGACGGACTGGACTATGGCGCTTATCCGATTCCGCGGACGATTACTTTCGGTGCTAAAATCAGATTTTAAACCACCTATTAAGACAATAACCGTATGAAAATAACATATACCTTTATAATGAAAGTTTTGCCTGCTCTTCTGGCAGCTTTGTGTTGGACTTCGTGTAGTGATTTCCTGGAAGAAGATCCGAAAGGACAATTGCCTTCGGATACCTATTTCAGCAACAAGGAAGATTTGGATGCTTCACTGACGGCTCTCTATTCCGTGATAGCAAGTTCACAGGCTAGTAATAACCTTTGTGGTACGAACTTCTTGGTGGGAGACGATATTTCCACTCATCCTTCAAGTAATAAGCAGCCTCTCCGTGAGCATGATCAGTTTGATGTGAAAGACAATAACTCGTGGTTGTCCAGTATGTGGGAACAGCGTTTCAAAGTTATCAAGGCCGCTAATTTTATCATTAATAATGCGGAGCGTACGCCGGAGGTGTCGAAAGAGGATATTAAGGTGGCTATTGCACAGGCGCATTATTGGAGAGCCTACTCTTATTTTTATCTGGTGACGACTTGGGGACGAGTTCCATTATGCTGAAAGAAGAAATAGATTATAATGCTCCCTTAAAGACAGAGGAAGAAGTGTACGAACTGATCCTGTCTGACCTGAAAATAGCCGAAACCGGTTGTCCCGCAATGTATACAAAAGAACCTTATGCCAGAAACGGAATGAATATTGCCGTAAGTGAAGGAGCTGTGAAAGCAACAATGGCTTATGTTTATATGTGTATGGCGGGGTGGCCGCTTAATAAAGGAGTTGAATATTATAAACTGGCTGCCGCTAAAGCCAAAGAAGTGATAGACGGTGCAGATAATGGCACTTATTATTATAAACTGCTACCGGAATATAGTCAGGTATATTCGTGGGAGTACAATAATAAGAATACGGAGCTGCTGTTAGGTATCTACTATAACAGGGATGCGATGGGGCAGGCCGCTCCTTTAACTGATTTCCTTCAGGATATGAAACAGGCCGGTTGGGGAGATACGAATGGGGAAATCAAATTTTGGAAGAACTTTCCTGAAGGCCCTCGTAAAAAGATGCTACGTATTTCCCTAAAATCATGTTTAGCGACGGGAAACTATATGATTGGTGGTATGATACCGATCCTGCTTCTCGTGAAGTAGTCGCCCCCGTCTTTATGAAAACTGCCAGAAGGAGCGGTGCGTGGAACAGAATTTGATTATACAAATCCTACCGTAGTCAATGCGTCGGGTGAGAAAACATTCCAGTTGTTACGTCTTTCGCAAGTATATTGCTGGTATGCCGAAGCGACAGGGCGTGCGGGAGATCAATGATCAGGCGGTCAAAGTTCTAAACGAGGTACGCAACAGGGCAGATGGTGAAGATACTGATAAATATACGACGGATATGTCTCCTGATAAACTGGCGGAAGCGGCTTACGATGAACATGGCTGGGAAATGGCGGGATACTATTGGGGAGGAATCGCCAGCAGAGCCAGGGATATGTTTAGAATGTACCGTTATAAGGATCATTTTGAATCCCGTAAGCTAAATGAGCCTATTGAGGTGGCGCACGATGTTTTCAGGAAAGAAGCTGTAGCAGTCACAGGAACTTGGGATGACAGTAAGATGTATGTTCCTTATCCTTATGAAGACGTGATTTTAAATCCGAACCTGGATAACAGTTGGAAAAACTGACAGTATTTAGTATGACTTATTGAATGATCTGTTTTTTATAGAACGATGTAGATTCTCACAATGGATTACATCGTTCTTTCTTTTTGTATGGCTTGTGGTATCAACCTATATCATTGTTCGATAGTTAAACTCTTGTCTTGTGTGCGAATAGCTGATTTGAAAGGGGAATTTAAAAACGTCGGGCTAGATTTCACTAAATGGAATAAAAGTGTTATTTTTGCATCTTGTTCTTAACGGAAATTAATCAAGAAATGATAGAAGATATTAAAAAAGCCTGTCAGGTGATGAATGAAGGAGGAGTGATCCTTTATCCCACCGATACCGTATGGGGTATAGGCTGCGACGCTACTAACGAAGAGGCTGTACGCCGGGTGTATGAGATAAAAAAACGTGCCGATAGTAAGGCTATGCTGGTACTGGTGGACTCTCCCGTGAAGTAGATTTTTATGTACAGGATGTTCCTGATGTTGCATGGGATCTGATAGAAGTAGCCGACAAGCCGTTGACGATTATTTATTCCGGAGCACGTAACTTAGCATCGAATTTGCTGGCCGAGGATGGTAGTGTAGGGATCCGGGTGACGAATGAAGATTTTTCCAGACGACTCTGTCAGCAGTTCCGTAAAGCAATCGTTTCTACTTCGGCTAATGTCAGCGGGCAGCCGGGTGCTGCTAATTTTAGCGAAATCAGTGATGAAATCAAATCGGCGGTAGATTATATCGTTGGCTTTCGTCAGGATGATATGAGCCGGCCGAAACCCTCAAGTATTATAAAGTTAGACAAAGGCGGAGTGATCAAGATAATTCGTGAATAAATGAAAGGAGAAAAACTTAGTTTGTTACAGCGTTGCATCAGATGGCGGGAAGCCAATATCAAGGAAAAGCAGTTTATCCTTATATTAAGTTTCCTGGTCGGAATCTTCACTGCGATTGCTGCGTTATTTTTGAAGTTCCTTATCCATCAGATACAGTGACATCAGTCATGGGGTGACGAAAAATTATATGCCATATCCCGTCGTCAAAGCCGCATCAAGCGGCATAATACATGGTCGTCTGTGATAGCTAGTGCCATTACTATCGGTTTTGGTGGTTCCGTAGGTGCAGAGGCTCCGATTGTGTTGACCGGATCGGCTATCGGTTCTAATTTGGGAAGTGTATTCAAGATGGAGCATAAAACTCTGATGCTGTTGGTGGGGTGTGGTGCGGCAGGTGCTGTGGCCGGTATTTTTAAGGCTCCTATTGCAGGCTTGGTTTTTACTTTGGAAGTCTTGATGATTGATTTGACGATGGCATCATTGTTGCCTCTTCTTGTTTCCTGTGTCACGGCAGCTACTGTTTCTTATATTCTTACCGGTCCTGATGCCATGTTCAAGTTCCATATGGATGAACCGTTTTTGATGGAGCGCATTCCTTCGGCAATTCTGTTAGGCATTGCGTGCGGATTGGTTTCTTTGTATTTTACGCGGGCTATGAATTCTGTGGAGAATATATTTCGTCGATATAATAATCCGTATATCAAGCTGGCTATAGGCGGTGCAATGCTGAGCATATTGATTTTCTTATTTCCTCCATTATATGGTGAAGGGTATGATACTATTAATTTATTGCTGAATGGCGTAACCAATCATGACTGGAATACAGTAATGAATAATTCTATCTTTTATGGGTTCGATAATTTGTTACTAGTCTATTTGGCCATGATTGTACTTTTCAAAGTCTTTGCTTCCAGTGCAACGAATGGCGGTGGTGGTTGTGGGGGTATTTTTGCTCCCAGTTTGTTCTTGGGGTGTATCACCGGGTTCATCTTCGCTCATTTTTGTAATGAACTGCATATAGGTCCTTATATTCCGGAGAAAAATTTTGCTTTGTTGGGAATGGCGGGATTGATGTCGGGAGTAATGCATGCTCCGCTGACAGGTATTTTTCTGATTGCAGAATTGACTGGTGGGTATGATTTGTTCCTTCCGCTGATGATGGTATCTGTCAGTTCTTATCTTACCATTATGATATTCGAGCCACATAGTATTTATTCTATGCGTTTGGCTAAGAAAGGTGAATTGATAACACATCATAAAGACAAGGCCGTATTGACTTTGATGAATATTGACAGTGTGGTTGAAACTGATTTTGAGAAAGTGCGTCCTGATATGGATTTAGGTGAAATGGTTAAAGTCATTTCGCAGGCTAAACGCAATTTGTTTCCGGTAGTGGATGTCAATGGAGAACTTTTGGGCATTGTGGTATTGGATGATATCCGTAATATTATGTTCCGTCAGGAATTATACCATCGTTTCAAGGTAGAAAAATTTATGATTTCTCCTCCGGCACGGATCAATGTTACTGATTCAATGGAAGAAGTGATGAAGAAGTTTGATGATACAAAGGCCTGGAACCTGCCTGTGATTGATGAAGAGGGAAAATACAAAGGGTTTGTTTCCAAGTCGAAAATATTTAATTCGTACCGGCAGGTATTGGTTGATTTCTCTGAAGATTAAATAATGTAAGTATATGGAAAAGAAAGATTTGCGGATCGTATATATGGGTACTCCCGATTTTGCGGTGGAGAGCCTGAAAAGATTGGTTGAAGGAGGCTACAATGTAGTAGGTGTGATAACTATGCCCGACAAACCGATGGGACGACATGGCAGTGTGCTACAACCTAGTCCGGTGAAAGAATATGCTGTTTCTCAAGGTCTGAGGGTACTTCAGCCGGAGAAATTGAAGGATGAGGCTTTTGTAGAGGAACTCCGGTCTTTACAAGCCGATTTACAAATTGTAGTTGCTTTCCGTATGCTTCCCGAAATAGTATGGAATATGCCGCGTTTGGGCACATTTAACTTGCATGCATCTTTATTACCTCAATATAGAGGAGCTGCTCCTATTAATTGGGCGGTGATAAACGGAGATACGGAAACTGGTATTACGACTTTCTTCTTGAAACATGAGATAGATACCGTGTCTGATGAAGTAATTAATCGGATGAGCAGAATAAAACGAGCAAGCCATTAGATTATAAATAGAATAAAACGTCCCGAATAAGAGACGGCTAGAACCTAAAATAAAAGAATTATGAAACCAATTATTGCTCCTTCCATTCTTTCCGCTGATTTTGGACAATTGGCGAAAGATATTGAAATGATAAACCGCAGTGAAGCGGAGTGGGTACATATTGATATAATGGACGGGGTCTTTGTTCCGAACATTTCATTCGGCTTTCCGGTACTGAAATATGTAGCGAAGTTAAGTAAGAAACCGTTGGATGTGCATTTGATGATTGTGAATCCGGAGAAATTCATTCCGGAAGTAAAAGCATTGGGTGCGCATACGATGAATGTACATTATGAAGCTTGCCCGCATCTGCATCGGGTGATTCAACAAATCAGAGAAGCTGGGATGCAGCCTGCTGTAACTATCAATCCGGCCACTCCTGTAGCTCTTTACAAGATATTATCCGGGATGTATATATGGTGCTGATCATGAGCGTCAATCCGGGCTTTGGCGGACAGAAGTTTATCGAACATTCAGTAGAAAAAGTTCGTGAGCTGCGTGCCCTGATTGAACGGACAGGTTCGAAAGCGCTCATTGAAGTAGACGGTGGGGTGAATCTGGAAACAGGTGCCCGCTTGGTTGAGGCGGGAGCCAATGCGCTGGTGGCTGGAAATGCTGTCTTTGCGGCACCACGATCCGGAAGCGATGATTAGTCAGTTGCACGAACTGTAACTCATCAGTTGAGTACTTTCTACATCCATCGATATCCTCTATATACGCCTGATTATCCCTTGGATAACAGGCGTTTTTTGTGGAGATCATTTTTTTGACCGTTCATGGGAACTTTTTTGGAGTATTCTAGCCCTTGGACTTTGTATTGCTTTATTATTTGTGCTTTATTTCCTGAAACGCCATTCTTTGCGATGGTGTTTTGGATTAGCAGTCTCTATCCTTTGTTTTATAGGAGGATGGCTTGGAATAACTTGGCAATTACAACACGCTGTCTACTCTTTTCCGGAAGAAGAAACAGTGTATCGGGTTTTAATAACGGATGCACCTCAAGCGAAAGAACATACCTACCTCTGCCAGACATTATTAAAGGAACGTCGTGATACTGCGGGCATATATCCGATAGAACGTACTGCAATCCTTTATCTACAGCAAGAATCGGCCGCCTCCCGTTTGAAAAGTGGAGATGAACTGCTGATTTCTGCCCGCATTTCTCCTCCTCTCAACAATCGAAACTTTGATGAATTTGATTATGCCCGCTTCCTGATGCGGAAAGGTATTAGCGGAACAGGATATGTTGTATCCGGGAAATGGACAAAACAGGACGGAATGAATAACCTTGATCTCAAAAGTATAGCCAGCTCTTGCCGAAGAAAGATGATTTCACTTTATCAGAAACTAGGGTTTTCCGGCGATGAACTGGCTGTACTTTCAGCACTGACCATAGGAGACAAAACGGAATTAAGTGATTCGGTTCGTGAAAGTTATTCGGTGGCCGGTGCAAGTCATATTCTAGCTCTATCCGGTTTGCATATCGGGCTTTTATATACATTGCTTTCTTTTTCATACTGAAACCTATTGCCCGAAGAGGAAATATAGGTAGAGTTATACGTTCTGTTCTTCTTCTTATCCTATTATGGGCTTTTGCCTTTTTCACAGGACTTTCTCCTTCGGTAGTACGCTCGGTCAGTATGTTTTCGATTTTAGCAATGGCAGATATGGTTGGTCGCCAACCGCTATCTTTAAATACATTGGCGGCAGCTGCATGGTTGATGTTATTCTGCAATCCGGCATGGTTGTTTGATGTTGGTTTCCAGCTCTCTTTCCTTGCTGTTGCTTCCATCCTATTGATTCAAAAGCCAATCTATCACCTGATTACGGTGAAAGGTAGAATAGGAAAATATATTTGGGGACTGATAAGTGTGTCTGTTGCTGCACAAATAGGAACAGCTCCGCTTGTCATGTTTTATTTCTCCCGGTTTTCTGTACATTTTCTATTGACGAACTTGGTTGTTATTCCTTTCATTACGATTATCCTGTATGCTGCTGTCATTATGCTTCTTCTGACTCCTCTTTCGTGGCTTCAGATCGTAGTGGCCGAAGGTGTTAAGAAACTATTGGAAGGACTTAATTTCTTCGTCCGATGGGTGGAACAGCTTCCTTACGCTTCTATAGATGGAATCTGGCTTTATCAGTCAGAAATATTGGGTATCTATATCGTTGGCTTTTTGTTAACCTATTATTTCATGAACCGTCGATACCGGAATTTATTGATTTGTCTTTTTACTATCTTATTACTAGGGACTTATCATGCAACATTATATTGGCTAGATCGTCCCCGGACAAGTCTGGTCTTCTATAACGTGCGCGGTTGCCCTGCAGTACATTGCATTGAGAGCGATGGACGTTCCTGGATAAACTATGTAGATACTATCTCCAATGAAAAACGTCTGAAGCGCATGACAGCTAACTATTGGAAGCGTCATCATCTTCTTCCTCCCCAAGAAATAACGGCTGATTGCCGGTACGCTGTACTTAACCGTCAGCAGCAGATTATATCCTATCATGGTTGTCGTGTTTGTGTCATAAACGATAACCGTTGGCGAAACAAATCTACCGTTTCTCCGTTATATATTCAGTATCTTTACTTATGCAAAGGATATGACGGACATCTGGAAGAGCTCACCCAAGTCTTTTTCTTTCTCTTACGTCATATTGGACGCATCCTCTCGGAATACCGCAGACACCTCCTTGAAAGCGAATGCAAGCAATCCGGTCTGCGATTTATCTCGCTATCCGACGAAGGTTCTGTCCGCTTTTTGCTCTAAGTACAAAGATTTATCGTACATTTGCACCTTGATAAAGTATAAGAGTATGTTGACGAAAGTAATTGAACAAGCCAAAATAGACCATTTTACCAAATGGTTTGAACGAGCTGACAAAATAGTAATTGTATCCCATGTTTCTCCTGACGGCGACGCTATCGGTTCATCATTGGGATTGTATCATTTCTGGATTCACAGGAGAAAACAGTAAACGTAATTGTGCCGAATGCCTTTCCCGATTTCCTGCGATGGATGCCGGGCAGTAAGGATATTCTTTTGTATGACCGTTACAAAGACTTTGCCGATAAGTTGATAGTCGAAGCTGACGTAATCTGTTGTCTCGATTTCAATGCACTGAAGCGTATCGACGATATGGCAGATGCTGTGGCCGCTTCTCCGGCACGTAAAATAATGATCGATCATCATTTATATCCCGAAGATTTCTGTAAGATTGTAATGTCCTATCCCAAGATTTCTTCTACTTCCGAATTGATATTCCGGCTGATTTGTCGTATGGGATATTTCAGTGATATCACGAAGGAAGGTGCAGAATGTATCTACACAGGCATGATGACAGATACCGGTGGGTTCACCTATAACTCGAACAACCGGGAGATTTATTTTATCATTAGCGAACTCCTTTCTAAAGGAATCGATAAAGATGATATTTATCGTAAGGTGTACAACACCTATTCGGAGAGCCGTTTACGTTTGATGGGATATGTATTGTCGAACATGACTGTGTATTCGGATTCTAATTCGGCTTTAATCACCCTGACAAAAGCCGAGCAAAGTAAGTTTAACTATATAAAAAGGCGATAGCGAAGGCTTTGTTAATATTCCTCTTTCCATTAAAAATGTCTGTTTCTCTTGCTTTTTGAGGGAAGATACCGAGAAACCGATGATTAAAATATCCCTTCGTTCGGTAGGAACCTTTCCATGTAATCAGTTAGCCGCTGAATTTTTCAACGGTGGAGGTCACTTGAATGCTTCAGGCGGTGAATTTTTCGGAACGATGGAAGAGGCAAAAGCGGTCTTTGAGAAGGCGCTTGAGAAATATAAACCTTTACTAACAGCGAAAAGCTAAAGATGGAAGGTTAAAAGTGAATATGGAAAGGTTAAAAGATACGAACTTTCAACTTCCCCCTTTCAACTTTTAATGATTTTGAGATACATTTGTGCGGAATATAGCTAAATAACAGATAATGAAGAAACTTGTATTTTTATTTTCTCTTTGTTAACCGCCGGAAGTCTGTTCCAGGCATGCGACAATTCGAAGACTTATGCAGAAATGCTGGAAGACGAGAAAAATGCGGTGAATAAGTTCATCAAAGATAATGATATTCGTGTCATTTCATTGGAAGAGTTTGAACGGGATACGATTACAGCTTCTAAAGAAGCGGGGAATGGATATGACGAATACGTTGCTTTCTCCAATGGCGTATATATGCAGATCGTAGATCGTGGAGGAAAAGAGGATAAGAATGGAGTTGAAGTTATTAATGAGATAGATACTTTTGCTAACAATAATGTCATTTGTACCCGTTATGTAGAACAGGATATGATGACAGGAGATACTACTTGTTTCAATGTTGCTTTAGAAGAATGGATGGATGATCCTGATTATTATAAGTTTCCATTAACATTCCGTTATGTGCAAAACACGTCTACTGTTTATGGAATCGTTTTATCCGGTAGTTTGGATTACGATTTATTATGGAATAGTAAAGGTTATGGAACTGCAATTCCATCCGGATGGCTGATTGCCTTACCTTATTTGCGTAATAATGCGCATGTACGCCCGATTGTGCCTTCTAAGATGGGACATACAACTGCACAACAATATGTCAATCCTTATTTCTATGATATCTGGAAGTTTGAGAAAGCAAAAAGCTAAAGCACTAACATTAGATAAATCAAATCTTTTAGTAAAGAACCTATGACTCTAATCAAATCTATCTCTGGAATCCGCGGAACCATTGGCGGAATAGCGGGTGAGGGACTAAATCCGCTTGATATTGTAAAATTCACCTCGGCTTATGCTACTTTGATTCGTAGGACCTGCAAAGCGAAGAGCAACAAGATTGTAGTGGGACGCGACGCTCGCATCTCTGGTGAAATGGTAAAAAACGTAGTTGTTGGTACATTGATGGGAATGGGATGGGACGTTGTAGACATTGATCTTGCTTCCACTCCGACCACAGAATTAGCTGTGACAATGGAAGGCGCCTGTGGCGGTATCATCCTGACAGCTTCTCATAACCCGAAACAGTGGAACGCACTGAAATTGCTGAATGAACATGGTGAATTTCTGAATGCGGAAGAAGGTAACGAAGTGCTTCGCATTGCTGAGGCTGAAGAATTCGATTATGCCGATGTAGACCACCTGGGCTCTTATCGCAAAGATCTGACTTACAATCAGAAACATATCGACAGTGTATTGGCTCTCGACCTGGTGGATGTTGAAGCTATCAAGAAAGCTGATTTCCGTGTGGCTATTGACTGTGTAAACTCGGTAGGCGGTATCATTCTTCCCGAACTTCTTGAACGTTTAGGTGTGAAACATGTAGAAAAACTCTACTGTGAACCTACCGGAAACTTCCAGCACAACCCCGAACCGCTTGAAAAGAACCTCGGTGACATCATGAACTTAATGAAAGGTGGAAAGGCCGATGTAGCTTTTTGTTGTAGACCCCGATGTTGACCGTCTGGCTATGATCTGCGAGAATGGCGTAATGTACGGTGAAGAATATACACTGGTTACTGTTGCCGACTATGTACTGAAACATACCCCCGGTAACACTGTTTCTAATTTGAGTCTCTACTCGTGCTTTGCGTGATGTAACTCGCAAGTATGGAATGGAATACAGCGCTTCTGCCGTAGGCGAAGTAAATGTTGTAACGAAGATGAAAGCAACCAATGCCGTTATCGGCGGTGAGGGAAATGGTGGAGTAATCTATCCTGAAAGCCATTACGGACGTGATGCATTGGTGGGAATTGCTTTATTCCTGAGCCATTTGGCACACGAAGGGAAGAAAGTCAGTGAACTGCGTGCTACTTATCCTCCTTATTTCATTGCCAAGAACCGGGTAGACTTGACACCGGAAATCGATGTAGATGCTATCCTTGCCAAAGTGAAGGAAATCTATAAGAACGAAGAAATCAACGATATCGACGGTGTGAAAATAGACTTTGCCGACAAATGGGTGCATTTGCGCAAGAGTAATACAGAACCGATCATCCGTGTGTATAGTGAAGCTTCTACCATGGAAGCTGCCGAGGAAATCGGTCAGAAGATAATGGATGTGATTAATGAATTAGCAAAATAATATCCTGTAAAATAGATTTTATTTATAACATTGGAGTCTCGTATATCATAAAGATAGCTGAATGAGCTGTCTCAATGATATACGAGACTTTTTATTAGGATGATATCCACTGAATGATAATAGTTATTCTTCTCCTTGAGTATTAACAATAAAGTTTCTTTTGATTAAGTCTAAACTTCCTTTCGTCCAATAGTAAACTTCTCTTTTGTTATTTACAAACTTAAAATGAAAGCTTCATTTTTATAAATGCAAGCTTTGTTTTTAAAAACGGAACCTTTGTTTTTATAAATGAAGGTTGCATTTATAGATTGAAGGGATGAAAAGCAACTTTACTGTTAATAAAAAGAAAGTTTGGACTTAATCAAGAGCAACTTTTCTATTAATAGATTACATGAGAAGTAAGCAGTATTGAGAGGGAACTAATCTATATAGCTTACTTCTCTACTTCGTTAGAATAGATACGCCACAAGAATATCAATTGATATACAAAACTTTATAGGTCTTATATCAATGATAAACACATGGCTTAATTATACAGAATTGATATATGAAAAGCACAATTGAGGGAAAATTGTAGTATATTTGTACTGTTCTTTGAGGCGTCTTTATTATTAAAGGAAGCGTTTAGTGCTTTTTTCTCAAGTGCGAATCTGGACAATTCGAGCTGTGTTGAGGAAATAAACAAAACGTTCTTCCTTTGGTTTGTATGTTGCATCTAGGTACTGATATACAGTCAAGGGCGTGAGCTGTTTTTGCTTGTATCCAACACAGAGGTAGTTCAGAACCTGCACTTGGATATAAGTTTAGCGGTCTCGCGCTTCTTTTGTGTATACACTTCTGTTGAGACTAGGAAGGAACTAATAAATTGAAAAACATACAAACAGTACAAGTGTTGCCAGTAATGTTGCTAATGTCCGTAACAGTATCAGCAAGAGACCTAACAGGTTTTGAACAGCTTATTGATAAACGTACGACATGAAAATAAAACTGATTGCATTATTTATAATGATGGGATCGTTGGCTGCCGTAGCTGATAATGATACTTATTTCTTTTCAAAAGTAGATTATGGTTCAGTGTTCGTTGTTCAAACAGCCGATGGATTCTTGTATCAGATAATTTTAATTGGCAGGATTTTTTTCCGGTGTGGGGTGGTGAGACGGAGGCAAAGATTGGCTGTTTCGCGGATGGGAATTGGCAAGAATGAAAGAGGCGGAATCCTTGGATTGTGCGAATTAGTAGTGAAGTAGTTGCTGAAAAATAGAGGTACTTGATAAAATAGAGTTGCATTTTCCGTATAAAAACGTATCTTTGTGTAAAGAGAATTAAAGACATCGATTATTAATGGCTATTTTCTTTCGCACTGCGAAACAAAACATATAAGCGATTGCCTGATATTTAATAGATGATATTAATGATTAACACAATGAAAATGCGCTTGATTTTTCCTTTTGTTCTATTGATTTATTCATTGATCTGTCAGGCACATGGTGGTAAAGATTCATATATCTTCCGGAAAGTAGATTATCAGCAAGGATTATCCAATAGTGCTGTGCTTTGTCTTTTCAAGACAATACAGGGTTGATGTGGTTTGGCACTTACGATGGTGTGAATTGTTATGATGGCCGAAACATGGAAGTTTTTCGTTCTGATTTTTCAGCCCCCAAAGCTTTGAGTAATAATGTAATCCATTCTATTCAGCAGGCAGATAACAGTTGTTTGTGGATTACTACACATTTGGGTATCAATCGTCTTTCACAGGATTCGCGGTCAAGTAGTGGGATATTATGACTTTACAGATGATTATTATCTGCATTCCAATTATAAAGAAAACACATGGGTAGTGAGTCATGGTGGAATTTTTACTATAATACATCTTATAAACGATTTGTACAGATTAAGAATCTGAAAGTACCCGTAGAAGATATGGATAAACGGGCATTCGTAACGGATGATGGTGTTTTGTGGATTTTCACTCAACAAACAGGTAGTCTGATTCAATGTTCATTAGGATGGCTTCGACTGTGACACATTATCAATTCATCCTACTGTTTCATCTCTGATTTTCATGCAAAACCTATCGATAATGTATTTTATCAGAATGGCATTCTCTGTTTTGTCGATGCAGAGCGTGATCTTTATGTATATGATATTTCCAGAAGATCTAAAATCTATATTCGTAACCTTTCTTCGTTGGTGCAACGATATGGGAAAGTTGTGGGAATTGTTCCTTTTTATGAAGACATTATAATTGCTTTTCAAACCAATGGTTTAGTACGTTTACGCACCTCGAAAAAATATGAAGAAGAAGTGGTGGACCGTAATGTACGTATATATGATATTTTCCGCGATCCTCATCAGAATATTCTTTGGGTAGCTTCTGATGGGCAGGGAGCTGTCATGTATGCTAAGAAGTACTCGATAGCCACTAATCTGATGCTTAGCAAACTATCATCCAATCTAAGTCGACAGGATACGTTCTGTCATGACAGATAAATATGGCGGATTATGGTTTGGCACGAAAGGAGATGGACTTTTACATGTACATGACTATGAAGGTGGTATGGATGCTTCTGCTACTACAGTTTACTCTCCAGTAGGCAAGCAAAATGCTGTGTCTTATACCCGTTGGAATAAAGAGAATTTCACGCATACTCATTAAACAAAGCCGTTATATGGATGGCTTTTGGTAGGATCGGGTAGATCCTGGACTGTTTTACTATTCTTTTGCAGACAAAGCTTTGCATTGTGTTGAGGATAAGTCTGCAGATCCTATTATCGAAATACATGATATCTATGAAGAGAATGACAGCGTACTCTATGCGGTTACAGGGGGTCGGATTTCGTAAATTGATATTGAGAGAAACAGGCAGGAGATTCACCTCAAATCGCAGAAAAGCGTTATCATTTCTTTTATGAACAAAAGAGATAACCATGTTTTATCCTATGTTAGCTGAAGGAGATTCCATTCTTTGGTTGGGAAGCCGGGAAAAAGGGTTAATTCGATTTGATAAACAGACAGAAGAATATAAAGTCATTTCTTTGAAAGAAATATTGCATAAATCTGTTGATGATGTACTTAGCCTGCATCGTGCTAAAGATGGTAGGATGTATGTAGGAACAACATCGGGACTAGTGTGTTTGACCTTTAATAAGAAACAAATCAGTGCCTCCTATATCGGTAGAGAACAAGGGTTGCTTAATGATATGATTCATGGCATATTGAGGATGCAAATGGTTTTTTATGGCTTGGCACTAATCGTGGACTTATTAAATATAATCCCAAAAACACTTCTTCGCATGCTTATTATTATGCCGCCGGTGTGCAGGTGGGCGAGTTTAGTGATGATGCCTATTATCAATGTCCTTATACCGGACGTCTTTTCTTTGGAGGCATTGACGGTTTGCTTTATTTGGATAAGGAAGTGGCGACAGCTCCGGAATTCTATCCGAACATATTATTACGTAAGCTAATGATTGGACGTAAGGAGGTTAATCTGGGGGATTATTATACCGATGGTGGCAAAGCGTTAAGTTTTAAGAGGAGCGAAGGCTTCTTTTTGCCCTTTCTTTTGTTGTTCCAGACTTTCTTACTGGAGGGATGTGGAGTACTCCTATATGCTGGACGGATTTGATAAAGACTGGACCTCGTTTAGTAGTATAAATGAAGCATCGTATCTAGAAATACCTTCGGGTAGCTATGTTTTAAAGGTCCGTTATAAGAAAGATGTATTTAATACGGAATATAAGGTTTTTCTATTCCTTTGTATATTCTTCCACCTTGGTATCTTTCGGTGGTAGCTTATTTTGTTTATTTGATCTGTTTTTCATATTAATAGCCGGTTATCTGATTCATTTATTAAGAAAAACTACCTTCAGGAACGGATGATGAAAACACTGATGGGGACAGAAAGTTGCCGGAAATCCGAGACTGTAGTCTTAAACCGTGAGGTTACTGAATCGAAGATTTTACGTCCATTTATCGCTCTTGTGATCAGCTGCGTGCGGAGAATCTTTCTTATGAGCAATGTCTTGAGAATTATGGTCAGGTGATACGCGAAACTGTTATGAGCAACTCTTTTTCCGTGACGCTCTGTTTTTGGAAGAACTTAAACAATTTTTCCGGATCGGTTTATGCGATTACTGGTTGTATGTGCATGAAAGGGAGTCTCTATAGAAGTCTTGCATGTGTTGGAAGGACAGGGCGTTGATATTCTTCTATATCGTCAATGATTCCAGAACACTTTGTTTATCCTGTTTATAAGAATGCTTTACGCTGTATGCTCTATTGGTGTTACCTTTATATTGGCGGAGTAAAACATAAGTCGGATATTGTAGTGAGATGTAAAGGAAGAGGAAGGACAGATGTTGCTGCAGTTCTCTACTGTAGATGATACTCTGAAGGAATTATATGAAGCAACTTTCCGGTTCGGAAGTGACGGAGAAAGATTATCATGTGAAACAGAAGAGGCGATTTACCCGCCAATTTTAGGTTTTGTACGGTCAGCTTTGGAACGTATTCATGCCGTTCTATGCCGACAGATGAAATGAGATCATTTATTGACGATTATCTTTGAACCGGCGGTCTTGACAGTAGAGGTGAAACAAGGGAAAAAAACTGTGCTTTTGTTGGAAGACAGAGATGAAATGGACTTGGTTGATTAGTAATTTCCTGGCTGATGAATACGTTGGTTCATCAAGTAAAGAGTGTGCAGCTTGCTTTTTGACGAAATTCGTCGGTCGGCTCCGGCTCTATTATTAGTGGATATGACAATGTATGCCAAATGCTGAAAGTACTTTTATGGAGTATGTTAGCCGGAATCGTACTCTGCTTTTCAAAGACAGCTTTTATTCCAATGTTAAGTTGGAAAGTAAGTTCGGCCATTCAGCGGTGAACTGATTATGTGGGCTGATTCATATATTGTACTTCCTTATGATATATTATTCTTGCGGGAAGTTGTCCATAATGCTATTTATGGAAAGCGGGAAGCGAAGCAGATATATATGGAGGAACTGGGAGATTTGGCGGGACAGATTGTCTGTACAACTACCGAACAAGCTGATTTTATTCGTAAATTGTTAAAGGTGATTGAAGAAAACCTGGACAAGGAAGAACTGGGCTCAACGTTGATCGCTGATCGTATGGCAATGAGTTCCCGTCAGTTCTATCGTAAATCCAAGGAAATTTCCAATACTGCTCCCGGTGATTTAATAAAGAGTTACCGTATGGAAAAGGCAGCCCGCCTGTTACTTGATGAAGAACTTTCTATTCAAGATGTTATTATGGAGGTCGGTATTTCCAGCCGGTCTTATTTTTATAAAGAGTTTACCCGTCGGTTCGGGATGACACCGAAAGATTATCGGGAACAGCGAAAGGTATGCTGATTGTCAGGTTAAATTCTTTCGTATAGGTGATTAGTTGGGAAACATTATTATTTATTTGTTTGTCACAACCTTGTGCTCTAAATTCCTTTTGTCGATTTTATTGTATTGATTATTAGTGTGTTAATCTGTGCTCTAATTTACCATTCTGTGCTTTAGATATGTGTCTTTATTTTGCCGTTTTTTTGGCAAGGTAGAGCATTGGACTTTTATTCGAATAGCCTTTATTTGCAACAATCTTTTAAAGGGAATTAACCTTATTACTAATCAAATTTAAAGGAATTATGAATGAAAAACTAAAGTATCTTACCTTATTTGTAATAGGTATGATGTTGAGTTTGGGCATGAATGCTCAATCTGTAAAATCAATCTCCGGTACGGTAACCGATGATCAGGGAGAGGCGGTTATCAGTGGTACGGTGAAAGTTAAAAACGGTAGTATAGGAACAATCACTGACATTAACGGTAAATACACTCTCTCTGTTCCTTCCAATGCCACCTTGGTGTTTTCGTATATTGGTTATATCACACAAGAATTTAAAGTCTCGGAATTAAAGAGTAATGTTCTGAACGTAGTTCTGCAATCGGATACGAAAGCACTGGACGAAGTAGTCGTTGTAGGTTATGGTACCATGCGCAAATCAGACTTGACGGGTTCCATTTCCACAGCCAAAGGTAAAGACATGCTGAAAGCACAATCATTCAATGCGCTTGACGGATTGAAGGGTAAAGTGGCCGGTGTGAATATCTTCTCTAATACCGGTCAGCCGGGTGGAGAATCGCGTGTCATCATTCGTGGTATTTCTACTATCAACGCGTCGGCATCACCGCTGTACGTAGTAGATGGAGTGGTGATGTCAAACTTCGAATTGCTTAATCCGAATGATATCGAATCTATCGAAGTATTGAAAGATGCTTCCGCTGCCGCTATCTATGGTGCCCGTGGTGCCAATGGTGTCATCATGGTGACTACCAAGCGCGGTAATGCAGGAAAAGGAGTCCATGTTTCCTATGATGGTTCATTGTCTATCGGTAAGATGGCTAGAAAAATAGATGTAATGGATGCTAACGAATGGATGTCTACCTTCAAGCAGGGATTGGAAAATGCCAACGAATTTCAAGGCAAGAACTTCACAACTGATCTGTCACAGATATTCACAGACGAACGTTTGTTCAATGCAGACGGTTCTCCGAAATATAATACCAACTGGCAGGATGAAGCATCCCGCACTGCCATCTCTCATAACCATCAGATCAGTATCCAACGTACAGGAGAAGGATCTTCTATCGGAGCATTCATCAATTATACCGATCAACAGGGTATTTTGTTGAATTCTTACTTCAAACGTATCAATGCAAAATTGGCGTATGATGACAAACCGACTGATTGGCTGTCTACTTCCGCTAATTTATTAGTAAATCATACTTGGGGTAATAGAACTTCTGATAACCCTTACGGACAAGGCGCATTGCGTACGATGATCGAACAGTTGCCTTTCTTACCGGTTAAGCTGGATGGTGAATATACGCAGACGAACATTATTAATACAAGCTCTATTCTCAATAATCAGACTGATCCTAATAGCGGAAAACAAGGATTCAGCCCGGAAGGTGTAGGTAATCCCGTTGAGTTGCTCGAACGGATGCAGGCTATGCAATATCGTACGCAGATTTTGGGAATGCTGCTTTGACTTTCCATCTCATGAAAGGATTGGATTTGAAGACCCAGTTCGGTATCGACTACCACAATAATCGTGATGCTAACTATACGCCGTTCACTCCGCGTCCGATGATTAATCAAAGTTCCGGGGAGCAGCTTCTGCAAATAACTCCAACTCTTTGTATTGGCAGGAAGAAACCTATTTGACTTATGTGAAAGATATAAACAAACATCACATTAATGCAATGGCGGGTATGTCTTGGCAAGAGTATAATTATACCAAATTCGAAGCTTCCGACAGTAAGTATATTGATGACTTCTACGGATATTATAATTTAGGTTCCGGAACGAACCGTCCTTCTGTAGGCAATGATTACGACAAGTGGGCAATGAACTCTTATTTCTTGCGTCTGGCATATTCTTATGACAACAAGTATATGGCTACCGTAACCGGTCGTTATGATGGCTCTTCCAAATTCGGACAGAACAATAAATATGCATTTTTCCCGTCAGTCGGCTTGGGTTGGATGATTTCTAATGAAGACTTTTTGAAAGATAACTCATTGATCAGCAAGCTGAAATTACATACTTCTTACGGTCTGACAGGTAATTCGGAAATTGGTACATATAAATCATTGGCTACGGTGAGCCAGTCGAATACGATCATTGGTGATGCTCTGCATGTAGTGTCTTATCTGGACAATATGCCTAATCCGGACCTGAAATGGGAAAAGACAGGACAGTGGGACTTAGGATTCGAGTTGGGTTTATTCAATAACAGACTGAATTTCGATATTTCCTATTATTATAAGTATACTTCGGATTTGTTGCTCGACCGTCCGGTTCCTGAATCAACAGGTTACTCTTCCATTATGGATAATATTGGAGCCGTTTCCAATCGTGGTGTAGATATTCTGGTTACAGCATATCCTATTCAGACACATGATTTCCAGTGGACTTCCACTCTTAATTTAGGTTTCAACAAAAACCGTGTAGAGAAACTGGATGAAAGTGCATCTGTTGATCCTGTCACCGGTAAGCGTCAGATTACAACCGATGGTTTTGTGGGTTACGATATGTTGATCCGTGAAGGTGAAGAGCTTTCTTCTTTCTATGGTTATAAGCGTGCCGGTATTTACGATGGTATTCCGTCTAACTGGGATCCGGAGACAATGAACATACCTTCCACTATTGGTGAAAAGGTAACTTATAAGAAACGCGAAATTATCGGTAACGGATTGCCAGACTGGATGGGCTCATTTATCAATACCTTCAATTATAAAGGTTTCGATTTGACTTTAGACTTCCAGTTTACATGGGGGTAGACGTGATGCAAGAATATTATCACTCAACTGTAGCCCGTTTCCTAACTAACGGTATAGACCGTCTTTATAAGGAAGCATGGCATCCAACTCTCAATCCGTCGGGTAAAAGAACAGGCAATTCGTCTGAATAACTTTGGTCAGGGAGCTAATAACCAGGCAGATGATGACTGGGTTTGCAATGGTTCTTATTTGCGTTGTAACATGATTCAGCTCGGATATACCTTCAATCCGACACTGATTAAGAAGATCGGTCTGTCTTCATTGCGTTTGTATGCGAATGTGAATAACGCATTCCTGATTACTTCTAAGGACTATAACGGATATGATCCGGATAACTCATCTCGTTTAGGTGACAACAAATGGGGGGCTAACCGCCAATTCTTCACCTATCCGCGTCCGAGAACGTTTACGTTCGGTCTTAATGTAGCATTTTAATTCACCGTTATAAAAACTATAAGAATTATGAAACTATTAAAAGTATATATATCTGCATTTTGTATGTGTTCACTTTCTGTGTTGCTGAATTCATGCGACGATTTCCTGAAAGAAGAACCATTGGATATGAAGTCATCTGACCAATTCTGGAAGACGAAAGCTGATGCGGAGTCGGGTGTGAACGCATTGTATTTCGGTGGTGTACCTTATTTACATAACACTGATGTAGGCGGTGGCTGGACTCCTAAAGCGACAATGTGGGGTGGTATTGTGTCCGGATTGTACGTTGATAAGCGTAAGGATAGAACATTTACTACGGCATCCGAAGGGTGTAATTTCAATATTGAATCTTTTGATGATATTGCAATGAAATACTGGCATGAGTTTTATAAAGGTATTTCACGTGCCAACTTTGTTATTGCCAATATTCCGACAATGACCGGGGTGCTGGATGAAGCTACTATTAATAATTATGTGGCTCAAGGTAAATTCTTCCGTGCATACGGGTATTTTTGGCTGGTCAAAGAATTTGGTGGTGTTCCTTATATTTCAGAACCTTACACATCTACAGAAGGTATGTACAAAGAACGTCTTTCTGCTGAAGAGGTTTATAAGAAAATTGAAGCCGACTTGCTGGATATTGTCAACGGGGATGCATTGCCGAATAAAACGTTCTATGATAATGGCTGTTATGTTACCAGAGCAATGGCGCAGACTTTGCTGGCACAAGTTTATCTGCAATGGGCTGGTGCACCGTTAAACGGGGGGGCAGACTATTATGGAAAAAGCTGCACAGATGGCATTGAAAGTGATTAATGATAGTCCTCACGAACTTATTCATCCAAATGGAACGACTGATGATTTGAGCTCGGCATATAATGTAATCAAGACTACGAAAAGTTCTGCAGAAATCATTTATGCTAAAGAATATAATTATAGTGATTATAGTGTAGGTAACTCTTATGCTTGTCGTTCTATCGGGACAGATGCTTTCCAGTGGGGAGTGTTCCATCCGGGAGGAGACGTGCTGTATAATGCATACCTTCCCTGTGATATGTTGCTTAACAGCTATGCCTCTAATGATATTCGAGGACATGAGAAACAGTTCTTCTTTAAGAAATATACCGATGCTGCAGGAAAGACTTATACTTTGAACAATGCAGGCAACTGGGCGTGGTTTGATGAAAATGCTTTGATTAGCGGTCACGACGGTGATTATAATATGCCGGTATTCCGTTTTGCGGAAGTCTTGCTGATTGCGGCCGAAGGTCTGGCACGTACAAATCATGAAGATAATGCTGTCGGTGGAGCTAAATATTATCTCAATCAAGTGCGTAAACGTGCTGGATTGGCAGATGAGACGGCTACAGGAAACGATTTAATACAATCGATTTTGACTGAACGTTTGCATGAGTTACCGTTGGAATTTAAGATTTGGGATGACATTCGCCGTACTCGTTTGTATCCGGAAGCATCTACCGAATCAGGAAAATTGAAATGGACTGCTCTTGCATCGGACAAACGCATCAGCCAAGTCCGTGGATCAATGATTACGGGCAGTTTGCAATCATGCCGATGACTAAACGGTAGTTGAAGATAGATCAGGACAGCCGTGCTTCCTGGTTTTCGCACAAAGCAGAGAAAAACTCCCTATTATTATGAAGCGTTTATCTGTCAGAGTATAACATGACAACGGAGATTGCCCCGACAGAGCGTTGTGCATACTTCCGTTTCACGTTCCCCGAAGCATCCGATGCTTATGTGGTAATAGATGCCTTCGACCGGGGTTCGTATGTGAAAGTGATTCCTGAGGAAAATAAGATTATAGGTTATACGACACGCAATAGTGGCGGTGTTCCACAAAACTTTAAAAATTACTTTGTGATAGAGTTCGACAAGCCTTTTACTTTCAATAAAGTATGGGCAGACTACCATCTGGTAGAAGACGCATCTTGAACTGCAATCCAATCACGTAGGTGCTGCCATCGGTTTTTCGACAAAGAAAGGAGAACAAGTGCATGCCAAAGTGGCTTCCTCATTCATCAGCCCCGAACAGGCGGAACTGAATCTGAAAGAAATCGGAAACAAGACATTCGAACAGACCAAGGAAGCCGGACGTAAAGTTTGGAATGACGTACTGGGACGTATCAAAGTCGAAGACGATGATGAGAACCGGATGCGTACCTTCTACTCTTGTTTGTATCGTTCGGTGTTATTCCCCCGTATGTTCCACGAAGTAAACGGTAAGGGAGAAACTGTGCATTACAGCCCCTATAATGGTGAAGTGCTTCCGGGATATATGTTTACCGACACTGGATTTTGGGATACTTTCCGTTGCCTGTTCCCCTTCGTCAATCTGGTATATCCTTCGATGGCGAGAAGATGCAGGAAGGACTGTTGAATACCTATCTTGAAAGCGGTTTCTTCCCCGAATGGGCAAGTCCCGGACATCGTGGTTGTATGGTGGGCAACAATTCGGCTTCGGTTTTGGTGGATGCTTACGTCAAAGGTATAAAGGTGGATGATCTCGAAACATTGTACAAAGGTTTGATCCACGGAACGGAAAATGTACATCCGACGGTTTCTTCCACCGGCCGCTTAGGACATGAATATTACAACAAATTGGGCTATGTGCCTTATGATGTAAAGATTAACGAGAATGCTGCTCGTACGTTGGAATATGCCTATAATGATTGGTGTATCTACCAGATTGCAAAAGATCTGGGACGTCCCAAAAAAGAACTGGATTTGTATGCCAAACGTGCAATGAACTATAAAAACTTGTTTGATAAGGAGACCAAATTGATGCGCGGAAAGAATAAGGACGGCAACTTCATGACTCCTTTCTCGCCGTTGAAATGGGGAGATGCTTTTACAGAAGGGAATAGCTGGCATTATACATGGTGATATGGATAATAAACCGAATAAAGGAAGAGGTATTAACGAATCCGATTTCCCCTATTCCTTCTCTCGTGATAAAAAATAAGCAGGTATGAATAAGATGAGAAAGAAAGTATTGATGATGACTATGGCGGCAGTAACTTTGTCCGCCATAGCTCAGCAACCGGTAGATTACGTTAATCCGATTATCGGAACCAATGGTATGGGGCATACCTTTCCCGGTGCTTGCACCCCTTTCGGATGGGTACAGTTGAGTCCGGACACAGATACAATACCACATAATATAAACGGTGCATATCAGAAAAACGCTTATGAGTATTGTGCCGGTTACCAGTATCGGGACAAGACCATTGTCGGTTTCAGTCACACCCACCTCAGCGGTACGGGACATTCGGACTTGGGAGATATATTGCTGATGCCTGCTGTCGGCGATGTGAAGCTGAATCCCGGACGGGCGGATCATCCGGAAGAAGGATACCGTTCGCGTTTCAGTCATGCCACCGAAAAAGCAACTCCCGGATATTATGAGGTAATGCTGGACGACTATGGCATTAAAGCTCAGATGACTGCCACGCAGCGGGTGGGTGTGCATAAATATACGTTCCCGAAAGGAAAAGATGGTCATTTGATTTTGGATCTGGTGCATGGTATTTATAATTATGACGGCAAAGTATTGTGGGCAAACCTGCGGGTGGAAAATGATACATTACTGACAGGATATCGTATCACTAACGGATGGGCGCGTACGAATTATACCTATTTTGCTATTTCCTTGTCACAGCCGATTAAGGACTACGGTTATAAGGATAAGGAAAAAGTATTGTACAATGGCTTCTGGCGTCGCTTCAACATGGAAAAGAATTTTCCCGAAATCACCGGACGTAAGATTGTTGCCTATTTCAACTTCGATACGGCTGAGGACCCGGAACTGGTTGTGAAAGTAGCGCTTTCGGCAGTCAGTACGGAGGGGCTGTTAAAAAATCTCCGTGCCGAAGTTTCCGGAAAAGCTTTGAACAGCTGGCTGAAGCTGCCCGGACAGACTGGAACAATGAGCTAGATCATTTCGAAGTAGAAGGTACCCCCGACCAGAAGGCAATGTTCTACACTTCGCTTTATCATACCATGATTAATCCGTCCGTGTATATGGATGTAGACGGTTCCTATCGTGGTCTGGATCATAACATACATCAGGCGAAAGGATTTACTAACTATACTATATATTCTCCCTTTGGGATACATACCGTGCGGAACATCCTTTCCTGAATCTGGTGAAACCGGGACGCAATGCGGATATGGTGGAATCTATGATTAAACATGAGCAACAAAGCGTGCACGGAATGTTGCCGATATGGAGTCTGATGGGAAATGAAAACTGGTGTATGAGCGGTTATCATGCTGTGTCTGTGCTGGCGGATGCAATAACCAAAGGAGTCTTTTCGAATGTGGATGAGGCATTGGCGGCGATGGTCAGTACATCTACCGTACCGTATTATGAAGGTGTAGCCGATTATATGAAGCTGGGCTATATCCCCTTGGACAAGAGCGGTACGGCAGCTTCTTCCACGCTGGAATATGCCTATGACGACTGGACTATTTATCAGACGGCATTGAATGCGGGTAATAAAGAACTGGCCGAAACGTATCGGAAGCGTGCTCTGAACTACCGTAATATCTATGATACAAGTATCGGCTTTGCCCGTCCCCGCTATAGTGATGGTACATTCAAAAAAGAGTTCGATGTGTTGCAAACTTATGGTGAAGGCTTTATCGAAGGTAATTCATGGAACTTCTCCTTCCACGTACCGCATGATGTGTTTGGTATGATGGATCTGATGGGAGGAGAAGGGACGTTCGTGCAGAAGCTGGATGAACTGTTCTCCATGCATCTGCCGGAGAAGTACTATGAGCATAATGAGGATATTACGGAAGAATGTTTGGTCGGCGGATATGTGCATGGTAATGAGCCGAGCCATCATGTTCCTTATCTGTACGCATGGACTTCCCACCGTGGAAATCACAGTACTGGCTGCGTGAGATTCTGAATAAGATGTATAAGAATGATATTAACGGATTGGGTGGAAATGATGATTGCGGACAGATGTCGGCATGGTACCTTTTCTCTGTGATGGGTTTTTATCCGGTTTGTCCGGGCACAGATCAGTACGTGCTGGGTGCACCTTATCTGCCCTATGTCAAATTGAAGCTTCCTAATGGAAAGACATTGGAGATCAAAGCGCCGGGTGTCAGCGATAAGAAACGTTACGTGCAGTCGCTGAAACTGAATGGAGTATCTTATGATAAAATGTACATCACACACGCGGATATCCTGAAAGGAGGCGTACTGGAATTTAAAATGGCGTCATCGCCGAATAAACGTCGGGGATTATCAGCTGAGGACAAACCTTACTCATTAACGAACGGAATCAATTAACAGCATCAATAAATAATCAAGAAAAGAATATGAAAAAGAGACATTTGGTATATGCAATTGGCCTGATAGTGGGCATGGGAGCTTGTGCGGCAAGTGCAAAGAAGCAGGCAGAATCCAAACCGGACGTATGGAAAAGCTACAATGTAGGAACGATCTTGTTTGAAGATAAAGCTCCGGAAACGAAAGGTTCGGACATTTATCACCGGATTATTCCGGATGCGGAGTCTTATATCAAGGAGCA
>VOFE01002200.1_pt1 | contig 30001 bp, 44 predicted proteins | sample 5384071 | NCBI WGS metagenome assembly VOFE01 (sample SAMN12384724, study PRJNA508395) | human gut metagenome | isolation source: healthy gut D | host: Homo sapiens
ACGGCGCGTCAGCCTGATCTGACCTTTTATGACATCGACGGAAATCTGCTGGGGACCTTTTCCCATTCGGCAAAATCGGATTTGATTGGTTTTAGCAGCACCCGCGTCATCTATAAAGATGAGGAAGGGCAGGAGATTGAAACCAACTACGGCAGGGTGGATGTGACCCTGCACCTGAGCGACGGGACCGGCAAATACTCCACCATGACCCAAACGCGGGAAGATTCCTACTATCTGCGCTACAACATGGGTTCCACCACAGGTGAGGCGTTTTCCAACCGCATCACCTGCTCCAAAGGAAGCGATGATGTCATTGATTTGGACATCGAGCTGCCCAATGTGGTCTTTCGCGACCAACGAGATGAAGATGAATGTGATTTTTCAGTATCCGTCGGTGCGGACCTCGACCTCCGGCAAAAAGACCAATGTTGTAAAAACCCGCACCACAGCGGTCAATTTTACCTTCACCAAGGCAAAGCTCGATTTGACGGTGACCAAGCCCAATAATCCTCTGACTGACGACGAGAAGGACAAGGAGAAGGATAAGACCCTTTCCGGCACCATCCGTGAGTACAATTCGGACGGAACACTGGTTAACAAGCAGAGCGGAAGCTACAACGAACAGGATACAGAAAAACCGGAAACAGAGGACGGAGAGAACCAACAGGACCAGCAAAATCCAAACAACCCGGACGGCGAAAACAATAACAACAATAACAACGGAAACAATAATAACGGAAACAATAATAACGGAAACAATAATAACAATGGAACCGGCGGGAATAACGAGAATAATAACAACGGCAACAACGGCGATACCGACAAGCCGGATACCCCGGGAAATGCCCTGTTTGAAACACCGTATCTGCTGTTGCAGGAATTTTCCACCGGCGGCTATGACCAAGTGGCAGCCGGCAGCGAATTCCCGTTGACCTTTCTCTGCCGCAACACCAGCCAGCAGATTGACTTGGAAAATATCATCCTCAAGGTAGCGCCCAGCGAGGGCTTGCAGATTGTGGACGGAACCAACGTCTTTTTTCCTGCCGATTGTCAACAAGAGCGATACCTTTGAAAAGACGGTCAACATCGCAGTGCTGCCCAATGCCGAGGCAAAATCCCACGCTATCGACATTTCGATGAGTTATGAGTATGTTCTCAACGGCGCAAGGCAGAAGGGCGAGATGACCCAGCAGGTGGCGGTGCAGACAATGCAGCCGGACCGCTTTAGCGCAGACCCGGTTTCCGACCTGCTGGAGACGACCGTTGAGAAGAAATCTACATCACCGGAAAGTATGTCAATAAAAGCCGCGGCGAAATCTACAACCTTTCGGCAACACTGGTCGGCGATTTTAACGGAGCCGGCAAGATTGAGCACGTCGGAAATGTAGCGGCAGGCGCATCGGGTGAGGTGGAATTTTCCTTTACACCGGATACAGCCGGACCGCTCAAAGGCGAGATTGCTTACAGCTATGAGGACGCCGCAGGCATGGTCCGCAGCGTCAGCGTGCCCTTCTCCACCACCATCACAGAAGCTACCATGGACGACATGATGACCGGCATGGGCATGGATGAGATGGGTATGGATGGAATGGAGCCGCCGGTGGAAGAGCCGCAGGGATTCTGGGCACAGCTTAAAAACCCGAACAGCTGGCAGATGTGGGCAGTTGTCGGTGGCGGCTGCGTGGTGATTATCCTCATTGTTGCATCGGTTATCAAGCGCAAAAAGCGGTGGCAGAATTCGAGGACGACGATGAAACTGTTTGATTTGATTTCCATGACCTTCGAAATCTCCTGCGGCGCAAGGCGCGTACCCTGCTGACCATGACCGGCGTTGTGGTGGGTACCTGCGCCATCGTCGTGATGATTTCGTTGGGTCTTGCAATGACCCAGGCGATGGAGGAATCGCTGGCTCAGATGGGGGATTTGACCCAAATCACCATCCAGAACTACGGCAGCTCCCAGGACCTCAAGCTCAACGATGAGGTCGTTTCCAAGGTCCAAAAAGTTGGAAGGGGTGGTGGCAGTCACCCCTGATGGCAAGCGCCTCCAACCTGAATATGATGGCGTATGCCGGACGAAACGACCGCTATCAGATGTATCTGTACAACGTCATGGGTGTTTACCCCGAGGCGCTGCCCTACTTTGGCTATCAGGTGCAGGAGGGAGAAATGCTGACCTCCAGCCCTGCGCCTAAAAAGACAGCTTATATGATGTTTGGCGGAGAGTCGGCATATGAATTTGAGGACAGCAAGCGCAGCTGGCGCAACAACCGCGTCTATGCAACACCCGACGAAAACGGCAAGATGCCGGACCCGTTTGTCGACCCAATGAACGATAAAATCACCCTCAGGCTGCAAGCGAGGGAGTTCGACGAAAACGGCAAGCCGAAGTATCCCGAGGTGACAAGGGATGTTCACGTCACCGGCGTGCTGGTGTCGGATAACAGTGTCGGCTGGGAAACCAGCTACTACTGCTTTATGGACATCCGCGAGCTGCGGGAGCTGGAAAAGGAATACAAGCAGGTCAACAAGATTCGTGACGACAAAAACAGCGACAACAACAACGGGCTGGAAAATTACCAGCAGGTCAAGGTCAAGGTGTCGGACATCGACCTTGTGTCGCGGGTGGACCCAGGCGATCAAAGAGATGGGTTTTGAAACCTACTCTCTGGATTCGGTGCGCGAGCCGATGCAGAAGCAGATGCAGCAGCAACAGCTGTTTTTGGGCAGCCTGGCTGCTATCTCTCTGTTGGTTGCTGCCATCGGTATTACCAACACCATGATCATGTCCATCTACGAGCGCACCCGGGAAATCGGCATTATGAAGGTGCTGGGCTGTCGGGTCGGCAATATCCGCGCTGTCTTTTTTGATGGAAGCGGGCTTGATTGGCTTTTGGCGGCGGTCTGGCAGGAGTGGGCATCAGCCTGCTGATTTCCAAGCTGCTCAACTATCTTTCGATGAACGGCGGCATGGGTGCAGATGGCGGAGGAATGCTGTCGGTATGATGGGCGGCATGGGTGGAATGGCTTCGGGTTCGCAGCTTTCCATCATTCCGGGCTGGCTGATTGTCGCGGCGATTGCGTTTGCCACTGTGATTGGGCTGATTTCCGGCTTTTTTATCCTGCTAACCGTGCGGTCAAAATTTCCGCACTGGAAGCAATCAAGCATGAATGATATAAACAAAGGTCCTGTGGGGAGCAATTTCCTCACGGGACCTTTTCTTTACAAGCGGGATAAAACTAGCTATAATAAAAGAAAAAAACAAAGGAGGAATTTTATATGATCGAATCCTGTATCACCTTTTTGTCAGTGAGCGATTTAAAAAGAACCGTCCAATTTTATACCGAGGTGATAGGGCTTACACTCTGGAAGGATATGGGCAACTGTGTCATCTTCGACTGCGGCAAAGGCTACTGGGGATTTTGCCAGTATGAGGACGGCAGACCGCTTGCCACCGGTACCTGTATGTCGCTCAACTGCACCGACTGTGCAGAGGTGGACGAGCAGTACCAGCGGCTGACCGCGCTGGGTATCACAAGACAGGGAAAGCCAGCCCGCCATCCAAAGTTTCCGGTCTACTCCTTCTTCTTTTCCGACCCGGATGGCTACCTGCTGGAATTCCAGAAGATTGTAGATGATGCACAGTAGTCTTTTGATTCCCGAGCAGCCGCTCTCTTTGCTGCACACGCTGGAGGCTGCCGGAGAGGAGTGCTGGGTGGTCGGAGGTTGTGTGCGGGACAGCCTGATGGGAAAAACACCCTCCGACTGGGATATGACGACCAGCGCCACCCCTCAGCGGATGCAGCAGATTTTCAGCGACCGCTCGCTGCTGTTGGCAGGGGTAGAGCATGGAACGGTCGGCGTGATTTGGGATGGCAAGGTATATGAAATTACCACCTATCGAGTGGAAAGCGGAGCGGCGACCACCGTCACCCCGACAGTCTGCACTTTTCTTCCAAAATTGAGGATGACCTTGCTCGCAGGGATTTGACCATCAATGCAATGGCTTACCATCCGCAAAGGGGGTTGCTCGACTGCTTTGGCGGGCAGCAGGACCTGCACGACCGGGTCATTCGGTCGGTGGGTCCGGCTTTGCTGCGCTTTGAAAGAGGATGCGCTGCGTATTCTGCGGGTACTGCGCTTTCAGGCGGTGTGCTGGGCTTTACTGTGGAAGAACAGACTGAACAGGCGATTACTCGAAAAGCGCCGCTGCTTGATTGTATCAGTGTCGAGCGCATCTGGTCGGAACTGCAAAGCTGCTGGTTGCACCCTTTGCGCACCTTGCCTTGCAGGGCAGGCGGGAGGTTTGGCAGGTGGTCTTGCCCGAGTGGCAGAAAGCGCAGGGGCAGGATAGGCTGGATACCCTGCCGCAGGATGCCTTCCTCCGGTTGATTTGGCTGTGCTGTGCCGCAGATTGCTCGCCCGTAGGTGCTATGAAGCGGCTCAAATGCCCCAGACAACAGCAGCAGCGGGCAGAGGCTCTTTGGAAGTTGTGGCAGCAACCGCCGCAGGGGATATATCCTCTGCGACAAGCACTGCGCCGTTATGGGCGTGGATTGGTGCAGGACCATCTTGCGCTGTGTGCTGCTGCCAACGAAATCGATGGACAGACAAAGGAGCAGTTTGCCCGAGCGTGTGATGGCTGTTGGAGCCTTTCGCAGTTGAACATCAATGGAAAGAAATTGATGGACTTAGGTTGTCCGCCGGGAAAATCGGTGGGAGAGCTGTTGGGGCAGTTGCTGGAGGAATGTTTACAGGACCGGCTGGAAAATACACCGGGACAGCTCGAACAGGCAGCCAAAGAATGGCTCAAAAGGAGGCAAGGATGATGGAGCGGATGTTTTCCATCTCACAGGTGGCGCAGATGCTGGGACTGGGCATCGACGCAGTGCGCTTTTATGAGAAGAGGACTGGTCCACCCGCAGGTCAACAGAAAAACCGTTATCGGATGTACTCCTTTTATCAAATCATGGAGCTGTTGGACATCAGCTATTACAGAAGTCTGGGACTGAGCATCGGGCAGATCCACCAGCTGTATGAAAGCAGGGGACGAGGAACAGCTGCTGTGTCTGTTGCGGGAAAAGAAGCGGGGAAACCGAAAAGAAGATTCTCTACGAACAGCAGCTGCTCAAGCGCGGATTGAGCACGTCGGTTCGATGACCGCCGAGGATACGGGAGCGCGGTGGAGAAATTGACATCACCACCTTCTCGGAGGGCTATGTCCTCTTTGAACAGCGGGAGGACAGCCTGGAGCGTTATCTGGAGCAGGTGTCCAGTATGGACAATGACCACTTCGTTTTTGTCAGATGGTGCGGGAATTTGCCATTGAGCAGCAGGAAGGAGAGGAGCGCCTGTGCAAGGTTCCGTCCAGGATGATGCTGTTGCTCGATAAAGACACCGCGCAGCAGCTGGGTGAGCACAACGAGGGAAGAAAAACCTTTCCTGCTATGCGTGCGCTGCACAGCATTGTGCGGCTTTCCAACGCACAGACCCATGTGGAGATGGTGGAACAGATGTGCTGGTTTGCAAAGGAGCAGGGAATCCGGCTGGAAAACCGGCTGTTTATGCTGGAAATTCCACTGATTTCTTACACCGACCTGGACCATTACTATGCAGAATTGTTTATTCCGATCATTCCGTAAAAAGAATGAGGAAAAGACTTGCTCACCGGGTCGTTATCTGGTAAAATAACAAAGGCTTATCGGAAAGGAATCAAATTTCCTGGGAAATGGGAAATGAATCCTTTTTAAAACAGAGGTGTTGAAGGAGGAATTTTATGAGCGAAAAGAAAAATAAAACAAAAGTCGGCGAAGTCGCTATCTACGACGCGCGGCAGTTGGGCGTTCCAAGAATGCTGGTGCTGGGTGTTCAGCATACCTTCGCCATGTTCGGTGCGACCGTTCTGGTGCCGATTTTGACCGGATTAAATGTATCCACCACTCTGCTGATGGCAGGCTTGGGAACTTTGCTGTTCCATTTGATTACCAAGGGCAAGGTGCCGGCATTCCTCGGCTCTTCATTTGCATTTTTGGGTGGCTATTCTGCGGTAGCACCTCGTCTGGCAGACGGAGCATCCAATGCGGAGATGCTTCCTTATGCCTGCGGCGGTGTTTTGGTTGCGGGACTGGTGTATGTCTTGATGTCCGCACTGATTTCAGTCTTTGGTATTCGCAGAATCATGCGCTTTTTCCGCCGGTGGTCACCGGTCCGATCATCATTTCGATTGGTCTGATTCTGGCTCCGACGGCAATCAGCAACGCCAGCCAGAACTGGCTGCTTGCCTTCATCGCGCTAGCGGTGATTGTCGTTTGCAACATCTGGGGAAAAAGGAATGTTCAAAATCGTTCCGATTCTGCTGGGTATTCTCGTTTCCTATGTTGTGGCAGTGTTCATGGGCGAGGTCAACTTTGAGGCGATTGCATCTGCCAAGGTTTTTGCAATGGCTCCGCTTTCTTTGCCGAAATTCAGCTTCAGTGCGGTCGTTACCATTATGCCGATTGCACTGGCAACCATGATGGAGCACATCGGCGATATGGCTGCCATCAGTGCAACCACCGGTAAAAAACTATCTGAACGACCCAGTCTGCACCGTACCCTGCTGGGTGACGGTCTGGCAACCAGCCTTTCTGCGCTGGGCGGCGGTCCTGCTAACACCACATACGGCGAAAACACGGGCGTGCTGGCCCTGACCAAGGTGTATGACCCGCGCGTGATGCGCATTGCAGCACTGGTTGCCATCCTGCTTTCCTTCTTCCCGAAGTTTGGAGCAGCCATCGAAACCGTTCCTTCCGCTATCATCGAGGCGTTTCTTTCATGCTGTACGGCATGATTTCCGCTATCGGTATCCGCAATGTGGTGGAAAATAAGGTGGACTTTACCCAGAGCCGCAACCTGATTATCGCAGCGGTCATTCTGGTCAGCGCACTGGGCTTTAACTCCATCGGCGGTCTGACCATCAAAATCACCGAAGCGCTCAGCATCAACCTTTCCGGTCTGGCAATCGCTGCGATTGCAGGCATTTTGCTCAATGCCATCATCCCGGGCAACGATTACCAGTTCGGCGGCGAACACAGCCCTGACCACGAAGCAATCGTATTTGACGAATAAAACAACACGAAATCCCACCTTGCAGTTGACAAGGTGGGATTTTTTACCAGAAAGATTGACAGGATAACCTTCTTTTTTATGATAGAAGAAAATGGCAAAGGAGGAGAAACGGATGGTGCAAACGGTGCAAAAGCAAAGGGTGTTTGCCTTTGATGAACTGCGAGGTGTAATGATTTTGAGTATGCTGGTCTACCATATCTGCTATGACCTTGCAGAGCTGGTCCGCCTGAAGGGGATGAACTGGTTTTATTCGGAGGCGGCAGGCTGGTGGCAGTTGAGCATCTGCGGAGCGTTCATTTTAGTTTCGGGAGCGTGCTGCGCCTATTCCGGGAACAATCTGAAACGCGGGCTTAAATTGCTGGGATTGGGGATGTTCTTTACACTGGTGACGGTGCTTGTCCTGCCACAGCAGCGCATCCTGTTTGGTTTGCTGCACTTTTTGGGGACAACCGTACTGCTTTCGATTCCGCTGAAACCTCTGCTGGAGCGCATCTCACCGTGGGCAGGACTTGCCGGAGGACTGTTTCTGTTTTGGCTGACCTACTCGTTGCCGTCGGGCAGAATCGGCTTGAGCCGCACCCTCTCGCTCGAGTTGCCGCCGGTTTTGTACAGCACCTCCTTTTTGTTCCTGTTGGGGTTCCCTGACAGCAACTTTTCTCCTCCGATTATTTCCGCCTTGCCCTACCTGTTTTTGTTTTTGGCAGGGATGTTTTTTGGCAAGACTGCCGCTGCCGCAGGCGTTCTACCAGCAGCACAGCAGATCGCTTTCCCTGCTGGGGAAAAACAGTCTGTGGGTCTACCTGCTGCATCAGCCGGTGATCTATGCCGTCCTGTGGCTGATTTTCCGATTTTAAAGATGAAAAAGCGTCTGCACAACTGTGCAGACGCTTTGGGTTTTTAAGCAAAGATTCCAAAATACAGCAGGACGATGGCACCCAGCACGATGCGGTACCAGCCGAAGGCCGTGAAGTCGTGCTTGCGGATGTAGTTCATCAGGAACTTGATGGCAAACAGCGAAACCACAAAGGATACCACCGAGCCGAGCAGCAGGAGTCCCCACTGGAAGCCGGTGATGGAAGCAAGACCGGTTTTGAGGACAAACTTGAGGATTTTATAGCCGCTGGCTCCAAACATAACCGGAACCGCCATAAAGAAGGAGAACTCGGTTGCCACAAATCGGGAGCAGGAAAGCAGCATCGCGCCCAGATTGTGGAGCCGGAGCGGGAGGTGCCGGGGGATGATTGCCAGCAACTGTAAGAAGCCGATGCACAGAGCGGTGCGCCAGTTCAGCTGTTCAAAGGAGCGGATGCGCGGCTTTGCAGTGCGGTTGCGGCGCTCCAGCAGGATGAACAGGATGCCGTAAAAGATGAGGGCGATGGCGATGACGACCGGGGTGTAAAATGCTCGGTGACCCAGTCGTCGACCAGCAGGCCGATGACGCCGACCGGCAGTACAGCGACCAGCACCTTTGCCCACAGCTGGAAGGTGGAGTAACGCTCTGCGCGCGATTTGGACGGTGCAAAAGGATTGAGCTTGTTGAAGTAGAGAACCACCACCGCCGAGGATGGAGCCGAGCTGGATGACCACAAAGAACATATCCATAAAGTCTTTGGGCTGGTTGAGTTGTAAAAAGGTGTCTGCCAAAAATCATGTGACCGGTGCTGCTGATAGGCAGCCATTCGGTGATGCCCTGGATGATGCCCAGGACGATGGTTTTGAGGATTTCGATAAATTGCATAAAATCATACTCCTATTATGTCGATAATACATACTGCTCTATTATATCACAACCGATTTGGAAATAGAAGGGCTTTGTGAAGGATTGCAGAAAAAAAGCCGGAGTTTCCTCCGGCTGAATGGGTTTTACGAAGCCGATTGAGAGCTGCCAACAGTCACTTCGATTGCCGTCGGCTCCGATTGCTCCGACAGGGCATATTCGTCATCGGCAGTTTCTTCCTCCACCTTGACCAGCTTTTCCAGCTCTGCGGTCGAAAGGCGCATGGCAGTGCGGTCCTTCAGGTTCAGGTGGAATTCACCCTGAGGGTACTGCGCATAGAAGCTGGCAGAAAAGTTTGGATAGCTTGCATAGTCGATGCTGTCCAGCAGGGTGCGCACCTGAGCGGTAATTGTGCCAGGTCAGGCTGTTCGGTCAGCTGGGCGTACATCCAGATTTCATCACCGGAGTTGAGCTGCTCGGCAGAGGCGGCAGGTTTTGTGTGCACCGAGTAGTTCAGTTCACAGCCGACATCCATCGATTCCAACGAAACGCTGTCAGGAAGCTTGGCGTAGATTTGCTCATAAACCTCACTGCTGATTTTTTGCTCGACCTGCCAGTAGGTGGTTCCATACTCCACAAATGGATAGGCAGCACAAGCAATCAGCGAGCAGAAGATGATGAAGCAGCAGAAGAAGGTTCCCCAAAAAGTCGTAGCGCAGGTTTTGCCCGTGGTTGTGAAAATATTGAAAGAGGATTTCCACACCTAACAGCACCAGAAGCAGCGGAGAAAAGCGGAGCAGCGGCGTCGGGTCGAATGGATGGAAGAGGAACACCAGCAGCAGAATGCCGACAAGCACAAAGGGTGATGCCCATGGTAAAGGTGCCGATGCGGCGGGCAGAGGGTGTTTTTTTCGGCTGGGTCTGCGGGGATGAGTCGTTTGCGGACCGCTCTTTTTTGTTCTTTATATTCGGAATATTCAGAATAATTGTTCTGATTTAACATGACAAGCACCTTCCTTACTGCAATTTAAGGTAGAAAAAAGGGACGTTCCTTGACGCGGCAAGAAGCGTCCCGGATGGGATTTACTGCTATTTGGTATCTCCGTGGTACTCCTGATAGTCGTCCTCGATTGCCTTGTGCATAACGCTGCTGCGAATCAGGCGGATGCCCAGCCAGATGATGGCAGCGGCGACGACGATGGTCGGCAGGGCGTTGAAGAATGGGTAGAGGTCGATGTTGAAGCGATAGAACATAGTCGGGAGGATTAGCTCCGCCAGCATATAGATGCCGACTACAATCAGCAGGATGCCGACAAGCAGATGTCTCTGACGGAAAAATTTGAGCACCTTGCCGCTGGACAGCGAGTCCAGATGGAAGAGGAAATCGTCCTGCGGCAAAATTCATAGCTCATCGAGCGCAGGTTCAGGGGTGTCAAAAAGGCATAGAACCAGATGACCGGCAGCAGGAAGAACAAAATGCCCAGATTTAAAAATCCGGTAATGGCAATCAGTAGGCAGAAAACGCCCATCAAAGAGACACCGCGCTTCATATATCCCAGATACATCTGACCGGCGCCGGGCCAGAGGGCAAACAAAAAGTAAGGATTCTGCTTTTTCTCATAGTAAAAACTCCTTTGGCAAAAAGATTTTTCCCAAAGCCTTTGGGAATTTTGATAAACCGGGTTTATCAAAATGGGTTGAACGCTGGTTTATCAAAGTGATTGTGCGATTCATCCATAAAGAAACTCTTTTCAATTATTTGATCAATCCATAAAGGGAATCGGCTGTTTAGCCGTTGTGATTTATTTTCTTTCATCCATAAAGAAAATCAGGTCCTATCGCTTGGGAGCGAATGAAGAGAGGTTCCATTCCAACAGTTGGTTTTGGATGGAATTGAAAAAGTCGTTGACACCTTGCGAAATATTTCCCGTATGCTCTAAAATCGTTTGACTGGAGGCGTGCAGGTCGTTGACCAGACTGTTGACCGCTCCCGACAGCCTGCCGTTGGAGAAGATTCCTCCGGTCCAGAAAACCAGCGCCAAAGAGGCAGCAACGGCAAGCGAGGTGAATTTGTGCAGGTAGAAGACACGGCTGCGGTGCGCTAATTGCTGCATGACCGGGGCAGCAGTTGAGGCGGCGGCTCAATCAGATGGTCGGCTGCCGGCTGGGAAAAAGGGTGGGTTCTTCCGGTGACGGTTCGAGGCTCTTGTTGCTGTCCAAAGAAATCTCTCCGCAAAGCAGAGAGGTGTAACGGCCAGGCACTTGTCGCAGAAGGAAAGATGCTCGGACACCTCCAAACTTTGCAGCTGGTCGAGCTGTTCGGACAGCAGCAGTGAAAAGGCGTGGTCGGTCAGATGGCCGTCCGGGGTAAAAAAGCTCGGGCTGTTTTGGCAGCAGGGACGACGCATCGTTATTTTTCATAGCTGTATACCTCCTTGATTTGTTTTTGCAGGATGGCTCTTGCGCGGTACAACTGGGTTTCCACCGTCTTTTTTGGTCTGCCCAGCAGCTGTGCAATCTCCTGGGTATCCTTTTCCTCCAGAAAGCGCAGGACACACACCTCTCGGTAGGGCTCTTTGAGAGAGCGAATCATCTGCTCGATGGTGCCGGAGCTTTCCTTGGAGATGTACACTTCGTCCGGTTGTTCGGACGGGTCGTCCTGACGAATGGAAGCGATTGTTTCCACCGAGGTTTCCTCGTCGGCAGCCAGTGTCACCCTTCGGGAATAGGCGCTGTTGAGGTAATCCTTTGCTTTGTTGGTGGCAATACGGGCAATCCACGGTTTGTAATTGTCTCCCTGATAGTTGTCAATGTGCCGGTAAGCGGAAAGAAAGGTCTCCTGCGAAAGGTTCTGCGCTTCGTGGTAATCTTTGACGGATTGATAGCAGGTGGTGGATACCAGTTTTTTTATTGGGGTACAAACTTGCTAAATTCCCGTTGAGTCATGCAAAGTATTCACCAACTTTCTGTTTACTGGATTTGCACAGGGTCTCGTTTCGTTTCTGTTTCCCTGTACACTGATAAAACGATGCGGACAAAAGGGGATACTTCAACTTTCTGCAAAAAAATTAAAAAAGAAAAATCTGTTTAATCTTCTATGATTATAACCTAATTTTTATAGAAATGGAAGAAAATGTCGATAGCAGATTGACACTTGACAAAAAATTGTAGTACGCTAAAAAGCAAATTTTCTTTTTTGAAAGGAGAAATGGCATGAACGGTAAAAAGATTCTTTTGATTACCACACTGGTTGCCACCCTGATTTTGATTTCTCTTGTTGCGCTCTTTGCGAAATTTATCTTGGATATAGATTTTGGAGAGCTGGGAAGCTCTGAGCAGTCCGACCCACAGCAGATTGAACAGCAGGAGGAAGAGCCGCAGCAGAATAAGCCGGACGACAAGCAGGAGCCGCAGCAAAAGCCGCTGGATCAAACCGAGGACGGCAAACAGGAGCAAAAGGAAGAAGAGGATGAGAAGAAGGAAGAGGATGAGGAAGAAAAAGTATTTTGAATCGACCGCTTCTTTAAAAAGTGCTTCGGTCACCGTCAAGGCAGAACAGGACATCCAGCTGAAGGTGGAGGAGGAGCAGCAGCTGGCACAGTTGTGGCAGGAGGTCGGTAAGCTCAAGCTCAAGGAAATCCATCAGTCGGTGGGCGTGCAGTCTGCCAACTGGGAAGCTATCCTCGCTTTGCAGCTGGACGATGGTTCCGCCGCACAGCTGCACCTGTATGAATCCACTCTCAGCGGCAGCAAGGCAACCCCTTTCCGTTGGAGAAACGACCTACGAATCTACCGAGTCGATTGCTGCGCTGCGCACCCTGCTGGAAGGCTGGGTCGAGCAGGAACAGAATCAGCTGGAGATTGGTGCCGAGCAGTTTGAAGCGGCTTCCCGCGTGCTGGCTCTGGATATGGGCAGCATGGAAGTACAGGACATCGCCGGAGCCAAACAGCAGTTCCAGCAGGCGCTGGGCAAGCTACAGGTGACCGAAACGATGACCGGCAGCATCAACCTGGGCAATCCGACCGATGGCGTTTCGATGGTCAACCTCTCGGACGAGGAGGACACCCTGTTCACCATGGAATTTTATCAGACGGGCATCCTTGCCTACCGCTCGCCGGACAATCAGACTTTCTACGTCTGCGACCCGCAGAGCCTGAACAGCTTCTATCAGACGGTGGAGCAACTGTGTACACAGGTTTCCTCCACACCGGCAAGTCTTGCCTGGATGGACTACGGCGCGCTGGACAGCATGGTCGTGACCAGCAACGCAGGCAAATCCAAAAAAAGAGGTCGGTCTGATTCGGGACCATGCACAGACCCTGTTCGGATTTTTGCAGCAGCTGCACGTCAGCAAGAACAACGTCCGTGAGGAGAAGAAGATGTTCAACAAGCCGGAATACCACATGGACATCGAATTTTCCGGCGGCATGGTCATGCAGGTGGATTTGAGCAAGGGCAGCTTGCTGGTGGACGGCGGCGACGGTGTGATTCTGCACTACACCCTGATTGGTGACCGCAACCTGGAGCTGGTTCGGGCAGAGCTGGAACGGCTCACAACCGACTAGTGAAATAGCACAGGTAAATTCTTTTTTCTTTAGATAAAGCGATGAAAAGACACGGTTTTAGATGACAGAAAGCCACATTTGTGGTAGAATGTTTGTAACAGAACCGTGTCTTTTTCTATGCCCGATTTTGAGGAGGATGGAAAGGAGGAAATGCGATGGAACACTTTCAGGAGATTTACCGGCAGGATGTCGCCGATGGGAAGTGTCCGCCCTGCTTTCTATCGGAATAGCAATGCCGCCGGTTCGACCCTTTGCCGGAAAAGGAGGGGAAACCCATCGTGACCCGCTGATGCAATCGACAGCAAAATACATTTTGTGAACAACAGGACAGGAGGTAAGAAGATGAAAGCAAAAGATGGATAGCAGCTCTACTGGCAGGTGCATTGATGCTGTGCGGACTGCCGGTGTATGCAGCGCCAACCTGGACAGTGCCAAAACAGGCGCAGAAGCTCCGCTATACCTTTGGGGAACGCGGCTTCATCGAGCAGGATGAGCAGAAGATTCAACAGGTGCTGAAAACCTTGCAGCAGATGCAGCCGACGGAGACTAAGCTGGAGCAGGGGAAGGATGGCAACACACAATCCGAATTGACTCTGACAGAGCGGAATCAAACCGAGTACCGCTATCAGTTTAACCCAAGCAGTTGGGGAAAGAAAGTCAGAAATAATTACCGATTTTGGTCGGCTGACGACTGGCTGATGGCTTTGGAACAGCAGCTGCAAAAGCGGATACAGGAGATCGACCCCTACGGCAGATTCTGGGCAGAAGAATATGTCTGCATCTGTCTGCTGGACAACGGCAGCCGCTACGCCGTCTTTGAGGAGCTGCCCGAGAACAAAAATCTCCTGCTCGAGCGGCTGCAAAATCTGAATGTCATCAAAGGCAGCGATGAAGCGGCGCTGGGCAACCGGCTGAGCGGAGTGTCCGAAATGCGGATTCGGGTGGTGAAGGTTCCTCATTCCGACAGTACGACCTGGTCCTACCAGCTGTATGAAAAGGGCATCAAGGTGGTGTCCTATACGACAAACGGAAAGGGCGCGGAGGAAATTTATCTCTGTCAAAACGAGAACCTTTGGGCGCTCAAGGCACAGATGCAAAAGACCTATGATGCAACGCCGGAAAAATCTGCCACCTGGTTTGCCATCATCAACCCGGACAGGGTTACTTCCCTGACCATTGCGCACAACGGGGAGCAGCCGGTTTCGTTGACCAATATGGCTCAGATTGGGATGCTGGATCTGCTGTGCAGCCTGCCGGTGGAACAGGCAGAAGAAGACCGCCCTGTGGAAAACACCGGACACCGAATACCGCATCACCTTTGCAAACGGGCTGCTGTATCGGGTGCAGCAGCTGAAAAACAAGCTGCGGCTGTGGTCTTCGGATATGGATTTCTTGCTGGAGTACACCCTTTCTAAAGAAAATCAGGAACGGTTGAACGAAAGAACGCAGTTCGAGATTCTCAGGCAGCAGTCTGGGAAAACAAACCCGGAAACCGGCGAGCCGGTCATCCAGCAGGATGAAAAACCGAACCCGGATACCGCCAAACCGGTCATCTATCTCTACCCACAGCAGACCCAAAAGGTCCGCGTACAGCTGGATTTTGACGGAAAACTGACCAGCACCTACCCGACCTACCCGCAGGACGGCTGGACAGTGACCGCGCAGCCGGATGGAACACTGACCGATGAGCAGGGCAGAAGCTATCGTTACCTCTTCTGGGAGGGCGTAGCCGATGACAGCTGGAGGCTGGAAAACGGAAGCTTTGTGAAGGCAGAGGATGCAAGGGCATTTTGGAGCAGAGCCTGAGCCGTTTGGGACTGAACGAGCTGGAGCAGAACGACTTCATCAGCTACTGGCTGCCCAAGCTGCAAGCCAACGAGGAGAGCTTTGTCCATTTTGCAGCCGAGCAGTACACCGATCGGGCGAGATTGACCGTCAGCCCACAGCCGGACAGCGTGCTGCGGGTGCAGATGCTGATGACCGGGTGGACAGCAGCAACCGCCGGCAGCTTTCCGCTTTGCCAAAGCAACAGCTGCAAGGCTTTGCACGCAAAGGCTTCACGTTGGTGGAGTGGGGTGGAACCGACTTGACCGGATTCGATTTCAAAATTGGATAGAACGATAAAAAGGAGGCAAGCCGTCGGCTTGCCTCCTTTGTTGCGGTGGGTTAATCCTGAATAGCGCTGATCTGCGGGTCGATTCCGCGCGCCTTTAAGAAGATGCGCACCGCTTCTTCCACCAGTCGCAGCTCTTTTGAATTCCCATCAGCGAGGTGTTCAAACACAGGTCATAGCTTCTGGCATCTGCCCAGTCCATGCCGGTGACGCTGCGGTAATACTTCTCGCGGTCCTTGTCCATCTTTTTTGATTTTCTTTTTGGCATCCCTTTGCTGACGCCATAAATTTCCGAGATGTGTTCGATGCGGTCCTCCATGTCGGAAGAAAGGAAGATGCGGATGCAGTTGGGGTTGTCGCAGCAGATAATCCGCACAGCGTCCAACGATGACACAGCTTCGGCTGCTGGCAAATTCACAGATCAGTCTGCTTTGTACACCGATCAGCTCAGCTTCGGTGGTGACATAGTTGAAAGCAGCGCCGCTGCCTCCGTAAGCGACCGGAAAAACATTCTGCATAAAATTCATCGAGCGTTCGTCGATGCTGGAAAGGTACGCTTCGTCCACATCCAGCTCCTTGGATGCGCAGGCTAAAATCTCCCGGTCATAATAGTGAATGTGGAATCGCCGTGCCAGTTCCTTGCCCACCATTCGACCGCCGCTGCCGCGTTCTCTGCCAATCGTAATAACAAATTTCTGGTCTTTATTCATAAGGACACCCCCTTGTTGTTAGTTTTATTATAGCAATAAGATAAAACTTTCAACAATAAAACAGATATATTTATGAAATTTTACAAATTATTTCCTCCTGTTTTCCAAGAACGATCTGATATGCAGAGAAAATGTTAAAAAGGGTAAAACGCAAAAAAACCGACCTGCACAGAATGCCGCAGGTCGGTTTTGCATCGGGTGTTTTTTATGTGGATGTCTTAGGATACCTTCTGCTGAAGGGGAGTACGGAATTGATAGCGCTCCTGTGCGATGGCGCGGCTGTTGCACAGGCGGTTGATGGTGCTGATGATGTCCTCCTCGGTCGTTTCGGGATGGAGGGTACACATCCGCAATACTTTGTTGCCATTTAGTTCGGTGGTCAAAATCATCGCATATCCGCTTGCAGTAATTTCCTGTGCAATGCGGGTGTTCAGACAGTCAAGCTCCTCCTTGCTTCTGCCGGCAGGAGCGTAGCGGAAGTTGACGATACCCTGTTGTGCGTGGGAAACAATCTCCCAGTTGCCGGAAGTCACCAGTGCCTTTTCTGCAAGGCGTGCCATCGCGCATCCGTGGTCAATCATCTCGCCGACTGCTTCACTGCCTATCGCCTGCAAGGTCAGCCACAGCTTGACACCGCGTGCAGGTCGGGTCAGTTCGGGACCCAGATCCCAGAAGTTGGGGGTATCGCTGCACTCCTGTGCATCACGCAGGTATTCCGGGTGGGTAGCAAAGCTGTGCAGCAGGGTGGACTGGTCGCGGACGAGCACAACGCTGCATCCGTAGGTTTGCATCAGCCATTTGTGAGCGTCCCAGCTGAGCGAATCCGATTGCTCAATTCCCTTTGAGAAGCGGACGACATTTTTCCGACAACAGGATAGAAGCGCCAAAAGCACCGTCGACGTGCATCCAAAGATGGTGCTGCTGGCAGATTGTGGCAAGCTCCGGCAGAGGGTCGATGCTGCCGGTGTTGGTTGTTCCGGCGGTAGCAATGACAGCAAACGGTTTTTGCCGTTGGCAATGTCCTGCTTCAATGCCTGTTTGAGCGCGTCGATGTCCATACGGAACTGGGAGTCGGTTGGAATTTTGCGGACCTGGTCAGCACGGAAGCCGATGATATGCAGCCCCTTTGGCAACCGAGGAATGGGTCTGGTCGGATACATAGGCAACGCCCTGCGACCATTCATCTTCTCGCAGACGGTTGTCGCGAGCAGCTGTCAGTGCGGTCAGGTTTGCCATCGAGCCGCCGGAAACAAACATTCCGCTGCGACCTTCCGGGTAGCCTGCCAGTGAACCCATCCACTGAATCAACTGCTGCTCGATGCAGCTGGTGCCGGAGGAGTTAAGCCAGCAGCCTGCGTGTGGGTCAAAGGCGTTGGTCATCACGTCACCCATCCAGACAAAAGAGAAACCGGGCTTGAATGCAGGCAAAGCAGCGTGGATGCTGCATCAAAGAGGCATTTGGATATACGTCCTCCAACAGTTGATGGTATACCTCCTCCATCGAACGACCCTGTGCAGGAATCTCCTGCTGCTGCAAAAGCGGAGAGCGTGTAAGAATCCATAATGCGGGAAACATCCTGTTGTTTGATATTCTGGTAAAAGGAAATAACAGTGTCTACAAATTCTTTCATCAATCTGCCGCTTTGATTGATTTGGGTGTTGAACTTATGTTCCATGATACTCTTCCTCCTTACATGGGATACCGCTGCGTACGGTTGATTTTCTTTATGGAGTATTGTAACATAGAGATAATATTTATGTAAAATTCAGAATATTTATTATCTAATTCAATTTTTGAATAGGTGGGTCAACATGGAGATAAGAAACCTGGCAACTTTTTGTGCGAATTGCACAGCTGCACAACTTTTCAAAGGCGGTAGAACAACTGGGCTACTCCCAATCGGCAGTCACTATGCAAATCAAGCAGCTGGAGGAGGAGTTGAATGTCCGTCTGTTTGAGCGCATTGGGAAACATATCCGTCTGACACAGGCGGGAGATCGGCTGCTTCCTCGTGCTATGGAGGTGCTCAACGCGGTGCGTCGGGCGCAGACAGTTTCATGGGACAGGGAGAAATTAGCGGTCCGTTGCGTATCGGGACAGCCGAATCTTTACTGATCAGCGTGCTGCCACCGGTTATCGTTGAATTTAGCCGCCGGTATCCAAAGGTAGAGGTCAGCACCTGCACAGGACTGGTGGAGGAGCTGTTCTGCATGGTTCGTCAAAACGACATCGACCTGCTGTTCTTTTTGGACAAGCGCATCGACTTCCCTGAATGGGTCAAGGTCAGTGAACGCAAGGAGGAAATCTTCTTTGTTGCAAGCGTAGCTCACCTTTAGCTGACCGCAAAAAATTCCGTTGGACGAGCTGGTCGAACAACCTTTTTTTGCTGACTGAGCATGGTATCAGCTACCGATATGCCTTTGAGCAGATGGTGGCTCAAAACGGGTTAGAAGTTCATCCGTTTCTGAAACCGGCAATACCGACATTATCACCCGAATGCTTTTACACAACATGGGGGTATCTTTTTCTGCCGGGGTATGTGGTCCGGATTACCTGCGCAGCGGACAGCTGGTGGCACTGGATGGACTGCCCGGAGGCGCAGATGTGGACGCAGTTGGTTTACCACCGCGACAAGGAGATGAGCAGTCAGATGGAGCACTTTATCGAGCTGCTCAACGACCGCCTGGGGATGCAGCCGGGACAAGGATAAAAAGGGTGTAGACCATTTGTTTTGGTCTACACCCTTTTTGCGTCTATCGGTCGTGCCGATGGATTTTGCGGTATTCGGTGGGCAGTTGCTAAGGCAACATCCTTAAAGGCTTTGGTGAACTTTCCCTGTGTTTCATATCCAACGCAGGTTGCAATCGAAGCGATGCTGTCATTTGGTGGTGCAGCAGCTCCATCGCTTTTTTGATGCGGTACTCCTTCATGTAGGAGGCAATCGGCTGACCGTACACCGTCTTAAAGGCGGCTTTCAGGAAGGAGGTATTGACCAGTATCTGCGGGAAAGCTCATCAATGGTGAACCGCTGCTGAAGATTGTTGACCAGCAGGTCGTGAATCTGTCGAATGGTAACGGTCTGCTGGGCAGAATAGGCGCGGGCGCATTCACCGCCGTTTGATGCACATGGCTGGGCGGAGCTTAAATAGAGCAGCAACTCCATCGTCTTGAGCTTGCAGTAGGGAATAAGCAGATGGGAGGGAACCTCATACAGCGGAGAAAAACAGGCGATCCAACCCTTCACAGGCAGCGATGCAGCCGGGCTTTTGCTCGGGACAAAATCTCTGGTAGAGCTGTAGAATATCCACATTGGCATCTTTGAGGATAGCAGGATAGTTATCCTGGGTGCGGCAAAAGACAGAAAGGTCAATCGAAAGAGAAAGTCCTTCATAATAGCCCAGCGGAAGGCGCATCAGCGAATGAGCACAGCAATACATGGGGTGCAGCGAAGGTCGCCGGGACCAAGGTAGACGGTCAGTCCTTCCTGCATCTCCCAGCCGGCTCGACCAAGGTGGCAGTGGTTGATTTTCAGCACGTTTTCGCGTGGGTCATGTCGAAACTGCACGCTGCTGCCGATAAAGCGGTTAAAACAAAGTTCCACTCCGGGAAAGAGCGGGAGGAGCAGCATCTCTCCTTTGCCCTGCATCCGGCAGTCAAAGTGATTGGAAAGCAGGATGCTGCCAGCATCCGGGTCGGACAGGCACACCTTCATCTGACCCTCCGCAAGATTTGCCAAAGCGGATTCGATAGAAGACGGTATTCGCCTTTCAAATGATTCACCTCCCGATTGTTGGGTCAGGGCAGTTGATTTGAAGCAGCGTTTCAATCATGCGGTGCAGCAGCTGTGCCTGTTGGGTGTCGGCTGCACGGTAATAAACCTCTTTTCCGCTGCGGCGGCTGACAATCAATCCACTGGATTTCAGCTGCTTGAGGTGGTGGGAGATGGCAGGACTGCTCATCTTCATGATGGCGGAAAGGTTGATCACACATTCTTCGCAGTGGCACAAAAGCCAGAAGATACGGATGCGGCTGCTGTCGCCAAGCTGCTTGAGAAGCTCCGCAATCATTTGAAAGCTTTCGGTGCTGGGCATGGCAGCCAGCGTTGGCTCCAGCGGCTGTCCGTGGTCGGGGAAGGGATGTGGGTGTCATGGTTTTCTACCTCCTTTTGTAAGTATTGTAGCACAAATCTGCCGAAAATAAAATCCGAAACCGCCGCTCTTTGCCCGAATGGAAATATTTTTGTCCCAAACAGAAGGATAGTGCATTTATCCCTTGACTTTGAGAGAAGAGATGAGTATCATATAGATGAACAGTTAAACAAACGTTTAATTATTAAAACTGGTCATTTTTGAAAGAGGGGTACTTACTATGAAAAAGACCTACAAAATCGACGTTGACTGCGCAAACTGTGCAAACAAAATGGAACAGGCAGCCAAAAAAACCGATGGTGTAAAAGATGCGGTAGTAAACTTTATGACCCAGAAGATGAACGTGGAATTTGAAGAAGGAGCGGACCACAAGGCAGTGATGCAGCAGGTGCTGAAAAACTGCAAAAAAGGTCGAAGACGACTGCGAAATCTACCTGTAAAAAAAAACAGACTTTTAGAAGTGCATCCCTGTTGTGAGAAGATTTGCACAGGGATGCTGCTTTTAAAAGAATAAATGAACGATTAAACATATATTTAATTATATAGCAAAAAATATACGCGAAGGGAAGAGAGAACTATGACCAAAAAGCAGAAAAGATGCTGACTCGCATCCTTGTTGCGGCAGCGCTGATGATTCTTCTGGCGGTGCTGCCGGTCAGCGGATTGTTGCGGTTCGCGCTGTATCTGGTGCCTTATCTGGTGATTGGGTATGATATTTTAATCAAAGCAGCAAAGGGCATTAAAAACCGTCAGGTGTTTGATGAAAACTTTTTGATGGCAGTTGCCACCCTCGGTGCCATCGGTGTCGCTTTGATGAACAGAGCGGAGATTACACCGAAGCAATTGCGGTTATGCTCTTTTACCAGATCGGTGAGCTGTTCCAGAGCTATGCGGTGGGCAAGAGCCGCAGAAACATCAGTGAGCTGATGGATATCCGTCCGGATTATGCCAACATCGAGGTGAACGGTAAGCTGGAAAAGGTCGATCCGGACGAGGTGGAGATTGGCAGCGTGATCGTCGTGCAGCCGGGCGAAAAGGTGCCGCTGGACGGCATTGTGTTGGAAGGCAGCTCTAACCTGAACACGAGCGCGCTGACCGGCGAGAGCCTGCCCCGCGAGGTCAAACAGGGCGACGAAATCATCAGCGGCTGCATCAATATGAGCGGCTTGCTCAAGATACAGACCACCCGCGAGTTTGGCGAATCCACCGTCTCCAAAATTCTGGATTTGGTGGAGAACGCAAGCTCCCGCAAATCCCGCTCGGAGGACTTCATCTCCAAATTTGCCCGCGTCTACACACCGGCGGTCTGCATCAGTGCGCTGGCGCTGGCGGTACTGCCGCCGGTCTTCCGTATGCTGTTTATGGACGCAGCTCCTATGTGGAGCCAGTGGATTTATCGTGCGCTGACCTTCCTGGTCATCAGCTGCCCATGTGCGCTGGTCATCAGTATCCCGCTGAGTTTCTTTGCCGGAATCGGCGGTGCGAGCAACGCAGGTGTTCTGGTAAAAGGCTCCAACTATCTGGAAACACTTTCCGAAACCAAATATGTTGTATTTGATAAGACAGGAACCATGACGCAGGGCGTGTTCGAGGTCAACGGAATCCACCACAGCAATATTGATGAAGCACAGCTGGTTGAATATGCTGCCCTTGCGGAAAGCGCTTCCTCTCATCCAATCAGCAAGAGCTTGCAGCGGGCATACGGCAAGGAGCTGGACCGCAGCCGTGTGACCAATGTGCAGGAAATCAGCGGCAACGGCGTCATCGCTACGGTGGATGGTATGGAGATTGCAGCCGGCAATGACAAGCTGATGGACCGCCTGAACGTCCAGTACATCAGCTGCCATCAGGTGGGCACCATTATTCACATGGCAATCGATGGAAAATATGCAGGACACATCGTCATTTCGGATATTGTCAAACCGCACGCGAAAGAGGCAATCGACTCGCTGCACCGTGCAGGCGTAGATAAAACAGTCATGCTGACCGGCGATGCGCGCGCAGTTGCCCAGCAGGTTGCAGGAGAGCTTGGCATCGATGAATATTACAGCGAGCTGCTGCCGGCGGACAAGGTCAGCAAGGTCGAGCAGCTGCTGGAAAACCGTCCAGCAAAAGCCAAACTGGCATTTGTGGGCGATGGCATCAACGATGCACCGGTGCTCTCCCGCGCTGACATCGGTATTGCCATGGGAGCGCTGGGCTCGGATGCTGCGATTGAAGCGGCAGACGTAGTGCTGATGGACGACGACCCGCAGAAGATTGCAAAGGCAATCAAGATTTCCAGAAAATGCCTGCGCATCGTTTATGAGAACATCTTCTTCGCCATCGGCATCAAGTTGATTTGTCTGGCGCTGGGCGCAGTCGGTCTGGCAAATATGTGGCTTGCCATCTTTGCCGACGTCGGCGTTATGATTATTGCAGTTCTTAACGCAATCCGTGCGCTGTTCGTTAAAAACTGTAAGAGGAAAATCCATCCAAAAACATCCCCGGAAAACGGTTTTGCCGCTTTCCGGGGGATGTTTTGCCTGTCCGTCAAAAAAAAGACAGGGAAAAACAGGCTACAACCACAAGTAAACTGCATAGGATAAAAAGAAAGCGACGAAGGGAGGAAGGCAAGTTGCGCCATCTGGGAAACAACTGGTGGGACCGCCATTACCGTATGATTTGTTGGATGCTAGTTTTCTTGCTGCTTTTCCTGCTGCTGCACGCAGTCGGTTTGCGCATCACGCCCATCCTGCGGCAGACAGCAAGGCTCAAAGCGACCAATCTGGTGACCGAGCAAATCGAGCGGCAGGTGCAGGAGAGCCTTCAAAAAGCAAGGGGAGCTTTGCGAAGGTGGAGCGCGACGAGGAAGGCAACATCCTTTCCATCGGGCTGGATGGTCGAAGCAAACCGCCTGCGCTCGGAGCTGGCAGTCGAGCTGGTGCAGCAGCTCGAGCAGATGAGTGCGCGTCAGTACACCGTTGCGCTGGGCAGCCTGACCGGTTCGCCGCTGCTGTATGCCCGCGGTCCGCGGCTGCCTTTTGGATTGCTCCCTCTGGCAACCTGCGCCTGGATTTTGAACAGACTTTGCTCAGCGCAGGCATCAACCAGACGGTCTATCGGGTGCAGCTGCGGGTCAGCGCCGTGACACAGGCGATGCTTGGCGCATGCCGATGTGCAGACGCAGGTGGAAACGGTCATCCTGTTGGAGGAACGGCTGATTGCAGGAAAGGTGCCGCAGGTGGTTTTGTCGGGAAGGGAAGAGGCAACCCAAAGATTATAATTGAAAAATTCGGGAAAAATTGCTATAATCGTTATGGTCAATATCGCCGTTTGGTCCATTTTGGAAGAACGGCTTTTATGGATAGATTGAAAATAAAGGGGACTGAAACAGGATGGAATTGCAGCAGGCAAAAACAGCAGGCAGAACAGCTGCGGGGAACAGATTGAATATTACAGCAAACTTTATTATGAAAAGGATGATCCGGCAATCAGTGATTATGAGTTTGACCAGCTGATGCACCGGTTGATTGACTTGGAGGAGCAGTTCCCCGAGCTGCTGACTCCCGATTCTCCCACCCATCGGGTCGGCGGCAGAGCCTCCAACAGCTTTGCACCGGTGGAGCATCTGGTGCAGATGGGCTCGCTTCAGGATGTTTTTCCTCCGAGGAGGTACGGGAATTTGACCAGAAGGTCCGCCAGCAGCTCGAGCATCCGCTCTATGTGGTGGAGCCCAAGATCGACGGACTTTCCGTGGCGCTGGAGTACCGCGACGGCGTGCTGGTGCGCGGCTCCACCCGAGGAGACGGGTTTGTGGGAGAGGATGTCACCGAAAACCTGCGCACCATCGCCTCCATTCCGCTGCGTTTAACAGAGCCGGTGGAATATCTGGAGGTGCGCGGCGAAGTGTATATGCCGGTCAAGAGCTTTGAAAAGGTGGTTGCTCAGCAGGAGCTAAACGAAGAAAAGCCGTTCAAAAACCCGCGCAATGCCGCCGCCGGTTCGCTGCGTCAGAAGAATCCACGCATCACCGCCCAGCGAGGACTGGACATCTTCATCTTTAATTTGCAGCAGGTGCAGGGCGTGCAGCTGAGTAGCCACAAGCAGTCGCTGGACTGGCTGCATTCGCTGGGCTTTCAGGTCTCTCCTCCTACCTGCGGGTGGACAACATCCAGCAGGTAATCGAGGAGATTGAGCGCATCGGCAGCCAGCGGGGAGAATTTCCCTTCGACATCGACGGAGCGGTGGTCAAGGTGGACGATTTAAGCCAGCGTGAACAGCTGGGTGCGACCGCAAAGTTTCCTAAATGGGCAGTCGCCTTTAAATACCCGCCAGAGGAAAAGGTTACCACCCTGCTGGATGTGGAGGTTCAGGTGGGAAGAACCGGTGCGCTGACACCGACTGCCGTTTTTGAGCCGATTCAGCTGGCAGGCACCACCGTCAGCCGTGCGGTGCTGCACAACCGGGACTTCATTGACGAAAAGCAGATTGCCATCGGCGATAAAATCATCGTGCGCAAGGCAGGCGACATCATCCCGGAGGTGGTCGCCGTCGCAGAGCACTGCGGGCAGCCGGTCTATCGCCTGCCGGAGTTTTGCCCTTCCTGCCACACACGGGTGGTCCGCGAGGAAGGACAGGCTGCTGTCTACTGCCCGAACATCGAGTGTCCGGCGCAGCTGATGCGCAATCTCATCCACTTTGCCTCCCGCAACGCCATGGACATCGACGGACTGGGTCCGGCGGTGCTGGAGGCAATGGTCGGAGCAGGGATGGTCCATTCTCCGGCGGACCTCTACCAGCTGGAGGAGGACAAAATCGCCCGGTTGGAGCGGATGGGTAAAAGAGTGCCGCCAACCTGATGGCAGCCATCGAACGCTCCAAACAGAACGACCTGTCGCGGGTCATTTTGCACTGGGCATCCCGGAGGTGGGAGAAAAGACCGCAGCACTGCTTGCTGTACAGTTTGGCAGCATGGAGCAGCTGGCGCAGGCGACCGGCGAACAGCTGATGCAGATGGACGGATTTGGAGAGGTGGTCGCACAAAATGTGGTCAGCTTCTTTATGGAGGAGCGCAACCGCAGCCAGATTTCCGCCTGCAACAGGCAGGGGTCAACATGGAAAGCAAGAAAACCAAAACAGGCAGCAATCTGGAGGGACTGACCTTTGTCCTCACTGGTACCCTGCCGACCCCCTGACCCGCGGACAGGCAAAGGAGTTAATCGAGTCGATGGGAGGCAAGGTGTCCTCCTCGGTTTCCAAAAAGACCAGCTATGTGGTAGCGGGCGAGGAAGCAGGCTCCAAGCTGGATAAGGCAAATCAGCTTGGTATCCCGCTGTTGACCGAAGCACAACTGCTGGAGATGGCAAAATAACCAAAGAAAGAGGAAGGTATTGTATGAGAATCAGAAGAAAACCCCTGGGCACGACCGGAGCTTGCCGCCTGCCCGTTTTGTATAGATGAACCAGAAAAAGCAGCTGGGACACTGGCACCAGATGTTTGAGCGGGAGCAGCCGCTGCACCTGGAGCTGGGCTGCGGCAAAGGCGGATTTATGGCACAGAAAGCAGTCGCCAATCCCGACATTAACTTTTTGGCGGTGGACATCAAAAGCGACATCCTGGGACTGACTAAGCGCAATATCGAGGCTGCCTTTGCCCAGCAGGAGCGACCGGTGGACAACGTGCGCATCTTTGCCTATGACATCGAGCGCATTTTGCAGGTGCTGAGCAAGGAGGATGTGGTGGACCGCATCTACATCAACTTCTGCAACCCGTGGCCGAAGAAAAAGCATAAGAAAAAACGCCTGACTTACCCGCGCCAGCTGTTTTCCTACCAGGAATTTTTAAAGGACGGGGAGAAATCTGGTTTAAGACCGATGATGACGAGCTGTTTGAGGAGTCGCTGGAATACTTTAAGCTGTGCGGCTTTACCCAGAAGTATCTGACCCGGGACCTTGCCAACAGCGGCTTTGCCGAAAATATTCTGACCGAGCATGAAAAGATGTTTATGGAACAGGGCATTCCCCATCAAGTTTTTGATTGCACAAAACCATGGACGCATCAGTCAACTGCCGCCGGTGATTCCAAAGGACAGCGAAGAGCAGGAAAAGGAGAGTGGCAGGATGAAAGCAATTTTGTAATGGGCGGCTGGTCATGCACGACCGTATTTTGGAAGGACAGGCACTGCTGTTTGATGAAAAATCATCGGGATTGTACCGCCGAGCAGCTGCCGACCGACTGCGAGCGCATCGACGTGCAGGGCGCTCTGGTAACGCCGGGACTGTTCGATGTACATATCCACGGCTCGGGCGGCTGCGATACGATGGACGGCACCGAGCAGGCGCTGCACACCATCGCCTCCACCGTAGTCAAAAACGGCGTCACCCGCTTTCTGGCTACCTCGGTCACCCTGCCGCTCGAGCGCACCGCGCAGGTGTTTGATACAGTGCGCGAGGTTGTAGGAAAAAGCGGAGAAGGCTGGGATGCAGCGGTCATCGAGGGCATCAATATGGAGGGACCGTTCATCAACCCTGCCTATAAAGGCGCGCACGAGGAAAACTATATCGCCGATGTGGACTTTGACTTTATGCAGCGGTACAGCGATGTCATCCGTCTGGTCACCGTTGCTCCCGAAAAGAGCGGCGCGATGGAGTTTATCAAAAAGCTGACCACCCAGACCTCGATCCGTGTTTCCATTGGTCACACCGCAGCCACCTATGAGCAGGCGATGGAAGCGATTGAAAAATGGTGCGACCCAGGTCACCCATCTGTACAATGCCATGACGCCGATGCACCACCGCAAGCCGGGTGTGGTCACCGCAGCACTGCGTTCCAATGTTTATACCGAAATGATTTGTGATACCATCCATGTTCATCCTGCGATGTTCCAGTTTGTGATGGATTGCAAAACCAACGACCGCTTTGTGCTGATTACCGACTGTATGCGCGCCGGTGGTATGCCGCAGGGAGTACACCTTAGGTGAGCTGAAGGTGGTGGTCGACCAGAACAGCGCCCGCCTGACCGACGGCACACTGGCAGGCAGCATCCTTTCGCTCAACCGCGCCATTGCAAACGTCCGTGCGAACACCGATAAACCGCTGTGGGAGATTGTCAATGCAGCTACCCTCAACCCTGCCCGCGCGCTGGGAATGCAGGACCGCATCGGCTCGCTGCGTGCCGGGTGCAATGCAGATTTTGCAATCTTTGACGACCAGATGAACACCCTGAGGACTTTGGTGGACGGCAGAATCGTTTACCGCAAGGACGAAAACAGATAACAGACCTTCGGTCGGTTTGTGCAAAGAAGGACTGTACAACTGGAACAAAACCCGCTTAATCTAAGCGAGGGTTATAACATCATAGATAGGCACAACAGGGTGTTCTGTTGTGCCTGTTTTTCATATTCAGTCTGAATTGGTAGGGGGAAGCAGGAATGTTGCTAAAAACAGACAGATTGACGATCAGGCATATTGTAGCGGATGATTGGAAGAGCATAAAAGCAATATGGATGGACTTCCGCGCAGATGCCCTTTTCGCAGTATGATAAACCACACAATACCGATGACGAGGATGTTCGTGAAAGAATCGCAAAGTGGGTGGCAAACAGCGGCAGGGAGCATCTGTTTTGCTGTTTGCCTTGGGGATACTGTGATCGGATACGCTACCTTTCATATCAGGGAGGACGGATATGAGCTTGGCTATTGTTTCCACTCTGCATATCATGGAAAAGGTTATGCAAAGGAGAGTCTGACAGCTTTGTTTGATTATCTTGGTACACTGGGAATCACAAAATTTACCGCAGGCACAGCCATCCAGAATATACCATCGGTATCCTTATTAAAGTCATTGGGTTTTCAGCTGATTGGGACAGAAGATGTATCCTTCTATCAAGATGCTCAGGGAAATGACATCGTTTTTGAAGGCGGTATTTTTAAATTGAACACAGCGAGATAAATTCCAGTTTTATAAATATCTGCCAATCATCGGTATATTTTTTGACAGAATGCAAGGAATAGGAGAATACTCTTATAGAAAATCTATTGAAATCGCATGATAGATAGGCTATAATGAGAAAAACAGGAAAATGCTCTGTCACAGGGCAAGGCGGGAGGGGAAAGCTGTGGCAAATTTTACCCAGAAGGCGATCCGCGCTTCGTTTATCAAGCTGCTCAATCAGAAGCCGCTGAGCCAAATCACCATCAAGGACATTGTGGATGACTGTGGAGTCAACCGCAACACCTTTTTACTACTATTTTCAGGACCTGCCGGATTTGGTGGAAACCATCACCAGGAGGAAGCGCAGCGGGTGATTCAGCTGTATCCGGCGATTGATTCGATTGAACAATGTCTGGATGCGCTGATTGGCTTTGCTCTGGAAAACCGGAAAGCGGTGCTGCACATCTACAACTCGGTCAACCGCGACCTGTATGAGCGGTATCAGTGGCGGTCTGCCGATATGTGGTGGAGGTCTACTTAGACGGGGTGCTCAAGGAACGGAATATTACCGAACAGGACCGCCAGCTGCTGATTGATTACCTTCAGTGCATCTGTTTTGGCTTTGTGATTGGCTGGCTGGAATCGGGGATGAAGGAAGGAATTCGAGAACGCTTTGCCAGAATCTATGAGCTCAAGCATGGGGATTTGGAACGGATGATTTCCGCTGTGAGCAGATGTCCGCTGAAAAATCGGAATCTTTATCGAAATAAAACGGAAGGCTTCTGCTTACCCTCCAGCAAATCCTGACCAATGCCTAAAATAAACAAAAAAAGCTCTTGTGTCTGTTTTTCAGACACGAGGGCTTTTTTTGTACATGGTATTTTCTGTCGTATTTTGGTATATTCTGGGTATCAAAAATCAATGGGAAAGGTGGCAGAGGGATGAGTGGGAAAGGACAAAGAAATCCAATGCAGCTTTACTCGGAGAAAATACCGTGAAGATGTACAGGGCAGACAGGAACAATCAGCAGAGAATCTGTTTAGAAGGGGAGATGCAAACCATGATTTCCAACAAGCGTATTCGGGCAGCCAAATATGGCTACATCATTCTTTCTGTCTTGCTTTTGTGTTTTGGGAATGGTGCTGATTTTGGTGCCGAATTTTTCTGCATCGATGCTTTGTTGGATCGGCGGGCTGCTGTTGGCAGTGTTTGGTCTGGTCAAAATCATCGGCTACTGTTCAAAGGATTTGTACCGCCTGGCATTTCAGTTTGATTTGGCTTTCGGTATTTTGCTGCTGGCATTGGGTTTGATTTTAATTTTGCGCACCCAAGCGGTGGTTAATGTCATTTGGGTGCTGGTGGGGATCTTTATCCTGTCGGACGCCCTACTCAAGATACAGATTTCAATCGACGCCCGCTTGTTTGGAATGGACAAGCTGGTTACCGAGGGTGAGGAGCTGGGCATCCACTGGTATATGTGCACCGGCGGCGAGCCGATGTGCCGCAAGAACGATCTGCTCAAGCTGGCTGCCAAGCACCAGAGCTCCGTGTTCCACCTGTTCACCAATGGTACTCTGATCGACGATGCTTTCTGCGAGGAAGTCAAGAAAGTCGGCAACATGGCTTTCTTCCTGTCCGTTGAGGGCCTGGATGATGCCACCGACAGCCGCCGCGGCGAAGGCGTGTTCCAGCGCGTTATGAACGCTATGGACATCATGAAAAAG